>Ga0075421_100013536_pt1 | contig 10171 bp, 5 predicted proteins | sample SoiMetdeltSBSDD5_FD_75292 | JGI IMG/M metagenome (GOLD analysis project Ga0075421, IMG submission 75292) | Bulk soil microbial communities from a Populus tree surrounding site in Tennessee, USA - Soil MetaG P. deltoides SBSDD5 | ecosystem: Environmental > Terrestrial > Soil > Tree plantation... | reverse complement strand
TCCGCCGACCCCGGCGTGATGATGCCCGAGCTTGGGCGGACCGTGACCCACGAGGAGGCGGTCCAGCTCATCGAGGACTGGATCCGCCTCCTGCCCGGACGCTGCGACTCGTAGCTGGGTGGTGCGTTCAACCCCGGCGGCGACGAGTACTTCGACGGGCAGATGGCCGGCGTGAAGATGTTCGGCCAGGCGCTCACCCCGGCGCAGGTGCGGGCGCTCGCGGTGCCCTGAGATCTCTGAGATCCGGTATCACGTCATCGAGGGCGAATCGCTCGGCCGTCCGTTGCCGCTGCCCTGGCTCGTCCGAGCGCTCCTCACGTTCCTTCCACGGAAGCGGCTGGAGCCCTTCCGGCGGATGCTGGGCTACGCGGTGCCGGTTCCATCAGCGCCGGCCACCAGGCCGGCGTGAGCGGGTACCGCCCGGGATACCGCGCCATGTACCAGCAGCGCAGCCTGGGGAGGTTCTCGTAGGCGACCTGCGGGTGGAGGTGATGCACCACGTGGTAGCCGATGTTGTGCGGGGAGAAGAACAGCCACCGCAGCAGGCCCGACGTGGTGTCGCGCGTGGTGCTCAGGATGGACTCCGGCGATCGATCCGGGTTGGGCGTGGGCGCGTGATCCGCCAGGAACCGGTACGCCTGGAACGCCAGCCCGATGAACGCGGGCACCACGTAGAAGTGGAGGATCGCCTCCGGCCACGCCACGGCCGCCAGCCCCAGCGCCACGTGCACCGCGCACAACGGCACGTCGGATCGAATGCAGCGGCGAACCTCCTCCGGATGGGCCCAGGTCTCGCCCGGCGCCATGACGTGAAACTTCGCGTAGACACGCCGCAGCCGCGGAAACACGCACGCCGCCGTCCCCAGGAAGCTCCGGATGTACCAGTGGGGCAGCAGCGTCGTCAGCAGGAAGAAGCACAGCGCATAACCCGCCGGCCGCCCGAACTTGCCGCCGTGGAAGTACGGATCCGTCGCCAGCCCCGCGTTGCGGTGGTGGCGCACGTGGTTGGCCCGCATCACGTCCCGCGTGATCGCCAGCGGGTAACCGCAGAGGACGTCCAGCAGCGCCATCAGCGGTCCGCGCGCCCGGACGGGCATGTGCGACGCGTCGTGCTGCAGCACCGCCAGCGCGTAGAACCGCCCGCCCACCAGCAGCGCCGCGGCCGGATACACCCAGTGAGGCCCGTGCCACATCGCCAACCAGCAGGCGACGATCACGGACCAGTCGACCAGCGCCGCCCGCAGCAACCTCAGCGGCCGCGGCCGGCCCAGCAGCTCCGGCGGCACCCGGTCCCTCCGGATCCGCCCCTCTCCCTCCTCACCAACCAGCGCGGAGTCCAGCTCCAGCACCGGATCGATCTCGACATCCTCACCGGCCAATGGGCGCATCGGACCCCAGCCTCGTTGCACCAGGCGCGCCAGCCCTAACCCCTCATGGCTTCACGACACCCGGCCCCGCCGTGCAACGACCTGCACGCTCCGGCGGTGCCTGCGCGCCACCACCTTCACGGGCACCGGCCAGCCGGCCGCGGTCCCCGCCCATGGGCCGACTGTTCGACGGCGAACAGGCCAACTATAAACCGGGCCCCCACCCTTCGTCCCTCCCGGGGGCAGGAGTCCTCATGCACACCGCAGGTCGCAGTAGCCATTTTCTACCCCTCACCCTCGTGACATTGCTGGGTGCCACGGCGTTCGCGGCGCCACCGGCCCCGCCCGCGCCGCCCTCCAGGCCCATCGACCAGGCCTCGACGGGTCCGGTCCACGTCTGGATCGAGCTCACCGAGGCCCCCACGGCCGTGCGGTATCACGAGCAGGTCGCGTTCCGGGGGAAGGCCGCCGCGACGGACTCCGCGGTCCAGCACCTGGCGGTGGTCCGCTCGCAGCAGGCGTCGTTCGTGCAGGGTATCCAGCGCTCCGGCATGAAGGGCCTGCGCGAGATCTACCGGACGCAGCGCATCGCCAACGGCCTGATGTACCTGACGCCCCCGGAGAACATCCCGGCGCTGCAGGCGCTGCCCGGGGTGAAGGAGGTCCGGCTCTACACGCCGCAGGTGCTGGACAACGCGCGCGCGGGCCCGTTCATCGGCATCCCGCAGCTGTGGGCGAACGGCACCCTCCCGGTCCACGGCGAGAACATCAAGATCGGCGTCATCGACACCGGCATCGACTACACCCACGCGCACTTCGGCGGTTCGGGCAACCCGGCCGATTTCTCGTCCAACAATCCGACCATCATCGAGCCCGGCACCTTCCCGACCGCCAAGGTGGTCGGCGGGCGTGACTTCGCCGGCGCGAACTACAACGCCGCCAACTCCGCCACCGCCACCCCGACGCCGGATCCCGACCCCATCGACAGGACCGGTCACGGGTCGCACGTCTCGGGCATCGCCGCCGGCTTCGGCGTGAACAACGACGGGAGCACGTACACCGGGCCGTACGACCTGACCCTCGATCCGACGACGCTCCGGATCGGGCCGGGCGCCGCGCCCGCGGCGCAGCTCTACTCCCTGAAGGTGTTCGGTGACATCTCCGGGTCGACGTCGCTGGCCGCGGCGGCGATGGACTGGGCGGTGGACCCGAACGGCGACGGCAACTTCGCCGACCACCTGGACGTGGTCAACCTGTCGCTGGGCTCCACCTACGGGACGTCGCTGGCCGGCGACCAGGCGAACTACACCAACGCGGTCCGCGCCGGCGTGGTGGTGGTGTGCTCGGCGGGCAACTCGGCCGACATCTACTTCATCACCGGCGCTCCCGGCTCCACGCCGGACGTGATCAGCGTCGCCGCCACCTCGGTCGGCGAGTACCCGGGCGCGCAGATCAACGCCCCCGCCCCGATCGCCGGCCTGAAGCAGGCGGGGACCGCGGTCTTCGGTCCGGCCCTCATGAACCCGGTCAGCGGAGACCTGGTGAAGGCGGATCCGTTCCAGGCCTGCGGCGCGCTCAACAACGCCGGCGCGATCGCCGGCAACATCGCCTTCGTCCAGCGCGGGACCTGCACCTTCAAGACCAAGGCCCTGAACGCCATGAACGCCGGCGCCATCGCGGTGGTGGTCGTGAACAACGCGGCCGGACCGCCGGCGGGGATGGCGGACGATGCGACCATCACCACGCCGATCACCATCGCCACCCGGATGGTCAGCCAGGCGGACGGGAACGCCATCGACACCACGCTGGGGGGCGGCACCGCGGTGAACATGACGCTGCATGACACGCTGGTGTTCACCAACAACGCGGAGCGGGACCTGATGGCCAGCTTCAGCTCGCGCGGTCCGTCCCGCCAGCAGGGCCGGGTCAACCTGAAGCCGGACATCGGGGCGCCGGGCGTGAACATCTTCTCCACCGGCATGGGGACGGGCAGCGGGATCGGGGTGATCAGCGGCACCTCGATGGCCTCCCCGTTCACCGCGGGCATCATGGCGCTGCTCCGCCAGCTCCACCCGACGTGGACCCCGGCGCAGCTGAAGGCGCTGGCGATGAACACCGCCAACCACGAGACGTACACCACCGTCACCACCCCGCGCTCTCCCATCGACCCCACCCGCGCCGGCGCGGGCCGCATCGACGCGGCCGCCGCGGGGGCCTCCGAGGTGATCGCGTTCGACAAGGGCTTCCCCAACCGGGTGAGCGTGACGTTCGCCACCCAGGACGTGACCCAGTCCACCACCGAGACCCGGACGGTGACGGTGACGAACACCGGCGCCGGCGCCGCCACCTACGACGTCACCATCAACACCTTCACCGCGGTGCCGGGCGTCACCGTGGGCGCCGGCTCCGCGACCGTCACCGCGCCCGCGGGTGGGTCGGTGGACCTGCCCGTCACGCTCACCGCGGATCCGGCGGCCATGGTCCGCGCCCACGACGCGACGGTGAGCGAGGTCTCCCAGGGCCAGGCGCGCTCCTGGCTGACGGAGACCTCCGGCTACGTGGTGCTCACACCCCAGGCCGGGTCGGCCCCCACGCTGCGGGTCCCGTTCTTCGCGGCCCTCACCCCCGCGTCCCGGATGACCAGCAGCGGGCAGGTGTCGACGCACGGCGCGCCGAGCGGCACGTCGTCGATCTTCCTCCAGGGCACCGGCGTCAACACCACCAGCGTGGCCGCGGCCCCGGTCGGCGTGCTCTCGCTGGTGACGCCGTTCGAGCTGGCCTACTCCGACAGCCTCGATAGCCTCGGCGAGGAGAACCACCTCAAGATCCGCCACGTGGGCGTGACCAGCAACCTCCCCGACCGGGGGACCATCGGCACGTCCAACCTCTACTTCGCGATCTCCACCTACGGGGTGTGGGGCTCACCGGCCGAGACGTCGTTCAACGTCTACATCAAGCGGCCCAGCTCCTCGACCTGGGAGTTCGCGATCATCAACGCCGACCTCGGGAGCACGGGCGCCGGCGGCACCGCGACCGCGAGCGACGTGCCGACGAGCGTCCTGGTCAACCTCACCACCAACGCCCGCACGGTCCAGACCTTCGTGAACGGCTTCTCCCCCTCGAGGTACTTCGCGCCGACCTACGTCACCGACACCATCGTCCTCCCCGTCTCGGCGACGGCGCTGGGGCTGGCCACGGGGGCGTCGGAGATCGACTTCCAGGTGTTCGCGTTCGGCCGGGGCTTCTCGACGGCGAGCGACCAGAGCCCGGTGCTCCACTACGACCTGGCGGCGCCGCACATGTCGAGCAAGGTCGACACCAGCCTGACCGCGCTGACCGGAGTCGCCTCCCCGCCGGTCTGGACGGACCTCCCCGGCCAGGTCATCCCGGTGACGTATGACCAGGCCAACCAGCAGAACCCGGCGAGCGGGGTGCTGCTGGTCCACCACAACAACGCGGCCGGGCGGCGCGCCGAGGCGCTGCCGGTGGTGAAGGCGCAGCAGCTGGTCTCCATCGTCCAGCTGGCTCCCGGCGCCACCTGCGCCGAGGGCGGGCAGCAGGTCAACACCGGGTTCGACGACAACAACAGCGGCTCGCTGGACGCCGCCGAGATCATCTCGTCCTACGCCATCTGCAACGGCTCCTCCGGCGACGCGGGTCCGCAGGGCCCCGAAGGCCCTCCAGGCCCGGGCGGCGACGCGGGTCCGACGGGTCCGGAAGGGCCCACGGGACCGACCGGCCCCACCGGTCCGGCTGGTCCCACCGGCCCGGCGGGTGAGCAAGGGCCTCAGGGCCCGCCGGGCGTCTGCGGCTGCACCACCGGTGGAGATCCGGCGAGCCTGCTCGGCATGCTCGCCCTCCTCGGCGCGGCCGTCCTCCGCCGCCGCCGCCGCGCGTAGCGGCCGGCAGTGACTCAAGCGAGGGCCCTCGCCGCACGTGCAGCGGCGGGGGCCCTTTGCTTTTTCCGGGCACGTCCCGGTCAAGCGGCGGTGCCAGGCGCGACCGGGAACGGGTACAGTCCGCGCCCTCGATGGGGACCGCGGCGGAGGCAGAGCTGGCCCTGGTCCAGCAGGCGCTCGGCGGAGACGCCGGGGCCGTCCGGGCGCTCGTCGATCGGCTCAGCCCGGTCATCCAGGCCCGGGTCGCCCGGTCGCTCTTTCGCCGCGCGCCGCTCGCCGCCGGGCGCAACGTCCGCCAGGAGGTCGAGGACTTCACCCAGGAGGTGATGGTCTCCCTCTTCGCCGAGGGCGGCCGCGCGCTCCGCTCCTGGGACCCGGGGCGCGGGCTGTCCCTCCACAACTTCGTCGGGTTCCTGGCGGAGCGGCAGATCGCCTCCATCCTCCGGACCGCCAAGCGCAGCCCCTGGACGGAGGACCCCACGCTGCACGACGACCTCGAGGGGCCGCTGGGCAGCGACGAGAGCCTGGCCGCGGCGGTCGAGTCCAGGCAGCTGTGGGAGGTGGTCCTGGACCGGCTCACCGAACGCCTCAGCCCCCTGGGGGCGGCGCTCTTCGAGGCGGTCTGGCTCAACGAGCGCTCGGTGCCCGAGGCCGCCGCCCAGTTCTCCATGTCCAGGGACGCGGTGTACGCCTGGCAGAGCCGGCTGGGGAAGGTCCTCCGACAGGTGGCCACGGAGGTCATGTCAGAAACCGGCGGGCCGGCGCATAAGCCGGAGGTGGGTGGAGCCAAATGAGCCAAGACAAGCTGCGCGAGCGCCTGGTGGAAGTGGCGCGCCGGCGGCGGGAGCGCGAGGCGGCGGCGCTGGATCCGGCGGTCCACCCAGCCCCGGAGGCGCTGGCCCCGCTGGATGCGGAGGCGAGGGAGCGGATCGCCGCCCGGGTGATGAAGGAGATCGCGCCCGCTCCGACCGCTCCGACCGCTCAGCCCACCGGCCGGGCGCCCGGCGCTCGCGTGCTCGCCTTCCCCTCCCGGCGCCAGCTCCGGACCGCCGCGGCGGTGGTGGCGGCGCTGGCCGCGGCGCTGGTCCTGTACGTCTGGCCCGCCCGCACCTCTCCGCTCCCGGCCTACCAGGCCACCTTCGCCGGGGAGACCATGGTCCGGGGGTCCGAGCCGCCGGCGCCGGCCCGCGTCGGTCCGGGCTCGGTGCTGACGCTCGTCGCCCGCCCGCAGCAGCCCGTCCGTGGCGCGGTGGAGGCGGCCGCCTTCCTGGTGCGCGGGGACTCGGCGCGGCCGTGGGCGGCCCCCATCCAGGTCTCGGCGGAGGGCGCGGTGCGGATCTCCGGGCCGGCGGACGCGCTGCTCCCGCCGGAGCCTGGCCCGTGGACGGCCGTGGTCGTCATCAGCCGCCCCGGTGGTCCACGCGCGGGGGTCGAGGACGCGCTGCGGTATTCGAGAGGCGAGGCGCCGGTCGATCCAGGCGTGCAGGCCATCCAGGTGAGGTTCGAGCAGACGGGCCCATGAACCCGCGGATGGTCCCGCTGGTGGCCGCCGTGCTCGGCGGCTGCGCCCAGAGGTGCGGCGCCCCGCCGCCGCCGCCCGCCGTCGAGATCGCCGGCTGCCTGGCCTTCCTGCGCGGCCCTCTGTGCGAGCTCAAGCCCGGCCGGGAACTGCGGCTCTTCGTCGCGGCGCCCGCCGGCGCGCGCGTGGTCATCGAGGCCGGCGGCGCCCGGCTCGACGAGTCGGACGGAGGGCTCCGCGCCGTGAAGGTCCCGGCGAAGGCCACCGAGGTGAGCGTGGCGATCGCCCGCGACGGCCGGCGCTCCAGCCCGTGGCGGCTGCCGGTCCGGGCCCCCACCCGCCACCCGGAGCTGACCCGCGCCGCGGACCTGGCGGCCAGGGGCGATCTCGCCGGCGCGGAGCAGGCGCTGGCGCTGCACCGCCAGGCGCTCCCGGAGGAGGATCGCGCCCGCGCCGACAGCATCGCCGCCCGCGCGGCGCTGGCGGCCGGGCGGACCGCCGAGGCGATCTCCGCGCTGGGCAAGTCGGCCGCGGCGCACGAGGCGCTGGGGCACGTGTCCGAGGCGACCCGGGACACGCTCGCCTCGGCGTTCGCGCTGGTGAACGAACGGCGGTTCGAGGAGGCGAAGGACGCGCTGGCGGCCGCGGAGGCGCGGGCCAAGGGGTACGACGAAGGGCTGGCGGTGGTCCCGTACTACCGGGGCCTCCTGTTCGTGAGGACGGGGGACCTGCGATCCGCGCTGCGGCTGCTGGAGGACGCGGCCCGCGACACCGGGCGCCTGGGGATGCCGCGCGACCGCTTCGCGGCGCTGCAGGAGCTGTTCACCGTGCTGGTGCAGCTGGGCCGGCCGGGGGAGGCGCTGGAGCGGCTGAGGACGCTCCGGCCGGAGCACCCCTGCGACCGGGCCGCGCTCGCCAACAACGTCGCCTGGGCCATGCTCGCCGCCGGCGACAGGCCCCTGGGCGATCCGGTGCCGCCGCTCCAGCAGGCGCTGGAGCTGTTCCAGACGGAGTGCCGGCAACCCGAGGAGGCGGCGAACGTGCTGCTGAACCTCGCGCTCGCCGACCTGAGGCGCGGCGCTCCCGCCGCGGCGGAGGCGCGGTTGCTGGAGGCGCGCCGCGCGCACGAACAGCCCGGGCCCAGGCTGGCCCTGTGGTGGCTGGACGTCGAGGCCCGGAGCGCGCTCGGCCGCGGGCGGAGCGCGGAGGCGCTGGGGCTCTACCGGCGCCTCGGGGCGCTGGCGGAGGCGTCGGGCTCCGGCGAGGGCCGCTGGCGCGCGGCGGTGGGGCGGGCGGAGGTGCTGGCCGAGCGAGGCGACGCGGCCGGCGCGCTCGCCGCCCACCGGGAGGCGGACCAGGTGCTGGACGGCGAGGCGCTGCTGGTCCCCCTCACCGAGGGCCGCGAGCACTTCCTGGCCGAGCGGGAACGGGGCGCCCGGCACCAGGTCATGCTCCTGGTCCGGCAGGGGCGGATGGGCGAGGCGATGCTCGCGGCGCGGCGGGCGCGCGCGCGCTTCCTCCAGGCCGCCGAGCTGGGCCAGAGGCTGAGCGCGCTGGGCCCGGCCAAGCGCGCCGCCTGGAACGCGGCGCTGGCGTCGTATCGCCTCGGGCGCGACGCGTACGAGAACGACGCGGCCCAGGACTGGACGCTGGCCGAGGACCAGCTCCGCAAGGCCACCGAGCAGCGCCGGACCCGCGCGGTCGCGCTCCGGCGCGCGCTGGACGACGCGCTGGCGGCGCTCGGGGCCCCTGCCCCGGCTCCGGCGGCGCCCTCCACCGCCATGCGCGCCCCCGAGCCCGGCGAGCTGCTGCTGATGTGGTTTCCCGGACCGGATCGCTGGTACGCCTTCGCGGCGACGGCCGCCGGGACGGTCGTTCATCCCCTGGCGGGAGAGCCGGATCTGCGGGATGGCGGCGCCGCGCTGCTCCAGCCCTTCGACGCCCTGATCGAGGCGGCCGCCCAGGTCACCTTCATCCCCTACGGGGCTCCCCTGCGGGGGGCGGACCTCCACATCATCCCCTGGCGGGGAGCGCCGCTGGTGGCCGCGCGACCGGTGGCGTACGCCGTCGACCTCCCCGGACACCGGGAGGCGGACGCGGCGGCGGCGGGAGCGGCGGGCGGCGGCTCGCTCGTGATCGGGGACCCGCTGCGCAACCTCCCGCTGGCGCGCCGCGAGGCCGAAGCGGTCCACGCCGCCCTCCGCGGGAAGGGCCAGGCGAGCACGCTGCGGCTCGGCGAGCAGGCGACGCTGGCCAGCCTGCGCCGGGAGCTGGCCGCGGTGCGCCACCTCCACTACGCCGGCCACGGCCGGTTCGGCGGCGAGGGCGGCTGGGACTCGGCGCTCCCGCTGGCCGACGGCGAGCTGACCGCGGGGGACATCCTGACCCTCCCGGCCCCGGAGACGGTGGTGCTGGCCGGATGCGAGACCGGCCGCGCCGCCGAGGGACGGCTGGAGAGCATCGGCCTGGCGCAGGCCTTCATCCTCGCGGGCGCGCGCGCGGTCGTCGCGTCCTCGCGCCCGGTGGACGACCGGATGGCGGCCGCGCTCTCGGCGGCGCTCTACGAGGCCCGGGGCCGTCCGGAGGCCCCGGCGCTGCCGGAGCAGCTCCGGCAGGCGCAGCGGCTGCTCCGGGACAAGGGCCAGGACTGGAGCGCATTCCGCGTCCTCATCCAGTGACGGCGTGCGTCTGGATGAAGCGCTTCTGAACGTGCTTTCTGAAGTTGGGGGGAGAAACCATGGACTCGATGAGCTGGAGGGCGCCGGCGGCGGCGCTGGTGGTGGCCATGGCCGTGGGCCTGGCCTGCAACGGGCAGCCCGGTCGGTTCGGCCAGGCGGAGCAGAGCCTGGTCGACGGCGGGCGGCCGCCGTGTCCCGTCGACGGAGGGACGTGCGTGGAGGTCTCGCCGGCGTCGCTTTCGGGCGCCTGCGGGGACGAGCGCTGGCTGGCCCACATCCCCGGGCAGGATCCGACGTGCCCGGAGATCAACGGCGCCACGGGTGGAACGTGGGACAGGGCGAGGCTGTTCGATGAGCTCAGCCCGGTGCCGCCGCTGCCGCCGGCCCTGCAGGGCTACTGCGTGTACGAATGGTCGCCGGGGTCGGGCGGCGACGGTCCGGACCTGAATCGGCTGCAAGCCGAGCTCGACGAGCGCGACGCCGAGTACGCGCGCGACTGTTACGTGGTCGCCCCCAGCGGCTCCAGCGCCGGCGTCGACGCCGGGTGGCAGAGGCTGCGCGACGACTACCACCTCCAGACCGGGAGGCTGGCGGTGCTTCCCGCGCGCGACAACTACCCTCCCGCGCAGATCCGGGTGGCGGTGGTGGACTCCGCGCCCACCGGCTACTCGGGCGGAACGCCCTCCGAGGATCGTTCCGGCCACGGTC
>Ga0075421_100013524_pt1 | contig 10174 bp, 10 predicted proteins | sample SoiMetdeltSBSDD5_FD_75292 | JGI IMG/M metagenome (GOLD analysis project Ga0075421, IMG submission 75292) | Bulk soil microbial communities from a Populus tree surrounding site in Tennessee, USA - Soil MetaG P. deltoides SBSDD5 | ecosystem: Environmental > Terrestrial > Soil > Tree plantation... | reverse complement strand
GCCTTTAGGTCCAGAAGATGACGTATGCGATCGCGACGGTCAAAACTCCAGCCGCCAGCTCCGACATCAAGAGCAAGATGAGATTGAATGTCAGGTCCGGTTGCGCGGCGGCGCTCGCGATGAGTTCCACCTCGCGACCTATCCTCCCCAGAACATGAAGTAGCCGAGCAACATCGCCCCCACGCCGCCGGCGAGTGCCACATACGGGAGCACCCCGGCACGCCTGGGGCCGAGTTCTGTCTGCCCCGGCAGGAGCAGGTCCTTGTACATGTCGCGAGGGAACTTGCCGCGGTCGGTCACGTAATGGCGGAACAGGAATACGGGGACGACAATTGCGGCAGATACCCAACCGGAAATGAAAGTACCTGCGCCCCAGACGTTAGCGCCAGCGCCAAGCAGGAACGCGTTCACGTACGCCAAAATCGTGCCGAGGACCATCATGATAGTCGGGCAGCGCCACGGGCGCTTCACGTCCGGATTGTCAATCCGGTGGATCCAGCCGGCGTTCAGGTTGAGGAAGTTGAAGATCAGATAGTTGCAGTTGGAGACTGCGAGGACGAACACGTAATCTGACATCAGCAGGAGGACCATGTTGACGGCCAAGTCCGTCCACATGGCATTGTCCGGTGCGCCATGCGTATTCACCTGGCTCAGGTATTTCGGCAACCAGCCGTCACGCCCGCCCTGGTGCAGCGTGCGCGAGGAACCGGCCATGGCCGTCATGATCGACAGGATCAGGGTAAAGAACAGCAGCACGATCAGGATCTTGGTGACGAACTCGCCGCCTTTGACCATGCTGGCCAGGGCCCGGCCCATGTCCGATCCGGCATAGATACCGGGATCGAGCATGCGCTCCGTGCCAAGCACGCCCTGGAAGATGATCGGGATGAGGGTATAGGCGGCGATGCAGAACAGACCGGAGTAGATGATGGCCCGCCACATGTCCTGGCCAGGGGTCTTGAACTCGCTCATGTAGCAGACGGCCGTTTCGAAGGCGTAGGCCGACCAGGCCGCGATGAAAAGACCACCGAGAAAGAGCAGCCACCCGGCCTTGTCCCAGGTGCCCGGCACGATGGCGCCGCTGGCGTCCTTGGCGAGCGGAGTGAACGGCGAGAAGTTGGCGAGTACGACATCGCCGGTCAACACCGGCACGATGCAAACGATGAAGAGAGGCAACAACGCTGCGACCGTGAGGATCGTTTGGATGCGTGCCGTCCGGAGGATCCCGCGATGCTGGATCGAGAACACGATCAGCATGATGACCGCGCCGATGATGAACGTCGAATTGATGCGCAACGACAGCCCATCTTTAAGGAAGCCCAGGTCGACGAGCGTGATCTGCCAGGTGTTGATGGCCGCATCGGGCGCATAGAAGATCGACAGGAGGTAACCGGCGCCGAGACCGGAACCGATCGCCAGTACCGGCGTCCAGGCCAGCCAATTGGACCATAAGGAGAGCGGTGCCAGGAACTGGCTATAGCGGATCCATGCCGTAGCGCCGTGCACGGCCGTACCGCCCGACTTGCTCGGATGCAGGCCGGCGATTTCGGCATAGATGAAGGACTGAACGAACCCGAACAGGACGGAGATCGTCCACACCAGCCAAGCCGGCGCTCCGACGGTCGCCGAGATGGCGCCCATCGAAAAAAGCACTAGGGCAGGCACTCCGGCAGCGACGAAGAACGCATGCTTCCAATCGATGGCCCGGCGCATGCCGTAACCGGAATCTTGAGCGATACTAGTCATTGCCTTCCCCCAATGAATGGTGAGACGAAAGCCCCTTTGTCAGATTGCGGTGTTGTGATCGCAACGGCGCGGCCTCGGTGAAGTTGCCGTTCCGACGACGGACCGGCACCGGCAGTCTCAGTGGCAGCGACCATAGGTCCCCTCCTTTAGGCCGCGCCCTCGATCGCGCTCGCCCGTCCTCGAGGGCTAGTTCACGGGCAGAGTACTCCTGTCCTCTAGAACTTCCGATAGGCCTTGTTTAGCTCGTGCAGCGGATGGTTGGGTGAGGTCTGGAATCTCACCAGAAGCTCGCGCGCCAACATGTCGCGATCCTGCTGATTGTCGGGCAGCTTCATCTCCTTGGGAATGCGCACCCAGCCATTGATATTGCGGTCGAAGATCGCAGGCTTCCCGGCCTCGTAGCCCATATGCACGTCCTCGAGCCAGTTGAGGTCGTCCCAGCCCATGAACTCGATGTAGGCTTTGAGGTAAGGCGTGAGCCGCTCGTAATCGGGGAGCAAATTGACGTCGTAGCGGTAGCCGATGTGCTGCCCGATCGCCTGCTCGCGGGCAGTATCGAGGCCCGCCGCGTCTTTAAGATATTTGTCGACGTCGCTCTTTGGTTTCGCCTTCTTGCCGGACTTGCCACCCATGCGCCGTGCTCCGCTCATCCGATCTTGTGGTAGTTGTCGACGCCGACGGTGTAGTCGGTGCCGGCGAGCGGCACCTGCGCCATGGCCGACGCCTCCATGGTGAGCGCCGCCAGATCCTCGGGCTCGAGGCTGTGCACGCTCGTCTTGCCGCAGGCGCGTGCCAGCATCTGCGCCTCGAGTGTCAGCGTGTGCAGGAAATTGTAAACGCGCTCGGCAGCCTCGTCGGGATCAAGCCGCTTCCTGAGCTCCGGGTCTTGCGTGGTGATGCCGACCGGGCAGCGGCCGGTGTGGCAGTGATAGCAGTAGCCCGCCGGCACGCCGATCTCATTCTCGAAATCGGACTCCGGGATCTCCTTGTTGCAGTTGAGCGCCATCAACACCGAGTGGCCGATGGCAATGGCGTCGGCGCCGAGCGCCATCGCCTTTGCGACATCGCCGCCGTTGCGGATGCCGCCGGCATAGACGAGGGAAATTTCCCCGCGCTTGCCGAGCTGATCGATGGCGCGCCGCGCCTGACGGATGGCGGCGATGCCGGGAACCCCGGTATCTTCGGTGGCGACATGCGGCCCTGCGCCGGTGCCGCCTTCCATGGCGTCGATATAGATGGAATCAGGCCCGCACTTCACCGCCATGCGCACGTCGTCATAGACGCGCGCGGCGCCGAGCTTGAGCTGGATCGGGATCTCCCAATTGGTCGCCTCGCGCACCTCCTCGATCTTGAGCGCGAGGTCGTCGGGGCCGAGCCAATCGGGATGGCGCGCCGGCGAGCGCTGGTCGATGCCGGCGGGAAGCGAGCGCATCTCGGCCACCTGGTCGGTGACCTTCTGGCCCATCAGATGGCCGCCGAGACCGACCTTGCAGCCCTGGCCGATGAAGAACTCGCAAGCGTCGGCGAGCCGCAGATGATGCGGATTGAAGCCATAGCGCGACTGGATGCACTGATAGAACCACTTGATCGAGTAGCGGCGCTCGTCGGGGATCATGCCGCCTTCGCCGGAGCAGGTGGCAGAGCCCGCCATAGTCGCGCCGCGGGCGAGCGCGATCTTCGCCTCGTAGGACAGCGCGCCAAAGCTCATGCCGGTCACGTAGACCGGGATGTCGAGCGTCATGGGGCGCTTGGCCTTAGGGCCGATCACCGTCTTGGTGTCGCATTTCTCCCGATAGCCCTCGATGACGAACCGGGTCAGCGTGCCGGGCAGGAAGGTGAGGTCGTCCCAATGCGGGATCTTCTTGAACAGCGAGAAGCCGCGCATGCGATAACGGCCAAGCTCGGACTTCACATGGATGTCGTTGATGACCTCAGGCGTGAAGATCCGGCTATGACCAAGGATGAAGCGCTGCGATTCCGCCGGAACCTTTGCCGCGCCGTTGCCGCCCCGTTTGTTCTTTTTCATCGCTTGCCCAGCCTTTTGCGCTTTACAGCACCAGTTTCTTTTCGGTCGGCTCGAGATTGTCGTAGTTCCACAGCTGCTTGCCGGCGACGATCTTGCGGAAGGAATCGATGCCGCCCTTCGGCGTGACGTCGTAGCGGCGGAGCTTTCGCTCGAGCCATGCTTTGTCGAGATCGGTCATGGCGGCCCACACCGCATCGACGCCGAGGCTCGCGGGCTCGCCGGCGATATAGATCGTGCCGTCATACATGGAATCGCCAAGATTCTTGCCAGCGTTGCCGCAGATAACCATGCGGCCCCGCTGCATCATGAAGCCGGTGAAGGCGCCGGTGTTGCCGCCGACGACGATGGTGCCACCTTTCATGTCGATGCCGGTGCGCGAGCCGACATCGCCCTTGCACACGAGGTCGCCGCCGCGGATGGCCGCGCCGAACTGCGAGCCGGCGTTCTTCTCGATGAGTATGGTGCCGCTCATCATGTTCTCGGCGCACGACCAGCCGACCCGGCCCGAGATGCGCACGTTGGGGCCGTCGATGAGGCCCAAGCCGAAATAACCGAGCGAGCCGTCGACGATGAGATTGAGGCGATTGAGGATGCCCACGGCAATCGAGTGCTTGGCCCCAGGATTCCTGATGAGGATCGTCCCGAAACCATCCTGCATCAATTCGCGGATGCGGAGATTGATATTCTTCGACGGCATGTTGGACGCGTCGATCTCGCCACGCTTGTTGAAATCGACGTCGTAGGCGTTGGGCAGCGCAAAGCCGTTGGCGGGCTCATTCAAGTCGATGTCGAAGAAGACTTGCCGCGAGCGGCCGCCAAGCTTCTCGGTGTGCATGCCCATCTCATGGGACATGCGCTCCTGCTCTGAAGGGGCCGATCGCGTCAGCGCTGCCATACGCGCACCTCTTCGTCGTAGGGGTCGGAGGTATCGATCTCGCGCGGAACGATGGCGCGGATGGCGACCTCTTCCGAGGCGAGCGCGACGAGATTGTCGCTCTCGAACAGCACCATGGGTTTGGCTGCCATGGTGTCCTTAGCCATGCCGAGTTCGTTCTCGGTCGCCACGACATAGGTGAACACGCCGTCGATGTCCTTGATCGAGGCTCTGAGCGAGTCCTCGAGCGTGGCGCCCTGCTCCAAATTGTTGGCGGTGTAGACGGCGAGTAGCTCGGAGTCGCAGTTGGACATGAAGCGGTGGCCGAGCCGCTCCATCTCGCGGCGCATGATCCAGTAATTGGTGATCTGGCCGTTATGGACGACGGCGATGTCGTTATAGGGATAGGCCCAATAAGGATGGGCCGAGCGGATATCGACATCGGACTCCGTCGCCATGCGGGTATGGCCGATGCCGTGGGTGCCGCGGAAGCCGCCAAGCCCGTATTGCTCCGACACGCGGCTCGCATCGCCTAAGTCCTTGATCAGCTCGAGCGCGCTGCCGAAGGACAAGACCTCGGCGCCCTCGATCTGCTCGATCTCGGTGGCGAGACGGCGCGTGTCGCCCGCATAGCGCAAGCGATAGCGGAACGCATAAGGGGTGGCCTCGGCGACCTCGACGGTCTCGGCGCCGAGCTCGGCGAGCATTTTATCGACCTCCGCCTGGCGCTCCCTGATCTTTTGGCGGATGTGGTGGTCCTTGGCGAGGTCCTCCTGCTCGGCGAGCTTCAGCCGCATGACATATTCGTTGGGCGTCGAGGTCCCGTAGATCGCGAATCCTGTCGAGTCGGGTCCGCGGTGTCTTAGGCTGCTCAGCATCGCGGTCATCTCCTTGCCGACGGCCGTCGCGCCGTCGCGGTGGATGAGCCCAGCAATTCCGCACATTTTTGTTGTCCTCCTTTTTGCGCTACCGCCTCGCACTTGAGCGCTCGCCCGCCTCTTACGGCAGGCAGTCTAGATAAGTCTTGGTGTCCCATTCGGTCACGGTGTGCAGGAAACGCTCCCACTCGTCGCGCTTGTACTCGTCGTAGAGGCGATACATCTCACCAGGCAGCGCCGAGCGTATGACATCGTCCTTCCCGAGCGCGGTAAGGGCATCGCCGAGCGTCATCGGCAGCTTCTTCACCTGCTTGCCGGCTTCCATCGCCTGATAGATGTTGCGCTCCTCCGGTGACCCCGGATCAAGATTGTTCTTGAGCCCGTCATCCATGGCCTTGATGAGCGCCGCCGCCATCAGATGCGGGTTCACCATGGCGTCGACCGCGCGATATTCGAAGCGCCCTGGCGCGGAGACGCGCAAGCCTGTGGTGCGGTTCTGGAAGCCCCAGTCCGAGAAGACCGGCGCCCAGAAGCCCGTGTCCCACAGCCTCCGATAGGAGTTGACGGTCGAGCAGCCGATCGCGGTGAGCGCACCGAGATGCGCGACGATGCCGCCAATCGCTTTCAAGCCGATCTTGCCGGGAAGCTGGACGTCGTCCGTGTCGGGCATGAAGGTATTCTCGCCGCCTCGCGCATACATGAAATTCTGCTGCGCACCGGGGAGCTTCTTGGGATCGTTGCCGAGCGTCTTCATCTCATCCTTGCCACCGCGCCACAGCGAGATGTTGTGATGGCAGCCATTAGCCGACACGCCCATGAAGGGCTTGCACATGAAGCAGGCGATGATGCCGAATTCGCGCGCGACCTGTGCGCAGATCTGACGGTAGGTGGAAAGGCGGTCGGCGGTCCGCAGCGCATCGTCGAAGGTGAAATTGAGCTCGAGCTGGCCGGGGGAGTCCTCATGATCCCCCTGGATCATGTCGAGGCCCATCTTCCGGCAGTATTCGATTACGCGCATATAGACCGGGCGCAGGCTCTCGAACTGGTCGATGTGGTAGCAATAAGGATTGGAATAGCCGCCGTTTGGCTGACCGCTCTCGTCCTTCTTCAGCCACATCATCTCCGGCTCCGTGCCATGCCGAAGCTGTAGCCCATGCTCCTTCTTGAACTCGTCGTGGATGCGACGAAGATTGCCGCGCGCATCGGCGGTAAGGAACGCTCCAGGCTCATTCCGCTCCTCGCGGTTACGGAAAAGCGTGCACCAAACCCGCGCCACTCGCTTGTCCCAGGCGAGCTGCATGAAAGTCTCTGGCTCGGGAATGCCGACCAGCTCCGCCGCTTCCGGCCCATAGCCGAGATATTCGCCGTGCCGGTTGAGGAACAGATTCATGGTAGCTCCGTAGACGAGCTGAAAGCCCTTGCCCGCCACGCTTTCCCAATGGTCTGCCGGAATGCCCTTGCCGCAGATGCGACCCGTGACCGACACGAATTGCAGATAGAGATACTCGATGCCGAGTTCGTCGATCTTCTTGCGGACCTCGGCGACTAGCCTTTGTCGCCCTGGTGCATCCACAAAGGCCTCAATATCCATGGGCGCGGGCCTAGACGCCCTCTTTCCTTTCGCAGTCTTGACGCGCTGTTCCATGGTCCACTCCAACTTTCGATCACCTGTTAATCAACTCCACGGGAATGGGCTGTGGGAGGTCGGGTGCAACTCGCCCTTAGCGAACCGCGCAAAGCGGAACGGCTCAAGCAGCGCGCTCTTCTCGCCCGTCAACTCCTGCGCCACCAGCTTACCGACACCAATCATCTTATATCCGTGATTGGAGTCGGCAATCACATAGACGTTCTCGCGGAACGTATCGAACACCGGAAAATTATCCGGCGTGAAGCAGCCGAGCCCGCCGGAGTTTTCGTCCCGCCGGTAAAGCGGCATCTTGCCCTCGAAACGCTTCTGACAATGCGCGAGCGCCGAGCACCACATCTCGATGAAGTCGTCGCCGACCACGAACTCGGGCGACTCTGGGCCATAAGGATCGACCGCCACTTGGTCGGCATCCTGGTCGACTTTGTAGGGCGACGCGCCGCCCTGCACGCCGCCGAAGCTGAAGTCGGGCTTGTAATAGATGCCCCACAGCTTGTCGGTGATGAGCTTGCCGTCGCGGTCCGAGTAGAGCGGCGCGTCGGTATCGACGTGGAGAACAGGCGGGAAACGCCCATCATTGGTCTTGTGCATGTCGGGATCGACGCCAAGCGTGCCTTCCTCGAGGCACCAGAACTTCCACATCGGCACGTCTTCATGGACCTTGCCCCGCAAGTCCTTGACGCTGATGCGCTTGGGCAATTCTAGAAGGTTCCAGATGTTGTTCACCCAGGGACCGACGCCGACCACCACTGTCTCACAGGCGATTCTGCCCTGATTGGTATTGATCGCGGTGATGGCGCCTGAGTTCGAGCCGAACTCGAAGTCGAGAACTTCGACGCCGGAGAGAATGCGCACGCCCTCATTCTCGGCCTTGGCGGCGAGCCCGTGCATGCTCGCGCGGTTATTGGCATAGCCGCCGCGCTTCTCGTGCAACACAGAGGTGATGCCCTTCGCCTGCCAGTCGTCGAACAGACTTCTCATATATTTTGCCGAGTCCTCGGCGCCCTCGATAAACAGCGACTCGTAGCCGATCGCCTTTTGCTGCTGATAGATCGAGGCGACATCGTCATGCATGCATTCGGGGCTGATCTGCATGTAGCCCACGGGATGGTAGCTGTAGGCCTTGGGGTCGCTCTCCCACACGTCGACGGAATGAGCCATCAACTCGCGCATGGCCGGCTGGAAGTAATTGTTGCGCACGACGCCGCAGGCGATACCCGAGGCGCCCGCCGCGACCGCAGTCTTGTCGACAACGAGAATGTCGGAACCGGAGCCTTTGCCCGCCACTTTCAAGCTTTGCGCGAGGTGGAAGGCAGTGCTCAGCCCATGGATACCCGCGCCGATGATGGCGTATTTCGTGCCTTTGGGAACGGCCATCCCCACCCATGCTCCATTCAGCCTGCCGGTCCAATGTGGTCTTTTCTATAGACCTGGAACTCCAATTGGGCCACATTGGTATGCCAACTATGGCAGCACATTAGCGCACGAGGGAGGACCGATTGTAAACCAATTTCTGCATCCGGGTCCAAAGTGGGCTCGCTTTCGGAAGGAGGAAGTCCGTTGACCGAGCAACGCAATACCGAGGCGGAACGCATCATCGTCAGTCTTACGCGGCCAAGCCGCGGCGTTGGAGCAATCTCCGCCTATCTGCAGCGAGCCATAGAGACTGGCGCTTACAGCGAAGGCGACCGGCTTCCGCCAGAACGACAACTAGCGGCGACCTTCCAGGCCGCGCGAAGCACCGTGCGGCGTGCGCTCGATCAACTCGAAAAGGCAGGGCTCGTGTCGCGCCGACTCGGCAGCGGCACCTTCGTCGGCGCTACTTCGGCGGGATCACGGAAGGCGAGCGAGCTGGTCGATCAGGTAAGTCCGCTCCAGCTCGTCGAGGCCCGCCTCGCCGTCGAGCCATTCACCACGCGTCTTGCCGTGCTGCATGCGACGCGGCGAAATCTCGACGACATGGAGGCGGTGCTCACTCACGCCGAGGAGTCGCTCAACGACAAGGACGAGTTCTCCAAATGGGACTGCGAGTTCCACCTCCTGATAGCGCATGCGTCAGGCAATCCCCTGCTCATAAATGTCTATCGGCAGATCAATCACGTGCGCCTGCATGCGCAATGGGACGCGATGAAGGATAAGATCCTTACGCCCGATGTGATAAACGACTACAATCGGCAACATCGGGGAATATTCAACGCGATCAACGAGCGTGATGCGCAGAAGGCGCACGCCCTGATCAGCGAACACCTCGAGAAAGCACGCGACGATCTCATCAAGGCGAACAGTCCTTAGATTCGCTTTGAACGGGGGAGGGATGATCGTGCGCTCCGCCGCGTTTCTCGACGGCAGCGAAAAGGCCGCCGAGCAATGGAAACCGAGCGGCGCTTTTCCGCGTTCGGGGCCGGGTTTTGAGTCCGAAACGCGGCGAGGGTCTTACTTGAGCCCAATTATTGGCTTCTGAGGGAGCATGGGCCGCTTCGCGACGGGCTAAGCAAGGGCGGCCATCACTCCAATGAGGGAGCCCAATGATGATGCGTATGTCACTGTCACTCCTGACGGCGCTGCTGCTTGCGGGCGCTGCCGTTCTGTCAGCGCAGGCGCAGACCGGCCCGATCCAGGGCGTCGCCAAGGGCACCGCCACGGTTGGCGTTGGCGTCGCGCAAGGGACGGCTCAAGCAGGCCAGGGTCTCGCGCAAGGAACAGTCAGCACAGCCAAGGGAGTCGGCCAAGCCGGTGCAGGTGTCGCCAGAGGCACCGCCACGGTCGCGAAGAAAACCGGCAAGGGCGTGTGGTGCATCGTCACGCTGGGCTACGGCTGCCGATAGCACCCATCCACGCTAAGCGAGCTTACCGGCCGCGAGCCGTGTGGTCGTGGTGGTCGTGTCTCGGCCCGAGCAACGCAATGATTGCTGCGACCAGCAGGATCGATCCCAGCATAATCGCCGGCACGCCGATGGCGTAAGCCGCAGTCGGCGAATCGAGCATTGTTAGAAGCGATTGCATGA
>Ga0075421_100013519_pt1 | contig 10176 bp, 9 predicted proteins | sample SoiMetdeltSBSDD5_FD_75292 | JGI IMG/M metagenome (GOLD analysis project Ga0075421, IMG submission 75292) | Bulk soil microbial communities from a Populus tree surrounding site in Tennessee, USA - Soil MetaG P. deltoides SBSDD5 | ecosystem: Environmental > Terrestrial > Soil > Tree plantation... | reverse complement strand
TTTTTCAGAACAGAGCACCGGTAATTCATCTTCATTCGGAGTAAGAAGATGAAGACCCTTCAGGTTTATATTCCTGAATTTTTTTGACTGTGGTACAGAAACAGGTTCAAGTACAAGTGGAATGCCCGTTTGATTACTGAAAGATAATAGCCAATTGCCAGTAGCCACACTTAAATTAGCATCGGCTAATAAATAAGAGGCCGTCTGTAGAAGTTTCTTGTTTTTTTCTAAATGTTCCGGTGTTATCAAATGAAACGCTTCGTTAGAGATAAAGGCTGTGAACAAAGAACCATCAACATTTAAGACGCCTGTATATTTTCCTGAGAACCCCCGGTTTGTTATTGAAGCATCAAGCTTAACGCCAGCTTTCGTACAGACTTGTTTCATCCAATCGCCATCACTATCATTTCCAAATACACTGATCAGTTGTACATCAACACCAAGTAAAGCCAACTGATGCGCAATATTTCTGCTTACTCCTCCTGCTGTTTTGGTTACCGTTGCATCGTTAGTCGTAGCAAGCATCAGTTCTTCTTTTGCATGAAAGAGCTCGTCAACAAAAGCAGCGCCGATACAAATGACGGGTTTTGGCATTTGACAAATTTAATGTTTACACAAAGCATTACAATGTTTGCCTCACAACTGTTATAAAAAAGTTATTCTATTATTTGTAGTAAACAGTAGAGTTAAAGAAATCGTCAAATAGGTAGTAAAAAATAAAAAATTTTATTAGATATGAAAACAATAGTAATGTTTTGTCTTGCGATTGTCATGGCGGGTGCAGCAGCCGCTCAAAAATATGACAGGCATCGTTATTCCCGACCGAGAGTACGCACTTCAATAAGTGTTGGTATCGGGTCTCCTTATTATTCGCCTTATTATTCGCCTTATTATTCACCTTATTACCGGCCCTTTCCATATTATAGCACACCGGTCTATTCAAGACCAACAAGATTGGATAATGAGATTGCCGATATAAGGGCAGAATATAATGATAGAATATGGTCTGCGCGTCATGATAACTCTCTTTCCAAATCGGAAAGAAAAAGAATTATACGACAGTTAAAATCAGAAAGGGATAAGGCTATTCGTGATGCAGAGTACGGTTACCACCGGAGAAGGTACTGATCAAAGAAAAATACCTATGGACATTCAATAATATAGGGCCTCACGAATTCGTGGGGCCTTTGTCATTTTAGTTTTTTACCCCGCTACAGCATGTTTATGTTTTTGATAAACCCCCATCAACTCAGCGCTTGCCAAAACATGTCCTTTCATTGCATCAAGCAACTCTTGTTTTCCGGAAGCCGCTAAAAGATTCAATTCATCATCCAAAGCAAAAACTTTGAAGAAATAACGATGTTCACCGGAAGGTGGACAAGGCCCTCCATATCCAATTTTTCCAAAACTATTTGTTCCATTGATGCCAGCGTTACTTCCTTCAGCTATGGCTTCGTTGGGAGAAATATTCCACACCACCCAATGATCAAAAGTTCCTCTTGGAGCATCGGGGTCTTCGACTATTATTGCCAGTGTTTTTGTGCCATCAGGAACATTTTCAACTTTCAACGGAGGATTAATGTTCTTTCCTTCACAGGTATATAACGGTGGTATGTGGCCATTATGACTAAAAACTGTTGAGATGAGTTTTAGGTTATTATTATTTGCCATAAGAATGTTTTGGAAAGAGGCTCAGAAAATGTGCCAGTTGAAACAAATTCTTAAATGAGTTTAACCACTTATCACGGATAAAGGAAATCTTTATATGTTTCATTCTGATACTCATCAGATTTATAATATTTAAATAAGTTCTCACCATTTATTGCTTTGCCAATAACTTCAATTTTTTGATTCTCTAACTTGCTATGGCTAAGGCTTGACAAAATGGAGAGTAAAAATATTTTCTGAAAAAAGATGACTTATATTATTTCTTAAAACTACAACGGAGTCTTCGTTTTGATCAAAGACTCCGTTATACTATTAGTTTAAAATTTATCAAGCATATTCTTCCTTCGCATGCTTAGCATGTTCATCGATCAGCTTGCGTTGGATCTCAAAAGGAACAGGCGCATACTCCAAAAATCCACTTTTGAATTTTGCCCGTCCCTGTGTTATCGAACGAAGCGATGATGAATAACCATCCATTTCAGCTAAAGGAACCCTTGCAATTACTTTTTGAAAATGACCTTCACTGTCTATTCCCTCCACAATTGCACGGCGGCTTTGTAAGTCGCCCATTACGGCACCTGTCAGATCATCCGGACAAAGCACTTCCACTTTATAAATGGGTTCTAATATCTGCGGATCAGCCTGCTGGAATGCCTGTCGGAATGCCTGCAGGCCTGCTATCTTAAATGAAATATCATTGCTGTCAACCGGGTGCATCTTTCCATCATATACACATACACGTATGTCACGGGCATAAGAGCCTGTGAGCGGACCATTATGCATTTTTTCCATTACACCTTTTAATATCGATGGCAAAAATCTTGTATCGATCGCACCACCAACTATACAGTTATAAAAAATTAGTTTACCACCCCAGTCAAGTTCATAAGTATCCCGACCTCTGACATTGAGATCTTTTGGATCCGCTAAGCCTTCATACCAGGGTTCTATTCTCATGTAAACTTCACCAAACTGTCCTGCACCACCACTTTGTTTTTTATGACGGTAGCTGGCATCTGACATCTTACGAATTGTTTCCCTGTAAGGAATTCTTGGTTTCACAAACTTCACTTCCACTTTGTGACTGCGTTCAATTTTCCATTTAGCTACGGCAAGGTGCATATCACCCTGGCAATGGATTAATGTTTGTTTTAATTCGGGAGAAACTTCAACGATCAATGTCGGATCTTCTTCTCGTAGTTGATGCAAGGCTTGAGAAAGTTTTTCTTCTTCGCCTTTTTTCAGCGGTTCAATAGCAACGGTCATATTCGGAGAAGGGAACTCAATCGAAGGCAACTCATAATTTTTGCCTCTTGCATGTAATGTGTTATTGGTATGCGTGTTTTTCAATTTTAACGTAGCTCCAATATCTCCGGCTACCAATTCATTTGTGGGTGTTCTTTTATTTCCTTCTACAAGGAAAAGCTGGCTGATCTTTTCAGTTACATTAGTGGTTTCATTTTCCAATTCCATTCCACTCTTTATAGTGCCTGAATAAACTTTGAAATAGGATAGCTCACCAACATGCGGCTCACTGATCGTTTTATAAATAAAAACACATGCAGGTCCATTTGCTTCAGAGGAAATTTTATCACCACTCTTTGTTGTTTGTGGTGGCATTTCATTTGCGCTTGGGCAAACATTATCGATAAAACCCATCAGGCGACCACTACCCATATTTCTTTCTCCCGATAAACAGAACAAGGGAAACAGGTCATGATTGATCATTGCTTTTTTTAACCCCATCTTCATTTCATCTTCCATCAGTTCTCCTTTGTCAAAATATATTTCCATCAGGGTTTCATCATTACTGGCGATGGCTTCAATCAATTCTTTGTGCAACTCTTCAGCTTTTGCTTTTTCCGCATCAGGAATTGGAAGCTTTTCCGGTTTGCCACCAGTATCTTTAAACTTATACATTGTCATTCTCAGCACATCGATTATTTCATGAAACCCGGAACCGGTCTGCAATGGGTATTGCACTACGACTACTTTACTTCCAAAATGTGATTTTGCTTCGCGAACCGCCCTGTCATAATCTGCATTATCATCATCCAGCTTATTTACGGCGAAGATCATCGGCGTTTTAAATTTCTCTGTGTATTCCCAAATGATATCTGTCCCTACTTCAACACCCATAACAGAGTTTAAAAGCATAACGCCTGTATCGGCCACTCTTAATGCAGAAATTACTTCGCCAACAAAATCATCATACCCGGGAGTATCGAGGATATTTATTTTATAGCCGCGCCATTTTGTATGCATAAGCTTGCTAAAAATAGAATTACCACGTTCTTGTTCAAGCTCGTGGTAATCTCCTGTTGTGTTTCGTTCGGCTATGCTGCCGCGGCGGGTAATTATTCCCGCTTCATAGAGCATGCATTCCGCTAATGTCGTCTTACCGGAGCCGGCATGGCCCAGCAAGACTATATTTTTTACATGTGAGGTATCAAATTCAGGCATGGCAAGTGTTTTTAGTTGTTTTTAAAACGGTCCTTCAGAGGTGGAGTATCACGGAAACGGGGCGATAAATCTATTATCCTGGTTGAATCCAGGACGATGAAAAAAGATTGCAGTTAAATTTCTTTTAACTGATCACAACCATATATGTTTTTCTTACGACGTTCGATTTACGAAATAACCAAATTCATCACGAAGGTTTTTGATTGTGCTGTCGAGTGATTGATACTCTTCGTAAAGTTTTTCGTGTTCTGCTATCGTATCTTCTGTTAATTGCCCGCTATTAGCGGCTGTTTCAAATTGTACGCGACGATCATGAGCTTTAATAGATTGTTTCAGATCGTGAACATTGATAAGCTGGATGTGAAACTGGTTGTGATAACGCTCTACATCGTGCAGCTGGTCTTTAGAGAGATTTTGACCCGCAGTGTGTTGAAGTTGTTTCTTTAGATTGTTTAAATCTTCGCGGTAGGAACGCAACGATTCTCTCCAGGTATTGCATTCCCCAGAGAGCTGTGAGATGTCAACTGTAACCATGGGATTTTAAATTTAAAGGTGAAAAAAAGCAACCGTCCGAGGGCGGAAATGTATGTATATAAATTTAAGCCAGTTTATGGATAAAGTCAAGATTATTTTTAAACAAAAAAGTCCCGCTGTGGCGCGACCTGATGATTATTTGAATCAACTATGACTAACCCCGTTTTCTTTTAACAGTGGTTTTCTGACCTTTAACTTTTCCACCCGGACCTTTTACTGTACTCTTTTTCACGGTCGTAGTATTGCCTCTTGGGCCTGTTACCGAAGTTCTTGTTTTTGTAACTCTGTAATTACCAACAGCGGCAGAATGTCGATTGCGAACCGTAACGGAAGAAGTTCGATAAGGTTTATATATTGCATGTGCATGTCCTACTCTATGTGTATGCACAACGACAAATGAGCGATGATAACCACGATGAAACGGATGCCAAACATGCCATCTTAAAGGATGCCAGGGTTTCCACCAGGCTGGATGATACCGCCAACGCCAGGGAGAAATCCATGGTTTGTAAAAAGGACCATAAACAAAACGTACAGTAGTCCAACCCAGACATTTTTCACAATTGGGATATTATCCGTAAAAGCATCATCGTAATTGGGCCCGCTGCCATTTCCTGCCTTTTCATCCTTAGTATCTTCTTCAGGTTCTACAATAATTTCTTCACCATAAATATCTTCATCACCAATAATTTGTATTACTGCACTTTCATTACCGGTTTTTTCCAATTCAATGACTGCAATATCCTGGCTTTCTTTTTCAGAAATTGAAACTTGTAAGATGAATGCATGCGCATCTTTATCGGTTTTATCGATTACATGTATATAATCAATGTCGCCGTCACCATCAAGGTCAAGATTATTTACATGATTGTTTTCAGTGTTGATTAATTTTTCAAATTCTTCAATGGAAGTAGATCGTTGAAACATTTCTAATGCACCTTGTAAGCTAAAGTTATCTCCGGGCAATCCGGTGGAATCTGTACCTGATTGTGCTTTTGTAATTGTTGTAAATGCAAAGAGGCAAATAAAGTTTAAAAAGTAGTTGGCGGGTTTCATAAAATAATAGTTTTACTTAGGACGAATGAGACTGTTGTTGGTTTAAAAGCAGATGAAATTTACCAAAGCCTATAGCTGAGTTTCAACGAACCGAAGAGAATTGGGGTGGCTGCTCCTTCTGATGTTCCAAAAAAATCCTGGTGGCTTGGCTCTGAAAGAAAATTTCCACCCGGTGGCACCGACTCTTCTTTATATCTGAATATCTTGAGACCAAGGCCGCCATATACTTCCAGGGCAAGACGTTCATTATTGCTCATAGCCACATCAAATCCTGTTTTTAATGAAGCTCCAATCTCAGTTTTTACTTCTGAGTAAATAGCTTCCATAAAATAAGCACAGTTCCCTCCGACACAATTAAAACCAAAAGTTGCCTGCCGATCTTTTGTCCTGTATTTATAATGAAATTCCGGAGCAACAAAATATGCGATCGATCCTGAAGACGATTTCTTAAATTGATAGCGAATGTCAGCTCTGATCTTTATTCCAAGCGGATTAGAAGCGTCATCCATCGGCTCATGATATGGGTTAAAAAAAATAAAAGTTGGATCAAGTGTGGCTGAAAAATTTTTGTGCCATTGATACCTGGCTCCAATCATCATACCGCCGTCAATTTCCAGGAAGGAAAATGGATTCGTCCGTAAATAAAGCCCTTGTTCTGCGGAGAATGATCTTCGCTGAGAAAAACACGTCGTCGCATATAAGACAGCAATTAAAAAGAAAAGGGCATGAACTTTCATCATATCAATTCATGATTCTTGATAGAAAAGCCGGCTGCTGTGGATTGGTACCAATGTCATAAAGTATGAACCCATCATTTACCTGTGCTATCAGGACATTTCCATATGGGATCACATCATAAAAAATTGTGTTTGCAGCGATAAGTGTAGCACCCGCTACAGGATCATAGGGGTTGGTAATATTAAAAACTCTTATTCCTGCTGATCCCTCACATACATATAATGAATTATTTTTTACCCCAAGTCCATATGGACCCGAAAGAGTGACCGTTTTTTCAAGCCTTGGATTAGAAATATTAGTAATATTATAGACAACAAGGGCACTTACTCCACCACCACACGGGCCATTAGCTCTTAGGGTAGCATAAGCAACATTATCTTTTGCCACAACCGGATCACAGGCCATTCTAATGGTATATTCAGTTTTTGCCAGTAGTTGGGGCCTTGCCGGATCTGACAGTGAGTAGATATACATTGATGAACTAGAGCCGATAAACAATTTATCCTGGTACGGGAAAATTGTTTCAATGTTTACACCAATCTCGGTTTTTGATTTGTATACTGGTGTGTTATTATTTGAAATATCAAATGATTTTAAAGAGACATTGTCGACAACATAAAGATAATTTCCTGCGATTGTAAACCGTGCCGTAGAACCACCCGCCCCAGTGGTATTGCCACCAAACGCAGATTCTTTAGTACAATTAGCGAGCCCTGAAAGTAACAGGACCATTAGCAGTTGGTAGATCGTTTTCATTTATCTAAAACATTTAGGGTTATGAATAGTTTGTTTTTTCCAACCTACGACAATGCCTTTTTTTGAGTCAGGGCATTCAAAATAAATTCGCCCAACGCCACCAGGTTTAGGGGGATACTGTAAAGCTAGATCAGGGAAGACTTCAGCTGTTCTACTCACTTCACGAATGTTGTTGGTGTTATTAATGTCAATGACTACGAGGTCACTGAAATTATTTGTATAGATAAATCCGTTTCTCACTGCCAGCTCCTTACATAGAAATGATTTTATGAAACCAAGCTTTTGCGGGCTGGATGGATTTGCATAGTTTATAATGTGAATGCCGGAGTCCTGTTCTACCTGGAAAAGCAGGTTGCCTACGGTGTATATTTTGCCACCGTTGACTGTAGTGCGGGCTGGCTCAGCGCTTATTTGTTTAAACGAGGACGCATCCGATGCGTAAATCGGTGAAAAGCCTTCAACTTCTGAGGGCAAATTACTTTGGTTCCGAAAATCGCATGATAAAAAAAGAAGCGCACTAATGGCGGAAAGGATAATGATCGATCTCATAAAGCAGGTTTTCAGCCAATTGACTAAAGAAGAGAATGTGGGTTTAATGTATTCCAAAAAATAATTTATAAACCTTCATACATTATTTTATTGTTTGTTGTTCTATACCGAAATTAGCAGCCCGTGATCGCACAGAATACGATACAACAAATACTCAGCCGCATCGATATAATTGATGTTATTGGAGGGTTTGTGAAATTAAAAAAACGTGGCACGAATTACTTAGGCCTCTGTCCTTTTCACAATGAAAGAACTCCATCCTTTACCGTTTCACCCTCAAAGGAGATTTATAAATGTTTTGGTTGTGGTAAAAGCGGAAACACCATCAGTTTTTTGATGGAGCATGAGAAATATAGTTATGTGGATTCCTTACGGTGGCTGGCAAATAGATATGGAATTGAGATCGAAGAAACATTTGCTACAGATGAGCAGCGCCAGCAGATGCAGGTTGCGGATAGTCTATACATCATCAATAATTTTGCACAACAATTTTTTACGAAAACCCTTTTTGAAACCGAGGAAGGTCGTGACATTGGATTGAGTTATTTAAAAGAAAGAGGATTCAGGGAAGACATCATTAAAAAATTTCAGCTTGGTTATAACCCTGAAGCAAGAGATAGTTTTACAAAAGCGGCGGTTGCCGGCCAATATAATACTGAATTGTTAGTAAAAACCGGGTTGGTTGTTAGTCGTAATGAACAGTTGACGGATAATTATAGAGGCCGTGTCATTTTTCCAGTGCACAATCATAGCGGTAAGGTTTTAGGCTTTGGCGCAAGAATTCTTAAGACAAACGATAAGGCTCCAAAATACATCAATACGCCGGAAAATGAGATCTATGTAAAAAGCAAAATTCTATATGGAAGTTATTTTGCAAGACAGGCAATTGACAAAGCTGATGAATGCCTGCTGGTAGAAGGATATACAGATGTTATCTCACTACATCAATCAGGTATCGAAAATGTGGTGGCATCTGGTGGTACATCACTAACACAAGATCAACTTAGGTTAATAAGAAAGTACACTAACAATCTCACAATTATTTACGATGGTGATGCTGCCGGAGTTAAAGCAGCTCTTCGGGGTCTTGATCTGGCATTGGAGGAAGGGTTGAATGTAAAGCTTGTTTTGATACCGGATAAAGAAGATCCTGATAGTTATGTAAACAAAGTTGGCGCATCGGCCTTTAATGAATTTGTAAGAAGCAATCGAAAAGATTTTATTCTATTCCAGCTTGAAGTAGCCTTAAAAGATACCGGCGGTGATACCACGAAGAAATCTGAAGTAGTAAATAGTATTGCCGAAACAATTTCGAAGATCAATAAGGCAGAAGATTTTACCAAACAACAGGATTATATCAAGCAATGTTCTGAAATACTAAAAATTGATGAATCAGGCTTGCATGCATTGGTAAATAAATTTATCCGTAACAGGATAGGCACGCAGGAAAAAGCCCTGCCTCCCGATAGCTATCGGGATGAAGCCAGACTTCATGAGGAAAATGCCCAAAAGGCCGCCGTCACAGATTATGATGATACCACATTCAATCTTTTGTTTAAAGATGAATTGCAGGAAAAAGAATTTGCAAGAGTATTACTGGAACATGGAAATAAAAAATGGAACGGAGGAACTATTGCTGATCACATGCTTGATGAAATCCTTGACGAAGGGCTTTTTGATAATGCAGAAGTCTTAAAGCTTATCAGTGAGTATAAAAAAAATATAGAAAAGGGCCGAACAATTCCTGATAAAAACACTTTTGTTTATAGTAACGATCCTGTTATCAGTTCATTTGCAGTGTCATTACTTAATTTTCCCTATGAGGAGAGTGATCATTGGAAAAAAGAATTTAGCAGCTCAACAGGCTATCAGCAAAAGTTATTCGAGCAGAGCTATGAAGATTTTTTAAGATCAGTAAGTATAGGTAATGAAAATGAACTACTGACCTTTCTTAAAATGGATGAGGACCGCACACATATTGAAGTTGAATCAGCATTGAGTTACCTCAAGTTGAAAAAAATCAAAAGAATGTTGCTTGAGAATCAAGTCGACATGGAAAAAAAGCATACACCGGAAGAATATCATGATCTCGCTCAAACGCATGAGCATTTAAAGCAAATGGAGAGAGAAATATCTGGTAAACTTGGAAGTGTAATTATCAAATAACTTTTTTGGCCTTCATCAACATATCGCTGTAAGACTCCGCTATCAAATCCTCATCTTTAATTCCAAATTCTTTTAAATAAAAATTGCATTGTTCTAACAATTGAGCTTCTGTTTTATCGGCCGAAATATTTCCTGCTTCTATTTCAACAAAAGAACCAAGTCCCGGAAGTTCATCGATGTGAAATTTCACATTATCGAGATAATAGATCTCCCTTCTTTTATTGACGATCATTTTGACTCCACATG
>Ga0075421_100013516_pt1 | contig 10179 bp, 6 predicted proteins | sample SoiMetdeltSBSDD5_FD_75292 | JGI IMG/M metagenome (GOLD analysis project Ga0075421, IMG submission 75292) | Bulk soil microbial communities from a Populus tree surrounding site in Tennessee, USA - Soil MetaG P. deltoides SBSDD5 | ecosystem: Environmental > Terrestrial > Soil > Tree plantation... | reverse complement strand
GCGAAATTTCTGGAAACCGAGCTTGACCGCGCGTCCGCCGCTAAGCCGAATCCGGGCAAGCTTCCGCTGCTGCATCGCCTGAGTCGCACGGAGTATCAGAATGCTGTGCGCGATCTGCTGGCTCTGGACGCGCTACCCAAGGAGATGGAATATTCCCTGTTGTTGCCGCCCGACAATTCCAGCAGCGGCTTCGACAATATCGCGGACCTGATGTTTGTCTCACCTACTGCGATGGAGAGCTACCTGGGCGCGGCGGAGAAAATCAGCCGTCTGGCAGTAGGCGATCCATCAGCGCCGGTGATGGTTAACATCTACCGCATGCCCGACGAACAACCGCAGACTACCCGTGTAGACGGGCTCCCGTTTGGTACGCGCGGCGGCCTGGCGGTCCGCAGCCATTTTCCGCTGGACGGCGAGTACGTCGTCAAGACGACGTTCACCGGTCGATCAGAGGAGGAGCAGCGGCTAGAGATCACAGTGGATGGGGAACGTTTGCACTTGGCAACCATCGCGGGGGGGCTGGGTGGCGGTCGTCCTGGACGTCGGGGCGGCGGAGGTTTTCCCGCGGTTACCAAGCCGCTCGAATTCCGAATACCCGTCAAGGCGGGACCTCGCCTGATCGGTGTCACCTTTATCGAACGGAATGAAGTGCGCGATGAGGAGGTGCTGAGGCCTCGGACGCGCGGAACCGGGCCAGAACTGGCGATCGAGATCGTCACCATCAGCGGACCTTACGATGCCAAAGGCCCGGGAGACACGCCGTCTCGGAGACGGATTTTCGTGTGCAAGCCGGCTTCGGCATCCGAAGAAGAGCCGTGTGCGAGCCGGATCCTTTCCACACTGAGTCGCCGGGCTTACCGCCGGCCCGCTGCAGTCTCGGATGTGCAGAATCTGATGCCCTTCTACAAAGCCGGTCGGGCGGAGGGCGGCTTCGACCTGGGAATACAGCGCGCGATCCAGCGGCTTTTAGTCAGCCCACAATTTCTCTTTCGGATCGAGCGCGATCCCGCGAGCACCGTCCCCGGAACCGCGCATCCCGTCAGCGAGCTGGAACTGGCGTCCCGGTTGTCGTTCTTTCTGTGGAGCAGCATCCCCGACGACCAATTATTGGATTTAGCCATCCAGGGGAAGTTGCGGCAACCCGGCGCGCTGGAACAGCAGGCGCGTCGCATGCTCGCCGATCCGCGGTCGTCTTCGCTGGTGACCAACTTTGCTGAACAGTGGCTTTATCTTCGGGATGTCGAATCGAAGAAACCGAATGAGATTCTCTTTGCTGATTTCGATGAGTCGCTGCGCGATGCGTTTCGCCGGGAAACCAATCTGTTTCTGGACAGCGTTCTACGCGGGAATCTAAGCGTGCTGGAATTGCTATCCGCGAATTATACCTTTGTCAATGAACGGCTGGCCAAACATTACGGCATTCCAAATGTCCGCGGGAGCGACTTCCGCCGAGTGAATTTCTCTTCCGGAAGCCCTCGCGGTGGGCTGCTTGGACAAGGAAGCATTCTGACCATCACTTCCTTCGCGAACAGGACTTCGCCGGTGAATCGCGGTAAATGGGTGCTCGAGAATCTGCTGTCTGCTCCGCCACCGCCGCCACCGGCCGATATCCCGGCGCTCAAGACGGAAGGAAGCGACTCCGGCAAGGCGCTTTCCATGCGGGAGGCGATGATCCGGCATCGGGCTGATCCAGCCTGCGCCAGTTGCCACGCGCGCATGGATCCGATCGGCTTCGCCATGGAGAATTTTGACGCGATTGGACGGTGGCGTGATCGCGACGCTGACAAACCGATCGACGCCTCGGGCGCTTTTCCTGACGGTGTGAAATTCGACGGAATGGCCGGGTTAAAAGCCACTTTGCTCAGTCAGCCGGAGGAGTTTGTATCCACCGTGGCTGAGAAGCTGTTGATGTATGCCGTCGGTCGAAATGTGCAGTACTATGATCAGCCAACGGTCCGTGCCATCGTCAGAGAAAGCGCGCGCAACAATTACTCGTTTACCTCTTTGGTCCTGGGTGTCGTTGCGAGCACACCGTTCCAGATGCGGGAGGCGCAGGCCGTCTCGCAAAGTTCGAAAAGGTGAGGGCAGCATGACGTTTATTACGAAGAAGGCTTTGCATAGACGGACCTTTCTGCGAGGCATGGGAGCTACGGTGGCGCTGCCACTACTTGATGCCATGGTTCCGGCTCTCTCCGCCGCAGCGCCTAAATCGACGCCCCGCTTGGGATTTATCTATGCGGCCAACGGCACCATACATGATCGATGGATTCCGACCACCACCGGGCGTGACTTCGCGCTGTCGCCGATCCTGAAGCCTCTCGAGCCGGTGCGGAGTCAGATCAATATTCTGAGTGGGCTGTCACACCTGCAAGCTGACACATTCGGGGATGGCACCGGCGATCACCCGCGTTCCTCGGCGGTATGGCTGACTGGCGTCCACGCCTATGACCGGAGCAGACCGGATATCGAAGTGCGCCTGGCAACCTCGGCGGATCAGATCGCAGCCCGGGAGATCGGAAAAGCGACGCAGCTACCTTCGATCGAAATGAATCTCGATCCTAACACGCAGGGAGCCTGCGATACCGGCGACTGCTTCTTCAACAACACGATTTCCTGGCGCAATCCGACCACGCCGAATCCCGCTGAGTCTCATCCGCGGCTCGTGTTTGAACGCCTGTTCGGCGATGGCGGAAGCGCCGAGCAGCGGATGGCGCGGATGAAACGAAACGGCAGCCTCCTTGATTCGGTGATGCAGGAGGTCAGCAGTCTCGACAAAACACTAGGCGCTGGGGACCGGAGCAAGCTTACCGAATATCTGGAGTCAGTTCGCGAGATCGAGCAACGGATTCAAAGCGTCGAAACGCGGGGAATCCAGTCCATCGCCTTGCCGGAACGGCCGACTGATGTTCCAGCCACGTTCGATGAGCACATCAAGCTCATGTACGACCTGCAAGTGTTGGGCTTCCAAGCTGATGTCACACGCGTTTTCACGATGATGGTGGCGCGCGAGTTGAGCACGCGAACGTATGCTCAAATCGGAGTGCCGGACCAGGGCCACGCCGTGTCCCACCATCGGAACGATCCTGAGCTGATCGATAAGAAGACGAAGGTCGATACGTACCACATCGAGTTACTCGCCTATTTTCTTCAAAAGCTAATGGCCACCAAAGACGGGGATGGCACACTGCTGGACCAGAGCCTGATTTTGTACGGCGGCGGTATGGGCGACGGCAACCTGCACAGGCACTCCAACCTGCCTTGCTTGATGGCCGGAAGGCTCGGCGGACAATTCCAGACTGGACGGCACCTGGCTTATAAACTGGACACGCCGATGTCGAATCTGCTTGTGACGATTTTGACCAAGGCAGGTGTGCCGATCGATAAGATCGGCGACAGCACCAGTCCACTCGAAGTATAGATTCCTGCTAGATCGCAGAAACAGGAGTCCTCTGCGGGTTGATCGACAACGGCCGCACTTCGCGCACCGTCAGGAGAATCAGGCAGAACGCCGCGACGTGAAAGGTCCCGACCAGCCCGAATACAGTTTGATAGCCATAGCCGTGATCCAATAAATAGCCAACTACCAGATTGAATAACACGCCGCCCATGGCTCCGCCGAAACCGACGAGGCCGGCCACCGAGCCGACCACCTGGCGCGGGAATAGATCAATCGGCAGGATCATCACCAACGTGGACCAGGACTGCTGGCCGAAGAACGCGATACTGAAAAGCACAATCGCCATCTCCACTGGCGACTGCGTCACGAACAGAATGAGCGGCATGACGCCGGCGCTAAGTCCCAGCGCCAGTTTCCGCGAAAAATTCAACGAATTTCCGCGGCTTAGCAGCCAGCCGGAGAACCAGCCGCCGGCCAGGCAGCCGATTCCCGAAGCCGCGTACGGTATCCAGGCGAAATAGCCCACCTGCTTGGTGTCGAAACCTCGAACATCGTATAAATACTTCGGCAGCCAGAAGAGATAGAAATACCAGGCGGCGTCGCTTAGAAACTTCGCGCCGACCACTCCGCACGTTTCCCGGAATGAGAATAGCTGCAGCCATGGAATGCCGGACTTCTGTTCGTGGACGCTAGCGAACACTTCCCGGATCTCTTCCCGTTCCTTACCCGATAACCCGGAGTGTTCCGCTGGGGAAAAATAAGTTCGCGCCCACCAGAGAGTCCAGAGCAATCCGGACGCGCCTGCGGCGAAAAATACCCATCGCCAGCCGCCTGCGGCAATGATCGCCGCGATCGCTGGAGGCGCAATCACCGCTCCCACAGCCGTTCCGGCGTTGATGATTCCCATGGCGGAAGATCGCTCGCGTGCGGGGAACCATTCCGCGACTGCCTTAGTAGACGCGGGAAATCCCCCGCCCTCTCCCACACCGAGCAGAAATCTGAAAATCATCAGCATCACGAAGCTGGTGGCGAGTCCGTGGGCCGCGCATGCCAGCGACCACGCGGCCATGATGACCAGAAATCCCTTGCGCGTGCCCAGCGCGTCGAGAAGCTTTCCGCCTCCGGCGTACATCGCCGCATAAGCCAGCAGAAATGCCGCCTGAAGTTGCGAGAACTGCGTGTTGGATATGGGGATGTCTTTCTGGATAGCCGCAATCGCGACCGGCAGAGTCTGACGATCGAGATAACTGATGGCGATGGCCGTGCTCAGCAAAATCGCAATTCGCCAGCGTAATCGGATAATGTCTCCTCAGGACTTGCGCTTGCGCAGCAACACCGGCGGGCCGGATAGCTCTAAAATGCGACTCTGGAGGTTGGCGCCGCGCTGCTCATCGTGAGCGCGGGCGAGCAAACCCTTAGCGTCGAGTAGGTGTTCGGTCATTCGCTTCCGCGCTTCAACAGCGTCGCCCCTCCGGATAGCCGCATAGATCCGCTGATGGAAATTCAGCGTGTACTCCACCGAAACCAACTGCCCTGTCAGCTCCATCAAGCGATGTAGCGACTGATGGATCACGGTAAACATCATGGAACACACACGATTTCCCGCCGTGTTGAAAATCGCCTGATGAAACTGCAGATCGTGCTGGCTCACGCGGGTCTTGTTCTTACCGCTCTCCTCCATCGCCGCCATCTCGCGCCGTAGAGCGGCCAGATCTTCGGCAGTCGCGCGTGTCGCGGCGCGCGCCGCCAGCTCGGGCTCGACGATGATGCGCGCTTCCATCAGCTCATGGAAGGAAATTCCGTTCAACAGAATCAGGAACTCCATCGGTTCGCCCAGGACTGTCGGCGCCGCAGGATTAAGATACGTTCCGTCGCCCACCCGCTGCGAGATCACCCCCATGATCTCGAGCACTTTGAGCGCCTGCCGCAAAGAGGAACGGCTAACCTGAAAGTTCTCCGCCAGCTCTCGTTCCGCCGGGAGCCGGCTTCCCGCTACAAGCGCTCCCTCCGAAATCAATCGCTTGAAGCTCGTCAAGAGGCGTACGGTCACGTCTTCCTTCGATGGAACAGGCAACATGATCACTCAATAGTCACCATACCAACTTAACCAGCGCAACTCCCTGACGAGGCAGCTTAATCCGCAGCGGAATCTTTCCATCCGACGAATTACGCCACTCTGGCGACCCGACGGTGTCCAACTGTCCGGCGCGCTCTAATTGCGCGTATTGTTCCTCGCTCGGTTTCTGCGGAGCGCCCATCTTCTTCCAGACTTCATAGGAGTTGCCGTGCTCCCCGTCAACCCGGTATTGCTGCGTCATGATCCGCTTTGACGGCAGCGCGGAGATCGTCAGCTCGACATCGGCGGCCGGCGCCGGTAAATCATCGTCGTGATAATTCCAGATCATGATCGTCACACCGCGCTCGTCGCGGCTCGCCAGAGCTCCGATATCCGGCCTCGATCTCGCGCCCTCTTTCAGGAAGCTGTCGAGCTCGATCATTCCAGTGCTCCGCGCTTCGATTCGCTGCGGCCCCATCATTCCGAGCATCCGAAACACATTCAGCACGGGCTTGTCGATTCCATTTGTCGCCAGATCGCGATACCCGTCGAAATAGGGTTGTCCCTCGAACTCGAACGCCCAGGTGACAGCGCCCTCGAAATTAACTTTGTGCCGCGCCGCCAGATCGTACTTGCGCGCGAATGTCGCCGCCGTGTAGCTCGGATACATCGTGCCATTTCGATAGGCGTTCTGTGGATTGAAGCGTACCGAGCAGGCCGCGCATCCCTCCGGGTCCGACTCCCCGATGATGATCGGCAGGCCTTTTACTTCCGGGTACGACACGACAATCTCGAATCCTTTGTCGATACTTCGAAGCTGTAGGTTACTCCCCATCTGCACATGTTTGTCGACCACCGTCGGCCTTCCCTTGGCGTGGAAAGCCACAAAATCGATCGGTGAACCGACGCGCCCGGTGGCGTGGTTTTTCTCTCGCGTGACGTGCTGCAGAAATTGATGCAGGAACTTCGCCGCTCCCTCACTGGCCGGTCCCGTGGAATGCGGACCGCCCACCTTCGCCGTCGATAGTGCCCGCTTGATGCCGTCCACTGCATAGTCGTATAGCTTGTTATACTCCTCCGGCGTGCCCCGCCAGTAGCCGATGTTCGGCTCGTTCCACACCTCCCAATACCAGGATTCGACTTCCCGTCTCCCATACCGATCGACCGAATGCTTGGCCCACTGATAAGCCAGCTCGCGCCACTTGTCGTAATCCTTCGGCGGATAGGCCCAGCCCGTGAAGATGTCCGCATACGGTTTGTCCTGCGACCAGGAGTGTTGATAGGGCTTCGGCTTCACCGACATTGCTTCCGGCATGAATCCGAGCTGCACGATCGGTTTCATGCCTCGCTCCATTAGCGTGTCGATGATCCGATCGATAATCGTCCAGTCGTAGCGCGGATTCCCGGCGGCATCTTCTGTATAGGCGTTCGTCGATCCCCACTTCAGCGCCGGTGTCCCGTCCCCGGTGGTCAAGAGATTATGGGTTCGCACGTAAACCGTCGCTGGACTCAGCGCCGCGAGTTCCGACAGCAGTTTCTTGCCGTCCTTCATATAGGTGTAGTTCGGCTCGTCGTAGCCGAAATAACTCCACACGGGACGAAGCGGTCCCATATCCTTGCTCGCGTCAACCTGGATGCTCACGGTTTGCGCGCAGACCGCCTGCAGGCCGGCGAGGAGCAGCGCAACCCCGCAAAAGCAGGTGGTTTGACACTTTCTGGGATGTTTGAGCACGAGCGCATTATACAGGACGTTCACTTGAAATGGTAGTACCAAATGGGGCTTTGTTATGCATTCTCAGGAGAGGTATCTACTCCTCTAAATCTTGACACTAACGTTTATTGGCATTACCATTGCGGTGTTAGCTTCGCACCGCCCAGCACACCAAAATGCGCTTGATTCAACTGGAAGGACCCGCGGGGCGCCGCATCGGCGTCGTGGAAAATGGACAGATTGGCCTGCTCAATCGAAGTCCTTCCATCTTCGCTCTGGCCGGCACGGCGCTGGAAGCCGGCGTTTCGCTGGCAGAGCAGGCTTCGAATGATTTATCGAGCGAGCGGCTGGACTACGATGCCATTTATGCGGGGGCCTCGGAGTGGCGCATTCTGCCCGCGATCGATCAACCGGAGGACCCGTCGCGCTGTATGGTAAGCGGCACCGGCCTGAGCCACATGGGAAGCGCCAGCAACCGCCAGGCAATGCATGCCAGCTCCGAGCAACTGACCGATAGTATGCGCATGTTTCAGTGGGGCGTCGACGGCGGCAGACCGCAATCCGGTAAACCGGGAGTTTCGCCCGAATGGTTCTATAAAGGGTCCGGGTCGATTCTCCGCGCTCACAATGAGCCGCTCGATGTTCCTCCCTTTGCGGAGGACGGTGGTGAAGAGCCCGAGATCGCCGGCGTCTACATAATCGATCCTGCGGGTGCGCCGCGCCGCATTGGGATGGTGGCTGGAAACGAATTTTCCGACCACGTTTTCGAGAAAAAGAACTATCTTTACCTCGCGGCCTCGAAACTGCGCACCTGTGCGATCGGTCCGGAGCTGATTGTCGATCCACAATTCGACGCCGTCTCGGGGGAAGTGACGATCCTGCGCAGCGGACAAATCGTGTGGTCCAAGAAACTGGCGACAGGTGAACGCGTCATGTGCCATAGCCTGGTTAACATGGAGCACCATCACTTCAAATTCGATTCACACAGAAGGCCCGGCGACGTTCATGTGCACTTCTTCGGCGCGGATGCCTTTAGCTTCGGCGAGGGCGTGCGACTGATTAATGGCGATGTCATGAAGGTGACCTTCGACGGCTTTGGACGGCCATTGCTGAACCCCGTTCGGATCGCCACCCCATCGGATGCTCTGGTCGCGGTGCACCCGGTTTAGACAGGAGACTTCACAACAATGCAAACAATCGCCGTCATGGGACTGGGGAATATGGGCGCGGGCATGGCTCGCAACCTGTTCAAACATGGATTTCCTGTCGTCGTGTACAATCGGACCCCGCAGCGCGCCGAGGCCTTCGCGCAGCAGGGCATGCGGGTAGCGTCTACTCCGCGCGAGGCTGCCGAGCAAGCGGACGTCATCATCAGCATGCTCGCCGATGATGTCGCTTCCCGATCTGCGTGGATGGGTGACGAGGGAGCGTTGCGCACCGCGAGAAAGGGCGCCGTCCTCATCGAATCGAGTACACTTTCACCGGTCTGGGTTGCCGAATTATGCGCGGCAGCAACGGCGCATGGATGTGACTTCCTGGATGCGCCTGTTACCGGAAGCAAAGTTCAGGCCGAAGACGGCCAATTACTGTTCCTTATTGGCGGCGAGATCTCAACTCTAGACAAAGTTCGTGATGCGCTCGCGGCGATGAGCCGCGGAGTCGTTCATCTCGGGCCTACCGGCTCTGGCGCCCGGATGAAGCTTATCAACAATTTCCTGTGCGGAGTTCAAACCGCGGCGCTGGCCGAAGCAATCGCATTCGTCGAGCACTCCGGCATGGACAGAGCGAAGGCGGTCGAGATCCTGCTGAACGGAGCGCCTGGCAGTCCAATGGTCAAGACAATCGCGCCCCGGATGGTCGCGCAGGATTATAAACCGTTCTTCGCCGTCCGCCTGATGAGCAAAGACATGGCCTACGCCGTCGACGAAGCGCAACAACACGGCGTCACCCTGACGACTGCGCAGGCGGCGCTCGATCGCTTCCGTAACGCAATCCCCGGGTGGGGCGACCAGGACCTCTCCGCCGTCGTCGAGCCGCTGCGTCTCAAGTGACCTGATCGCTTCAGAAGTTATATTTCAAGCCAAACTGCAATTGCCTCGGGCTGTTTTGTGTGCTCGTGATTCTGCCTCCGGCAGCCACACCGATGTCGGTATTCGGCGCGCTAAAGTAAGCGGAGTTGGGGAGGTTGAAAACCTCGGCCCGGAATTGCACTTTCGAGGTCTCCGATATATTGAACTGTTTAAAGATGGAGAAATCGGCGACGCCGACGTAGTCCCGCCGAAGAATATTCCCGCCGGAATTGCCGTATGTAAAGTTAGCCGGCTGAGTGAACGCTGCCTTGTCGAAATAAAGGTCCAGCGTCGGATTGTCCAGTTTACCGGATCCAATGCGGTTAGGCCGTTGGCCGCCGGCGCCAGTATTCGCGGCGTCCCGTGAGATCGAGGGCGTGTAGGGAGTACCGCTTCGGTAATCCAGGATACCCTGCAATTGCCATCCACCTAGCAGCTTATCGGTGAACCCAACCCCACTCAAAAATGGTTTACCCTTCCCGAAGGGCAGCTCATAGCCAAAACTGAAAGCGAAGTTGTGGGGAACGTCAAAACCTGTGAGCGCCTTCTCGAAAGCGTAGTTGCCGCCGACTCCCGTGTTGGCCGCGTGAGTAATGCTCTTCGAAAACGTGTACGCGGTCAGAATCCACAACCCCGCGGTAAGGCGTCGCTCTACCTTGGCTTGTAAGGAATGATAGGTACTCGATGCGTCCTGCGTGTTGTAGGTAATATTCCCGAACCGCGGATATGGCCGGCGTGCTTGAATATTTCCGGGGCCAGCAGTCGGAAGGTTGATGTTATTGCCGTCGGGCAAGAAGGATCCCTTATTTCCGACGTAATCAACTTCGACTACCATCTTCGTGAAAAGCTGCCGTTGGATGCCAAAGTTCCAGTGCTGGTCGTAAGGCATTCGAACTCTCACCGGAACCGGCAACCAAGCCGCGGCGGTCACGGCCGAGCCGAACGG
>Ga0075421_100013515_pt1 | contig 10179 bp, 6 predicted proteins | sample SoiMetdeltSBSDD5_FD_75292 | JGI IMG/M metagenome (GOLD analysis project Ga0075421, IMG submission 75292) | Bulk soil microbial communities from a Populus tree surrounding site in Tennessee, USA - Soil MetaG P. deltoides SBSDD5 | ecosystem: Environmental > Terrestrial > Soil > Tree plantation... | reverse complement strand
CATCGCCGTGAACGGCGGCGCGGCCAAGGACGTGGTGATCCAGGACGGGGCCAAGCTGTCCGACGTGGCGGCGGCGATCAACGGCTCCGGCGCGGCGGTGCAGGCCAGCGTGGTCTCCACCGGCAGCGCGGCGTACCTCACCGTCGCCAACCGCGACACCGGCAAGCCGCTGGACGGCGTGACGCCGGCGCTGAGCGTCTCCATGGACCTGGACGGGTTCCAGGGGCAGGACCTGGGGCTGGCGGTGACGGACGCCGGCGCGAACGCCAGCTTCACCCTCAACGGCATCCCGGACCCGCTGGTGCGGCAGAGCAACCAGGTATCGGACGCCATCTCCGGGGTGACGCTCACGCTCAAGGCGCTCACCGGCGCGCCGGAAGAGCTGCAGGTGACGCGGGACGCGACCGCCACCGCCGCCAACCTCCAGAAGCTGGTGGGCGCCTACAACGACGTCCTCAAGCTGCTGCAGAAGAACCTCCAGGTCGACGAGAACAGCAACCGCGACACCTCGCTGGCCGGCGACGCGGCCGCGCGCGCGCTCCAGAGCACGCTCCAGGGGTTGATCAGCGCCAAGGTCCCCGGGCTGGGCAACGTGCGCGCGCTGACGGACGCCGGCATCAAGACGAAGCGGGACGGGTCCATGGAGCTGGACCAGGCGGCGCTGGAGACCGCGCTGCAGCGCGACGCCCCGGCCCTCAACCAGCTCTTCGCGCAGAAGACCACCGGGCTCTCGGACGTCATCGCCAAGATGGTGGACGGGCAGCTCAACACCGTGGACGGCGTGCTCACCACCCGCAAGGCCGGGCTGGACAAGAGCGTGCGCCGGATGGACGACGACGCGCGGCGCCTGCAGGACCGGCTGGACGCCTTCCGCGCCGGGCTGATCGCGCAGTTCACCGCGATGGAGAAGGTGGTGGGGCAGATCAAGTCCGTCGGCCAGTACCTCACCCAGCAGGAAGCGATCGCCTCCCGGAACAAGTCATGAATGCCGCCGCGCGGCGCTACGCCGCCACCCAGAACCAGACCGCCTCGCCTGAACGGATGCTCGTGCTGCTGATGGAAGCCGCGCTCCGCCACATCCGCACCGCGGCCTCGGCGCTGGAGCGCGGCGAGCGCCCGAAGGCCAGCGAGCCGCTCTTCAAGGCCACCGAGATCGTCCTCGAGCTATTGGCCACGCTGGACCGCGCCCGGGCGCCCCAGCTCTGCGAGCAGCTCGCGTCGGTGTACGAGTTCGTGGCGCTCCGCCTGACCAGCGCGCAGAACGGCGGCGGCGCGGCGCCGGCCCGCGAGGCGGAGCGCGCCTTCGCGCCGCTGGCCGAGGCGTTCGCTCAGGCCGTGGCCGGGCAGTCCGCCGGGGCGGTGGCCCCATGAGCGCGCCGCTGGAAGCGCTCTGCGAGCGGCTGGTGGAGACGTGCCGGACCCTGGAGCTGGATGGCCCGGAGGCCGCGGCGCGGTCGCTCACCGGGCTGGACCGGCTGATCGACGCGGCGGTGGAGGCCGCGCCCACGCCGGTGGAGCTGCAGCGGGTGCGCGCGGCGCTCGCCACGCTGGAGCGGATCGCCGCGGAGACCTCGGACGCGCTCCGCCAGAGCCTCCTCCGGGGCTGGACCGGCGCCCGCGCGGAGAGGGCCTACCGGGGGGGCTGACCCGTCCCAGGCCCGGGCTGGTGAAGCAACGCCAACCAACCGGAGGAGCCGGAGTCAGGAGCGAAATCGATCCACCGCCGCCGAGCTGGTCTCAGCGTTCGAGCTCGCGTCTCACCGAACGGATCACGTCCGCCAGCGCCTCGTCGTCGCCCGAGTCGCGGGCGAGCGACGACGACGCGCGCACCACCACCTCGGCGATGCGGGAGGGCGCGGTGCCGGCGACGGCCCGTGCGGCCGCCACGCTCTGCTCCGCCCGGGACAGCTCCAGGGCGATGGCCACGGCGTCCGGCGCCGCCGCCGGCTGGTCCTTGCCGGTGAGCGCCAGCGCGACCCCGGCGACGGCCCCTGCGTCCGCCTCCGCGCCCAGCTCCAGGCGGAGCGCCTCCAGACGATGTCCGATCCGGCCGTAGGTCGCCTCCAGCTGGCTCACCGCAGCCTCGAACGGCCTGGCACGTTCGGCCCCGTCCAGCCCGACCTGCTGGGCCACGCTGCCTGCCGAACCGCTCAGCTCGCGCTGGATCAGCAGGCGCGCCCGGTCGATCTCTCCCATGAAGCCCCGCACCGCCTCCAGCGCCACTTCCGCGCGCGCGGCCAGGGGGGCCGTCTCTCCTCGATCGCCGAGGCGAGCGAGCGCCGCGTCAGGCCGCCGTTCGAGGAGACGCCGCAGCGGCTCCGCGCAGGCCAGGCGAAGCACCGTGGCCGCGGCGGTGGCCTGCAGCTCCTCGGCGAGCTGCAGCCGGTACCGGATGGCTCCGGCGGCCCGGACGTACTCCGCGGCCACCACACCGTCGGCGACGGTCCCGGCGCGGGCCGCCGCCTCCTGTTCGGATTGGCGCAACCGTTCGGCGGCGGTCTTCAAGGTTCCAAAGGCGATCAACGCCGCCTGGACCTCATCGCGCTCCGCCCCGGCCGCTGGCGGCACCGGGTCCCGGGAAGCAGATCGTCCGATCACCACGGCTGCCAGGGCGCCGGCGGCGGCGTAGGCGGCGGCGACGACCCCCGCGCCTGCGCCGGCGGCGGTGAACCACTCCCAGAGCAGCGGCGGTGCGGCCGGGTCAAAGGCGGTCCCCTCCACCCGGAGCCCGGCGACCAGGGTCACCGCCACCGTGCCCGCCACCAGCGCCGCGACGATCCTGGCGCTGCTCCGCTGGCGCGCCCCGGACGATGCCCAGGCCCTCTGCCGGAGCAGGAAGGCGAGCGCGGCGGTCGCGCCGGTGGCCAGCACGAGCCCGAGGTGCCCGACGGCGCTGTAGATGATGAACAGCGGCGTGCCGAAGAAGGAGAAGCTGGTCATGTGCAGGCGCGACCTCTAGAGGGTGATCCGGTCCTGGCCGGCGGCCAGCTCCAGCTCCGTGACCTGCACCGTGAAGTCCTTGCCATCCCAGTCGAGGTCGTGACGGATGAGCTTCACCACCCCCGATCGGTGTCCGCCGCGGAGACGGACCTCGGGATGGAGGCGGATGGACGCGCCCTGAGGGAGGAAGGCGGCGGAGAGCCCGACCCCCGCCGCGTCGACCAGCTCGCCCCGGCCGGCGGCCACGTCGGCCGGCGAGAGGCCGAGGTCCACGGCGAGATCCTCCCACGTCAGGAGCACCAGGCTGCCGGGCCCCTGGAAGAGCTGCAGCTCCTTGAGCTTTCGCTTCATGGCCTCGGTGAGCTTCGCGGGCTCGGCCTCGGTCTTGGGCGGCGCGGAGATCACCCTCGCCAGCCTCGCCGCCGACGACAGCCGCGCCCAGCGGCGTGGATCGCTCGGGCCGGGGGTCCCTTCCGCCTCGGCCACCTTCCTCTCCAGCCGCAGCGCCTCGTCGAGGCGCCCGGTCCCCGCCGCCGAAGAGGCCAGGCGGAGCCAGGCGGAGAAGTCGGTGGGCTCCAGCTCCGTCAGCGTCCGGTATTGCCGGTAGGCGGCGTCGTACCAGCCGTGACCCAGGTAGATGTCGCCCAGGAGGCGGCGCGAGGCGAGGTTGCTGGGATCGAACTCCACGATCTCCGAATAGGTGCGCACCGCTTCGTCGCCCTCGCCCCTGGCCGTCAACAGGTCTCCGACCTCTCGCAACAGCAACGGGGTCATCAGTCCGCGGTCGTGCAGGCGGCGCGCGTTCAGCAGCGCCTCGTCGGTCAACCCCGCCTTGGCGAGCGCGCGGCAGAGGCGGATGGTGCCGTTGGCGTCGTCCGGAGCCCGGGCGGCGTAGGCACGCAGCTTCTCCAGCCGCTTGCCGGGGTCGGAGATCGCCGACAGCTCGAGATCGACCTCGGTCCACCGCACCTGTCCCGAGAACAGCGCGCGCTCGACCGCGGCGATGAAGGCCTCGTCCACGGCGCGCCGGAGCAGCAGGCGGGCCAGGTAGAGGCGGGACTCTCCCTCGCAGGCGAACCGGCCCACCACGTACGAGGCGTCGTCCGGGGTACGCACGTGGCGCTGCATGAGCTGCAGGAAACGCGACTCGGCGCGCCAGTCTCCCAGCTCGCAGGCGGCGCGGGCCGCCTCGAAGCGATCGGTGAGCTCGGCCGCGTTCCCGGCCGCCTGCAGCCGGCGGGACCAGATGACGGCGCGCTCCGCCAGCGGGCGGCGGGCGAGATCGCTGCACGGGTTCCGGACCTTCGTCACGGCGCACAGGGCCGGCTGCTGCGGCGGCGCCACTGAAGCAACCGCCGGCCCACGCCCGGAGACCGCGTTCCCCCTGCCGCCCAGCCTGGGCTTGGCCGCGGGGGGAGCGGGGGGCGCCCTCCTCCGTGGGGCGTCCGCGGGGACCGTCTCCACCTCAGGCGGGGCTTCGGGTATGGCCGCTGCCGCTCCCGGGGCCCACAGGTCCGACTGCGCTTCTTTCTCCGCTGCGAAGTCACCCCTCGCCTCCTGGGCCACGGGCGCGCTCGCGGGGATGGCGGACTTTGCAAGCGCCGGCGCCGCCTCCGAGGCGGGGGATTCGCGCGAACAGCCGAAGGCGACCCCGAGCGTCAGCCCGAGCACCTCGGCGACCATCCGGTGCTCCGACTCCGGCATGAGCGCGGTCAGCCGCATGCCGTGCAGCCGCGACCGGTTCCGGCGGATGCCCCGCTGCTGGTAGGCCTGTTCGCTCTCGAGGGCGATGAAGCTCGTGTAGGGCGTCATCAGCCCGTACTCCATGCCCATGGAGACGATCTTGCCGCGAATGGCGTCGGGATCGGCGGCGGTGCCGAGGAGCCTCTGGATGGCCTCCACCGCCCAGAGCCGGGGGACCAGGGAGGTCGCCGCCGAGGTCTCGTACACGACGGGATAGTCGCGCTCGAAGGGCTTCCCGGCCAGGCGGCCGCTCACCTTCACACGCGGCGGGAGATCGTGGTGGGTGCGCGCCAGCAGCATGACCTCTTCGCCGCGGCTGACCTTGCCGTTGGCGGTCACGAACGTCTCGTCGAGCCCTGACCCGAGGTCGATCTCCAGGTCGGTCAGCGTGGGGGTCTTGACCGCGGCGGCGAGCTGGAGCGCCCGGTCGGTGGCCTGTTCGCTGTCGTCCACCGCGAACGCCCTCCCGCCGCCGGAGCGCGCCAGCTCGGCCAGCAGCGGCTGGTTGGCGTCGGAGCCCACGGCCACGGTGAAGAAGCGGGCGCGGGACGTGGAGAGCGCGCGCCGGAGCCGTTCCCCCAGCGCCTCCCCGCTGATCTCGCCGCTCGTCGCCCAGCCGTCGCCGACGTAGACGACGGCCGGCTGCTCGGCGCCGTGGACCCGGGAGAGGGCCACGTCGAAGGCGGCGGAGAGATCGGTGGCCCCGCCGGGGAGGCGGCCGGAGAACCGCTCGAGCGCGGTGGTGATCTCCTTCTCGTTGGCCTGTGCCAGCCCCTGCTCGGGGTAGAGCACGGTGGGCTTCACGTCCAGGGCCACCAGCGAGAAGCGGTCGGCGGCGGAGAGCGCCCGCAGCACCGCCTCGGTGGTCGCGGTCCTGAGCTGGCGAGCGGAGTCGTCGCCGCCTCCGGAGGTGTCCACCACGACCACCACCTCGACCTTCTGGACCTCGACCTTCGCCCAGTCCAGGTCGGGGACGAAGCGGGCCATCACGTAGTCGGCGCTGTCTCCTCCCGCGGCGAACCGCGAGACGCGCACCGGCGCCACCGGTTCCTTGAAGCGCGCCTCGAGCTGGAAGTCGGCCAGCGGCTTGAACCCCGAGCGGCGCATGGAGATCAGCCGGCCGCCGTTTTCGATCCGTGCATCGTCCAGCGTGCTCAGCTCCATGTCCGGGCCGGCGTCCCCCAGGTCCACCGTGAGCGAGAACTCCCCGATGCGCGAAGGATCGCGCGACTGCATCGGGTGGACGAACCGCATCCGCCCCTCGACCATGGGCAGCCGCTGCAGGTAGCGGAGCACGGCGCGCCGTGAGCCGGCGGCCGGGACCGGGTAGATCCGCGCCCGGAAGGTGTGGCCATCGACCCACTCCAGCAACGCCGGCTCGTGGCCCGCCGCCGCCGCCCCTTCGTACTGCCGCCTGGCCTCGTTGCGCTCGATCACCTCGCCCTCGATGAGCGTGCCGCCGGAGTCGAGCGCGAAGCCGGTGACGTGGGCGCCCAGCGGAACCGAGAACCAGTACCAGCCCTCGAGCGGGCGGCCGCCGGCGTTGAAGAACGTCTGGTCGACCTCCGTCTCCGCGAGGCCGTCGCGAATGACCGCGCGGACTGACTGGCGGCTGATCTCCAGGGTCTGGGCCGCCGCGCCCGGCGCGCCGCCGAAGTCGACCCCGTAGAGCGTCCCCGCGCCGGCGAGCGCCGTCACGGCGGCGTGATCCGCCATTCCCCCGGTCCAGTCCTCCCAGAAGGTGACCGGCTTGACCTGGGGGGCGTCCTTTCCGTTGACGGTGGCGCGCTCTCCAGCCTGAAGCTCCACCCGTCCTCCGGGCGCCTCGACGGTCGCCAGGCCGTGGGCGACGTAGACGGTGACCAGCGAGCCGGCGAGCGTCAGCTCCAGGCCCGTGCCGGCGGCGGCGACGGTGGCGTCGCCCACCCGGTGGACCGACGGCTTGCGATCCGCGGCAGCCGCGTCCATCCAGAGCTGGCCGTTCTCCAGGCGGGTGCCGTCGGAGGTGAGCTTCACGGCCGTCCCGCCGCGCAAGAACATCCCGGTGCCGTCGGAGAGGCGAATGAGCGCGCGGGAGCCCTCGGCGGCGCTCACCCTGGCGCCCGTGCGCAGCGGGGTGCCGGAGACGACCGGGACGTCGCCTTGACCGCTGTCCACGCGAACGGTGCCGGCCGCCAGCTCGATGCGGGCCTGCAGCGTGGAGCTCTTGCGGGGCGCCCCTCCGCCGAGGGTGGCGAAGAGAACCCCTCCGACCCCCAGGACGGCGAGCGCGAGGAGCGCCCGCACGATCCACCGTCTCCGTTCCTCGGGCAGCAGGGTATTCATGTGCTCACTCATCGGTTGAGCCCTCCGGGGTGGAGCTTAGTTCCCACCGGTGCCGAAAAACGCGAGCCTGTCCGGAGAGGACGTATGCCCCGCGCCGCTGGTTCCCCGCGAGGCGGAGGAACCGAACAGGCAGGCCAGGCGTCTTCTCGACCGTCGAGGCCGGGGATACGCTTGGGCGGTCCGGCGGCCACGACAGGATGGGATGGGCGCACCATGCGGCGCTTGGCGGTCACACTTCTTCTGCTGTCGCTCGCAGCGTCACCGGGTGCGCTGGCCCAGGGCGTCGAGCCCGCGTACAGCCGTGGAGGATTCGATTACTACTCCGCGCCGGTCGAGCCCCCCCAGACCGGCAGCGTCCTGACGCAGTGTGAGCGCCAGCACGGGAAGCACGCCGAGATCGAGCAGCTCGAGAAGGGCTACCGCTGCACCGTCCCCACGCCCTCCGAGCCGCGCCTTTCCACCAAGCTGAACGAGGAGATCGCCCTCGCCGATCAATTCCCCGAACCTCGCCGGCAGAAGGTGGTGGACACGCTGATCGACAAGTACCTGCGACTGGCGCAGTGCCCCGCGGGGACCAGGGCGTTCCACGACGGCTCCATGTACGTGTGTACCCGCACCTTCTCCGCCAGAGAGCTGTGTCCGGCCGGCTCCGTCATGCCGCTCGAGACCGGGGAGCTGGGCTGCGTCGTCAGCTCATGCCCCAAGGGATTCACCGACCTGGGCGCGCTCACCCGCGGCGTCCACCCAGGCTGCTTCAAGTGCCCCAAGGGGAGCTACGACGCGAAGGAGACCGAAGCGTTCCACGGCGCGCTGAACGGCATGCCTGGTCCCTTCACCGACGTGTTCTGCAAGGCGACCCCCGCGGCGCAGCCGGGTCGAGAGACGCCCGGCCCCTGAGGCGCCACTCGTCACGGCCTTCCGGCGGGGAGCCAGGTGCTGTGGAGCGCCGCGGCGCGCAGGCTGTTTCGCGGCGACCCATTCGGAGGCGATGAGGGCCGCGAGCGCGGGCCGGCGCCTCACTTTGCCGTCGCGCTGGCGGTGTTGGACGGCGCGGAGACGTTGCCGGCGGCGTCGGTGGCCATCACCTGGTAGTGGCGGGTGGAGCCGGAGGTCAGGCCGCTGTTGGTGTAGCCGAGCGAGGTGGTGGTGGCGATCAGGCTGAACGGGCCGGCGGCGCTGATCGCCCGCCAGACCTGGTAGCCGGTCACGCCCACGTTGTCGGTGGAGGCGCCCCAGGCGAGGGAGATCTTCCGCTTCCCGCCGGTGGCGGTCAGGTTCGACGGGGCGGTGGGCGCCTGGGTGTCATCCGGCGGGGGCGGCGGCGGTTCGCCCCCGTCGTCCAGCGCGAACGTGCGCGGCAGCCCCGAGGGGCCCAGCTCGCTCGGGCCCTGGTTCACCGCGCCGTCGGCGTCGACGGTGAAGCTGGAGGCGCCGTCGGTGGAGATCTTGATGTTGCCCACGCTGTAGCCGGCGATGCTGGTGAGGGAGCCCCTGGGCGCCCCCTCCTCCGTCTGCACCAGGAAGGCGGGGGGCACGGTGATGCAGGCGGTGGCCTGCGCCAGCGCCACGTGCTCCATCACGTCGACGCGCGGCAGGTCCCAGCCGGAGGTCTGGCCGTCGCCGACCGCCGCCACCGCCACCGCGGGCGCGGACTTGTTCATCCAGTTCTTGTTGGTGCTGCTCTCGCTGCCGTGGTGGTTGACGTTGAGCACGTCGATGCCGCCCGCGGAGATCATCGGTGAAGCGCCGCCGGGCGAGATGGCGTTGATCACCGACGTCTCCACGTCGGTCTGGCTGGAGGTGAAGCGGCCCGTGCACGCCTCGTCGACGTTGCCCCCGCCCAGGTCGCTGGCCCACAGGTAGTCGAACCCGCCGTACTTGATCAGCACCGCGATGGAACGGTCGTTCTCGTCCGAGACGGACACGCTCCCTCCGCCGATGATCGATCCGTTGCGCGCGAGGAAGGTGAGCGTGGCGCCGTTCCCGAGCGCGAGCTGCCCGCCCACCGGGGCTGACACGTGCAGGCCCGCCGTCGTTCCCTGGGTGGAGGCCCTCCACCCGTCGACGCAGGTCGAGGCGTAATTCGAACCGTTGTAGTAGTTGGCCGTCCTCACGTCGTAACCAGCCTGCACCACCTCATCCATGCCGCCGATGTGGTCGCAGTGCTGGTGGCCGGCGATCGTCCAGTCGAAGCCGGCGGAGGGTGAATACCCGATGGACTGGAGGTACGGCACCACCCGGCCGCTGCCGTCACCGGTGTTGCCGGCCTCCATCAGCACCGTCTTCCCGGCGGTGCCCGGCCCTTTGACGAACACCGCGCTGCCCCAGCCCACGTTGATGTAGTGGATCTCGAGGTCGGTGGAGAGCGACTGGAACAGCGTCCCGAACGTCCGGTCATCCGGTCCGCCACAGCCGGAGGCGACGACGGCGAGGATCACGACGCAACACGACAGCGCGCGAGCACGAGGGGGCATGGCAAGTCTCCGGAGCGGGAGAGGGAGAGGAAGCGCGCATGGTGAGGAGACGGCGGGCGAATTTCAAGTGCTCCCGGGTCAGAGCGAGCCCTTCACGCCCAGGACCGGGAGCACCAGCGGCACCGTGGTGGGCCGCCGCGCCAGCTCAAAGGGGTCGTACTCGTACTTCACGACCTCGGCGTTGAGGGTGGCGTTGAGCACGTCCAGGGACGCCTCCAGCCGGATGGGCCCCAGCGTCCACACCTTGGAGACGCGCGCATCCACGCGGAAGAACGGCGGCAGGCGCGCCACGTGGGCGTCGTCCACCAGGACCCAGAACCGCCGGCCGAACTCGCTCTCTCCGATCGTCTGCGTCCGGCTGGTGAGCTGCCCGGACTCGGGGCGGCCGGTGTTGAAGTGGAGCGACACCCCCGCCGTCCAGCCGCCGGGGAACGAGTACCCCAGCGTGGCGTTGGCCACGTGCGTCTGGTCGAAGGCGAACGGGACCCAACCGGACTCCTCTCCCTTCGGCCTGCCGGTGGTGAGGTCGTACAGGTCGTAGGTGGTCCAGCGCATGCTCCGCTGGAGCGAGTAGGTGAGCCACCCGAACCAGCGATCGCCCAGCGGGTGCCGCACCATCACCTCCAGCCCGGTGGCGTACCCGCGGGACGTCACCGCGGCCACCTCCGGGAAGAGCGACGCGCCGGTGGGGCCGGCG
>Ga0075421_100013514_pt1 | contig 10179 bp, 5 predicted proteins | sample SoiMetdeltSBSDD5_FD_75292 | JGI IMG/M metagenome (GOLD analysis project Ga0075421, IMG submission 75292) | Bulk soil microbial communities from a Populus tree surrounding site in Tennessee, USA - Soil MetaG P. deltoides SBSDD5 | ecosystem: Environmental > Terrestrial > Soil > Tree plantation... | reverse complement strand
TTCTGCGTGAAGTCCTGGCTCGCATCCTTGCCGCCCACTCGCAGCAGGCCCTGGTAATCCTGCACGATCGGCGTCACGGACTTCGGAATGGATCCCCACGTGAAGTGCTGGAAGTTGACCTGCGCTTCGTTGATCCACCGGTCAGCGGCGTATTTCCAGTTCGCGACGCCGGTGTAGACGTTGACGTCCAGGTTCTCGGCGCCCTGGAAGGTCGTCTGTCCGCCGAACCCGCGGAAATCGGTGTCCTTGCGAAGTGTGCCGCTCAAGTCCACGGTGCTGCGTTCCGACTTCGCCCACGTGAGCTTCGCGAACCCGAGGTGCTCGCGGAACTCGCTCGTCGACTGACCGGTGAGCGGCTGCAGCTGACTGACGAGCGATGGTGGAGCGAACAGGGTGTCACCGCCTAACCGCACATATTGTGGCTCGTCGCGTCCGTTGAACTCGTACGTGCCGAAGAAGAACAGCTTGTTCTGGACGATGGGGCCGCCAAGGCTGCCGCCGGCCTGCAAGCGCGTGTAATCGGGTCGCGGCTCGCCGCGCTGCGCCGAGATCGCGTCCTTCGCGACGTACGCTTTGCCGACGCCGAACGCGAACGCGTCGGCCTCCCACTGATTGGTGCCGCTTTTCGTCGTTGCGGTGATGATTGCGCTCGCAGCCTTCTGGTATTCGGCCTTGTAGTTCTGGGTGATGATGCGGAATTCCTGCACCGCACCCTGCGGGAACGGGTTGCCCTTGCTCGCGTCCTGGCCGATGACGCCACCGCGCAGCACATCGTTCTTGTACGTGGCGCCGTCGACGAAGACGTTCACCGCTTCGGGCGGTTGGCCGCCCGCGGAGATGAACTTGTCGCTGTTGTTGACCGCGGTCGCTGTCATGCCCGGCGCTATTCGCGCGAGGTCCAGGAAATTCCGCTCGAAGTTCGGCAGCCGCTGGATCTGCTCTTCGGTAACGTTGGTGCCGACTTCCGACGTTCGTGCCGTCTCTGTTGGCGTCGCGACCACTGCGACCGCGGAGATCTGCGTGGCCGCTTCCTGAATGGAGAAGTCGAGCGAGACCGTCTGGCCGATCCCCACCGTCACGTTCCGCGTCTGCGGCGTGAACCCGATGCGTCTGACCGTGAGCTCATAGGCGCCGGGCCGAAGACCGGCGAGCGTGTAGAATCCACTCGAGTTGGACAGGGTCCCGCGGTTCGTCCCCATTGCCGGATCGCGCGCCGCCACCTGCGCGTCAGGGACGGGTGTGTTGTTGGGGCCGCGGACGTATCCGCGGATGTTGCCGGTGGTGGTCTGGGCGCCGGCGGGGCCGGCGAGCGCCGCGAACATGGCCACGACCCCCGCGAGGAGCCGGTGCGGAGCCACGTAGCTCGGTACGCGAGCGCGAGACGACATCCGGACATCACTGCTCATGGAGTTCCTCCGTCTCCTGTGTTTGCCGGCGAGCGTTGCAGCCGCAACGACTCCCGCGTGCGTGATGGATGGCCGAGTGACTTGTTAGGCACCGGCGACGACGACTGCCCCGGAGCTGCTCGTTAGGTGCGGCGATGCCGGGCCGCGGAGATCAGGATGCCGTACCCGTGCCGGAGCTGCGGCCCACAAGGGAGCCGTCCTGCATAGTGCGCGCCCGGGCGTCCGCGAACACGGAGCGCGAATGGAGGACCGGCGACACGCGACCGGCCAGGCATCGCGAGGACACCTGGCCGTGAGGACGTCACGAGTTTCGCGTCAGGCGTTGTCCCGTCACCCGCTTCGCACCTGTGAAGACTCCGGTGCCGCGCCGCACGATTGCCGGATAACCAGCGTCGTGGCGAGACGCTGGTGGCGCTGTGTGTGCGCGCCTTTGTTGACCATCGCGTGGAACAGCGTCTCGACCGCGCGCGCACCGAGCTCGGCTATCGAGACGTGCACGGACGTCAACGGCGGGCTCGTGTATCTCGCGATCGGGATGTCATCGAATCCCGCCACCGCCATGTCCTCGGGCACCCGGAGACCGGCCTCACGCAACGCGCTCATCGCGCCGATCGCCATGGAGTCGTTGGCCGCGAACACCGCGGTCGGTCGAGGGTCGAGCGCCAGCAGAACCTCGACCGCGCGATGGCCCGATGCCTCGGAGAAGTCTCCCGACAGCTCCCACTCGTTAGGCACCTCGATCCCCGCTTCGCGCATCGCCTTCCGATACCCGCGCAGACGTTCGGTCGCATCGTACGTCCCTTCCGCGCCCGTGATCATCGCGACCGCGCGATGTCCCAGCCCGAGGAGATGCCGCACCATATCGTACGCCCCGCGACGGTTCTCGATCGTGAACGCGTCGTACCCATCGCCCGACACGGCGCAATTGAGGAGCACCGTCGGCAACGTCGGCGGCACGTTGGCCAACACCGACGCGGCGTCGAGGTGCGGCGACATGGCGATCAGCCCGTCGACCCGTCCACGCATGGCGCGGAGCGCGGCCTCGAATTCGTCCTTCGCATCGCGGGAGCTCGAAACGAGTAGATAATATCCGCATCGCCTGGCGGCCTGATCCATTCCACGGATCAGCTCGGCGTAAAACTCCCCGTACAGCTCAGGCAACAGCGTTCCAATCGTGTGCGTCGTACTCGTTATGAGGCTTCGCGCTACCCCGTGCGGCGAGTACCTGAGCCGGGCGGCGACATCCAGGATCCTTTGCCGCGTCGCTTCGCTCACAGGACCACTGTCGTTGAACGCCCGGGAGACGGTCGCCACCGACACCTTCGCCTCGCGAGCAACATCTTTGATCGTCGCCACGGACTCAGCCGGTTCAGGACGCTAACTCATACCACAAATCCTGTTTCGAAAGAATAATGTAACCGTTTACATTGACCACCACGACGGTTTCGCACCAAGAGATTGCATCACGGAACTTTCGCTAAGGCCTTCGGGTTATTTGATTGTAGCGTTCAGGCGCCCGCGGTCGGATCCCAAAGGGTCCGCTCGCGGGCGCTCTCCAATGGTCAAAGAAAGTCAATGAGGGTTACCAGGGTCAGTGAGCCCTAAACCACTGCCCTTTACGAGGTGCCGAGGATGGCCACGACGAAAACCCGGGCGGCCGCCAAGCCGCGTCCGGTAGCAATCGCAGACACGACCCCGCCCGACCTTCTCGATCTCTACATCGAGGAGCTGTCGAACGAGCCGGTCGCGACTGCGGAAGCGCAGAAAGCGCTCGCCCGCCGTATGCGCAACACCAAGTTGAGCGCCGACGAGCGTGAGGCGGCGCGCGATGAGCTCATCCGCGCCAATCTCCGGTTTGCTTTCTCGGTTGCCAAACAGTATCAAAACCGCGGACTCCCCCTCGAAGACCTCGTGGGCGAGGCCAACGGTGGACTTTGCCGTGCGGCGGACAAGTACGACCCCGACGTCGGTGTCAACTTCATCAGCTACGCGGTCTGGTGGATTCGCCAGGCAATCTTCTCGGCGATCTCCACGAAGACGCACACCGTCCGCGTCCCGCTCGGTCGCGCGACCGACGTGCGCAAGATCGCGCGCGCCCGCACCGCCCTTCGTGAAGTGCTGGAGCGAGAGCCAACGATCGAGGAGCTCGCTCGCGTGGCTGAGCTCCCGCTCGACGTCGTCCGCGAGCTGAGCATCGCCATCCAGCCCGAACGATCGCTCGACGAGCCGCTCGGCAACGGTAGTGGCCGCTCGGAAGCTCGGACGCTCGCCAGCATCTTGCCGGCCGAGGCCGACGAGCGCACCGACGTCGACGCCCGACTCGAGGATGAGTCGCGTCGCGAGGCGCTCCTGAGAGCCCTCAGCCCGCTGCCGCCGCGAGACCGCAAGATCCTCCTGATGTACTATGGTCTGGAGACCGGCGAGCCCATGACGATGGAGCAGATCGCGACCGTTTTCGGCGTCACCCGCGAACGCGTTCGACAGCTCCGCGACAGGGCACTTGCGGCCGTGAGAGACGGAGAGGCCGCGAAGGCGCTGCGCCGCGACTGGGCCGCGTAACACCAGATAATACGGTTCGTTGAAGACCCCGCCCTAAAGGCGGGGTCTTTCGTTTTAGGCGACTTACATCACAATCATGGGGTCATCGGGCGATCTGTTGAAAAAGTTCAGCCCGCTGTGTTGCACCTCCCGAATTCAGGCGTCGATGACTCACCGAGGAGGTGCAATGGTTGAAATCCCCAGTAATGGTTGGAAGCTTCTGTACGAGTCGGGGCGACAGGCGCTCCAGGATCGGAAGCTCCCGGACGCCGAGCAATCATTCTCGGCTGCTCTGCAGCTTGCCGAGGATTTCCCCGCTGGCGATCCGCGGCTCGCCGCAACGCTGAATGCACTCGCGCGCATCTACTCGCTGCAGCGCCGGTACCTGGCGGCCGCCGCGCTTCTCAACCGGCTTCTCGAGGTCACCGAGCGAACGCTCGGCCCAACCCACGTCCAGGTCGCTGGAGTACTGACCAACCTGGCCGAGATGTACACGCACCTCGGCGCAGCGCGCGAAGAGCTCGAGCTCCGCGAGCGCGTGCTCCGCATCCGCGGCGAAGATCCGAACGCAGACATCACCTCGCTCCAGCGCCTTTGGGATCGCGTGGCGGAGCTCCGCGCGATCCTGATCTCTCAGGAGAGCAGTCCCGACATCGAAGACGAGATCGACCAGGAGCCGCTGCCGATCGTCCGAACGGCGGAGTACAGCGCCCCGATTCCCACGGCGCGCGAGCCGGAATCCGAGACCGTCGAGGAGCCGATCGTCGCTCGCGAAGCTGCCGCGTCGCACGCCGAGACTCACAGCACCGTCGCAGCGGACGCGGTTTATTCCTACGACGGGGAGCCGAGGGCTGCCGCCGTAGTGTCGTCGAAGGTGGAGATCATTCGCGTCGCCCAGCAGCCGGCGAGTTCGAACACGAGCATCGATCATGGCTTCTCCGACATGGGTCGTGACGAGCTCGAGCCGACTCGCAAGGTGGGCGGGCGACTGGGCCTGTATTCGATCATCGCTGGGGTGCTCCTGATCGCCGGTCTGATCGCGGCGCGCGATTACGTGAAGGAGTCGGACGATGAGCGGGTCTCCGGGGGTACGGTGAGTCTCACCACGGCGACGCCTCCGCGCACGGTCGTTACACCGGTTTTGCAAGCGTCGGCTCCGGCGCCGGAACCGGTTCCGGAACCGGTTCCGGAACCTCCCACTGTGGAGCGGCTCATCGCCGACCGCCGTGCCGGGCGCGAGGCCCGACGAGCAGACGAGGAGTCCGCTACGGCGGGTGACAACTTTGGTCCGTATCGGCCGTCGGTGCAGCGATCGCGTGTGCCGACCAAGGCAGATCTCGAACGGGCGCTGCGCAACGTCGATGGCGCGGTGAAGATGATCGCCGCCAAAGCCAAGGCAGCGACGGACTCGGCGCTGGCCATTCAGGTGCAGGTGCCGACCTTCAAGAAGATCAGGCTGGCGGATAACCCTCAGTCGGAGCGCTGACCCCGGGTCTCGCTCGACACGCACTCCCCTCGGTGTACGGAAAGGGCGGCGCTCGAAAGAGCGCCGCCCTTTTGCATCGCTCGGGGGTACTCACCGTTTCGCGCCCGTGGTCCGCACGGCACATTACCATGCTCGCCACGTCCTCAGGTCGTTTCGTATCGCATGATCAGTCGCCGCCTGTCACTTCCGGCGCTTACCGTCGCTCTGACCGCAGGTGTTGCCCTCCCTCTGGCAGCTCAGGTGACGTCGGTGCGCAGCGGGTCGGAGAAGTTCGACCGCGATTCCACCTCTCGCACAGGCGACGCGCTCGCGAGTGCCGAGGCGTTGGCGAATGCCGCCCGGTCGGGTCAATTGCAGTTCGAGCAGTTTCGGCGCAGCAATCTTCCGGAGTCGAAGACATCGCGCGGCGGCAATACGTGCGACGAGCAGATCGGCCGGTTCTGCTACTGGTACGACGAGAAGGAGCCGCCTGCGCCGCGCGAGCTCGATCGGGTCCGAGACGCGCGGACGCGGCTGATCAACCTCCTCGATTCGGCTGCCGCCGCGGCCCCCACGAATCTCTGGGTCGCGTCGCAGCGCGTGCGGTATCTCGCCGAGGCCGGGAGATCGAAGGACGCGATTGCGGCGGCGCTCGCGTGCAAGGCTACGACGGAGGCCTGGCGGTGCGGGACGCTCGTTGGGTTCGCCTATCACGTCGCCGAGGCGTACGTGCAGGCGGACAGCGCGTACCAGGTGGCGCTCGCCGCGATGCCGGAGCGCGACCGGTGCCAGTGGGAGGACATCTCGCTGCTGCTGGACGAGGAACTGCTGCCACGATATCGCGCGCACACGTGCGGTGATGCGACGCGGCTCAAGTTCGAGCGTCGTGTGTGGTGGCTGGCGCGCCCGCTGTTCGCCACGCCGGCGAACGATGCGCGGACGGAGCATTACGCACGTGTGACGATGGCGCAGATGCTGACCGAGGCGCCGTCGGCCCACGAGGGCGGGTTCGACGACGACGAGCGCGAGCTGTTGTTGCGGTACAGCTGGCCGCGCGCGTGGTCGAGGGCCGGAGGCGGGTTCGGCAGCCGAGGCATGTCGATGGTGGGCCATGAACCGGAGCCGGCATACCCGTATCTGCCTAACGCGTTCGTGTTCGACAATCCGGAGAACACGGATTCCCTGCGGTGGACGACGAGACCGGGCGTCGTGCACGCGCGCTATGCACCGGCCTATGCGACGCCGCTGCTGCGTCTCGAGCACCAGTCGGCGCTGTTCCGCCGCGGCGACTCATCGCTGGTGGTGCTGGCGTATGACCTGCGGAGCGACTCGGCGCTGGCGCGCGCGAGCGACGTGCGGGCGGCGCTCGTGCTCACCCAGGGCGAAGAGGCCGACGCGACGATCGTGCGCGTACCTAACAAGTCTCGCGGCGTGATCACCGCGCACAGCGTGTGGGGGCCGCTGCTCATGAGTGCCGAGGTGACCTCGCCGACGGTGCGGCGGAGCGCCCGGGCGCGCTACGGCATTCGTCCGCCCTACGCGGTGGGTGTTCGTGTGTCGCTCTCGGACCTGCTGCTGTTCGAGCCGTACGGCCAGCTCCCGGCGACGCTCGACGAGGTGACCCCGCACATGATGCCGACGCTCACGGTGCGCTCGAGCAAGAAGCTCGGGTTCTACTGGGAGGCGTACGGGACGAACCCGGGCGGCGAGACGATGGGGATCAGCGTGACGGTGGCCCCTGAGGTTCAGGACGCGGCAACGCGTTCCCAGCGCCTGAAGCGCGCGCTCCACATGTGGAAGGAGGCGAAGCCCGTGATCGTGCAGGTGCAGGACGTCTCGGCCCGTGGGCAGACGATGTCGCCTCGATCCGTGGAGGTCGACATCTCGACGCTTCCGCCCGGGCCGTATCTCGTGGAGCTCGAGATCGAGGTCGCGAAGCAGTATCACGTGAGGACGGAGCGGCGGATCGTCGTCGAGTAGTTTGCGTCGCAGGGACATCAGCGCGCAGCAAGCAGCCGGCTGCCGCCTAACGAGCAGCTACTGCGACGCGTACCTCGCGGCCAAAGCAGCAAGACCGCCGTCGATCTCGGACTTCGGCACCCAGCGGCCACGCACCATGACTCCCGCGCGCTTGCCAATGTTGTCGAGCGACTCGAGCGGATTCGCGTCGAGGAGGACGAGGTCTGCCCAATTGCCCACGGCCACCGTGCCGAACTTGCCGTCCTGCTTGAGATCGCGCTCCACGTAGAGACCCACGTTCTTCGTGCCCGACTCGAGCACCTGGTACGGCGTCAGGCCCGCTTCACCCATGAGCCGCAGCTCGCGGTGCAGCGCGAAGCCGGGCACGTTGAACATCTGCGGCGAGTCGGTGCCCATGAGCATCGGCGCGCGCGCGTCGGCGAGCGACTTGAGCAGCTTCCGGCGGTGCGCCAGCAGTTGCTGCGCGAGCTCCGGCGTTATGCCGGCCTGCGTGTTCTGCTGGCTCGTGGTCCGCTTCTGATTGATCCAGTTCGTCACCCACTGCTTCGGCGCGTACTTCATCTCCGGTCGCGTCGCGGCCGACTCCGGCGCGAACGAGGCGAACAGGCTTTCCCACAGGAACATCGTCGGGACCACCCACACGCCCGCGTCCCTCGTGCGGCGTGCGAGCTCGTTGATCTTCTCATCGGTGACGCCGGCCATCCACTCGCTGAACGGCACCTGCTCGGTGGGCGACATGATCCGGCGCTTGAGCGGATCGGCAACGGCGCCTTCGATGTAGCCATCGAGGTGATCGATCGTGGATTGCCGCACCTCGAGCGTGCGGTCGATTCCCACCTGCTGCGACACGTGGCCGCCGAAGGTGATGCCCACGGCGCGCGCGACGGCGACGATGCTGTCGTACGTCGCACGTGAGAGACCCGGGTGGAGCTTGAGCAGATCGTACCCGGCGGACTTGTGCGCGCGCACCAGCTTCATCGCGGTATCGGGATTCGGCGCACTGTTACCGTTGAGCGAGGGTGCGGCGACGAACATCCTCGGCCCGAGGACCTCGCCTTTCTTCAGCTGCTCGCGGAGCACGAGCTGATTCGGAGCGCCGAGCATCGCGCGAATCGTGGTGACACCGTTCGCGACGTAGAGGAACATGAGGTCGCGATTGAGCTGCTCCGGCTGCTGCGGTCCAAGCACATGCGCATGCATCTCGGCGAGTCCGGGCATGAGGAATTTGCCCTTGGCGTCGATGCGTTGCGCGTCAGCTGGAACTCGTACGGACGCGCTCGGCCCTACGGCAGCAATGCGTCCATCGCGAACGATGACGGTCTGCCCCGTGAGAACGCGCTCACGATCCATTGGCAGCACTGTCACGTCGACGAAGGCGAACGTGCCGGGTGCAGCATGACGAGAAGCGTGGCCGGCGAGAAGCGGCGCGACGAGGGCGGTGAGGAACAGTACAGACCGAGCTGGCATAGCCCCTCTATGAGTAGGATGGTTGGCATCCCGAGCCTGTTTGTCATCCCGAGCCGGCAGGCGAGGGATCTTCATCGTCCCGATAGAGAGCCCTCTAGCGGCCACCTGAGGATCCCTCGCTGCGCTCGGGATGACAACCCCGCTCTTCCCTCGCTGCGCTCGGGATGACAACCTCGCGATTCCTCGCGACGCTCGGAATGACCATAACACAACGCTTCGTCCCAACGAAGCGTACCACTATGCTGCGCCGGTCCGTCGCTGGACCCGGTGAGGCTGCACGCCTCCGATCCGGTTTCCGGTTCGAGTCCCCATCCCCGTCCCCATGCGACCTATCTCAGTTCTCTCGGTTCTCGCTGCGACCGTCGTAAGCGGCTCCGCGGCGCTTGCGCAGGCCTCGAGGCCGGCGCTCGATTCTGCCACCGTCGCCGGATTCCGCTGGCGCACGGTCGGACCCGCCAACTTCGAGGGACGCGTTGCCGACGTCGTCGGCATTCCAAGCCCATCGAAGACGTTCTTCGTTGCCGCCGCCGGCGGCGGAATCTGGAAGACCACCAATGCCGGCACGACGTTCCGGCCGGTGTTCGACGATTACCCCGTCGTTGCGATGGGTGCGCTCGCCATCGCCCCGTCCGACACGCAGCAGGTGTGGGCGGGCACGGGCGAGCAGAACTCGCGCAACACGATCGAGCCCGGTCAGGGGATCTACAAGTCGACTGATGGCGGTTCGACGTGGAAGCTCATGGGTCTCGAGAAGACTCAGCACATCGGACGCATCGTGGTCAATCCGACGAATCCGAACATCGTGTACGTCGCGGCACTCGGCGCGGCGTGGAAGTCGAACCCCGAGCGTGGCCTCTACAAGACCGAGGACGGCGGCCAGACCTGGAAGCTCATCAAGTTCGTGAGCGATAAGGCCGGCTTCATCGATGTCGGGCTCGACCCGAAGAACCCGAACACCGTCTGGGCGTCGAGCTACGAGCGCGTGCGCGGACCGTACTTCCTCCGATCTGGCGGACCCGGCTCGGCCCTCTGGAAGTCGACGGACGCGGGTGCGACGTGGACGGAGATCAAAGGCGGTGGCTGGCCGGAGACCGAGAAGGGTCGCATCAGCTTCTCGATCTATCCGCAGGACCCGAACATCGTCTACGCAATGGTGGAAGCCGACTCGATCCGCGGGCGCAAGGCCGCGCCAGGAACGGCGAAGCAGAAGCTCGCGAACGGCCTCTATCGCACGAAGGACGGCGGGAAGACCTGGGAGAAGATGAACGACGCGAACACGCGGCCGTTCTACTACTCGCAGGTGCGCGTGCATCCGAAGAATCC
>Ga0075421_100013512_pt1 | contig 10180 bp, 9 predicted proteins | sample SoiMetdeltSBSDD5_FD_75292 | JGI IMG/M metagenome (GOLD analysis project Ga0075421, IMG submission 75292) | Bulk soil microbial communities from a Populus tree surrounding site in Tennessee, USA - Soil MetaG P. deltoides SBSDD5 | ecosystem: Environmental > Terrestrial > Soil > Tree plantation... | reverse complement strand
GAGATCAGCCTGCTCTTCGGCGTGATCGGCGTGCTCCTGGGCGCCATCTGGGCCAAGCCCACCTGGGGCGTCTACTGGAACTGGGACCCGCGGCTCACCAGCGTCACCATCATGCTGGTCACCTACGCCGGCTACATGGCGCTGCGCCGCTTCGTGGAGGACCCGGAGCGGCGGGCGCGCTGGTCGGCGGTGGCGGGCGTGTTCCTGGCCGCCAACTCGGTCCTGGTCTGGTACTCGGTGAAGTGGTTCAACAGCCTCCACCAGACCCAGTCCTCGCCCAAGACCACCTACCCGGAGCTGGTGCTGACGCTGCGCTGGAACTCCTTCGCGTTCCTGTTCATCGCCATCTGGTTCATCTGGCTGCGCTACGACCTGGCGATGCAGACCCGCCGGAGCGAGGTGGCCCCGCCGGAGCCCCCGCCCGCGGCCGCCGGGAGCCCGGCATGAGCGCGCCCGGCTTGCTGCTCCCCCTGCTCCCCCTGCTCCTCGGCCAGGCCACGGCCGAGCACGTGGAGGAGATGTCCCGCGCCGTGGGCACCGGAAGAATCGTCGGCGGCTGGGAGTACGTCTGGGCTTGCTACCTGATCGCCTGGATCGGGATCGCGCTGTACGCGGTCTCGCTCTGGGCCCGCCGTCGGGCCGGATCCAAGAGAGGGATCGCCGCATGAACACGCAGACCAAGAACCGGCTGTACGCGCTGGGCGCGCTGGCCGCCGCCGGCGCCGCGCTCGCCTACGTGGCCATGAGCCGGCTCTCCGACAACCTCGTCTACTACTACACGCCCAGCGAGGTGCGGGCCAAGGGCGAGGCCGCCACGCAGGGGACGGTCCGCCTGGGCGGCATCGTCAAGCCCGGCAGCATCGTCTGGGACGAGGCCCACACCCACCTCGCCTTCGAGGTCGCCGACAACCACCAGGCGGGCGCGTCCACCCTCAAGGTCTCCGCCAAGGAGATCCCACCGCAGATGTTCCGCGACGGCATCGGCGTGCTGGTGGAGGGCGCCTACGTGCCCCCGGACTCGTTCACCTCGCAGCGGCTGATCGTCAAGCACAGCAACGAGTACAAGCCCCCCAAGGACGGAGAGAAACCCAGCTTGACCACGGCGCAGGGCGTGAGCGAGCCGTGAGCTCCTCCAGCATCGGCTACGGCTTCGTGCTGGGCGCGCTGATCTGCGCCGCGTTCGGAGGGGTGGTGGGGCTGACCGCCGGCATGCTCCGGCGCGACGCCGGCTTCGTCTGGGTGCGGAGGGCGGCCTACGCCTTCTTCGGCTGCATGCTGCTGGCGAACCTCACCATGGTGCAGGCGCTGGTCCGCCACGACTTCTCGGTCAGCTACGTGGCGCAGGTGGGCAGCCGGGCCACGCCCCTGGTCTTCACCGTGGTCTCGCTCTGGTCGGCGCTGGAGGGGTCCATCCTCTTCTGGGGCGTGATCCTGGGCATCTACCTGCTGGCGTTCACGCTCACGCACCGCAAGGACCAGCCGCAGGCGATGTCCCTGTCCATCGGCACCATGCTGCTGGTGGCCACCTTCTTCGCCTTCCTCATCGCCGGTCCCGCCAACCCCTTCGGCACCGTGTCGCCGCCGCCGCCGGACGGGCCGGGCCCCAACCCGCTGCTGCAGAACCACGTCCTGATGATCATCCACCCGCCCATGCTGTACCTGGGCTACGTGGGGATGACCGTCCCCTTCGGGGTGGCGGTGGCGGCGCTGCTGCGCGGGGAGATCAGCGAGGCGTGGATGGCCCCGCTGCGCAAGTGGACGCTGATCGCCTGGGGGTTCCTCTCCGTCGGCATCACCCTGGGCTCGTGGTGGGCGTACGCGGTGCTGGGCTGGGGCGGCTACTGGGCCTGGGACCCGGTGGAGAACGCCTCCTTCCTCCCCTGGCTCACCGCCACCGCGTTCATCCACTCCACCATGGTGCAGGAGCGCAAGCGGATGCTGCGCGCGTGGACGATGACGCTGGCGCTGGCCACGTTCCTGCTCACGCTGCTGGGCACGTTCATGACCCGCAGCGGGGTGTTCAACTCGGTCCACTCCTTCACCCAGTCCGACATCGGTCCCACCTTCCTGGTGTTCATCGGGATCACGCTGCTGGCCTCGCTGGGGCTGCTGGCGGTGCGCGGGCCGGTGCTGGCCGCCCAGGAGGGCCTGCAGTCGCCGCTCTCCCGCGAGGCCACCATCCTGGTGAACAACCTCCTCTTCGTGGCGATCACCTTCACCGTGCTGCTGGGGACGCTCTGGCCGGTGGTCAACGACGCGCTCCGCGGCGTGCGGGTGAGCGTGGGCGAGCCGTACTTCAACACCATGGCGGTGCCGGGCGGCCTGGCGGTGCTCTTCTTGATGGGCGTGGGCCCGGCGCTGCCGTGGGGCGCCAGCGAGCCCGGGGCGGTGGTGCGGCAGCTGGGCGTGCCCATGCTGGCGGGCGGACTGGTGACCGCGATCTGCGTGGCGTTCGGGCTGCGGGGCGGGCTGCCGCTGCTCACCTTCGGGCTGGCCGGGTTCGCGATGGCGGTGACGCTGCGCGAGCTGTTCCTCCCGGCCCGGGTGCGGATGGCGGAGAAGAAGGAGGGCCCGCTGACGGCGATGGTGCGGAGCGCGCAGCGGGCCCGCCGCCGGTTCGGCGGGTACATCGTCCACATCGGCGTGATCGCCGTCTTCGCCGGGGTGGCCGCGTCGTCCTCCTACAGGCAGCACCTCACCGGGACGCTCCGCCAGGGCGACGGGAAGACGCTCACGCTGGGCGGGTACACGCTGGCGCTCAAGGAGATCGTCAACGGGCAGGAGCCGCACCGCACCTTCACCGCCACCCGGCTGCTGGTCACCGCCCCCTCCGGCGCCACCCAGGAGATCGCTCCCCGGATGAACTTCTACGAGCGGAGCACCGATCCGATCCCCACCCCGGCGGTGCGCACGCGCGCGCACGAGGACCTCTACGTCTCGCTGCTGGCGGTGAACGAGGCCGGGGACTCGGCCAGCTTCAACGTGTGGATCTTCCCGCTGGTGGCGTGGATCTGGGGGAGCCTGCCGTTCATCGTGATCGGCTCGCTGATCGCCGCCTGGCCGTCGTCGCGGAGGTCCGGGCAGCGCGCGGGCGGGGCGGTGGCGCTGCCCGCCGGTGAGGGCCAGTCGGGCGGCGCGGCGCAGGGGGCGGCATGAGGACCTGGATCGTCATCGGGGCCCTGGCGTCGGTGGCGCTGGTGGTCGTCCTCGCCCGCGCCTTCGGGACGGACCCGCACGCGGTCCCCTTCGGCCTCAAGGGCAAGCCCGCGCCGGCGTTCGCGGTGACCGACCTGCAGACGGGCGCGCCCATCACCTCCGAGCAGCTCAAGGGCCAGCCGTACGTCCTCAACTTCTGGGCGTCGTGGTGCTCGCCCTGCAAGCTGGAGCACGCGGTGGTCGAGTGGGGCGCGCGCGCCTACGGCGACCGGGTCCGCTTCTTCGGGGTGCTGTTCGAGGACACGCCGGAGAACGCGCGGGTGGACCTCTCCTCGCGCCGGACGTCCTACCCGCAGCTGCTGGACCCGCATTCGCGGATGGCCGTGGACTACGGCACCACCGGCGTCCCGGAGACCTACTTCGTCGACGCCTCGGGGACCATCGTGGACAAGTACGTGGGGCCGATCAGCCGCCCGGCCCTCGAGCACTACGTGGGGATGATCGCGGCGCCGCCGGCCGCGGAGGCGCGCCAGTGATCGCGCTCGCCCTCTCCACCGCGATGCTCCTGGGCCAGTTCGCACCCCAGAAGATGGCCTCCGAGATGCTCCCGCCCGAGCAGGAGGCGCGGGTCCAGCGCATCGGCGCCCAGCTCCGCTGCGCCGTCTGCCAGGGCCTCTCCATCGCCGCTTCGCCCTCCTCCATCGCCCGCGCCCAGCTCGACACGGTGCGCGACATGGTGCGTCAGGGGAAGAGCGACCAGGAGATCAAGGACTACTTCGTGGTGCGCTACGGCGAGTGGGTGCTCCTCTCGCCCAGGGCGGAAGGCGCGAACTGGGCGGTGTGGCTGCTGCCGGCCCTCCTCCTCCTCGTCGGGGCGTTCACCATCGCCCGCGCCCTCCGCGGGCCGAAGGTGGCCCAGGCCCAGGCCCAGGCGCCGGACGCCGCTGCCTCCGCTCCACCCCCGGCCGCCGGCGCCGAGGACGAGTACCTGCGCCGGGTGCGCGAGGAGGTCGAAGGGTGAACCCCACCAACTGGTGGCCGGGGATCATCGCGCTCGCCACGGCGATGGTGGGCGCCACCGCCTACCTGCTGCTGTCGCTGCGCCGCGCGAAGCCGGCCGGCGCCGGGGAGGACCTGGAGAAGCAGCAGGCGGAGCTGGAGGCGCAGTACCAGTCCATCATCCACCAGCTCCGGGAGCTGAAGGCGGAGCAGCATCACCTGTCGCCGGAGGCGTACCAGTCCCAGCGGGCGGAGCTGGAGCGCCGCGCGGCGGACGCCCTCCGCGCCAGGGATGCCCGGGCGCTCCAGGCCCGCCCGGGGACCATGCCCGCGCCGGCCACCGCCGCCGCCGCCGCGGCCGGGACCGGCTTCCTCGCCCGCCACCCGGAGCTGAAGGGCGCGTTCTGGGGCGGCGGGGTGGTGGCGTTCTTCGGACTGCTGGGGGTCCTCCTCTTCCGCGAGGGCAAGCCGGAGGAGGGGACCATGGATCGCGGGAAGCCCATGCAGGCGCAGGGCCCGGGGCAGGGGGCGGACCGCGGGGACGACATGCCGCGCGCGCTGGAGCACGTCCGCGAGCACCCCGAGGACGCCGAAGGGGCCGCCCTGGTGGCCCACGAGCTGATCCGCCGCCAGGACTGGCAACAGGCTTTCCAGGTCACCGAGCGCGCCCTGGGGGCAGATCCGTTCCACGTGGAGAACCGTATCCACCGCGCAATGCTGAAGGTCGTGCGCGGGGACCCAGCGGGGGAAGCCGAGCTGCAGCACCTGGCCGACACGTACCCCGGCTCCCAGGAGGCCCTGCTGTTCCTGGCCACCGCGACGATGCAGGCCGGCGACAAGGCGCGCGCGCTGGACGCGCTGGAGCGGTACGTGGCCGTCGCCCCGCCCGAGGAGCAGTCGATCGAGATCTACCAGGCGATGGCAGAATTCCGCCGGGAGCTGGGCCGGCCGCCCGCCCCCTAGAGGTCCTGACCACCACCCCCTCGCCCCGAGCGCGCGCTCGTGGTGAGATCCCTCCCCGGGAATGTCCATCTCGTACCAGCCCACGCCGCACTGCCCGGACGCCGCCGTCCTCGCCCGGTACCACGAGCAGAAGCTCGGGGCGGAGATGACGCGGAACCTGTACGAGCACGTGAAGACCTGCCAGCACTGCCAGCGCCGGCTGGCCAGGCTGGACCTCCTGGCGCGCGCCTCGGCGCAGGACAACAACACCGACGACGAGGAGACCGTCGCCGGCAACCCGGGCGGCCCGGGCAGCAGCGGCGCCTTCACCATGGTGGAGGACCCGCGCGCCCGGCCCACCGATCCGGGCGCCATCCCGGCGGTGAAGGACACCCGGCCCTCCAAGGAGCTCCTCCTGCTCAAGGAGCAGCTCCGCGAGTCGCGGGAGCTCCGGGAGTCGATGGGGTTCCGCCTCCGGAAGGACAAGGACAAGGACAAGGAGCGGGAGAAGGAGAAGGAGCTCCAGAAGGAAAAGGAGCCCCAGAAGGAGAAGGCCAGGGAGAACAAGGACCCGGCGCGGCCCATCACCGGGACGCAGTACCTGGAGAAGGGCGCGCGCGTCGGCCGCTACGTCATCCGGGACGTGATCGGCGTGGGCGGGATGGGCGCGGTCTACTCCGCCTACGACCCGGAGCTGAACCGGCGGGTGGCGCTCAAGGTGCTGCGCACGCGCAAGCGCTCCGGCGGCGCCAACATGTCCGAGGGCAGCTCCCGGCTGATGCGCGAGGCGCAGGCCATGGCCCGCCTCTCGCACCCCAACATCGTCACCGTGTTCGACGTGGGGAGCTGGGAGGGCGAGATCTACCTCGCCATGGAGCTGGTGGACGGCACCACCCTCACCTCCTGGCTGGCGGAGAAGAAGCGCCCCTGGAAGGAGGTGGCCAAGGTCTTCCTCTACGCCGGGCGCGGGCTGGCCGCCGCGCACGCCGCCGGCCTGGTGCACCGCGACTTCAAGCCGGACAACGTGCTGGTGGGGAAGGACGGCCGGATCCGGGTGATGGACTTCGGCCTCGCCCGCCCGGCCGGCGGCCCCGACGACGAGCCGGAGGACGAGGAGAGCAGCGTCTCCGGGCTGAAGGAGCAGAGCCTGCTCAACTCGCCGCTCACCCGGAAGGGCATCCTGGTGGGCACGCCGGTGTACATGGCGCCCGAGCAGTTCCTCAACGAGCCCATCGACGCGCGGTGCGACCAGTTCGCCTTCTGCGTGGCCCTCTACGAGGCGCTCTACGGCGTCCTCCCCTTCCAGGGCGAGACCGTGGAGGACCTGGCCCACGCCATCGTCGCCGCGCGGCTGCCGGCGCTGCCGCTCAAGCGCGCCGTCCCGCTGGTGGTCCACCGGGTGCTCCGGCGCGGCATGCGCTCGGAGCCCAAGGACCGCTACGGGAGCATGGACAAGCTGCTCCGCGCGCTGGACTGGGGCATCCACTTCCGCCCGCGCGCCTCGGCGGCGGCGGCGGTGGCGGCGCTGGCGGCCTTCGTGGTGGTGGCCAGGCCGTTCCAGAACGCGTCCAGGCTGTGCCCCGACAACCTGCCGGAGCTGAACGGGGTGTGGGACGCCCCCCGGAAGCAGGCGGTGGAGAAGGCGTTCTTCGCCACCAGGCTCCCCTTCGCCAAGGACACCTTCCGCTCGGTGCAGCTGGCGCTGGACGACTACGCCAACGAGTGGGCGAAGTCCAAGCGGGAGGCGTGCCTGGCCACCCGCGTCCGGAGCGAGCAGAGCGAGGACGCGCTGCAGCTCCGGATCGGCTGCCTGGACCGGCGCAAGCGCGAGCTGGACGAGCTGGTGGGCCTGTTCCTCAACACCGACGCCGAGCTGCTCCAGCGGTCGGTGACGGCGGCCTCCTCGCTCTCCCCGGTCCGCGGCTGCGAGGACCTGGCGGCCCTGGCGGTGCCCTCCTCCGGGCCGGAGCAGGAGCAGCAGCGCGCCAGGGTCTCGGAGCTGCGCGTCAAGCTGGCCTCCGCCTCCGCTCGCAAGCTGGCCGGCAAGATCAAGGAGGCGCTGGGCATCGCCTCCGAGGTGAGCGCGGAGGCCGCCAAGCTCAAGTTCCGGCCCCTGGAGGCGGAGGCGCTCACGCTGCGCGGCCGCCTGGAGGAGGACAAGGGGGACTGGAAGGCGGCGGAGCAGACGCTGCTGGACGCCAGCCAGGCCGCCGCGGCGGCGCGCATGTCCTCGCTGGCGGCGGAGTCGCTGATCGACATCACCCGGCTGATGGGCAGCCGGCAGGGGCGGACCGCGGAGGCCAGGCACATTGGCCAGCTGGCGGCGGGCGCGGTGGAGGGCCTGGGCAACCCGGACGAGCTGAACGCCAGCCTGCTGGAGGCCCTGGGCAAGGTGGCGTGGGCCGCGGGCGACTACGAGCCGGCGGCCACCTACGCGCGGCGCGCGCTGGAGATCCGCGAGAAGCTCCACGGCAAGGACTCCTTCGAGGTGGCCAAGACGCTGGGCGACCTGGGCGTCGCGGCCAACTCGCTGGCGCGCTACGACGAGGCGCTCGCCGCCTACCAGCGGGCGATCGCCATCCTCGAGCGCGTCCTGGGCAAGAACCATCCCTTCGTCGGCGCCCAGCTCACCAACGTGTCGACCACCTTCACCACCCAGGGGCGGACCGCGGAGGCGAACGCGGCGCTGCTGCGCGCGCTGGGCATCTACGAGGCCGCCTTCGGCCAGGACAGCCCGAACCTGGGCCCGCCGCTGAACAGCCTGGGGATGGCCTACCACCAGGATCGCAAGTACGACCTGGCGCTGGCGCAGTTCCAGCGCGCGGTGGAGGTCACGGTGCAGGGGCTGGGCCCGGAGCATCCGCGCATCCCGGCCATGCTCAACAACATGGGCCTGGCGCTGCTGGCGCAGGGGAAGACGGAGGAGGCGCTGCGGATGTACCAGCGGGCGCTGGTGATCCGGGAGAAGGCGCTGGGCTCCAACCACGCCAACCTGGCCAACGACCTGACCGGCATCGGGACGACGTATCTCTCCATGGGCAAGCCCGACCTGGCGCTGGCGCCGCTGGAGCGCGCGCTCAAGCTGCGCGAGGCCACGTCGGGGTACCCGGCCCGGCTGGCGGAGACGCGCTTCGCGCTCGCGCGCGCGCTGTGGGCGATCGGAGACCCCAGGCGCGCGCTGGACCTGGCGACGGCCGCGCGCGACGGGTTCGCCGACCCCGAGGCCGGGCGTGAGGAGGAGCTGGCCCAGGTGAAGTCCTGGCTCGCCAAGCACCCTCGCCCGTGATCCCCCCGCACCAGGGGGACGCCGGCCGGTCTTCCGGGCCCAGGCGCGCGGCGATCTTCGACCTGGACGGCACGCTGCTGGACACCCTGGAGGACATCGCCTCGGCGATGGACTTCGCCCTCCAGCGGCACGGGCTTCCCCCGCGCTCGCTGGACGAGTACCGCCAGTTCATCGGCGAGGGCGTGCGCAACCTGGTCCGCCGCGCGGTGGGCGCGTCCGGCGGCCAGGGCGAGCTGGAGGCGGAGGTGATGACCGCGTACCGCCGCCGCTACGAGGAGCGGATGGCGGTGGCCACCCGGCCGTACCCCGGGGTGAACGAGCTGCTGGAGGGGCTGCGCGCGCGCGGCGTCCCGGCGGCGGTGCTCAGCAACAAGCCGGACGACGCCACCCGCGCGCTGGTGGAGCGCTTCTTCCCCGGGCAGGTGGCGGTGGCGCGCGGGGAGCGGCCCTCGGCGCCGCGCAAGCCGGACCCCACCAGCGCGCTGGAGGTGGCGCGGGCGCTGGGCGTCGCCCCCGCCGGCTGCCTCTTCGCCGGGGACACCCGGGTGGACATGGAGACCGCCAACCGGGCGGAGATGTTCGCCGTCGGGGTACTGTGGGGGTTCCGGAGCCGGGAGGAGCTGGAGGCGAGCGGCGCGCGGGCGCTGGTCGCCGCCCCGGAGGAGATCCTGCGGCTCCGCTGGGGAGGGAGCGATGCCTGAAGGCGCAAGCCCGCTGACCGTGCTCAAGCTGGGGGTCCGTGGCCCGGAGGTGCTGGGCTGGCAGCGGTTCCTGGTCAAGCAGAAGCTGCTCACCGGGAAGGTGGACTTCGTCTTCGGCCCCGGCACCGAGGCGGCCACCCTCCGCTTCCAGAAGAAGCAGGGCCTGTCCGCCGACGGGAAGGTGGGCAAGGGCACCCTCAAGGCGGCGGTGGCGCTGGGGTACGACCCGGCGCGCGACGGCTTCTGGCCGCCGATCCCGGACTTCCCGGCGCTGGGCTCCAACAAGCAGCGGGCCGCGCTCTTCGGGACGTTCGCCTTCGTCCCCAGCCCTTCCTCGCAGGACCCGGACGGCATCCGGATCACCGACGGGTGGGACAAGCAGAACATCGTCGCGGTGGACGTGCCCCAGCTCAAGGGCGTCCCCGGCGCCAGGAAGGGGCGGGTGCAGTTCCACCGGAAGGCGGCGGCGCAGCTCCAGGCCATGTTCGCGGACTGGGAGAAGGCCGGGCTGAAGGACCGGCTGCTGTCGTTCGACGGCTCCTACGTGCCCCGGTTCCAGCGCAACACCACCACCGCCCTCAGCTCCCACTCCTGGGGCTCCTCGTTCGACCTCAACCAGCCCTCGAACAGCTTCCTGAGCCCACCGGCCGGCCTGGGCATGAAGGGCTGCCTGCTGGAGCTGGTGGAGATCGCCAACCGGCACGGCTTCTTCTGGGGAGGCCATTTCTCCAGTCGAATCGATGGGATGCACTTCGAGGTGGCGAAGCTGAAGGGGTGAGCGGTCACATTTGATCCGAGGTGTCTCAGGCGCTCTGATGCGGGTGGAGGTCTTCCCGTGACTGGTCGCCTCATCATCGCCGCCGCCGTCACCGCCCTCGGCCTGGGGTGTGGCTCGCTGCGCTCCACCACCCGGGGGGAGCGCGAGGCGGCGTCGCGCCGGGTGGCGATGAAGATGGAGGGGAGCGTCGTCACCGAGGGCGAGCTGTTCCAGATGGACATGGACCGGACGTTCGTCTGCGGGACGGAGGCGCAGGTCGGCAGCCACATCCCCCGCTACCAGTGCCGGACCCTCCGCCGCGTCGTCCGGGAGCGGGAG
>Ga0075421_100013511_pt1 | contig 10180 bp, 6 predicted proteins | sample SoiMetdeltSBSDD5_FD_75292 | JGI IMG/M metagenome (GOLD analysis project Ga0075421, IMG submission 75292) | Bulk soil microbial communities from a Populus tree surrounding site in Tennessee, USA - Soil MetaG P. deltoides SBSDD5 | ecosystem: Environmental > Terrestrial > Soil > Tree plantation... | reverse complement strand
GCGGTCAAGCGGATCGTCGAGTCCGGTCTGAATGCGGAGCCGTGGCCGTTCGCGCGAGTGGGCGATCATGTGCGGATCGCCGTCGGGCCGCTGCGCGATACCGAGGGTGTCGTCATTCGCGTCAAGAACAGCCACCGGCTGGTTGTCTCGATCTCGCTGCTGCAGCGGTCGGTGGCCGTCGAGCTCGACGCGCAATGGCTGACGGCCGGAATCGGAGTCTCAGCGAGCGCCGCCTACGCCGTGGCGGCCGGCATGAGCCAATAGGCCTTCTCTTTTCCATGGCCTTCTCTTCAGGCCGGGACCAGGCTGTGCAATATTGCCCCTCCCGTTCGGCGTCGGACAGGCTGATCCCACGGTCGAACAGTCACGGCGGGCGCACGGCAGCGCGGCCGCCGTTTGTTCCGGATTTCGCTCGTCGCGTCGGCATGCGCCTTGATCTACCGGGTGCATGGAGTCTCGATGATGCACACGTTGATCACCGATTTCCGATACGCCTTGCGAACGATGCGCCGCGCGCCGACCTTCGCCGCTGTCGTCATCGGTGTGCTGGCTCTCGGGATCGGCGCGAACACCGCCATCTTCAGCATCGTCAATGCCGTGTTGCTGCGGCCGCTGCCCTTCGAGAATTCCGATCGCATCGTGCGTCTCTTCACGAAGCCGCCGCAGGATGCGTTTCCAGGCCAGTCGACCTTCGCGATCTCGCCGGGTAAGTTCTACGACTGGCAACGGACTGCGACGTCGTTCGAATCGATGGCGATGTACCGCCTCCGACGGCTCGCGCTCGCCGGCGCTGGTACGGTCCGTCAGGTCGAGGCGGGTGCCGTCGGCGTCGGATTCTTCGAGGCGGTCCGTGCGCGTCCTGCGCTCGGCCGCGTCTTCCGGCCCGAGGAAGACGTCGCTGGCAATCACCGCGTCGTCATCCTGAGCGATCGCTTCTGGCGGAGCGAGCTCGGCGCAGCACCGGACGCGATTGGCCGATCGCTGACGCTCGATGACCATGCGTACACCATCGTGGGCGTGATGCCGCCCGTCGCATCGGTCGACGCCTGGGACGTGATGAATGGCGACATCTGGGTTCCCCTGGCGCTCACCGACGCACAGCGCGCGGTCCGCGGGAATCACAATCAACGCGCCGTCGCCCGCCTGCGGCCAAACGTCGATGTGGCTGCGGCGCAGTCTGAGATGAATACGCTCTCGACGCGCCTGGCGCAGGAGTTTCCACAATCCGACGGCGGCTGGGGCGCCGCCGTTGTCCCGATGCAGGACGACGTCGTCGGCGAGAGCCGCGGGATGCTGCTGATGCTCCTCGGAGCCGTGGGACTGGTGCTGTTGATCGCCTGCGCCAACGTCGGCAACCTGCTGGTCGCGCGGACGCTTGCCCGGCGCAAGGAGATTGCGCTTCGCGCCGCTCTCGGCGCTGGACGCCAGCGCGTCATCGTGCAGCTCGTGGTCGAAGCGGTGGTCCTTGCCGTGACCGCGGGTGTCGTCGGCCTGTGGCTCGCTCAGGCAGCGCTCACCGCCACGGCCGCACTGCTCGCCGAGCAGGTGCCGCGCGCCCAGGAGATTTCGATCGATACCCGAGTGCTGATGTTTACCGCGGGCGCATCGTTGCTCGCGGGCCTGCTGGCCGGCGCGCTTCCCGCGTGGCGCGCCAGCCGATCGGACCTCACCGACACGCTCAAGGAAGGCGGCCGCGGGGAGAGCGTCATCGGCGCCGGTACGCGACGCGCGCTGATCGTCTGCGAGGTCGCCCTGTCCGTCGTGCTGCTGATGGGCGCAGGAGTGCTGATCCAGAGCCTGCTCGCGCTGCGCAACGGCGACACCGGCTTCGACGCCAACAACGTCCTGACCATGAACGTGGGGCTCGTCGGAACGCGGTACCCGTCGCCGGCGCAGCGGACAACGTTCTTCGACACCGCGCTGCAGCGCATTCGAGCCCTGCCTGGCGTGACGGCGGCATCAACGATCGACGATCTTCCGCTGGCCGGCGGATCCACTCAGCCGGTGCTGGTGGAAGAGCGGCCCGAGCCGTCGCCGCGCGACCAGGTGACGGTGCAGGTCCGGCAGATCACGCCGGGGTACCTCCGCACCATGCGGATTCCGCTGGTGCGTGGGCGCGACGTCGCCGACGGCGACGTGAACGTCATGCTCGTCAGCCGTGACGCCGCGAAGCTCCTGTGGGGGACTTCCGATCCCGTCGCGCACCGGGCCACTCTGCCGCTGATTTCGAAGACGGTGCTCTATCAAGTGGTCGGCGTCGTCGGTGACGTCAAGCAACTGTCGCTCGCCGAGCCCTCAACGCCGACGGTGTACTACTACACGCGCGATCGTTCATGGAGCAACGCGACATTCGTCGTGCGCACGTCGGTCCCGCCAGACACGCTTGCGCGGTCGACCGCCGCGGCCGTCCGCGAGGTTGATCCCCAGCAGCCCCTCGAGGACATCCGCACGATGACGCAGCTGGTCGACGACCAGCTGTCGTCCGAGCGGTTCAGCGCCATGGTGCTGGGCGGCTTTGCCGCGACCGCGCTGCTGCTCGCCTCAATCGGCATCTACAGCGTGGTGTCGTACATCGTGCGCGGACGACGGCGCGAGATCGGGATCAGGACCGCGCTGGGCGCGCGAACAGTGGACGTCGTCAGGCTGGTCATTGCCGAAGGGATGTCGCCTGCGCTCGCGGGCATCGGCATCGGAGCGCTTGTCGCAATCGCGTCGGCGCGTGTGCTGCAGACGCTCGCCTTCGGCATCAACGCTACGGATCCGGCGACTCTCGCCGCGGTATCGGCAATCCTCGCGGTGATCGCGCTGCTGGCGAGCCTGGTGCCCGCGTACCGCGCGTCGCGGTTCGACCCCGGAATGGTGCTGCGCGCCGACTGATCCCAAGGCCGGCGCGCGGGGATTCCTCACTCGAGCCGGAGTCCGTCACGACGCTCGTCACGCCGCAGCGCTGCATCCAATCCGCAAGCTGAAACCGATCCACCGGTAAACACTCACCGCGCTGCCCAACGGACAGGATCACGTCAGTCGCCAGAGTCGGCCGCAGCTGCCGCTCGAGGTCCGGCAGCGCGTGCGCATCGCCGCGAAAGGGAGACTCGATGGTCATCGTGATGGAGACGGATGCGACGACCGACGATCTCGATCGTGTGGTGGCCGAGGCGCGTCAGCGCGGGCTGCGGGTGCGAATCGGGACCACGACGGACCGTACGATCCTCCAGTCCATCGACGGCACTCGCTCTGAAGATCTCGATGCGTTGCGCGCGCTCGGCGGCGTGGCGACGGTGTATCAGACGAGTGTGGCCTACGAGCTCGCCAGCCGGATGATGTGCGCCACGGGTACCGCGGTACCGATCGGAGACGTCGCGGTCGGCGGTCGCGATCTCGTGGTGATGGCGCGCGCGGCCCGACGATCCGGCGCGACGCCGTGGGCCGATCTCAGCGGGCTCCGCAAGCTCGGCGTGCAGATTGTCTGCAGGCCGGCGTCGATGATGTCGGACCCGTTGATCATCGGCGCGCGTGATGCGTGCGCCGAGCTCGCCCTGTGGCACGCCGTCGCCGCCGCCGAAGGGATCAAGGTCGTGGCCGAAGTCGCGGACGTCGCGACGATCGAGTGGGCGGCCGCGTATGCCGATGCGTATGAGGTCGGTGCGTGCAACATGCAGAACTTCGTCCTGTTGCGCGAGCTTGGCCGCTGCCGTATCCCGGTGCTCTTGAACCGCTCGATCAGCGGCACCGTGGAGGAGTGGCTCCTCGCCGCCGAGTACGTGCTCGTCGGCGGCAATCCGCACGTGATTCTCTGCGAGCGGGGCATCCGCACGTTCGATCGTTCCTGTGACACGCTGGATCTCGGCGCCGTCTCGGTGGTCAAGCACGAGAGCCACCTGCCAGTCGTCGTCGATCCCGGAGACGCCGTCCCGCACGCGCGCCACATGGCGGCAATGGCGCGCGCGGCGATTGCCGCTGGCGCCGATGGCCTGCTGCTGCCCATTCGTTCGGAGCGATCGGGGAGCGGCGAGGCACCGGGGCTGGATGCGCGCGAGTTCGCAGGCGTGCAGGCCGAGCTCGCCGGCATCGGTCGGGTGCTCGGTCGTTCGCTTGCGGCGGCCGTCACGACATGAACTGCACTGCAGACATCTGGAGGGATAACGGCATGCACGTCGGTCCGCTATTTACGCCGGCCGCGGCACACCCGGTGATGGTCTTGCCCGCGGCGGACAGCAGCGCAGGAGCCTTGTGCGCGCAGGCGACGGCCAATCGCGCGTACTTCGACACCTTGCTGCGGCAGCACGGGGCGATCCTCTTTCGCGGGTTCGATATCCAACGCGCCGAGGACTTTCGCACGTGCGTCGAGAGCCTGGGCGGCACGCCGTATGGCTACGTCGGAGGCAACACGCCCCGCACGAACGTTGCGGTCGACATCTTTACGTCGACCGAGTATCCGGCGAGCGAGGTCATCGGATTGCATCACGAGATGTCGTATCTGCCCAAGTGGCCACGGCGACTGTTCTTCTACAGCCTCGTTCCGGCGCGCCAGGGCGGGCAGACGTCGCTGGCCAGCAGCCGTGACGTCGTGCAGGCATTGCCGGCGCGGCTTGTCGACAAGCTGCGGCGGAAGCGGATCACGTATGTCCGTCACTTCCATCCGTCCTTGCCAATCGGCAAGAGCTGGCAGGCCACGTATCAGACAACGGATCGGGACCAGGTCGCGGCAATCGCCGCACGTCAGGCGTCGACCTGCGAATGGCTCCCGGGCGATGTCCTCCGCGTGTCGACCCGGTGTGAGGCGCTGACGACGCATCCCGAGACCGGGGAAGAGGTGTGGTTCAACCAGGTGGAGCAGTGGCATCCATCCTCACTGGATCCATCGATGCGCGCGATGTTCGAAGAGCTGGTCGGCAAGCACCAGTTGCCCCACAACTGCGAGTACGGGGATGGCGAGCCGCTGGAAGACCATGTGCTTGCCGAGATCCGGCTGGCGCTGACGCAACACAAGCTGCTGTTCGACTGGCAGCGGCGCGACCTGCTGATGATCGACAACGTCCTGATGATGCACGGGCGCGAAGCATTCACCGGCGAGCGGAAGACGCTCGCGTATCTGTCTGAAAGTTGATCACGACATGGCTGTCATTGACGACGTCTCACTCACGCACGTCTCGAGGTCCGAGCCGGCAATGTCCCAGGCCGTAGTGCCGGCCGCGTTTGCGGGCACCCGGTGCGCTCCGTCCCCGGTTCTGGAGCCGCCGCACGCCTACGCGCCGGGCTCTGCCGAGCGGCAGACGCTGAAGGCGCGTCTGGCGGCGATGGCCGGCGAGCGCATCGATGTGCCGGTCATCATCGGCGGCAAGGAATACAGGACGGGCGAGGTCGCACAGGTCGTCATGCCGCACGAGCACGGCCATGTGCTCGCGGACTGGCACGCAGCGACGCCGCAGCTCGTGGAGCTCGCAATCGAGAGCGCCCGTGATGCCTACGCCGATTGGTCGCGCTGGCCACAGGAGGATCGCGCCGCGGTGTTTCTCCGCGCCGCGGAGCTGCTGGCGACGACCTGGCGCGACACGATGAACGCCGCGACGATGCTCGGGCAGTCGAAGACCGCCTTTCAAGCGGAGATCGATGCCGCGTGCGAGCTGATCGATCTCTATCGATTCAACGTGTCGTACGCGCAGGAGATGTACGCGGATCAGCCCGGCTGCACCCCCGGCGTGTGGAACGCGGCGGAGTACCGGCCGCTCGAAGGCTTCGTCTACGCCGTGTCCCCGTTCAACTTCACGGCGCTCGGCGGCAATCTGACCGGGGCGCCTGCGTTGATGGGAAACGTGGTGATCTGGAAGCCATCCGCCGGCGCAATGCTGAGTGCGTACTACACGTACCGGCTGCTCGAGGCGGCCGGACTCCCGCCTGGCGTGATCAACTTCGTGCCCGGCGATCCGGTCGCGATTTCGGATCGTGTGTTGTCGGATCCCAACCTGGCCGGTGTGCACTTCACTGGCAGTACCACCGTGTTCAATTCGATCTGGCAGACCGTTGCCCTCGGGATCGGCCGGTACCGATCGTACCCGCGCATCGTCGGCGAGACCGGCGGCAAGAACTTCATCGTCGCGCACGCCTCGGCCGATCCCCAGGCCCTGGCGGTGGCGATTGTCCGCGGCGGCTACGAGTACCAGGGACAGAAATGCTCGGCGGTGAGCCGCGTCTATGTGCCGCGATCGCTCTGGCCGGAAGTTCGCGATCGCGTCTGCGCCCTGATCGACAGCATCCGTATCGGCGATGTCCGTACGTTCACCAACTTCATGGGCGCGGTCATCGACGCACGAGCGTTTCGGAAGATCGCCGGCTATCTCGACGCGGCGCGCCGCACCGCGAGCGTGCTCGCCGGCGGCGGCGCTGACGACAGCAGGGGATGGTTCGTGCAGCCGACATTCGTCCAGGCCGATGACCCGAGCCACCGTCTGATGTGCGAGGAGATCTTTGGGCCGGTGGTCACGGCCTACGTCTACCCGGACGGCGACTACCAGAACGTGATGGAGATCGTGGACCGCACGTCCCCGTACGCGCTCACGGGTTCAATCTTCGCGCGTGATCGACAGGCTGTTCGCACCGCCATGGCAACGCTGCGCCATTCGGCCGGCAACTTCTATGTCAACGACAAGCCGACCGGCGCGCTCGTCGGGCAGCAGCCGTTTGGCGGAATGCGGGCCTCGGGCACGAACGACAAAGTGGGCTCGAAGCTCAATCTGCAGCGATGGGTCAGCGTGCGGTCGATCAAGGAGACGCTCGCGCCCCCGATCGATTATCGCTACCCGTTCATGGCCGACGACTAGCGCGGGTGACGACGAGGAGCAGGCATGGGGACCGACGAACAGGACGATTCCACGACCTACGACGTGGTCGTCAACGAGGAAGAACAGTATTCGATTTGGCCCACCCACAAGGACCCTCCGCACGGGTGGTATCGAATCGGCACACGAGGCCGCAAGTCTGATTGCCTGGCCTACATCGAGGACGTCTGGACGAACATGCCGTGATCGACCGGCTGTTCGTGCCGACGAGGAGGAGCAGGTATGGCTACCGATGAACAGGACGATCCCACGACGTACGACGTCGTCGTCAACCACGAAGAACAGTATTCGATCTGGCCCGCCCACAAGGACCCTCCGCAGGGGTGGCAGCGAGTCGGCACACGAGGGCGCAAGCCTGATTGCCTTGCCTACATCGAAGAAGTCTGGACCGACATGCGCCCGTTGAGTCTTCGTCAGAAGATGGCGGAGGCCGGGCGATAACGTCGAGCTCACCCGCGTGTGTCTGGACGGGACCGGCGAATCGCCGGACGCCGTCGCCATCGCAAGTCATCAGGCCAATGATCACATTTCATGCGAGTCGCACGCCGACGGCACTCTCGCCGGCCCAGGAGCGGTTGTGGTTCCTGCAGGCGGGCGAGCCCTCGAGCGTCGCACATAACATCGGCGTGGCGCTGCAGTTGAGCGGCCCGCTCTGTGTCGAGTCGCTGGAGCGCGCCCTCGGGGAAGTGGTGCGCCGGCATGAGGTGCTGCGCACGACGTTCGCCAAGGTGGATGCGGCGCCAGTACCCGTGATCACGCCGTTTGCCGGCTTCACCTTGCCGCGGCACGATCTGTCGGCGCTGTCCGGCGATGCACGTGGAGCCGAGCTGCAGCGGCTCGCTGGCGAGGAGGCGCAGCACCACTTCGATCTCGCGGCCGGGCCGCTGTTCCGCGCCTGCCTGCTGCGCATCGACACCGACGAGCACGTGTTGCTCATCAACACGCACCACATCCTGATGGACGGCTGGAGTCTGCGCGTGCTGTTCGGCGAAATGTCGATGCTGTACGCGGCCTATCGAGACAATCGCGAGTCGCCGCTGCCGGAGTTGACGCTGCAGTACGGCGATTTTGCCGAGTGGCAGCGTGGGCGATTGCAGAAGGGCGCGCTCGGCTCGCAGCTCGCGTACTGGAAACGCCAACTGTCCGATGCGACCGGCTTGCTGGAACTGCCGACCGACCATGAACGGCCGCCAGTCCACCTGCGCCGGGGCGCCAGCGTGAAGGTCGCCTGGCCGGCCGTGTTACTCGAGCGGCTGCGCACCCTCGGCCGTCGCGGCGGGGCGACGCTCTTCATGGTGCTGCTCTCGGCGGTGTCGCTGCTGCTCGCGAAATACAGCGGCAGTCGCGAAGTGGCCGTGGGCAGTCCTGCGGCGGGGCGGACTCGGCGCGAGTTCGAGGGACTCATCGGGCGTTTCGTCAACACGCTGGTACTGCGGACCACTGTGGATGGCGAGCTCCGCATACGCGAGCTGGTGCACAGCGCTCGCGCGGTCGCGTTGAGTGCCTACGACCATCAGGATGTGCCATTCGAGCGAATCGTGGCGGAGCTGCAGCCGATTGAATCGTCGCATCACGCGCTGTTCCAGGTGCTGTTCCTGGTGGATGACGGTCCCGCGCATGTACCCGAACTGCCGGACGTCGAAGTGGAGGGCCTGGAAGTAGACGGCGCCACGACGCCTTTCGATCTGATGGTGAGGTTCGAGGCCCGCGACGAGTTGCGGGCGGAGCTCACCTACGACACGGCACTCTTCGAGCGGACGACGATCGCGCGCATGGGGACGCACCTGGGCGAGGTGCTCACGCAGATGGTGGCGAATCCGGACGGGACTGTGGCCGCGGTGACGCTCTCGACACCAGATGCGCAAACGGACGACCGGACGCTGCCGGCACCGATCGATCCGCAGGCAGCCACGACACCGGGCACGGTGGCGCCCTCGACTGCGTCCGCTCGAGACCAGCGCGAGGCACGTGTGGTCGACGCGTGGCGCGCCGTTCTCGGTCTGGACGACATCGACATCCACCATAACTTCTTCGAGATTGGTGGCAACTCGGTGCTGTGCTACTCCGTCCTCGCCCGCCTGCGAGACCTTCGTCCCGATCTCGAGGTCGTGGACCTCTTCCGGTATCCCACTGTCGCAACGCTCGCCGCGTTCCTGAGCAGCGCGGCACCGCACGAGCACACTGCTGTTGCGCAGAGCCGCGACCGCGCGCGGGCGCGTCGGGCCGCGCGAGCCGCACGGTAAACGCTCACACGCGTTGGACCGGCAGCGCCTGCGCGCGCGGGTGCGCACCCACCACATCGGATCCTGGCCATGCATACACACGATCGAGCCAACGACATCGCCGTGATCGGCATGAGTTGTCGCCTCCCCGGCGCACGAGACACCGCCGAATACTGGCGAAATCTGTGTGACGGCGTCGAGTCGATCGTCCGCTTTTCAGCAGCCGAGACGAGCGATCCGCGTTACGTGCCTGCCTTCGGCTCGATGCCCGATGCGTTCGCCTTTGATGCGCCATTCTTCCGGCTGAACCGCAACGAAGCGATGGTCATGGACCCGCAGCAGCGGGTCTTTCTCGAGTGTGCGTGGACCGCGCTCGAGGACGCGGCCTGCGATCCAACCCGGTTCACCGGCGCAATCGGCGTGTTCGCCGGATCCAGCCACAACGGCCACTATCCCGCGGTCCTGACACACCGCGAGCTCGTCGCGGCCGTTGGCGAGGAGCTCGCCTTCGTCGCCAACGATCGGGATTTCCTGACGATGCTCGCCTCCTACAGGCTGGCGCTGCACGGCCCGAGCGTGACCGTGCAGACCGCCTGCTCGACGTCGCTCGTCGCCATTCACCTTGCCTGCCAGAGTCTGCTCAATCGCGAGTGCGACCTGGCGCTTGCAGGCGGAGTCTCCATCCCGGTTCCTGAAATCAGGGGATACCGCTACGACGAGGGCGGTATCCGCTCGGCGGATGGACACTGCCGCGCCTTTGACATCGCCGCGTCAGGAACGGTCAGAGCTGCCGGCGCCGGCGTCGTCGCACTCAAGCGATTGGCTGATGCTCAACGCGATGGCGACCCGATCCGCGCCGTCGTCAGAGGCTCGGCGATCAACAACGATGGCGCCGACAAAGTGGGGTTCACGGCGCCCAGCGTGAAAGGGCAGGCGAGCGTCATTGCCGAAGCCTTGGCGATGGCCGACCTCGAGCCGTCCGAGATCTCGTATGTCGAGACGCACGGCACGGGAACACGCCTGGGCGACCCGATCGAGATCGCGGCATTGCGGGAAGTGTTCGGCACGGTCGCGCGCCTCCACACGGTGACGCTTGGTGCCGTGAAACCCAATATCGGTCAC
>Ga0075421_100013510_pt1 | contig 10180 bp, 8 predicted proteins | sample SoiMetdeltSBSDD5_FD_75292 | JGI IMG/M metagenome (GOLD analysis project Ga0075421, IMG submission 75292) | Bulk soil microbial communities from a Populus tree surrounding site in Tennessee, USA - Soil MetaG P. deltoides SBSDD5 | ecosystem: Environmental > Terrestrial > Soil > Tree plantation... | reverse complement strand
CGCGATCTCGCGGCCGAAGTGGCGCGCGGCGGCACGCCGCATCCGGCCGATCTGAAAACCACTATCAGCGAGGCTGAGCGGACGCTGGCCGACCTGGCTCGCGTCCGCGAGGAGATCGAACGCCTGATGGCGGCTGTGGGACTGGCCTAGTGCGGACGCCCGTCACGCTCGTGACCGGGGCGGGCGGCGAGATGGGCCATGGGCTGATCACGCGGCTCGCCGGAAGTAAGCGTCCGATCGTCACAATCGATCTGGCGCCGCTCGACGCCGGGCTCCACAAGCTGGTGCATCGTGAATTCACCGGCTCGATCACCGATGCCAATCTGCTGGAGCGTGTGCTGGCGGAGTTCGAGGTCGATCTCATCTTCCATCTCGCCGCGCTGCTCTCGACCAGGTCCGAGTTCACGCCAATCACGGCGCATCACGTCAACGTGGAGGGCACGCTGACGCTGCTCGAGTTCGCGCAGCGTGAGGGCGAGTCGCACGGCCGCCACGTGCGCTTGCTGTATCCATCGTCGGTGGCGGCGTACGGGTTGCCGGATCTGGCGACGAAGACCCGCGTCGGCTCGATACGCGAGGACGAGTGGAACACGCCGCGCACGATGTACGGCTGCAACAAGCTCTACTGCGAGCATCTCGGCCGCTACTATGCGCGCTTCTACAAGCAGCTGGCCGCGCACGCCAGCGGGCGTGTGGACTTCCGCTCGGTGCGCTTTCCTGGTTTGATCTCGGCGATGACCATGCCGTCTGGCGGAACATCCGACTACGCGCCGGAGATGCTGCACGCCGCGGCGCGCGGCGAACCCTACGTCTGCTTCGTCCGGCCCGATACGCGCATCCCGTTCATGACGATGCCCGACGCCGTCAGCGCGTTGCTGGCCATGGCGGACGCGCCTCGTGAGCGGCTGACGCGAACGGCCTACAACGTCAGAGCCTTCAGTCCGCGTGCGCAGGATATTCACGACGTCGTGGTTGCGGCGTTCCCGCACGCGTCGATTACGTGGGAGATCGATCTCAAGCGCCAGGCGATCCTCGACTCCTGGCCCGAGGACGTCGACGACCAGGCAGCGCGGCGCGACTGGGGATTTGCTCCGGTGTACGATTTTCAAAGCGCGTTCGATCAGTATCTGATTCCACGTATCCGGGAGCGGTATCGATGAAATGGCTGGCATGCGTCGTCGCACTCGCGCTCGTCCAGGCTGTGGAGAAGTCGCCGATGAATGATTTGGCCGAGCGGTATGTGAAGCTCGTGCTTGCACTCGGTCAGCACGACGCCGACTACGTCGATGCGTACTACGGTCCGCCCGAGTGGCGAAAAGAGGCCGAGACCGGCAAACGGACACTCGAGCAGATCGACACTGAAGCGATGGCGCTGCAGAAGTCGCTGATGGCGGCTGCTCCTCCTGCCGGGGCCGAAGAGATCGTCCGGCTCCGCCACACGTATCTGACCAGGCAGATCGGCGCACTGCGGATTCGCGTGGCGATGTTGACGCAACGGAAGTTCACCTTCGATGAGGAATCGAAGGCGCTCTACGACGCCGTCGCCCCGACCAACGATCCGGCGATCTTCGAGCAGACGGTTCAGGAGCTGGGCAAGCGGCTGCCCGGGTCGGGGCCGGTCCTTGAACGGTACGACGCGTTTCGCAGCCGGTTCGTCATCCCGCGCGATCGGCTCGATGCAACCTTCAAGGCCGCCATCGAGGGATGTCGCAGCCGGACGCTGCAGCACGTGAAGCTTCCGGCGGGCGAGACGTTCACCGTCGAGTACGTCACCAACAAGAGTTGGAGCGGATACAACTGGTATCAGGGTCAGTACAAGAGCCTGATTCAGGTCAACACCGATCTGCCAATCTACGTCGACCGGGCGATCGATCTCGCGTGCCACGAAGGATATCCGGGCCACCACGTCTACAACGTGCTGCTCGAGAAGAACATGGTGCGGGATCGGGGCTGGGTCGAATTCTCCGTCTATCCGCTGTTCTCGCCGCAGTCGCTGATCGCGGAGGGCACGGCCAACTTCGGCATCGACGTCGCGTTCCCCAGCCAGGACCGGCTGGCCTTCGAACGCAGCACGATCTTTCCCGCGGCTGGACTCGACCCGGCGGGTGCCGCGGAGTACTACGAGATCCTCGCGCTCGTCGATCGTCTCTCGTACGCCGGCAACGAGGCGGCGCGCCGCTACATCAACGGACAGCTCGATGCGAAGGGCGCCGCCGGGTGGCTGGAACGCTACGGCCTGTACTCATCACCTCGCGCCGCCCAGCGCGTGCGCTTCATCGACCAGTACCGCAGCTACGTGATCAACTACAACCTTGGCAAGGACATGGTGCGGCGTTACGTCGAGTCGAAGGGCGGCACGCCGTCGGACGCGGCGAAACGCTGGCAGGTGTTCGAGCAGCTGTTGTCGTCGCCGCGCCTGCCGTCGGGACTGGTTGGTGGTTAGTTAGTGGTTGGTGGTTAGTGGTTGGTGGTTAGTGGTTGGTGGTTAGTGGTTGGTGGTTGGTGGTGGTGTGATTTGCGTTGAGATCAAAAACCCCGGCGGGCCCGAGGTTCTCGAGCCGGTTGAACGCCCTGACCCGGTACCCGGGCCGGGCGAGGTGCTCATTCGTGTCGCCGCCGCTGGCATCAACCGTCCGGATGTCCTGCAGAGGCGCGGCGCCTATCCACCGCCCCCAGGCGCGAGTGATATCCCAGGCCTCGAGGTCTCTGGAACGATCGCCGCCGTTGGTGCCGGAGTAGAAGGCTGGCGCACCGGTGATGCTGTCTGCGCACTGGTTGCCGGTGGTGGCTACGCGACGATGTGCGTCGCTCCCGCACCGCAGTGCCTGCGTGTACCGGCAACGCTGGATCTGGCTGCCGCCGCGGCGCTCCCCGAAACGTTCTTCACCGTCTGGACCAACGTCTTCGAACGCGGACGGCTGCGAACAGGCGAGACGGCACTCTTTCACGGAGGCACGAGCGGCATCGGCACGACCGCCATTCAGCTGGCGTCGGCACGCGGCGCGATCGTGTTCGCTACAGCGGGCTCCGACGAGAAGGTTCGTGCCTGTGAGGCTCTCGGCGCGCGGAGCGCGATCAACTACAAGACGCAGGATTTCGTCGAGGCGATCCGCAGTCTGACCTCGGGGAAGGGCGTTGATCTGATCCTCGACATCATGGGCGGCAGCTACCTGAATCGCAATCTGGCCGCGCTCGCCGTCGAGGGACGACTCGTGCAGATCGGGCTGATGGACGGCGAAACCGCCGCCGTCGATCTGCGCCGGGTGCTGGGCCGCCGTCTGACGATCACCGGCTCGACGCTACGGCCGCGCTCGGTGGTGGAGAAGGGCCAGATCGCCGAGGCCCTCGCTCGCGAGGTGTGGCCACTGCTCGAACGGGGGGTCGTCAGACCGATCGTCTTCAAGACATTTCCGCTCGCCGAAGCCGCCGCGGCGCACCGCCTCATGGAGTCGAGCCAGCATATCGGCAAAATTCTTTTGACCGTGCAGTCGTAACCATTTCGTCGCGCGTCCGGACGTATCATGAGGTCTCTGCACGACCCCTTAGTCGGCCGCACCCTTGCGCACTACGAGATTCTCAGCCGCATCGGCGGCGGCGCGATGGGTGTTGTCTACCTGGCGCGCGACAGCAGGCTGGGACGCCAGGTCGCGCTGAAGTTCCTGCCCCCGCAGTGGAGTCACGACGAATCGGCCAAGGAGCGCTTCGTACGCGAGGCGCAGGCCGCGTCGGCGACCCACCATCCGAACATCTGCACGATCCACGACATCGAAACCGCCGACGACGGGCAGTTGTTCATCGTCATGGCGTTTTACGAGGGGCCGACGCTCAAGCAGCGGCTCGAGGGCGGGGCGATGCCGATCGAGGAGGCGCTCGGGATCGCCACGCAGATCGCGGATGGACTCGCCAAAGCGCACACGCAAGGCGTCGTCCATCGCGACATCAAGCCCGGCAACGTGATCCTGACCGAGGACGGTGCGCGGATTCTCGACTTCGGCCTGGCGACGTTCGCCGATGCGCTCAAGCTGACCGCCGAGAACACGTCGTTCGGGACGCCGGCCTACATGTCGCCCGAGCAGGTGCAGGGCCGCGCGGCCGACGCGCGCTCGGACGTCTGGGCGGTCGGCGCGGTCCTCTACGAGATGCTGGCCGGGCATGTGCCGTTCCAGGGATCGCACCCGGAAGCGATCTTGCGCGCGATTCGCCACGAAGCTCCCGAGCCGCTGCACGCGAAGCGGCGAGAGATTCCCGAGGAAGTGGAGCAGCTGGTCTTCCGCGCACTCCACAAGGAGCCGAGCGTCAGATATCAGTCCGGTCGCGCGCTGGCGCGGGCGCTGCGTCAGATTCGCGGTCTGTCCATACCGCTCGATCTTCGGTCGGAGCCCATTACGTCGCCGGTTGGCAGGGTGGCACGGCGACGAGCCAAGACCGGGCGGAGAGCCGCCGTCGCGGCTGTTCTGACGATGCTTCTCGGCGGGGCCACCTACATCGCGACCGTCCGAAGCGAGCCGGCGCAGGTCGTCGTTACGCCGTTCGGGAATCAGACAGGAGACGCGGCACTCGATGAGTACCGACTGGCACTGACCCAGACGCTGTCCCTCGCCTTGAGAGGATCATCCGGTGTGTCGGTGACGTCCTACGCTCGAGTGCTGGAGCCGCTGAGCCAATTCGTGAGCGCTGGTGCAGACGTCTCGAGCCGGGAGGCGGTCACGGCGATCGCCGCAAACAGTGGTGACGCTCTGGTGCTGGTCCCGACACTGTTGCGCGACGGCGCTGAGTGGCGCGCGCGCGTGGAGTTGCGGGATCGGGCCACGGCGACCACGGCATGGACGTACGAGACGGTGGTGGAGAAGACGGCGCTGAGCCGAGACGCCGCGTACCGCCTGGCTCTCTCGCTCGCAGAGGGGATCAACAGTCACTTCAGGACACCGGAGGCGCGGCTGAAGTACGCGGTGATGCGGTGGCTCGGGATGACGGACGCGGCGGTGGTCGCGCACGTGCAGTCGCTCGAGGCGGCACAGGCGTTCGAAGAAGGCAGCCGCTGGTACGAGAGCCTCGAGTACGCGGCGGCTCGCCGCTCATTTGCGGCGGCCGTCCAGCGCGATCCGCGCAACCCGCTGGCGCTGGCCTGGCTCAGTCGCGCCGCACAACTGACGCGAGACAACAATCAGGCGATCGAGGCTGCCGACCAGGCGCTGTCCCGCGTGACAGACCAGACACCGCGATCGGACGTCTTGTTCGTGCGCGCGGTCTCCGCTGAGGCGCGGCGCGACTACGTCGTTGCCGAAGGCGCCTATCGCGCGTTGACCAGCCAGCGTCGCGACCCTGGCTGGGCGATGGAACTCGGCGGGTTTCTCGATCGCCGTGATCGCAGCGCCGACGCGGTCGTCGCCTACCACCAGGCACTCGACAGCGATCCACGCGCCGTTCGGGCGCGGCTGGAACTGTGCCGGTTGTACAGCCCGTCGCGTTTGAACGAGCCAGTCGAGGCGAGGAAGCATGGCGAGGCGGCACTGGCCGGATATCGTGCGCTCGCGACCGGACCAGATGGACCCCGTCCGAGCGGAGGCGAAGGGCAGAGCCTCCTGTGCCTGGCGGACACGATGCGCGTCGGCGCCGGCGCCGATCGCGCGCAGGCGCAGCGGCATGCACAGAACGCGCGAGCCGTCTTCGAGGCGCTCGCATTCACCTACAACGTGGCTCGCGCCGACTACTACCTGGCGTTGATTGCCGGCGTCCAGGGCCGTTTCGCGGAGGCGGCGTCCTTCGGTGAACGAGCACTGACCAACGCGGCAGCCGCTGGCAACGAACCCTTGCGGCCTCTCATCCTCAACAACCTCGGCGTGATTCACGCCGAATTGGGCGAGCGCTCGACGGCGGCCGCCTATTATCGGCAGGCCTACGAGTTGTATCAGGCCTGGCACGAAGAGGCCCGCGCGGCGCAGATTCAGGCCAACCGCGGCGCCATGTTGATCGAGTTTGGCAATCCGGACGAGGGCCTGCGTGACGTCATGAACGCCCGCGCCGTCTCCGAGGCTCTGGGCGACAAGAACTTTCAGGCCTTCTGCTCCCGGGTTCTCGCCGTCTACTATCGCAACCGCGGGCGGCACAAGGAAGCGATCGTCGAGCTGAATAAGGGGTTGGCGCTCGCCAGAGAGCGAAACCTTGGTGAGAACGTCACGCTGATGACGATTCATCTCGCGCTCTCGCACTTCGAGACCGGCGAGTATGAAACGGCGCGCCGGCTGCTGCGCGATGTTCTCAAGGACGGCGCCGGCCGCCGGACGATCGAGGCTCGCATCCGGCTGGCGCGCACGTCGGTTCGCCTCGGCGACATGGAGTCGGCGGACGCCGATCTCGCCCTGGCCGAGAAGGAGCTCGACGCGTCTCCGAACACCGGCATGCGCGCACTCCTGAAACTGGTGCGCGGTGAGCTCGCGCACGAACAGGGTCGCCGCGCCGAGGCGCACGTCGACTTCGAACAGGCTGCCGCGCTGTGGGTCGAGACACTGCCGCAGGCTCCCACCGCTGAAGCGCGGGCGTACCTGGCGATGATGGGAGCGCAGGACGGCAAACTGGATCGGGCCCGATCGTTGGCCCGCGCAAGTCTCAACGCTGCGGAGAAACTGGGGCAGATCACGATCGAGGTCAAGTGCCGGCTCGCGCTCGCACAGACCGAGATCGCGGCTCGCCGATTCGCCGAGGCCGATGCGCTGCTGAACGCCATCCCGCCAGACGACGACACGCGAACGATCGGTCCCGAGTTGCGCGCCGAGACGCATTACTGGCGGGCACGGCTTCAGATGGCACGCGGCGATGGCGCTGGCGCCGCGGCGGCCATGCAGTCGGCTCGGGCAGTCATCATCGCAGTTGCCGCACGATTACCCGAGGCACTTCGCACGTCCTTCGAGACTCGTTCGAGCGTCCAGCGACTGACGAACTGACACCTGTTCGGTGTTCCCTCCGCTCTCGTTAATGCAGGGAGAGCGTGACCCAGAACGAAGGAGGGCGTACATGGGAGAGGGAGAATTCCAGGGCGGCGGCAGCGTCAACTGGACGGTGACCAATACCGACGGGGAATCGGGGGGCGGAGACAAGGACAAAGTCACCGGAAAGGACCGGGATCCGAAGGGACCTGGTGGGATGTTCAGAGTGACCGTGAACGGCGAGATCGCCGTCATGGTGCCGGTCAGAGGAACCAGCATCAAGGTGAACTGGGAGTAATCTGGCCGGCTCGTTTCACGCGCCTGGAATGAGTCGCCTCCACAGGCTCTTGGTGGAGCTGGGCGCCGCAATCGGCTTCAACGCGGCAGACAAGTCACTCGCGGACGGATAACGATCGCTCGCCCGCTTCGCGAGCAGGCGTCGGACGATTGGGTCGAGGGCGCTGTGCTGCGGGGTGAGTGTCGCGAGTGGCTCTGGATCAGAGTCAAGCACGTTGGACACGGTCTCGGACGGGGAGGCTCCGGCAAACGGCAGCCTCCCCGTAGCCATTTCGTACATGACCACGCCAAGCGAGAACAGATCGCTGCGCGGATCGAGCGGCAGCTGCAGAATCCGTTCGGGCGCCATGTAATTCGCGGTTCCCATCGGCCGGCCGGGAATCGTCGATCCCTCAGGTCCCAGTTCGTCGGTGTCGGCGGTTCGAAAGCGCCGCGCCAGTCCGAAGTCCAGCACTTTCACGGTCCCCGATTCCGACACGATCAGGTTTCCTGGTTTGATGTCGCGGTGCACGATGCCCTTCGCGTGCGCGGCGCCGAGGGCGCTGGCGATCTGCAGGCTGACGTCGGCGATCTGCGCGGTGGTCAGCGTATGCCGCGCCATGTAGGTCTTCAGGTTCACGCCGTCGGCGCACTCCATCGCGATGAAAATCCGGCCCTCGTGTTCGTCGATGTCGTAGATCGTGCAGATGTGGCCGTGACTGAGGCTGGCAATCGTGTCGGCCTCGCGGCGGAAGCGGCGGACCGCGTCTGGGTCGTCGGCGAGCTCGTCGGGCAGGAATTTCAGGGCGACTTTGCGCGGCAATCGCGTGTCCTCGGCCTCATAGACGACGCCCATGCCGCCGGTGCCGAGCTTGCCCGTGATCCGGTAGTGGGTGATCGTGCGGCCAAGCATTATTGGATGGCGGCAGGATACACGCCCCGGATAACCTAGTTTGCACACTTTGTTGGTGTATGGGCACTGACTCTGGGAAGAACGGACGAGTTTCCCCGCTATCATTGCAAGCGTCTTGCATGCCATGAGCTCCCCGCGGCCCGAGGACGAACACGCGTCCGAGCTGCTCAGCGACGAGCCGACGATCGAGCTGGTGGTCCGCGCGCGTACCGGCGACCGTCAGGCCGTGGAAGCGCTTCTGCAACGCAGCGTGCCACAGCTGAAACGCTGGGCCCACGGGAAGCTCCCCGCGGCGGCGCGAAATACCCTCGACACCGGCGACCTCGTTCAGGAGACCGTGCTTCATGTGCTGCGGCGGCTCGATACGTTCCAGCCTCGCCACGTCGGCGCCATGCAGGCCTATCTGCGCCAGTCGGTGCTCAATCGCATTCGCGATGAAGTGCGCCGGATCGGGCGTCACCCGGCCTCGTGCGAGCTCCCGGACGACATGGCATCAGAGGAGCCGTCGCCGCTCGAACAGGCGGTGACTGCCGAAGCCGTGTCGCGCTATTACGAAGCGCTGGCCAAGCTCACGCCGCGCGACCGGCAGCTGGTGGTCGCCCGGATCGAGGCGCAATGGACCCACGAGGAGATCTCGAGGCATTTCGGCCTGCCGACGGCCGACGCCGCGCGCATGGCGGTTTCGCGCGCGCTGCGTCGTCTGTTGGATTCGCTGAAGGATCGGCGCGGCGGCTGAACGCCGCGCGTCAATCGGCGTAGACCACGGTGCGCGTGCTGGTGTGGGCGCGCAGCACGTCGGAGGTCAGACGTTTGCTCAGATACACCTTCGACTCGCGGTTGTCCTGGCGGTGTGCTTCGTACTTGATGACGTTGAATTCGAGCTGGTCGAGCGTGCCCCGCATGTCGTAGAAGCGGTTCTTCGTCTTCACGACCACTTCGTGGAATCCGGCGGCGTGCGCCCAGGCCTCCGATTCCTCGGTCAACGCCCGGAAATGCCCCTGGCCGCGCCAGTCGCGCCGCGTGCCGCCAATCCAGCTATACAGCACCTTCCGTCCGTCGAACTCGACGCAGTCATGCAGGCGAGCCACCAGGTCAACGAGCTTGGGCTCGCTTTCGTGGAGCCGGATTTCGTGGACGATCTTGAACGCCACCGGCGCCACCATGCCCGGGTCGTCGGGCAGGCGAGCTTCGGCGATCAGGATCAGGAACTCGCGATCGCGCAGACGCGCCGTGATTTCCGACGCGGACTTCTTCCGCGGAAACTCGCCGAAATATTCCTCGATGTATTGGATTTCGAGTGCGCCGGTCTCGAGCGGGTACTGCTTTATCAGATACTCCATCAAGGTTAGAGCTTAATCGTACCCCAGGTTGGGGCGGAGCCAGCGTTCGGCCTCGTCCATCCCGATGCCTTTCCGCGCCGCGTAGCTTTCGACCTGATCGCGTCCGATGCGGCCGACGGTGAAGTAGCGGGCCTGGGGGTGGGCGAAATAGAGGCCGCTGACCGAGGCCGCGGGCGCCATCGCGCCGCTCTCGGTGAGCGACAACCCGGCGCAGTGCGCCTGCAGCAACTCGAACAGTTTGTATTTCTCGCTGTGATCCGGACAGGCCGGATAGCCGAACGCCGGACGGATGCCACGATAGCGCTCGGCAACCAGATCGTCGTTCGAGAACTGCTCGCCGGCGCCGTAGCCCCAGTCGGCACGCGCGCGCGCGTGCAGCCATTCGGCGCTGGCTTCGGCGAGCCGGTCGGCGAGCGCCTTCACCATGATGGCGTGATAGTCGTCGAGGTCGCGTTCGAAGGTCGCGGCGAGCTCCTCGGCGCCGATGCCGGCGGTGATCGCGAATGCACCGAGATAGTCCGTCAGTCCGCTGTCCTGCAACGCCACGAAGTCGGCAAGCGAGATGTTGGGGTGGCCGCCGGACTGCTGCTCCTGCTGGCGCAGCATGTTGAAGCGAAGGAGCTCGACGCCGTAGTGTCCGGCTTCAGCCGGACCTGGCGCATAGATCACGATGTCGTCGCCGGTCGAGTGGGCGGGCCAGAAACCGTACACGCCCCGGACCGTGAGCA
>Ga0075421_100013509_pt1 | contig 10180 bp, 12 predicted proteins | sample SoiMetdeltSBSDD5_FD_75292 | JGI IMG/M metagenome (GOLD analysis project Ga0075421, IMG submission 75292) | Bulk soil microbial communities from a Populus tree surrounding site in Tennessee, USA - Soil MetaG P. deltoides SBSDD5 | ecosystem: Environmental > Terrestrial > Soil > Tree plantation... | reverse complement strand
TCGTCGTCGGCACCGGCAACAGCGGCCACGACATCGCGCAGGACCTCCGTTCGAGCGGCGCCGAGGTCACGCTGGTGCAGCGCAGCCCGACCCTCATCGTCAACATCGAGCCGAGCGCGCAGCTCCCCTACGCGCTCTACGACGAAGGCCCGCCGCTCGAGGATTGCGACCTGATCACGCTCTCGGTGCCGCTTTCGCTCGCATGGAAGTCGCACCAGATCTTCACCGAGCGCGCGAAGCAGCTCGACCAGCCGCTGCTCGACAAGCTCGAGCGCATCGGCTTTCGGCTGGACTTCGGCAAGGAAGGGACCGGCTGGCAGTTCAAGTACCTGACGCGCGGCGGCGGCTATTACTTCAATGTCGGATGCTCCGACCTGATCGTCGAAGGGAAAATCGGACTGGCGCAGTATTCCGACATCGAAGCGTTCGTCGCGGGCGGAGCGCGCCTGCGCAGCGGCAAGACGATCCCTGCGGAGCTCGTCGTGCTCGCGACCGGCTACAAAGGGCAGGAAGTGCTCGTGCGCAAGCTCTTCGGCGAAGCGGTCGCCGAACGCGTCGGCCCGATCTGGGGATTCGGCGAAAGCCAGGAACTGCGCAACATGTTCGTGCGGACCGGCCAGCCCGGACTGTGGTTCATCGCCGGCAGCTTCGCGCAGAGCCGGATCTATTCGAAGTATCTTGCGCTGCAGATCAAGGCGACCGAAGCCGGCGTGCTGCCGACCCGGAACTGAGCTTCCGTCGATGAAGGCATGCGCCGCAGGCTTGGTTGCGCTGGTTGCGTCGGTGTCGGTCGCGGCCGCCGAGATCCGGGTGATCAGCGGCAATGGCGCACGCGGCGCCATCACCGAGCTGTGCGGCCAGTTCGAGCGCGCGAGCGGGCACAAGGTCTCGCTCGCGTTCGCGGTCAATCCGGAAGCGAAGCGCCGCATCGAGGCGGGAGAGGCGTTCGACGTCGCGATTCTGAATCCGCCGGTGCTGGACGAGTTGATTGGCCGCGCGCGAATCGACCGAACGACTCGCACGGTTCTCGGGCGAAGCGGCATTGGCGTCGCGGCGCGCGAAGGCGCGCCGAAACCCGATATCTCCAGCGTGGATGCGTTCAAGCGGACGTTGCGCAGCGCCAACTCGGTCGCCTACCCCGGCGAAGGCGCGAGCGGGAAGTATTTCGTCAGCCTCGTCGAGAAACTCGGCATGGCCGAAGAGATGAAGGCCAAGCTCAAGCCGATGCCGGCCGAGTACAACGTAGAAGCGGTCGCGCGCGGCGAAGCCGACCTGGTCGTCGCAGTGGCGTCGCGCATCTCGGGCGTGCCGGGTGTCCAGTTCGTCGGGCGGATCCCGGCTGAGCTGCAGACCTGGATCGGATTCACCGCTGGTGTTGCGACCTCGGCGAAAGAGCCGCACGCCGCGCGCGCAATGCTCAGGTTTTTCGCGACTCCGGCGGCTGCGTCGGTCCTTCGCGCGGCGAACGTGGAACCCTTCGTGGAATGACAAGGGCGGTAGCCCCGGCGCTCGTGGCGCTGAGCCTGATGTCGGCCGCGGCTTGGGCCGACTACACGGTCGTCGTCGACATGGCGCATCCCGACGAGCTGAGCGTTACCCTGAAGCTGCCGAAGGCCGAGGGCGCACCGCACCGGCTCGACGTGCGCGGCGCAGCGTGGGGATTGCAGCCGCAAGTCCACTCGGCAGCGTGCGGCAGCGTGCCGCTGAAGCAACAAAAGAACGGCACGTGGATAGCGGACGCGGCCTGCCGCGAAGTGAACTGGAAGGTGAGCCCCGTCGTCGCGCTCGACGGAGCGGTCGACGTCTCGAAGCATGCGACGCTGCTCTTCCAGAATCCGCGCTGGTTGCTGCTGGCCGACCCCTCGTCGCTGCTTCGCCTGACCGACGATACGGCCGCACCCGCATCCTCGATCACGATCCAATCCGGACGGACCGCCGTGCTCGGGGCAACGCCACTGGGCAAGCAGGCCTGGCGCGTTCCGTCCGCGGGGAACGCTCCCGAGTTCTTCGTCGTCGGCGATCTGCCCGCGAGATCCCGCACCATCGGCGCATTCGAAGTCCGCTACGTCGCGGACGATCAGCGGCGCATCGAAGCGCTCGGGCTCGAAGCGGGCCATGAGCGGCTGCTCGAATACCTTGGACGCGTGCTCCCTCCTCCGGCGGCGTTGCCAGCGAGCGAGCGCACGCTGCTCGTCGTCTGGATCGGGATCGACGAGCGGCGCGGCCGCGCTCGCGTTGCCGCCGGCAACCGCAGCCTCATGGCGAACTATGTAATCGGAAAACCGGACGCAGCCAAGCTGCACGCTGCACAGACGCTGATGGTCCTCGCGCAACATCAGTTTCGCCAGCTTGCCGATCTCGTCCGGGCGTCGCTGCCGCCGCTTCCACCCTCGGTCAACGAAAGCCTTGCTGCGTACTACGCACTCAAAGCGGTCCGGACGGTATTCTCTGGCCCGGAAGTGGAATCGATCCGCAGCGACCGCATCGAGTTCTGGACCGCGATCGACGACGCACTCGGCGCGGGCGCGCTCGATTCGCTGGTGCCGGACCTGCTGCGCTCGAGCGTCGAGCCCGGAGGCCGCCTGCCCGCGGCGTTCGTCGCCACGCTGCGTGCGCGCCTGGGTGCCCGGACCGACGCGCTTCTGGCAAAGTACGGCGGCGACTGACGACCCAGCATGATTCGAGCAAGCCGCGACGCAGACCTGCCCACGATCCTGGCGATCGTCAACGACGCCGCGCAGGCCTATCGCGGAGTCATTCCGGCGGACCGCTGGCATGAGCCTTACATGTCGCGCGAGGAGCTCGTCAAGGAGATCGCGGACGGCATTCACTTCTGGGTCGCCGAGACGGACCGCAGCGTGACCGGCGTCATGGGAATCCAGGACAAGGGCGAGGTCGCGCTGGTGCGCCACGCCTATGTCTCGACAGCACTGCAGCGCAAGGGGGTCGGCGCGGCGCTGCTGAAGCATGTGCAAGGCTTGACCGGCAAGCCGATCCTGATCGGCACCTGGCGCGACGCGACCTGGGCGATCGCGTTCTACCAGCGCAACGGCTTCACGCTCGTCTCGGACGGGGCGAAGGAGATCCTGCTGCGCAGGTTCTGGTCGATTCCGGCCCGGCAGATCGAGACCTCGGTCGTCCTCGCCGATCCGCGCTGGATGGAGCGCGCCGCGCCGGCGCAAAAGTAATCCGGCGCCAGGCTTCCTCGGCTACACTCTGCGCCCGATGAGATTGCAGAGTGCCCAGCGGTTCATTGCGGTTGCGCTGCTCGCGACGCTGATGATTCCGCTTGCCTACTGGACCTTCACGCAGGGCGGGGCGTATTCGCGCGCGCAGAGGTTCCTCAGCGGCCACCCGGCGATCGAACGAAAAATCGGGCGAGTCCAGAACATCCGCGTCGCTTTCAGCGCGGGAAATGCCGGGCTCTTCGCCGTGCCCGAGAGCACGGCGCACCTGGAGCTGATCGTCACCGGCGAGCGCGGCATCGGGTTTGCAACCGTGGACCTGCGCTGGGAGCGCGGCGCCTGGGACGTCACGTCGGTGACGTTCCGGCGCGAAGGCGAATCCATGCCGGTCCAGACGTTCCCGCTCGACAGGCCGCGCAAGCGCGAGATGATGTGGGTGGCTAGTTCCGCCAGATCGCCCGCGCCGCCTCCACGCACAAGCTGAGCTTCGCGCGCTCGTCGGCTTCCGTCACCGGGTTGCCGCCCATGGTGCTCGCGAATCCGCACTGCGGGCTGATCGCGCAGCGCGAAGGGTCGACGTATCTCGCCGCTTCGTCGGCGCGTTGCTTCAATGAATCGATTGTCTCCAGTTGCGCGAGCTTGCTGCTGACCATCCCGAGCACGACTCCTTTCGTCTTCGGAAGGAAGCGCAGCGGCGTGAAGCTTCCGGCGCGCGGCGTATCGAACTCGAGCAGGAAATGGTTGACGTTCGCGCGGCCGAAGAGCTTCTCGGCGACCGAGTCGTAGCCGCCTTCGGAGAGGTACATGCCCTTGTAGTTGCCGCGGCACATGTGGATGCCGACGACCATGCCGGCGGGCAGGTTCTTCACCGCCTCGTTGATCGCGTCGACATACAGGTCGACCAGCTGCTCGGGATCGCCTCCGGCCGCTTTCACCTGCTCCCGTGCCGCTGGGTCGCAAAGCACCGCGAGCGCAACTTCATCGAGCTGGACATAGCGGCAGCCGGCGCGCACGAGGTCGGCGATCTCGGCCTGGTAGACCTTGCCGAGGTCGGCAAAGAACTCGCGCGCATCGGAATAGATGCCTGGCTCGCTCCATTGCGCAAAGCGATAGAAATGCGTCGTCGAGGGCGCCGGCATCGTGATCTTCTGAGTCGCGCGGGTCAGCGGCGCGGCAAAAAGGTACTCGTCGAGCGTGATCGGCTCGCTGCGGCTCACCTTGGCGGTGACATACGGTGCGGTGAATGCGCTTTCATGGCCGTGCGCGTCGTGAAACCGGAACACCGCGTCCCTGACGACGAGGCCGCGCGTCAGGCGAACGAACTTCTCCCAGTACGAGATGCGCCGGAATTCGCCGTCGGTCACGACCTCGAGCCCGCATTCCTGCTGCAGTTTCAGCACGTCGCGGATCGCAGCGTCTTGTGCGGCGCGGAAGGCATCGTCGGACATCTGCTTCGCTGCGTGCTCGCGGAACGCCCGGCGCAGGGCTTGCGGCCGCAGCAGGCTGCCGATGTGATCGGCTTTGAATGGTGGACGACCGTTCGGTTCGATGGCCATGCTCTATAGAATCACACTTCCATGGCCTTTCATAAGTCTTGGCTCGGCTACGTGTTCGCCGCGGTGTACATCGCGGCCGCGATTCCCATGATCCATCACGCGCTGACCGTGACCGGCGGATGGATCAGCCTGCGCAGGCTCGACGTCGCGCTGGTGACGATCCCATCGAGCTTCACGTTCGGGTTGCTGTTCGAGGCGCTGGGATGGAAACCGGACTACAACCCTCCGAGCGTGGCCGGGTATGCGGACATCGTCTTTCACGTGCTCGTCACCGCGCTGGTGGTCTATGCGATCGGCTACGGGATCGAGTGGGTCGTCCGGCGCGTGTTCGGGTGAGTTAGGCTAGCGGATTCGTTTCTTCGGAGATTCAAGGATGGCCCTGTACCAGCTCGGCGACGATTCGCCGCAGATTCCCGAGTCGGCGTATGTCACGAGCGAAGCGACCGTGATCGGCAACGTGACGCTCGGCGAGCGCACCAGCGTGTGGCCGCACGCGACGATTCGCGGCGACAACGAGCCGATCGTGATCGGCAACGACGTCAACGTCCAGGACGGCGCGATCCTGCACGTCGATCCGGGTTGCCCGATGACGATCGGCGACTTCGCCTCGATCGGTCACCAGGCGATGCTGCACGGCTGCACGATCGGCGAAGGAACGCTGATCGGTATCCAGGCCGTCGTCATGAACAAGGCGGTGATCGGAAAATGGTGCCTCGTCGGCGCCGGCTCGATCGTCACTGAAGGAAAAGTCTTTCCCGACCGCACGCTGATCCTCGGCGCTCCGGCGAAGGTCGTGCGCGAGCTCTCCGACAAGGACGTTGCGTTCCTGCGCGGCAATGCCGACAACTACGTCGAGCGCCAGATAATGTACAAGGCGAAGCTGAAGAAGATCGGCTGACGCGATGCTCTTTCCCACCACGCTCGTCGGCAGCTTTCCGCAGCCCGACTGGCTGATCGACCGCGACCAGCTCGGCAAGCGCTTCCCGCCGCGGCTGCGCGCGAAGGAATTGTGGCGCGTACCCGAGCCGTGGCTCGCGCAGGCGCAGGACGACGCGACGCTGCTGGCGATCCGCGCGCAGGAGGATCTGGGCCTCGACATCATCACCGACGGCGAGATCCGGCGCGAGAGTTACTCGAACCGCTTCGCGACTGCGCTCGAAGGCGTCGACATCGACAATCCGGGCGAAGGGCTCGACCGCTCCGGCCATCCGATCAAGCTGCCGAGAATCGCCGGCAAGGTGCGCCGCAAGCACCCGGTGCAGGTCGAGGATGTGAAGTTCCTGAAGCGCCACACGAAAAAGCAAATCAAGATCACGGTGCCCGGACCGTTCACGATGAGCGAGCAGGCGCAGAACGTCTACTACCAGACCGGCGAGGAAGCGGCGCTCGACTATGCGGTCGCGGTCAACGAGGAGATTCGCGATCTTTTTGCCGCCGGCGCCGATATCGTCCAGATAGACGAGCCGTGGATGCAGGCGCGGCCCGAGAAAGCGCGGCAGTACGGCCTCAAGGCGCTGAACCGGGCGCTCGAGGGCGTGCGCGGCACGACCGCGGTGCACATCTGCTTCGGCTATGCGGCCGTGATCCACCAAAAGCCTTCGGGCTACTCTTTCCTGCCGGAATTCGCCGGCTGCAGCTGCCACCAGGTATCGATCGAGGCAGCGCAGCCCAAGCTCGACTGCGCGGTGCTCGCGACCCTGGATCAGAAGCAGATCATGGTCGGCTGCCTCGACCTGGACGACCCGGCGGTCGAATCGCCGCAGGTCGTCGTCGAGCGGATCAAGCGCGCGCTGCCGTTCGTCGCGAAAGAGCGCGTGATCCTCGCCCCGGACTGCGGGATGAAATACCTGCCGCGCAAGATCGCCGAAGGCAAGCTGCGCTCGATGGTCGAGGCGGCGAGGATCCTGCGACACGAATCTGGAGGGAACTGATGTCAACGATGGATACCATCCGCAAAGAGCTTGCGCCGACCGGAACGCTGCGCGCGGGCCTGAACCGCTCGAATTTCCTGCTCGTAACGAAGGGCTCCCCCGACGACAACCCGCGCGGCGTCGCGTCGGACATGGCGAGGGAACTGGCGCGGCGGCTCGACGTCACGGTCTCGTTCCTCAACTTCGAGTCTCCCGGAAAGATGGCCGACGCGGTGAAAACGTGGGACGTCGCGTTCCTCGGCGCCGAGCCGGCGCGTGCGGCCGAGATCGAATTCACGCCAGCCTATGTCGAGATCGAGGCGACGTACCTCGTGCCGGCCGGCTCGCCGCTGAAGGCGATCGCCGACGTCGACCGCCCCGGCGTGCGCATCTCGGTGTCGAATCGCAGCGCGTACGACCTGTACCTGACCCGCGCGCTGAAGCACGCCGAGCTGGTTCGCTCCGACGGGCTCGACGCCTCGTACGACCGCTTCGTTGCCGACCGGCTCGATGCGCTTTCGGGCTTGCGTCCCCGCCTCGCGCTCGACGTGCAGAAACTCCCCGGGGCCCGGATCCTCGAAGGCCGCTTTACCGCGATCCAGCAGGCGATCGGCACGCCGAAGGGCCGCACGGCCGGGGCGCAGTACCTGCGCGACTTTGTCGCGGAGACGAAAGCATCCGGTTTCGTCGCCGAGCTGATCGAGCGCAACGGCGCGCGAGGCCTTTCGGTCGCACCGGCGGCCTGATGGCCGGTGTCTTTAACCCCGCCCCGCTCGGCGACCTCGCCCACGTCATTCAGCTGGCGATCGCGCCGGTATTCCTGCTGACCGCGATCGCGACGATCCTGAACGTGCTCGCCGGCCGGCTCGGCAGGGCGGTCGACCGGCGCAGGGTGCTCGCTGCAGCTCTACTGAAGCTGGAAGGCGACATCGCGAGCCTCGCGAAGGAGGAGCTCGGGTATGAACTGCGACGGATCAAGCTGATCTACATCGCGATCTCGATGGCGGTGCTGGCGGCGCTGCTGGTCGCGGCACTGATCTCGCTCGCCTTCATCGACCCGTTCGTCCAGCTCGATTTCAACAAGCTGATCGCGAGCCTGTTCATCCTCGCCATGGTCGCGCTGGTCGCGAGCCTGGCGATCCTGCTGCGGGAGATCTTCTACGCAGTGAACAGTCCGCGTGCACCGGTGGTCTAACGGCCAAGGCTCAAGGAACCCGCCATGGCTGACCTGTTCGACAATCCGATGGGGCTGATGGGGTTCGAATTCGTCGAGTTCGCCTCCCCTGCCCCGGACGTGCTGGAGTCCGTCTTCGAGAAGCTGGGCTTTCGCAAGGTCGCGCTGCACCGCTCGAAGAACGTCGCGCTGTATCGCCAGGGCGACATCAACTTCATCGTCAACCACGAGCCCAAAGGCCAGCCGGCGTATTTCGCCGCCGAGCACGGGCCATCGGCCTCGGGCATGGCATTTCGGGTCAAGGATTCGCACAAGGCGTACGCGCGCGCGCTCGAGCTCGGCGCGCAGCCGATCGAGATGCCGACCGGGCCGATGGAATTGCGCTTGCCCGCGATCAGGGGAATCGGCGGCGCGCCGCTGTACCTGATTGACCGGTTCGAGGATGGAAAGTCGATCTACGACATCGATTTCCAGTTCATCGACGGCGTCGAGCGCCATCCACGCGGCCACGGGCTCAAGGTGATCGATCACCTGACGCACAACGTATATCGCGGCCGGATGGCGTACTGGGCGGGCTTCTACGAGCGGATCTTCAACTTCCGCGAGCTCCGCTACTTCGACATCAAGGGCGAATACACCGGCCTCACCTCGCGCGCGATGACCGCGCCCGACGGCAAGATCCGGATCCCGCTCAACGAGGAGGCCTCGCGCACGCCCGGGCAGATCGAAGAGTTCCTGATGAAGTTCAACGGCGAAGGCATCCAGCACATCGCGCTCCTGTGCGACGACCTGATCGAGAGCGTCGACAGCCTGCGCAAGGCAGGCGTGCCGCTGATGAGCGCGCCGCCCGCGACGTACTACCGGATGCTCGACGAGCGGCTGCCCGGCCACGGCGAGAATTCCGCCGAGCTGCAATCGCGCGGCATCCTGCTCGACGGCACGACCGACAACGGAAGCAAGCGGCTGCTGCTGCAGATCTTCTCGCAGACGCTGCTCGGCCCGGTGTTCTTCGAGTTCATCCAGAGGAAGGGCGACGAAGGCTTCGGCGAAGGCAATTTCAAGGCGCTGTTCGAATCGCTCGAGCGCGACCAGATCGAGCGCGGAGTCATCAAGGCCGCGTAGTTCATGCAACCCCAGCAAACCTCGAAGCACGGCGCCGCGGCCGGCGAACCCGGAAAGCCTGCGCGGGCCGACTGGACGATCGACCAGGATTGGGAGCGCTACAGCGCCGCCGAGCATGCCGTGTGGAAGACGCTGTTCGAGCGCCAGAGCAAGCTGCTGCCGGGCCGCGCGTGCGACGAATTCGTCCAGGGAATGCGCGCGCTGCCGATCGGCGCCGAGCAGATCCCGGATTTCCGCAGGCTGAACGACATCCTGGCCAGGCGCACCGGCTGGCAGGTCGTCGCGGTCCCGGGGCTCGTGCCCGACGAAGTGTTCTTCGAGCACCTCGCGAACCGGCGCTTTCCCGCGGGGCAGTTCATCCGCAAGGCGGGACAACTCGACTACATCGAGGAGCCCGACGTGTTCCACGACGTGTTCGGGCACGTGCCGATGCTGATGAACCCGGTGATCGCCGACTACATCCAGGCGTACGGGATCGGCGGACTGCGCGCGCAGAAGCTCGGCGTGCTGCCGAACCTCGCCCGGGTCTACTGGTACACGATCGAATTCGGGCTGCTGCTGCAGCCCGACGGCTTGCGCATCTACGGCTCGGGCATCGTGTCGTCCCATGCCGAGACGCTGTTCGCGCTCGACGACGATTCGCCGAACCGCATCCGCTTCGACCTCGAGCGCGTGATGCGCACGCGCTACCGGATCGACGATTTCCAGGAGACGTATTTCGTGATCGGCGCGCTCGACGAGCTGCTCGAGCTCGCGCGCATCGACTTCGCGCCGGTCTACCAGCGGATCCGGGGGCGCAGCGAATTCGAGCCGGGCGACGTGCTGCCGCAGGATCGCGTGCTCGCGCGCGGCACCGGCCGGCATCACGCCGCCAAGCCCGTCCGCCACTGAAGATGGAATTCGACGGCAGGACGGTGGTGATCACGGGCGCTGCCGGAAATCTCGGCCGCGCGGTCGCCGACGCGTTCGCGGCGCGCGGCGCAAACCTTGTGCTCGTCGACCTGAAGCAGGACACGCTCGAGAAGGTGTTCGGCACCGGGGTGCCGGGACGCCTGCTGGCGCCGACCAACCTGCTCGAGCAGGCGCAGGCGGACGCGACGGTGCAGAAAGCGCTCGCCGAGTTCAAGCGCATCGATGTGCTCGCGAACCTGGCGGGCGGCTTCCGCATGGGCGAGCCGGTGCACACGACCTCGGACGCGACCTGGAAGTTTCTTTTCGACATCAACGCGGGCA
>Ga0075421_100013508_pt1 | contig 10180 bp, 8 predicted proteins | sample SoiMetdeltSBSDD5_FD_75292 | JGI IMG/M metagenome (GOLD analysis project Ga0075421, IMG submission 75292) | Bulk soil microbial communities from a Populus tree surrounding site in Tennessee, USA - Soil MetaG P. deltoides SBSDD5 | ecosystem: Environmental > Terrestrial > Soil > Tree plantation... | reverse complement strand
TCGAGCTCGAGGTCGCCGCAGCGAGCGCGCCGTCCGGTCCGCCGGGCGCGGAGCCGGCCGCGCCCGCAGCGCCCGTCGTCTTCGTCGAGGCCGAGGTCGACGACCCGAATCCGTTCGTGCAGGGACGCACGGTGCTGTCGGTGCGGGTGCACGCGCGCCAGGGCATCGTCGAGGCCGCGCTCTCCGATCCGGAAATCCCCGGCGCGCTCGTGGAGCGCATCGGGGAGGACGCACGTGAGTCGCGCACGCAGGGCGGCCAGACCTACGACGTGATCGTGCGGCGCTATTCGGTCGTGCCGCAGCAGAGCGGTCGCATCGAGATCGCGCCGCTCACGCTCGATGCCATGGTGCGCGAAGCGGCGCCGCGCCGCAGGCAAGGCTTCGGCGGCTTCCACGACTTCTTCAGCAATCCGTTCGGCGGCGGGCACGGCCGCTCGCTGATCGACGAGTTCTTCGGCGCGCGCAGCCGGCGCGTGCGCGCGCACACCGAGGCCATCGCGCTCGACGTGAAGCCCGTCCCCGCCGGCATCGCGCTCTCGCAGTGGCTCCCCGCGCGCGCACTGGAGCTGCGCGAGAACTGGTCACCGGATCCCGCCGGCGTCCGCGTCGGCGATCAGATCACGCGGACCGTCGGCGTGCGCGCGGCGGGCGTCGCCGCGGCGCAGCTCCCGGATCTGACCGGCCCGCCGATCGAAGGGCTGAAGCAGTATCCCGAGCCTGCGGACAGCGCGAACCGCGAGATCGGCGGCGACCTGTGGTCGGTGAAGCAGCAGGAGAGCGTGCTCGTGCCGACGCAGCCGGGCCCGCTCGTGGTGCCCGCGATCGAGGTCCCGTGGTACGACGTCGCCGCGAACGAGATGAAGGTCGCGAGCCTGCCGGCGCGCACGCTCGAGGTGCTGCCCGCCGTGGGCGGCGCGGCGCCCGACGCGCCCGCTCCCGCGCCGTCGGCCGTCCCGGAGCCGGACGCGCAGGCCGCGCAGTCTCCGTTCCTCGATCGCTTCGGCGATCTGCGCTCGCTCTTCGGCGCCGCGCTCGCGTTCGGCAGCGCGATCGGCTTCACGCTCGTCGCGTGGCGACGGCGCCGACGCAGCGCAGGGAACGAGCGCAGCGGCGCACGGCCCGCCGGAGAGAAGCCGCGCGCGGCGGCGGCCGCCTTCGAGCGCGCCTGCCGCGAGAACGACGCGCACGCCGCGGCCCGTGCGCTGGTCGCGTGGGGGCGCGCGTGCTGGCCGGCGTCCCCGCCGAACACGCCGGGCGACGTGGCCCGGCGACTCGGCGGCGAAGCGCTCGCGGCCGAGGTCGATGCGCTGAACGCCGTGCGCTACTCCGCCGAGGTGGCGACATGGCGCGGCGAGGCGCTGCTGCTGGCGTGGCGCGCGGCGCGCGGTGGCAAGGTCGTGAAGGGCGCTCGCGCGCAGAGTCCCCTTCCGTCGCTCTACCCTGCGCGGGGCGAGGGAGACGCGAGGCCCGCTTGAAGGTCCTGGTCATCGAAGACGACCCGACGGCAGCCAGCTATCTGGTGAAGGCGCTCTCGGAGGCCGGCCACGTGGCGGACGAGGTCGCCGACGGCATGCAGGGACTCCAGCGCGCGCGCCTCGATACCTATGATGCGCTGGTGGTCGACCGCATGCTGCCGTCGCTCGACGGCCTCACCGTGATCGAGACCCTGCGCAAGTCGGGCGTCCACACGCCGGTGCTGATCGTCTCCGCGCTCGGCGAGGTGGACGAGCGCGTGCGGGGACTTCGCGCGGGAGGCGACGACTACCTGGTCAAGCCGTACGCGTTCTCCGAGCTGCTCGCGCGCCTCGAGGTGCTCGTCAGCCGGGTGCGCGGCCCGGCGCAGGCGACGTGCCTGCGTGTCGGCGACCTCGAGCTCGACCGCCTGACTCGCTCCGTCACGCGCGGCGGTGCCCCGGTGGAGCTCAAGCCACGCGAGTTCGCGTTGCTCGAGTACCTGATGCGCCACGCGGGCCAGGTCGTCACGCGCACGATGCTCCTCGAGGCGGTCTGGGACTACCACTTCGATCCGCAGACCAACGTCATCGACGTCCACATCAGCCGGCTCCGCTCCAAGCTCGACCGCGGCCCGGGCAAGCCGCTGATCGAGACGGTGCGCGGGGCCGGGTACCGGCTGCGTGGCCCCGCGCCGGCGTAGCAGCATCCGGCTGCGGCTGGCCGTCGCCTCGGCGGCGCTGTTGACGGCCATGGCCGCTCTCGTGCTCGGCGCCGTCTACTGGCTGACGCTCGGCGCGCTCGACGCGCGCGTCGACGACCAGATGGATCACGAGATCGAGAGCCTCGTCGAGGAGCTCCGCACGGTCGGCCCCGACGGGCTCGTCGCGGAGGTGCGGCGCCGCAGCGAGCGCTCGGGCAATCGCTTCTACCTGGTGACGGAGGAGATCCACGGAAGCGTCGCGGGGAACTGGCCGAAGGGGGCAGAGACCGGGCGCGACGGCGAGCTCTCCTTCGGCGAGGAGGTGAACGGCTTCCACATCGTCCGCCGCCTTCGGGTCGAATCGCGCAGCTTCGACGACGGGCGGCGCTTGCTCGTCGGCCGCGATGTCAGCGAGCAGCACGTCTTCGAAGGCAACCTGCGGCTCGCGCTGCTCGGGGCCTTCGCGTTCGCGCTGCTGTTCGCGATCGGCGCGGGCCTCGCCATCTCCGACAGCCTGCTGCGCCGCGTCAATGCGATGAACGCGACGATCGGCGAGATCCTGGCGGGGCACGCGAAGCAGCGCGTGGCCGTGCGCGGGACGGGCGACGAGTTCGAGGTGCTAGCAGGGCGCTTCAATGCGCTCCTCGACGAGAATGACCGCCTGCTCGCGCAGATCCGCTCGGTCACGGACGACATCGCGCACGACCTGCGCACGCCGCTCGCGCGCATGCGCACGCGCATCGAGAGCGCGCTCGCCGCGTGCCGCGACCCGGCGGCCGGCGACGCGCTCCACGCGTTGTTTGCCGAGACGAGCGCCATCCTCGACACCTTCAACGCGCTGCTGCGCATCTCGCAGGTGGAGAGCGGCGCGCTGCGCGACGGCATGCTGGAGGTCGCGTTCGACGAGATCGTGCGCGGCGCGGCCGAGCTCTATGCGCCCGTCGCCGAGGAGGCCGGCCTCGCGTTCGAGGTGGACGTCGCCGACGGGCTGCGCGTGCGCGGCGACCGCCACCTGCTGGCGCAGGCCGTCGCGAACCTGCTCGACAATGCGGTGAAGTACGGGCGCGGCCGCGTGCGCGTCGCCGCATCGGCGAAGGAGGGCGACGTGGAGCTCGTCGTCGAGGACGCGGGCCCGGGAATCCCGCAGACGGAGCGCGCACGTGTGCTCGAGCGCTTCGTGCGCCTCGAGCCTTCGCGCGGGACACCCGGCACCGGGCTCGGGCTCGCCTTCGTGGCGGCCGTAGCCAGGCTCCACGGCGCGTCGCTCTCGCTCGAGGACGCGGCGCCCGGCCTGCGCGTCGTGCTGCGCATGTCGGGGCCGGAGTCCCGCCAGCTGGCGACCGCCTAGTCGCTGCGCCGCCGCAGCGCGAGGCCGACGAGGAATCAACGCGGCTCTTCGTCGACGGCGCCGAGATCGCCGATCATGCACTTCACCGAGCCGCCGCCTTTCTTCAGGAACTCGGAGACGTCGACGGTGTGCGCCGTGACGCCGCGCTCGCGAACGGCGGCGAGCAGCTGCTCGGAGACGCCGCCCGGCAGGATCAGGTGGGACTCCGACGTCTGCCCCGACGGCGTATATGTGAAGGCGTTGGCGGCGTAGCGGCGCGCGTCGTCCTCACCGAGCTCGACGAGCGCGGGTCCGAAGGCGTCCACGAGTCGCGGCCAGTCCGCGGGCGCGATGGCAGCGCGGTAGGCCAGCAGGTGCTCGCGGCGCGGCCCGAACGCGCAGAGCGCCGTGTCGCCGTGGTAGTGGGCCTCGAGCACGAGCTCGACCCGCAATACGGGCATGGGGGCGACCCGCGGCGCCAGCGCGGCCTCGGCGCGCGCGTCGGTGCGGAAGCCGTAGACGCGCCGCCAGGGCGGGATCGCGAGCGCCGGCACGAAGCGCTGGCGCTCGACGCGCCCGTGCGTGAAGAGGTAACAAGCGCCGGCCGGGAAGAAGTCGGCCTCGCCCTCGAAGCGCAGCTGCGGGTCGAAGTCCAGGGTTTCGATGCCGGCCTCCGCGAGCACCCGCGCGTAGTGCGCCTTCTCGCCCGCGCGCGTCGGCAGCAGGTTCGCCAGCAGGAAGCGGCGCGACGACGCGGGAAGCGGCCGGTCGACGTCGAGCATGACGCCCGCGTTGGCGGGATACACCGTGCCGGGCCACTCGGGCACGGGCGGCACGACGAGCACGCGCAGGCCGAGGTCCTCGAGCAGCGCGCGCAGCCGTCCCCACTGCGCGATCGCCTGGGCGCGGTCGACCGTGCGCCGCGTGCCCCAGCGCGTGCGCGTGTGCGGGTTGGCGCCGCCCTTCACGCTGAAGTGCGTCGGATCGCCCATCAGGATCCATCGCAGCGCGGAAGCGGAGCTCAAGGCTTCGGCATCCCCGGCGGCAGCGACTTCGGATCGAAGCCGGCCTCGCTCTCCATGTGGGCCTGCGGCACCACGCAGTACAGCGTCGCGGTGACGGCTGCGGGGCGGTCGTTGCCGCTCTTGCCGCCGCCGCCGAAGGGCAGGCGGCCGCTGGCACCGATCGTGCCGCGGTTCCAGTTGAGGATGCCCGTGCGCACACGCCCGATGCAGTGGTCGTACTTGCTGCGATCGCGTGTGAAGACCGATGCGGCGAGCCCGTAGTCCGAGTCGTTCGCGCCGGCGATCGCCTCGTCGAGATCGGCGACCGGGTAGAGCGCCGCCTCGGGGCCGAAGTTCTCCTCGCGCTGGTAGGGATGCGTCTGGCGGACCGAGGCGAAGCGGACGAGACCGGCTCCGGTGTAGGGCGGCGGGAGGCCCGGATCCGCCGCGAGCAGGCGCTCGCCGCCGGCGGCGGCCGCCTGCCCGCGTATGGCCTCGAACTTCGCGTGCGCGCCGAGCGAGACGAGCGGCCCCATGAAGACGCCCGGCTCGAGAGGCGGGCCGACGCGCAGGTCCGCGAGCACGCGCACGAGCTTCTCGGTGAAGGGCTCGATGACGGCGCGCTCGACGAACAGGCGCCGCGCGCAGCTGCAGCGCTGGCCGGTCGTCGCCGCGACGGAGAGCGCCGTCTCGGCGATCGCGAGGTCGAGGTCCGCGTCGGCGCAGACGAGGATCGGGTTGCTGCCGCCTTGCTCGAGCGCGAGGAGCTTCCACGGCTGATCGAAGGTCGCCTCGCGCAGTGCGCGGCCCGTGGCGTACGAGCCCGTGAAGAGGATGCCGTCGGTGCCGGGGTGGACGGCCAGCGCGCGGCCGGTCGCAGGGCCGCCCTGCACGATCTCGAACGCCCCCTGTGGCAGCCCCGCCTCGCGCCAGAGCGCCGCCTGCCAGGCGCCGACGGCCGGCGCGAGCTCGCTCGGCTTGAACACGACGGTGTTGCCCGTCGCCAGCGCCGGCGCGATGTGCCCGAGCGGGAGGTGCGACGGGAAGTTGAAGGGCCCGTAGACGGCCAGCACGCCGCGCGGCTCATAGGTGGCGCGCAGGCCGGCGGCCGGGCGCTGCTCCGCGACGAGGCGCATGCCTTCGTCGAGCGTGACGTCGATCTTCGGGCCGAGGAGCCCTGCCTCCGCGCGCGCGTCCCACAGCGCCTTGCCGACCTCGCGCGCGATCAAGGTCGCGAGCTCTTCCTGACGCGCGCGGCCGAGCTCGGCGAAGCGACGCAGCACGGCGGCGCGCGCGTCGAAGCCGAGGTCGTGCCAGGCCCGCTGCGCAGCGCGCGCGCGCGCGATGGCAGCGTCGATCTCCGCTTCGCCCGCCACCGGGAAGCGGCCGATGCGGTCGCCGGGGTCTGCCGGCGAGCGGCTCTCCAGCCACTCGCTCACGGCAGCGGTGTCACGCTGACCCGGTCGCCCGCCACCACGCCGAGCGCGTCGCGCGCCTGCTGCGAGACGAAGGGTGCGCCCTCGTCGTCGATGGGCACGACCGTCGCACGGAAGCCCTGTCTCGCCTCGGCCGCGAGCAGCGCAAGCCGCGCGGCGGGCGGCGCATCGAGGTCGCGCGCGGCGCCCGGCAGCACGAGGGTGCGTCGCTCGCGCACGCTCGTGATCGCGTCGCGCGCGGCGCCGACGTAGGGGCCGCCGTCGAAGGGATCGACCTGGTTCAGGTAGCGGAAGCCGATCTTCTCGAGGATGCGCAGCGCCGCCTTCGCCGTCTCGTTGGTCGCGCCGATCGACGCCTGCACGCGCTCCGGGAAGAGCGTCGCGTACACCGGATCGCGCGGGAAGAGATCCGCAATGAACTGCTTCGTACGCGCGGAGAGGTGGTCGGCCTCTCGGTAGGGAAGGCCCGTGAAGCGCGCGCCGAAGGCGTCCCAGAGCAGGTTCGCGCCCGTGTCGGTGAAGGGCGAGAGCATCTCGGCGATCACCTCGCGCTCGAAGCGGTCGGGGTGCAGCGACATGTAGGCGAAGCGCACGGTCGAGAGCGCCTTGCCGCACATCTCCTTGTGTCGCCGATAGGCGGGCTCGAGCACGAGGCCGCCGATCTCGGTGGGGCCGTCCTCGGTGGACTGGAGCTGGAGCTTCGTGTGCACGAAGCGACGGCCGAGCTCGGCGCTGCGCCGCTCCTCGCTCGTCACGGCGAGCCAGAAGTAGGGCGCGCCCGGGCGGCCGTTCTTGGCGATGATGGCCGACGTGCCGACGCAGCGGCCGGCGTCGGTGTCCTCGAGCACGAAGACGTAGATCGCCTCGCGCCAGTTCTTCGTCTGCCGCGCGAAAGAGAGCTTCGAGATGCGGATGCGCTCCTCGAGGAACGCGCGGTCGGCGGGCAGGTTGAGCGAGTCGAGCTGCGTAGCGAGCGTGAGTAGCGAATCGAGGTCGCCGCTCTCGATCGGCCGCAGGATCAGCACGGGAGGTCCCGTTCCTCGGCCACGCGCCGGATCGATTTCTCGAGGATGGTGAAGCCTGCCTCGAGCTCCTCGTCGGTGGTGTTGAAGGGCAGGAGCAGGCGGATCTTCATCGGGTCGGAGCCCGCGCTGTGCGCCAGCAGGCCCTCCTCGAAGGACGTGCGCAGGACGGCCTCCACGAGCCGTGCTTCGCCGTCGAACGGCACGAAGGCCTGCATCGCGCCGAGGCCGGAGCGCGCACCGACCGCGCGCGGCAGGCGCTTGCGCAGCGCCTCGTAACGTCGCTCGGCGCGCTTGCCGAGCACGGCGACGCGGCCCTCCGGACCGAGATAGCCCTCGCGCTCGAGCCGCTCGATGATGCGCGCGCCGACGGCCATGCCGACGGTTGCTCCCGCGAACGTGCCCGCGACCAGACCGGGCTTCGGGTTGTACGCGCGCGTGAAGAGCGCCGCGCTGCCCTGGAGCGTCTTGCCGCACGTGGCGACGTCGACGAACTCCTCGAGGCCGAGGTTGCGGAACGCGAAGAGCTCGCCCGTGCGCGCGAAGGTCTGCACCTCGTCGACCCACACCGCGATGCCCGCCGCCTTGCAGCGGCTCATCAGCGCGACGAAGAACTCGCGCGGCGCGGTGTGGAAGCCGCCCTCGCCCTGCACGAGCTCGAAGAGCATCGCCGCGACCTTGCCGGGATAGCGCTTCAGGTGGGCGTCGAGCGCCGCGACGCTCTTCGCGATGCTGTCCGGATCCTCGGCGCGGTAGAAGGGGACCATCAGCGCCGTGCCGTGGAGCGGCAGCCCCTGCCGATACCCAGGCTTGTCAGTCAGCTCGGCGAGCGCGGTGGTGCGGCCGGCGAAGCCGCGCTCGAAGACCGCGATCCGGTCGGCGGGCGCGTGCTTCTGAAAGATCATCTTCAGAGCGTTCTCGTTGGCGATGGCTCCGGAGATGGAGAGCCACACGTGCCGCAGGCGCGGACCCGAGTGACGGAGCAGCGCGCGCGAGAGCTGGAGGTACTCGACACCGGGCAGCAGGTGCCCCTGGAAGACGCTGTCGCCGGCCGCCGCGACGACCGCCGTCTCGAGCAGCTCCGGGTCGGAGTGGCCGAAGCCGTAGGTCCCGATCCCGCTGGCGAAGTCGAGCACGGTCGTCCCGTTGGCGAGGCGCACCCGCGCGCCGCGTCCCGATCCGACCGCGAGGGCCTGATAGAAGAGCGGGCGCCCGCGCATCCGCTCGACCTCGCGCAGCGCGCGCTCGTACGCCTTCGGCGAGAGCTCGCGCGAGGTCAGCTCCTCCTGCACGGCGTCGACGAGGGCGCGAGCGGCCTCGCGCACCTTCGGCGAGTCGAGCAGGCGTCCGAGCGGGCTCGTCTTCTTCCGGGCCATGGGAAGTGGCAAGCGTATCGGCCCCCCCTGCCGCGGGCTTGCGCTCAAGTCGCTGGAGCCCGCGGACGACGCGGAGAGGGCCGCTCGGGGCGGGAAGCCGGTGCGGAATGTAGGCCTTTCCCCTGAGCTGACGGGGTTCCGGCTATGTTCCCGTCGCTGTGGGGGTGAGGGGCGGATGAAAGCCCGCGAGCAAGACGACGAGATGCCGCGCCGACGCCGCTCGCTGCGCGGGGCGCGGCGGGCGGCCGAAGCAACCTCGCCGCATCTCTCGCTCGTGCGCGCGCCCACGCGTCCCGGTACGGAGCGGCCGCTCGCAGGTGAGATCCGGGTCGCGACGTACAACGTGCACCGCTGGACGGGTCACAACGGCAGAAGCCGCCCCGACCCCGCCCGCGCCGCCTTCGTCATCTCGGAGCTCGAGGCGGATCTCGTCGCGCTCCAGGAGGTGCTGCGACCGCAGCACGGGCCCGATCCGCTGGTGAGCCTGGCCGACGCGCTCGGCTTGCACGTCGCGTTCGCGACGACGCGCGCGCACCGCGACGGTCACATCGGCAACGCAGTCCTCTCGCGCTGGCCGATCGCGAGCGTGACGATGCTCGATCTCTCGTACAGCCGGCTCGAGAAACGCGTGGCCGTCGCCGTGCAGCTCACGCACGCGCAGCAGGCGCTCGACGTCGTGGCGACGCACTTGGCACTCGCGGACCGGACCCGACACCGCCAGGTGAGATCGCTGCTCGATCACCCGCGGCTGCGCGCGACGCCGACCCTCTTGATGGGCGACATGAACGCATGGCGCAATTGCCGCGCGACGCGCGCGCTCGAGCGCGAGCTCGTCGAGGGCGCGAGCTTCGAGTGGCCGAACTCGTTTCCGGCGGCTAGCCCCGTGCTCGCGCTCGACCGCATCTACGCGCGCGGCGTCTCGATCGTCTCGATCGACGCGCACGCGAGTCGCGCCGCGCGGCGCGCGTCCGATCACCTGCCTGTGGTTGCGCGCGTGCGCCTCGGCCCCGCCGCCGCGCGCTAGCAAGCGGCCGCAGGCCGCGCGTTGCCCTGCTCCGGTGTGGCGGTTACCGTCGACGCATGCCGCACGAGGTGGAGCAGAGATCGCTCGCCCGCTACCTGGAAGAGCACAACCTCAAGCACACGCGCCAGCGCGAGGCCATCCTCGAGGTGTTCCTGTCCGCGCGCGGCCACATCACCGGTGAAGATCTGTATCAGCAGGTGCGGGCCCGCCATCCGCACATCGGCTACACGACCGTGTACCGCACGATGAAGCTCCTGTGCGAGGCGGGCCTGGCGCACGAGAGCAACTTCGACGGCACGACGCGCTACGAGATCGCGCACGAGCACCATGACCACCTCGTGTGCGTGCGCTGCGGGAAGATCGTCGAGTTCGAGTGCGACCTGATCGAGTCGGCCCAGGAGCGCATCGCCAAGCAGTACGGCTTCCGCATCCTGCGCCACCGCCACGAGCTGTACGGGCACTGCCCCGACTGCCAGAAGCGGGCCCGCGCGCTCGAGCAGTAGCCCGCAGGGCGGCGCTAAAGCCGGATCGGTGCGCTTCCGATCCGATGAGCCGTGCGCTCCACTCCGTCCTGCTCGATCTGCAGCGCCGATCTCCAGTTCGCCGGCGACGAACGGCCGGGCGACGAGGTCTTCTGCACGTACTGCGGCACGCCGTTCCGCGTGAAGAAGGCGCAGACGAAGGACGAGGACTACGAGGTCGAGGAAGAGGAGTAGTCGAGCAACCGGTCGCGCACCTGCGCGAGCGGCGGCGCGGCGGCGTCGCGCGGCGAGAGCACCGGCACAGCGACCGGCCACGGGATCGCCAGCTCGGGGTCGTTCCACGCGACGACCAGC
>Ga0075421_100013507_pt1 | contig 10181 bp, 6 predicted proteins | sample SoiMetdeltSBSDD5_FD_75292 | JGI IMG/M metagenome (GOLD analysis project Ga0075421, IMG submission 75292) | Bulk soil microbial communities from a Populus tree surrounding site in Tennessee, USA - Soil MetaG P. deltoides SBSDD5 | ecosystem: Environmental > Terrestrial > Soil > Tree plantation... | reverse complement strand
ATGGTCTGCGGTTTGGCAATGCCGTACAGATGCAGGATCGTGGGGGCGACGTCGAATACATGCGCACTGAATCCCATCAAGCGCATGCCGCGTCGGATGTTGGGGCCCATGACGATCAGCGATCCGGGGACATCGTCCCCATCCGCGAAATCATGCTTCGCAATCATCGGTGTGCTGCCGCCGTGATCGTGAGCTGCATGGAAGCTCGATTGCATGTCCTCAAATTCGCGCAACGGCTTGATGCCGTGGTCTGAGAGGATGAACAAATAGGTGCGATCGTCGACGTATTTGAGTACCTGGCCGATCACACGATCCAGCGCGCGGTACTGGTTCGGGAACGCCTCGACGCGCAATGCATGTAGTTTCGCATCGTAGCCAACATTGTGGGGCTGAATGGGATACAGCCAATGCCCGACACGATCCTCGCAGGACTGAACGAGCATCGTGAAATCGGTGGGATGATGCTTCAGCAAGTAGTCGAACAATTTGGCTTGCTGCTCGCGCACCTGCGAAACCTGAGCGAGCCAGCGATCGATGACTTGCAACTCTTTGCCGCGCAGCTCCTCAGCGGTTGGCATCCGCAGGCAATCGATCCAGAAGTCGCCGACGTTGGCCTGCAATTCCGCAGTCAGTTGAGATGGGTAGACGGCCGCACCGCCTTGTACTTCCGATAGCCTGGGCGCGCACAGGATGCCATCCTCACAACCCTCGCCGGGGGTCAGCATGCCGGTGACCACATAGCCGTTCACGGGCGTTGCGGGAAACGTCGCCGGCACATTGGCCATACCGACCGTCACGCGATGTCTTGAGAGTATCGAGGTCAGCGGCTCACGCCTCAGCATGGTGGTATTTGCGGTAACCCCCCGGACCTTGAAGCCCGTGATTCCGTTTTCCTCCGGCGGCGCGCTGGTCGCGATCGCGGAGTACACCTTGGGGCAGTTCGGCGCGGCCAGCGTCTGCAACTTGCCATACGTACCCCGCTCGATGACCTGCGCCAGATTAGGCATCTCGCCACGGGCCAGCAGTGGGCGAATGATGTCCCACTCCATGCCGTTGACGCCCAGTACGATGATGCGCGGCTGCATCTTGGTTGCAGCGATGGCTGGAGAGACCAGAAATGCGGCCAATAACGCGAGCAATGCTGGCCAGCGGGGCTTCGTAGGAATCATGAAATGCTCCTCATGAGGTCAGTCGCGTCGGGCCTATTGGTAAAGTTCAGTGGAGGCGAGGTCGGACCCCCCGGTGACTAGCACGCGTCCGTCGGCGAGCAGGACGGCGGTCGGCAGAACCCTGGCCTCTGTCATGCTGCCGGTCTGCGTGAAGGTGCCAGTCACGGGGTCGAAGAGCTCGGCAGTGAAAGCGAGCGCTCCCGCGCCCGAAACATAGCCACCACTGACCAGTACCTTTCCGTTGGGCAACGGGATCGCGAAGTGGGAATCGCGGCCGATCAGCATGTTGCCTGTGGCGCTGAACTGGCCGCTGGCGGGGTCGTAGATTTCTGTGCTGTTGAGTCTCGTGCCTGACGACACCGACAGGCCACCGGTGATCAGCACCGTCCCGTTCGAGAGCAGGGTGGCGCGGTGGTACGCACGCGCTGTACTCATGCTGCCGGTTGCGGCGAACGATTCCGCTATCGGGTCGTACAGTTCCGCGGTCGAGGTGATGCCGGCGTTACCTGCAAGCTGACCGCCGGTGACCAGAATCTGGCCGTTGGCGAGGCGTGTCGCCGTATGGAACGAACGACGCAAGTTCATGCCGCCGAGGGTGGGCGCGAAGGTACCGGATTGCGGATCGTACAATTCCGCGCTGGCGTTGCTTGCGTTCGTGCCCACACCACCCGCAAGCAGGACTTTGCCATTCTCCAGCAGCGTTGCCGTATGCGCGACACGACTGGCCGTCATGCTACCGGTCGCACTCCAGGCGCCAGTAGCCGATTCGTAAAGTTCGGCTCTGGGACCACCAGCAGAACTGCCGCCGCTGATCAGTAGCTTCCCGTCAGGTAACAGTGTTGCGGCATGAAGGACACGGGCGGCGGACATTCCATTCGCACTCGTGAACTTATTGCTCGCCGGATCGTAGAGCTCAGCTTGCTTCAGCTCACAGCTGTCGTAGTAATAGTAGAAGGAAAAGAAACATGAGGAGCCACCGGTGATAAGCACTCTGCCGTCGGGTAATGCGGTTGCTGTATGCGCGGTACGCGCACTCAGCATGTCAACAGCAGGTCGAAACCCCGCGGGCACGACGGTCACCGTTGCACTCGCACTAGCGGTCGGGTCGTGCACGCTTGTTGCCACAACCTGGTAATTGCCAGTGTTGTTGGGCGCAGTGTACCGGCTCCCATCCAACGATCCGCCGAGCGGGGCTTCCGACACGGACCACGTCACACGCTTGTCGATGGCAGTGACAGCGAGGGTGAACGGGCGCACGCCACCTGGCCCCAGGGTATCGCTCGGAGGACTGATGCTCACGGCGACTGGGCCTACGACAACATTGATTGTGACGCTGAGTGCAGTGTTTGCCTGGCTCGTCGCTATCACACGGTAAGTGCCGAACGCAGCGGGCGGCGTGTACAGGCCTGCCTCGGTAACGCTGCCTGCTGCAGCACCTTCCGGAATGGTCCAAGCGACGGCGGTATTCACAGTACCGGTCACCGACACCATTGGCGCGAGATTGGCGCTCTCGTCTGTCGCCATCGTGACTCGATTGCTACGGGTGAAGATCCTGACGGCCGGGACGAAGACCCGCGCGGAACCGGTGCGGCGACTGAGATCCTGGGCGGTTGCTACGACAAAGAACGTGCCGCTGGAATTGGGCGCCGTGTACAGGCCGTCGGCGGTAATGGAGCCGCCAGCGGCGCCTCCTTGCACGGACCAATTGACCGGGCTGCTCGTGCGGAATTGAAAGGTTGCGCCTTGATTGACCGAGACGTTGTTGGGAGTAACAACTAATGGCGCCACTGGCGTTGTGGGGGTGGATTCATCGTTCTCTCCGTGGCAAGACACCATTCCAAGTGCCACCACCATTAGTCCCAATCCAAGTGTCCACTTGCTTGAAGTGTTCATACTTCTTCGGGAGCGTGGTGCGTTGATTTGGTGGCATTTCAGCGATGGTTGAGCGCGATGTACGGTTGAGGACGACCGTCAATCAATCCCTTGGATGTCACCGATTCATCCTCTGTTTCTCTCCTGCTAAGCCATTGAAGCGGCTTCAACTTCGCCACACATCTCGCGCACTCATCCGCGCTCGCGATCTGCTCGCGCAACTCAAAACCAACACGCCCTTCCAGCTTGCGCGGCTCGAGGTCGTGATTGCTGGTTGAGCGGTGTGTGAGTCGTGCGAATTCGTAGCGCGGCGAATCGCGGAAATCCCGACAAGATCGGAAAGCCTCCGGCACAGTCAGGCTTGCGGCAAATAGGGCGCAGCCAAACTAGCCTTCGGCAAACTAGAAGGAGGATGCAGCGCAGCTCTGGACCGATTTGCCGCAAGGCTTCCTTGCCGGTGGCTCTGTTTGCCGAAGGCTGACTGTGCCAGCGGCTACCTTGATTCAAGTCTTGCAGGGCTCGTCAGCGTTCAGACGCGCTGCATACCCCATAAGATCAGGAGCAGTGCTGCAGCGAACACTACGTAGGCAGCGATAATCAACCGCCACACGAGCGCCTTTCGAGTCGCTATGTCCGGCGCGTCCTCGGTGGGTTTCGCCGTGTCGACCACAGCACTTCGGTCCTCATCCTCGCCAACGGAATGCCCTTGCATCTCATCAAGCAGCGTTGGTTTCGATCCGCGTCGTCGACCGACGCGTGCCTCATCTGGACTGCCAAACGTTCGGCGAACAAAGGGCGCGAGCAGGAAGGCCAGCGACAACAAGAGGGCCGAGAGCGTCAACTTCCCGCGCGGTGCCTCCGTGACTTGAGACTGTCGCAGCAGTTCGAGAATCGTCGGGATGGCGACGGCAGTGCCGGCCGCTCCGGACGTGAGGGCCCACCGCGCAATGGCTTTGACGCCACGCGACGGGCCATGAGTGTGTAGGCCCATGAATGCATGCCTGAGAAGCAGTCCTCAATTCTGCCAGCGTAGCGAGACCATGCACAAAGCCCCCGAAAGACGCCACTAGCACAGTCAGCCTGACGGCAGATGGGGTGCAGCCAAATGAGCCTTCGGCAAATCGGAGCAAGATGGAGGGGCACTGTTCTGATCCGGTTTGCCGGAGGCTTTCTTTGCCGGCGGGCCTTTATTTGCCGCAGGCTGACTCTGCCAACGGCTTTTTTCCCAAGACTTCGTCGCTTGATAACCAACAGATCTGGAATGAGAATCGCCGCGACGCTATCGATTCGTACACTCAGGATGGCCCGAAATGAAGCCGTCAAACACCGTCGAAGTCGTTCGCGGCCAGTATCACAAGTTCAAGTTGATCCCGATACTGGAACATCACGCTCGCTGGTTCGAGGGGGGAGCGGTGACGATCGCTGTCGAAGCAAGGTGCCTCGGCAGTAGCCGTGAGCGCATGGTTCGTGGTCCCTCCATTCATGTGTTCAGCGCAGACCGCGCAAAGGAGTTCCTTCGTTTCGATCTGTTCGGCAGCGTGCTTCATTACCACTACATCCTCGATGACCTCCAGCACAACATCGTCTGGGGTTACGACGCAGATGCCAACGGACCGATGCTGGAGTGGGTGATTGCGGCGCTGCGCCTGCGGTTACCCTCCATGCTGCGCAAGATTGGCGAGATCGAACTTGCAGAGAGAATTGAACGCGGTGGATGGGACATCTCGATACTCACGGCCGTTGAGCAAGCGGCTCGAGACGCGGAACGTGAGTCTCAGGACGAGCTGGCGCGCGCGCGCGAAGGCATGGAATGGATGGAGCGCTGGAAGCGGATCCACCCGCAATTCAATACGGTGGACGACTAACACGGGGTTTGAAAGCTTTCAACCGCCGCCCTAATCCGCCGGTTGCTCGACAGGCACATTCAGTCGGTTCTGTTCTGCACGACGCATGCCTGTTAGCGTAAACAACGCTGCGCCGACGACCGTCGCACCCGCAGATGCAAGAAGGTAAGGCACATAACTGTCCGATGTCTGCAACGTTGCGCTCAGGAACAGTGAGCCCGCCGCGGAGCCCAGGCCAATCATCGCTGTGAGGAAACTCAACAACAAACTGAAGTTCTTCATCTCGAACCGCCGTGAAACCAGGTAGGCCCCGATATCGCTCTCGGCGCCCTGGGCAAAGCCGATGACGATGACAGCGAGAGACAGTATTGCGATCGTCGTAATGTGCGATGCGAAGATTACATAGCCGATCGCGGGGAGCCCAAGGGCAACGAGAGCTACGAAATGCGGCGGTACACGGTCAAGCGCCAACCCGCTGAGTAGTCGCCCGACAATGACCCCCAGCGCATAGATCGAAAGCATCCAGGTAGCCGTCTCACTCGTCACGCCGCTGTCCATTGCGATCAGCTTGAACTGCGAGGCAGCAAAAGCCTGGGGAACGTTCACCAGGAACATGCCGGCAAGAATCAGAACGAGCATGGGATTCCGTAAGAGTTGACCGAGCTCTCGCCGCGTCAAGTGCAGATCGTCGCGAGGCACGTTTCGCCGTTGACTTCTACCCATCAGCGAAATCGCAAGCAGTCCGCCGATCGTGGTCGTAACAGCCAACGCGAGGTAGCCCGCCCGCCAACCCTCTTCCGCGATCAGGCCGCCCAGCGCGGGCGCGGCAATGGCACCGGCGAGTGGCGGTGCACTCATGACAAGCGAGAGTGCCATGCCCCGTGCGGAATCGAATCTTTCGACGACGACTCGGCAAAAGACCATCGATGTGGTGAGGATTGCGAAGATGTGCTGCACGACCCAAATGGCAAAGAACTCGACGATGCTGCCGGTCTGCAGTGCAAAGGCAACGAACCCGAGCGGCAACGCAATGAAACCAACGATCGCGGCAATGCGCGTGCCGAAACGATCAGTGAATCGACCAGCGAGGGGTACGAACAGAAGCATCAGAAGCGGCAGCGATCCAACCAACGCGAACGACGCTTTCGACCAGCCGAACTCAGCGATCAACGAAGGCCCGAAGAGGCTCATCGTGTAGTGAGTGAGCGCCGCGCCGAGCGCTATACCGACGCTTGCAGCAAGCAATGGCTGCCAGTGCAGCCTGAATTCGCTCGAGTAGCCGACTGTCACGACTCCTCCTGTCGAGTCCTAACCCGTGTCCCGTCACAATGACGGGATCCAGGTAGAACACAAGACCCACGGACCTTCCGCCGACTACCGCGAGACAAGGTCGTTTAACTTGGGAACGGCGCGCGCCTGGCCCCGAACGGAAAGCCTTCGGCACAGGCCGCCCAGCCTGTCACTGCGCCGTCGATTCAGAAGCTTTCAGAACGATTCAGCGCCTCTTCATGGCTTATGGGTGTCCGTTCGGATGCCATGCATCAAAAGCACGCGACGGACACTCATATGAATCTCAATACTGTGCGTGAGCTCCGGGGCTTCCTCATCGGCCCCCTTCTGGTACTGGGCATCACACCCCCGGCGCAGTCCGGGCCTGGCGATCTTGACGTTCGGTTCGGAACACATGGGCAAGCTCAGGTTCCCGGTCAGGTCGACAGCGCCGCTCTGATTTCCCTCCCCGATGGCCGAATCCTGGTCTTCGGTGTGCCGGAGGACGCTGCGGCGCGAGATGATGGTGCGATCGCAGTTGCACGACTGCTCGTCAACGGTGACCCGGACACGGGCTTCGCGCCCGGAGGACACCTGAACCTTCCCCTCGGCGGGGACGCGTGGCCGGTTCCGACGGACGCTCTCCTGCTTCCGGATGGTCGCATCTTGCTCGCCGGATACTTCGCCGGTGACGAGGTCCGCCTGTGGTCTGAGGATCAGCCTCGCAGCCGGGTTCCCGGCTGGCTCGTCAAGCTTTCGCCGGATGCAGCGCTCGATCCAGCGTTCGGCCTCAGCGGTCTCGCACGTGCCGGCGAATGGGGCATTGATCGCATCGCGGTGCTCTCCGACGGAGCCATCATGGCAGCTGCTCCGGGTCGACTCCACCGATTGGACTCGACCGGCACACCAGTGGCGTTTCCCGGGTCGCAAGAGTTCACCGTTCCACTCGGGTCAGGCTACCCGATGTCCGCTTTGGCCGTGATGCAAGACGGAAGCCTCGTCACCAGCGCAGGTTTCACGGGAAGCTGTAATCTCCTGGAAATATCTCGTGTATCCATTTCCGGGGCAGTCACTCGCAATTGGGCCAGGCCCAGTCTGTTTGACGAAGACCTTGTTAACGTCGCCGCGTTCACGCCATCCAATGGCACCGCGCTCGTGGTCTGCGGTAGGGTATCCGGCTGGGGAGGCGCCTCTCTGCTCGTCCAACGATGGCTGGACGACGGCAAGACTGACCGCTCGTTCTCGCCTGTTACGGTGGGTCGGATCGAGCTGGGCATGTCGGTGGAAGGCGAGCGCGCCCCCCAGGGTCGCAGCATCTTGCCCGATGCCGAGGGCGGTTACGTCGTGGTAGGGGACTGGAGTAACCCCTACGGTTACGGCGGCGGCCGCCTCCTCCTTGCACACCTCGACGCCTCCGGTGCGATCGACACTGCATTCAATCCTTCGGGTCGCGCACGCGAACCCGCGCTCGGAACGCCGGACCAGTGGTCGAGTTGGTACGTCGCCGACGCAGTCACCGGCTCAGATGGCAGCGTTCTGCTCATCGCGCGACGCTCGAGCTCGCTGAATCCAAACCGTGCCGACTCCGTGAACACGCTGGGCGAACAGCGCACCCTCATCACGCGCATCGAAGTCGCGCCATCGCAAGGAGTCGGATCGATCGGTTTCAACGATGCAGCACTACGCATCACGGAACGGCGGGCTGGTGAGCTACGTGTATATCGAACTGGCGGTTCCGCAGGTTCGATTTCTGTCCGCTATCAACTCGTGCATGACACGTCGACCGAAGCCGATGTCGGACCGCATAACGGCACGTTGTTATGGCCCGATGGCGACTCAACTCCGCGAATGATTCCCCTGGTACCAATCGATGACGATGCAGTTGAAGGAGAGGAACGCCTTCGGGTTCGCCTCAGCGAGGCGAGCGGTGGCGCCGGGCTCGGCGTTCCGGAGATCGAAGTGACCATCGAGGACGACGAGGCGCTGGGCGCACTGCAGTTCGTGGGGCCGACACGTACTCGAATTCAGGAAGGCGAGTCGACGGAGGTCACCATCACGCGTCCTGCAGCGACCGCAGGACCGATCATCGCGCGCTATGCGATGACCGCCTATCTCAATCTGGAAGACGGCACGCCGCACGTTGTCGAACCAAGGCGCGTCAGCCAACCCGTCGGCGAACTTCGCTGGAGTGCCGACGATACTTCGAGTCGTGCGTTGCGAGTGAGCGCAGTTGTTGACCGCAACAGCTGGGGCCCGGATAGGACGGTATTCGTCACCCTTGCGGACGTGTCCGGCACGCTCCATGACGGCAGCGAATGGAAGGTTGCACGTCTCACGGTAGGCGACTTCGCGCAGCCAGCGCCGACGTCAACCCCATCGACGACCGAAACGGTGCGAACGCAGACGCCATCCGGCCGCGGGGGCGGCGGCGCTCTGTCTTTCGATTTACTGTTGCTGATCGCACTCGCATTGCTGTTCAGGTGCACCGGCCGATCCCGGCAGCACTCGGCGTGTTTGATTAGAGAGCTCACCGCGAAACCCGTGCGCTCTGCGATCCAGAGTCCCGGGAACCATGCGGGTCAGTAATGGTAGGTGATCGCGAGGCGCTTCATACCCAGGGTATTTAACGTCGCGCTACCCGCCCCGACAGGCAGCGACGCCGGGCGATAGTACGTAGCAGGGGCAGCTCGCTCGTCATAACTGCTTGTGCACCGGTACACTACCGAGCGCACCGAGCGGATGCATCGCACCCGTACAGGCTCGCCAACACGGAGAACATCATGAAGGCACACCTTTATATTCTCGTAGGTATCGGAGCGATGGCTGGACTCGCAGGTTGCAGCAAGTCGAAACCGCCCGAGCCTGCGACGGTGGAAAACCTGACAACTCTCTCAGCCACGGTAGAAGCGATCGATCTCAACAATCGTCTCGTGGCACTGCGGGGACCCGAAGGTAATGTCGCAACGATCGAGGTATCGCCGGAAGTCCGCAACCTGGAACAGGTCAAAGTCGGGGACAAGCTGAACGTCAAGTATCGCGAGTCCCTCGCGGCGGCCATCATGCCAAAGGGTCAGAGCCCGACGTTGAATGACGTCGATCAATCCGCCACCGCGGCGCGTGCAGCACCGGGCGCCATGCCAGGCGCAGCGGTAGGTCGGGAGGTCACGACGACGGTCGTCATCCAGTCCGTGGACGCGAAGGACCACAGAGTCACGTTCAGCGGCCCGGACGGCCTCGTACGCAGCGTGCAGGCCCAGAAGCCCGAAATGCAAACGTTTGTGGAATCGCTGAAGCAGGGTGATGAGGTTGAGCTGAAATATAACGAGGCGCTTGCAGTGAGTGTCGAACCGGCTCAGTGATCGGGCCACTCTTCGTTCAGCATGAGATCGGAAAGCCTTCGGCACAGTCAGCCTTGCGGCAAATGAGGCGCAGCCAGACGAGCCTTCGGCAAATCGGAACAAGACACAAGAAGGTTGGTCCGGTCCGGTTTGCCGGAGGCTTTCTGTGCCAATGGCTCTATTTGCCGGAGGCTGACCGTGCCAACGGCTTGTTGTATACGATCGTTTCTCACCCGGCACACTTGATCACCTCGGCCTCTTGCAGAAGCGGATGACCAAGCGAATTGTAATGCGCGCCCACCAGACACGAAACAATCTACATACGCACTCCGCATCCATCGAGCTCGACCAGCGCGTCTACCGGGAAGAGGGGCGACGACGGCGCACTACGCGCTGTGGTTCACTCTAACGACCCGGCGCCCTTCGCTCTTCAGGGTCTGCCGCTGCCGCATCCAATGATCGAGGTTTGGGTGAGCCGTACGTTTCCGCAGAAACGCGCTTCGCTCCGTCAGGCGACGCTCCACGCAAACGCCACAACGTTGGGATGTTCCGGACACTGTTGGAGCCAACCCCTGCCGCCACCACCTATGGATACCGGAATGCCGCAGCCGGACTCGATTTGAAAAATCACTCGCATTCCACCTCCGCACTCAGTACAGCGTACGAAGTTTGGGTTGCGGTTCCACGTC
>Ga0075421_100013506_pt1 | contig 10181 bp, 4 predicted proteins | sample SoiMetdeltSBSDD5_FD_75292 | JGI IMG/M metagenome (GOLD analysis project Ga0075421, IMG submission 75292) | Bulk soil microbial communities from a Populus tree surrounding site in Tennessee, USA - Soil MetaG P. deltoides SBSDD5 | ecosystem: Environmental > Terrestrial > Soil > Tree plantation... | reverse complement strand
GTGTAGTGGTATACCCAGAACACCTTGCCGCTCACGGCATCGATCGCGACGACGTCGTTCGGCGCCTGCGTGACATACATGATGCCGTCGACGACCAGCGGTGTCGCCGAGAAGCTCTGGAGCGAATTTGCCTGGAAGATCCACTGCAGCTCGAGATTCTTGACGTTGGCCGCATCGATCTGCCGCAGCGTGCTGTACCGATGTCCGAAGTAGTTGCCCGAGTACGTGAGCCAGTTCTGAGGTTCGTCGACGGCGCGAACGAGGCGCGCCGACGAGATCTGCCCGTGAACGGCGTACGGGATGACCGCCGCGAGGAAGAGTGGCAGAATCGCCCGCCTGATCGTCATGTTCACAGACCTTTCAGCGAAAGCAGATAGGCGAGAACGTCGGCCAGCTCATTCGCCGTCAGCTTGTCGCGATATCCGGGCATCGATGTTCGCCTCACGAGACCGTATTCGCGGAGATTGTCCTTGACGAGCGACACGAGGCGTTCCTGCTCGTCGATCACCTGCACGGTGTAGGTGTCCTCGTTCAGCCGGCGGCCGGTGATGACCTTTCCGTCCTTCGTCACCGCGCGGACCGAGCGATTCGCAAAACGCACTTCGGCATCCGGATCGACCAGCACGCGCTGCAGCGCATCCGCCGTGCGAACCGCACCGATGTCGCTGAGGTCCGGGGCGACACGCGGTCCGTTGCCGTTGACGCGGTGGCACCGCGCGCACCCACCTTTTCCTTCGAACACCGCTCGTCCGCGCGTCGCGTCGCCGATCAGCGCGGTCTTCGAGTCGACGCCGCGCATGTTTCGGAGATAAGCAAGGATCGCAGTGAGCTCCGGCGGCTCGAACTTGAACGGCGGCATGCCGGTGCCGGCCACGCCGGTCGCGATGACGGTCCGCAGATCGTTGTCGGTCGACGAGCGCTTGAATCGATTCGCGCGGAGGTCGACGCCGGCCACCACGTCGCCGGTGGCGCCATGACAGACCGTACATTGTTCGGCGTACAACTTGGCGCCGTAGGCGATGTCGGCTGGCGCGTAGGTCTGGGCGATCAGTGAAGCTGGCACGCAGGCGGCCAGCCATCCCGCGACGATGAGGAAGGACTTCGACTGCATCGAGCGAAGCATACAACGACAAACCGTCAAAACCGCTTAGGATAGTCGGACCTGGAGGAACGCTATGGCGGCGAAGCAATCGAGACGTCGCACCCGGATCGCCTTGTCGATCGTGTCTGTGTGTCTACTTCTTGGGGGTCTTCGGCTCGCCACGGCCGGGGTTGGCGACGATGCTGCCGTGATTGCTGCCTTCGACCGGCTCGAGGATGACATCCGCCGGCTGCCTTCGACCGACCTCACGGTGGGCCAGCGCACAAGCCTGATTCAGAAGATCGAGAATGCCCAGCGCGCTTACCTGAGAAACCAACCCTGCACGACTGTCGCGGTCATGCACGCGTACTTGAACGAGACACAGGCGCTCCGGCGAGGCAGCGCCGCAGGTGTGATCGAAGACCTGTTCAACCGTGGATGGACGTTGCGCCAGGAGGTTCTGGCCGCTTCGCCGGACGTCTCCTGCAACGTCGAGCCGGTCCGTCAGCAGCCAGGCCTCGAGATTCTCGCCTCTGACAATGCGCATTTCCGGGCGCAGGTTGCCTTTGGCCAACCGCAGCTGTGGACGGTCAACGCGGGCGGGGAAGTGTGGACGCAGATCGAATTCAACGGCATCGCGAGCACCGGCGAGCCGGCCGGCGTTCCGGCAGTGCCGGTCTGGCGCGGGCTCGTCGCCGTCCCGCGCGGCGCTCGCATTGCGCTGCTTTCCGAGGCGCCCCACATCGCTTCTACCGTTCAACTCAATCTCTATCCGTTCCAGCCGCTGCCGGCCGAGGGGCTCACGCCGGACGATTTCTTCGACGAGATCCCTCCTGATTCTGTGTTTGCCGATCTGCCGTTCACGAAGGACGCGCGGGCGTACGCCAGCGACGCGAGCTTCCCGTCCTTCGGATGCCGCGTCACGCCGATCGGCGCCGTGCGCGATCTTCAAATTGCGCAGATCGAGTGCGCAGCGGCCCGCTACGCACCCTCGACCGATGTGCTCGAGATATTCGATTCCGTGGATGTCGAAGTCGGTTTCGCCGGCGGTGACGGTGTGTTCCTGACCGACGCGGCGTTGAACCGGTTCGAGGTGGCGCCGGAAGCCTATGCCGCAAGTGTGCTCAACCGTGACGCGATCGGCCGGTATGTGGGAGCCGACCTTCGCGTCAGGACATGTGTCGGCGAGGAGCTGCTGATCCTGACGCATCCGGATTTCAGTCAGGCGGCCGAGGATCTGGCAGCCTGGAAAAACAGCCGCGGCATCCTGACGCACGTCTTCGAAGTGAATGACGGTGCAGGTCCAGGCCCTGACACGAACACTGAACTCGACCAGTTCGTCGAGCGGCGCTATAACGACTGCATCGTCCGGCCGTCTTATCTCCTCTTGTTCGGAGATGCGGATTTCGCGCCGACATTTTACGTACAGCGCCTTGGCGCCGATGCGGGCGTGCTGATCGCGAGCGATTACCCCTACGCGACTGTTCCACAGCTGATCGGCGACATCGTGGTTGGCGACTTCGTGCCGGAGCTCGGCGTCGGCCGGATCTCGGTGAACAGCTTGTCGGAAGGCCAGGCGATCGTTGACAAGATCAAAACGTACGAGGGGAGTCCGCCGATTGACGCCTCTTTCTACCAGAACGCCAGCATCGCGTCTCAATTCCAGTGCTGCCGGACCCAGGCGAACATGCCGGAGGGGACCGACCAGCGCACATTCATTCAGAATTCCGAGTTCGTCCGGAACCGGCTGACGCTCGAGGGCAAGACGATTCAGCGCATCTATACCAAAACGATCGATCAAGGAGATCCTGACGCCGATCCACCGAAACCGGCGTACACCGGCGATCCGACGCCGCTGTTTTACTCAAACGGCGTCACGTCGCTGCCGGCCGCGCTCCAGCCGCCGTTCGCCTGGAGCGGCTCAAAAACAGACATCAAGGGCGCATTCGCGGCGGGTCGCTTTCTGATCCTGCACCGGGATCATGGCGGCCCGTCCGGATGGGCCAATCCGCGGTTCACGAAGGACGATTTCGCGGCCCCCGGACAGCTCTCGACGAATGGACGGACTCCGTTCGTGTTCAGCATGAACTGTTCTTCGGGCTACTTCGACGCGGAAACCGACATGAATCCCGATACGGCCGGCGATTCATTTGCGGAAACGCTGTTGCGGTACGAGGGCGGCGCGGTGGCGATCATCGCCGCCACCCGCACGACCAACGCCACGAACAACTACCTGGTGAAGGGCTTTCTCGACGCGGTTTGGCCGGACACGCTCGCCGACTTCGGTAACCAGGTCCGCCGGCTGCGACTCGGGGACATCCTGAACCACGGCAAGTTCTACATGATGGCCCAGCTCGGCGTGAATGACCAGAGCATGGTGAACCACCTGTACATGCACCACGCCTTTGGCGATCCGACGCTTGCCATCCGTACACAGATGCCTGTGGTCATGTCGACGCGCGCGACAGCCGCGGCGGGGCCGACGCAATTGCGGGTCACCTACGCCATCGAAGGCGCAACGATCACCGCGCTGCAGTCTAGCCGGCAGGGGTATATTCCGATCGGCCGTGGCGTGGTCAGCAATGGAGAGGCGGTGCTGCCGTATCTCGTCGATCCCGACACCGAGCAGCCATTCCTGCTCACCGCCACTCTTGACAATGGCGTCACCGCTCTGATTTCAGAAGTGGTGCACGAGTAGGCCTGGTCGTCTTTCTCCCAACTGGCGTCGTGCTTGATCGGCGATCAGGCGTGCAGCCATTTCGTCAGAACCCACGTTGACAGCGGCGGAATGCCTCGAATAAGCTATGTAAGCACTTACTCACAATAAGCGAGCGGACACTTACTTGATGGAGCCAGTCACCGCCACCCAGGGCGCCGGCCCGCTCGCGCGCAGCCGCATGACCGGCGAGGCGCGCCGCCAGCATTTCATCGACGCGGCGCTGCACCTGTTCTCGTCGAGCGGCTTCCGGGGCACGAGCACCCGCGCCATCGCCGAGGCCGCGGGCGTCAGCGAGGCGCTGCTCTTTCGCCATTTCCCGACCAAGGCGGACCTCTACGCCGCGATCCTGCAGCAGAAGGCGCGCGAGTCGGGATTTGCCACCAAGTTCGAGACGCTGCGCCGGCTCACCGGGCGCGGCGACGATCGCGCCGTGGTGCAGTTCCTGGTCCGCGCGATTCTCGGCAGCTATCAGCGCGACCCCGATTTCGAGCGGTTGATGCTCTACGCGGCGCTCGAGGGCCACGAGCTGGCACGGACGTCACAACAGCTGTTTGGCGAACCGGCGTTTGCGATGCTGCGCGACTACGTCGTCGAACGGCAGAAGGCCGGTGTGTTTCGCGCCGGGGATCCGTCGCTGCTGGTCTTCGGGCTGGTCGCGCTTCCGGCGTACTTTGCCATGGCCCATCGATTGTTGCGCACGCGGCACATGAGCGTGTCCGACCGTGCCGCAACCGATCTCTTTACCGAGATCGTCCTCGACGGTGTCCGCGCGAACGGGAACCGTCGTGACGTCGATAACGGGTCGCGGCGGCGCAACGGGAAACGAAGGAAATAGTCGGGGTCGGAGCCCATGCTGAAGCATCGAACGTGGATTGGGGGAGCACTCGTCGTGGTGGCGGCCGCAGTCGCTCACGTCGGTTGCCGTGGCGGCGAGGCGGCCGGTGCCGCTCCGCCGGCGACGCAAGCGGCGCCGGTCGTCGTGACCGTCGAAACCGCACCAGCGGTCGAGCGGGAAGTCGCGGCGGTGGTTCGCGCGACCGGCAGCTTCGTGGCCGACGAAACGTCCGAGGTCACGCCGATGGTTGGCGGATCGGTGATCGAGACGCCGGTCAATGTCGGCGACGTCCTCAAGGCCGGCCAGGTGATCGTGCGGCTCGATTCCCGCAACGCGACCATCGATCTGCAGAATGCCGAAGCCTCACTCCAGCAGGCCGTCGCGCAGGCGCAGAACGCGAAAGTCGAGGCCGAGCGCAACGCGGCGCTGGTCAAGAGCGGCGACATCTCGCGCAGCACCTACGAAAAGCTGACGACTCAGGTGGCGACCGCCGAGGCCGCCGTCGCCCAGGCGCAGGCGCGGCGGGCGACCGCGAAAAAAGCGGTCGACGACACCACTGTCGTCGCGCCCTTCGCCGGCCACGTGACGGCGCGTCCGGTTTCGGTCGGCGAATACGTCACCACGTCATCGAAGATCGTCACCATCGTGAGAATCCAGCCGATCAAGCTCGAGCTGCAGATTCCCGAGTCGGACGCCGGCAAGCTGCGCCGCGGCATGCGGGTTCAGGCGCAGGTTCCGACACACCCGGGCAGCCTCTTCGACGGGGTCGTGTCCGCGTTGAACGTCGCGCTCGATGCCAGCTCCCGCGCGATGGCGATCGAGGTGCGCTTCCCGAACACCGACGATCGCCTGTTGCCGGGGATGTTCGGAACCGCCGAGATCCGCCTGACGGAAACCGAACGCGCGATTTACGTCCCGTCAGCCGCGGTGGCCACGATCGCCAACGGTCAGTCCTCGGCGGTCTACCTCGTCGACGACGGCACTGCGCGGGTGCGGGTGGTGCAACTCGGTGAGACCGAGAGCGGCATGGTCCGCGTCCTGGCCGGTCTCGATGGCCGCGCAACCGTTGCCACGAGCGGGCTCAATCAGTTGTTCGACGGCGTCAAGGTCCGGACGGCCGGCGCGACAGCCGCTCCGGCCCCAACCCAGGGCCAATAGGAACGATCGATGCACAAGTTAGCGGAGCTCTGCGTTCGCCGTCCGGTGTTTGCCACGATGCTGGTGTTGTCGCTGACCGTGATCGGCGGATTCTCGTTCTTCGGTCTTGGCGTCGATCTCATCCCCAACGTCGACGTGCCGACGGTCGCGATTACCGTCGTCAATCCGGGCGCCTCGCCCGAACAGATCGAAACCGAGATCACCAAGAACATCGAAGGCGCGGTCAACACCATCAGCGGCATCGACCAGTTGCGGTCGTCGTCGGTCGAAAGCCAGTCGACGGTCATTCTTCAATTCATCCTCGAGAAAAACGGCGACGTAGCGGCGCAGGAAGTGCGCGACAAGGTCAATCTCGTCATTGCGAGTCTTCCCGAAACGGCTCTGGCACCCGTCATTCAGAAATTCGATCCTGGCGCGATGCCGGTCCTGCAGATCGTCGTGTCGAGCGAGCTGCCGCTGCGCGAGGTCACCGAGATAGCCGACGAACAGATCAAGCAGCGCCTGGAGAGCATCAACGGCGTCGGACAGGTGCAGATCGTCGGCGGCGCCCGCCGCCAGATCCAGGTCCGCCTCGATCCCGAGCGGATGAGCGCGTACGGCGTTACGGTGTCCGACGTGTCGGCTGCGCTCCGGCAGCAGAATGTCGAGCTGCCCGGGGGGCGGATCGAACGCGGGTCGGAAGAGCTCACCGTGCGGACGATGGGCCGAGTGACCGACGCGCGCGCATTCAAGGACATCGCGGTTGCCAATCGGAGCTCGTACGTCGTTCGTGTCAGCGATATCGCCACCGTCGTCGACAGCCAGGAAGAGCTCCGGACGGCGGCGTATCTCAACGGCAAGGCGGCGGTGACCGTCGTGGTCTCGAAACAATCGGGGCTGAACACGGTGACGGTGGCCGAGGAGGTCAAGCGACGGCTGGCGACGATCATCCCGACGCTGCCGCCCGGTGTCCGGGCCGAAGTGGTGATGGATCAATCGACGTTCATCGAGGCGGCCGTGCGATCGCTCGAGCACCACCTGCTGCTCGGCAGCCTGCTGGCGTCGATCGTCATCTTCTTTTTCCTCGCCAATCTGCGGACGACGATCATCTCGGCGATTGCCATTCCGGTCTCCATCATCTCGACGTTCTTTCTGATGAAGGTGATGGGCTACACGCTCAATCAGCTGACGATGCTCGCGCTGACGCTGATGGTCGGCGTGGTGATCGACGATGCCATCATCGTGCTCGAAAACATCTATCGCTTCGTCGAAGAGAAAGGGATGGGGCCGTTCGAGGCGGCGATCGCCGGCACGAAGGAAATCGGCCTGGCCGTGATGGCGACGACCCTCTCGCTGATGGCGGTGTTCGTGCCGGTCGGATTCATGGGCGGCATCGTCGGCCGCTTCATGTCGTCGTTCGGACTGACCGCGGCGTTTGCGATCGGGGTCTCGCTGATCGTGTCGTTCACGCTGACGCCGATGCTCTGCTCGCGCTTCATCACCATTCCGCCGCGCGGCGACGATCATCGTCACCACACGTCGAAAGAGAGCCGGCTGTTCCGCCCGATCGAGCGCACCTACACGGCGCTGCTGCGCTGGTCGCTGGCGCATCGCGGCCTGGTCGTGGTGACGTGTCTGCTCGTCGTTGTCAGCATCGTTCCGTTGTTCATGGCGATCGGCAAGAACTTCGTGCCCGACGATGACCGATCGGAATTCCAGGTGGCGCTGCGGACGCCGGCCGGTTCGGGGCTGGCGGCGACGCTGACGGTTCTCGAGCGCGTGGCCGCTGACCTGCGCGCGTTTCCGGAAGTCACCGATACGTTGTCGACGATCGGCGGAAGCAGTGCGGGGCTCAATCCGATGGGGATGATATCGGCCGGCGGCGTCAATGCCGGATCGATTCTCGTCAAGCTCGTTCCGAAAGAGGCGCGGCAGGTGTCGCAGCAGGATGTGATGATCCGCACGCGCGAGCTGCTCAAGCACTATCCGGACAACCTCCGCACCAGTGTGCAGGCGTCGGGCGGTCCCGGCGGCGGCGGCGGCGCCGGAGTGCAGTATTCGGTGGCCGGACCGGACCTCGTCCAGCTGGCGAAAAGCTCCGACGCGATGCTGGCCGGGATTCGTCGTCTTCCCGACGCGGTCGATGCCGACACGTCGCTCGTGATCGGCCGGCCCGAGCTGCGGGTCGAAATCGATCGGCAGCGCGCCGCCGATCTCGGCGTGCGCGTGCAGGACATCGCGTCGGTGCTGAACGTGCTGATCGGCGGCGACAACGTGACGACATTCAACGTCGGGAACAATCAGTACGACGTCACGCTGCGCGCCCAGGAGCGATTCCGATCGGGGGTTGGTCTCGAGCGGCTGACCGTTGGTTCCAGCAGACGCGGCGTCGTCCCGATCGCCGAGGTCGTCAGGGTCGTGCCTGGCACCGGTCCGTCGGCGGTGGAACGCCTGAATCGCCAGCGGCAGGTCACGCTGACGGCGCAGGTCGCACCCGGTGCCAGCCAGGCGTCGCTCATGTCGCAGATCGACGGGGTCGTGGCCGCGGCCAATCTGCCGGCCGGCTACACGGCCGCGCCCGCAGGCCAGTCGGTCGAGCTCGCACGCACCGCCAACTACTTCATCATCGCGATCTCGCTCTCCTTCATCTTCATGTACATCGTCCTCGCGGCGCAGTTCGAATCGTTCCTCCACCCGATCACGATCCTGCTGACCCTTCCACTGGCTGTGCCGTTCGGCATTCTCTCACTGCTTCTCGCCGGCCAGACGATCAACATCTTCGCGGGCCTTGGCCTGCTCCTGCTCTTCGGCATCGTCAAGAAGAACGCGATTCTGCAGATCGATCACACCATCGGGCTGCGCGCCAGCGGTCTGAGCACATACGATGCGATCATCCGGGCCAATCAGGAACGGCTCCGGCCGATCCTGATGACGACAATCGCACTGGTCGCCGGCATGCTCCCGCTAATCGTTTCGAGCGAAGCCGGTGCGGCGACCAACCGCTCGATCGGCGTGCTCGTGGCCGGCGGTCAGACGCTGTGCCTGCTGCTGACGCTCCTCGCCGTGCCGGTGTTCTATTCGCTGTTCGACGACGTGCAGAATTGGGGTTTGTGGTCGCGCTTCTTCTCCAGACGAACGCCGCGCCACGTCGCGGCGCTGATCGTCCTCGGACTGTTGTCGGTTGCAACCGCCAACGCCGCGCCGCAGGAGCGTCCGTCCGACGCGGTTCTCCCGCGACGCGTCGGTATTACCGAGCAACGTTCGATCACACTTCCCGACGCCATCGCGCAGGCGTTGAAGAACAACCCCGATCTCGCGATGTCTCAGATCGAAGTCGAGCAAGCCACCAACACCATCGCGGCGGCGAACGGCGCGTTCGATCCGCAGTTGAGCCTGCAGTCGTCGTTCCAGCGTCAGGAAACGCCGATCGGCTCGTTGATTGGCGGTGCTGCGAGCGGCAAGCTCACGCAGCAGGGGCTGCTGTTCGAGCCCGGTTTGAGAGGCGCCGTTCGCAATACCGGCGCGCGTTACCAGTTCGATTACACGTCGCGGCGTCAGACGACCGATAATCAGTTCACCACGCTCAATCCGCAGTTTCCGATGCAGTTGAGCGTGACGGTCACGCAACCGCTCTTCCGCGGACTGCGCGTCGACGACGCCCGTCACCAGGTGGAGCGGGCGAGGCAGAACGCGACCATGTCCGACACCGGGCTCCGCCAGCAGGCGATGGAGCTGACGCTTCAAACAGAGCTCGCGTTCTGGGAATTGTTCTTCGCCGAACAGAACCTGCAGGTCCAGCTGCAAGGTCGCGACCTCGCGCGCGATCAGGTGGCGAGCAATGAGCGGCTCGCCGGCCAGGGTCTGGCAGCGCCGATCGACGTGCTCGAGGCCGAAACGCAGGTCGCGACGTTCAACCAGCGGATTTTCACCGCGCAAGCGGCCCTCACGCGCGCCGAGAACGCGTTGAAAATGTTGATCGTTCGCGATCGCACGGCGCCGCTCTGGACCAGTGCGTTACAGACTGCCACGCCGCCGGCGGACGGCTCGAGCGTGTCGCTCGAATCGGCGCTGGCCTCAGCGAGAAGCAACCGGCCGGAGCTGACGCAGGCGGCGATTGCGGCGAAGACGCAGGACAGCGAAACGCAGTTTCTGAGCGATCAACGAAGACCGCAAATCGATCTCGTCGGAACCTACCTGAGCGCCGGACTTGCCGGCCGTCTGATTCAGAACGGTTCGAATCCCTTGAGCTTCGGGACGCAGCCGCTCGTCGATCGCATCAATGCGCTGTCCGGCCTGCAGGGTCTGCCGCCACTGGCGTCGTTGACTGGCGGCGGCGGCGGGGCTCCTGCGGCACTCACTGGCGGCTTCGGTCGATCGCTGTCGAACCTCGCGGGCATGGATTTCCCGAC
>Ga0075421_100013502_pt1 | contig 10184 bp, 7 predicted proteins | sample SoiMetdeltSBSDD5_FD_75292 | JGI IMG/M metagenome (GOLD analysis project Ga0075421, IMG submission 75292) | Bulk soil microbial communities from a Populus tree surrounding site in Tennessee, USA - Soil MetaG P. deltoides SBSDD5 | ecosystem: Environmental > Terrestrial > Soil > Tree plantation... | reverse complement strand
CTCGGAGTCAAACGGAGAAGAGGAACATAAGAGGAACAGAAGAGGAACAGATGAAGAGGCACAGATGAAGAGGCACAGATGAAGAGGCACAGATGAAGAGGCACAGATGAAGAGGCACAGACGAGTGGCCGCGGCGTCGGCCAACGGCCGACGTCATGAATGGTGAGTGGGCGTGGATCGCAAGCAGCCGCAGAACGGGACCGCTGCTTGCGATCCTCGCCCACTCACCATTCATGTCGCGCGCAGCGCGACGCGGCCACTCGTCTCCGTTTAACTCCGAGCCTCCGTTCCTCCGTGTTGATCCCGTTCCCTCCGTAACCTCCGTCCCCTCGCCCTCAGCATCCCTTGACACCCCACAACGGCGCGCGTTACTTTGGCCTGTTTGCGTGCCCGGCGGCAGCGATGCGTGCGGGCCGACCCGCATCTTGCCAAGACAAGGGAGCCCTGATGGAAGGCGGCGGCAGCATTTTCAACGCGATGCTCCAGGAGTTCGACGGGGCCGCGCGGCTGCTGGGACTCGATCCCGGCATCTGGAAGATCCTCACCAATCCCAAGCGCCAGATCATCGTGTCCTGCCCGATTCAGATGGACAACGGTGACATCGAGGTCTTCACCGGCTACCGGGTGCAATACAACATCACGCTCGGTCCCGCGAAGGGCGGCATCCGCTACCACCCCGATGTCTCGCTCGACGAAGTCACCGCGCTGGCGGCGTGGATGACGTGGAAGTGCGCGGTCGCACACGTGCCCTTCGGCGGCGGGAAGGGCGGCGTCGTCTGCGATCCGACGAGGATGTCGCGACGCGAGCTGGAGGCGCTGACCCGGCGCTACGTCGCGGAGATCATCGACGCGATCGGCCCGGAAAAGGATGTTCCCGCGCCGGACGTGAACACGAACGATCAGATCATGGCGTGGGTGATGGACACCTACAGCATGCACGTTGGCCACACGTCGACGGCGGTCGTGACGGGAAAACCGATCGAGATGGGCGGCTCGCTCGGGCGCCGCGAGGCCACCGGCCGGGGCGTGATGATCGTCACGCGCGAGGCGGCCAAGCATCTGGGCGTGGACATCAAAGCCGCCACGGTAGCGGTGCAGGGGTTCGGCAACGTCGGGTCGGTCTCCGCCGATCTCCTCGCGAAGATCGGCGCCAAGGTCGTGGCGGTGACCGACTGGAAGGGCGGCGTCTACAACGCCAACGGCCTCGACGTCCCCAAGATGCTCGAATACACGCGCGAGAAGAAGACGATCGACGACTTCCCCGGCGGCGAACCGATCGACAACGAGCAGCTGTTTTCGCTCGACGTCGACGTCCTGGTGCCGGCCGCGCTCGAGAACCAGATCACCGTCGACAACGCGGACGCGATCAAGGCCAAGATCATCGCCGAAGGCGCCAACGGCCCGACCACGCCCGAGGCGCACAAGCTGCTGCACGAGCGCGGCGTGTTCGTCATCCCCGATATCCTCGCCAACGCCGGAGGGGTGACGACCTCGTACTTCGAGTGGGTGCAGGATCGGCACGGGTACTTCTGGGAAGAGGCGGAAGTCAACCAGCGCCTCGAAGCCAAAATGGTCGAAGCGTTCGACGACGTGCTGGCAACGTCGCTGAAGTACAAGGTGGATCTGCGCACGGCCGCGTATATCGTCGCGATCAACCGCGTCGCGACGGTGACGCGCATGCGCGGGATGTACGCGTAGCGCAGGACCGCGACCGCGGCCGGTCGCCCACGCGGACCGCGATGTTCGAAGCGCTCGACCGATTTCGCGACCTGTTCGGCGCGAGGCCGCTGTTCGTGGCTGTGGCGGTGCTCGCGCTGCTGCACGTCACGGGGCGGCCCTCCGACCGTGCCGGCCGATACGGCCGCCACCAATGGGGCGGCGTGACCACGTTCCTCGCCCTGGCGGGCGTTGCGTCGCTGGCACTCTACGCGGCAATCCTGATCTGGTACACGCTGGATCGGCACTTCTTCGACTACGCGGAGCCCTCGGTCGTCGCCATCAGCTGGCTGTTCCGCCTCGGCCAACCGGTGTATCACGTGCCCGCCTCAGCGGAACGCTACTCGCACATCTACGGCCCGCTGACGTTCATGCTCCACGGCTGGATCCTCGGCGCATTCGGCCCCGGCATTCTGGTTTCGAAGCTCCTCTCGGCGGCCGCCGCCGCCGCGGGACTTGTCCTGACGTTCATGGCCGCGCGCCGTCACGTGTCCGCGCCGCGAGCGATCTCGCTGGCCGGCGTCGCCGCGCTGTTGCTCCTGGGCTTCAAGAACTTCTCGTACTGGACTCGCCCCGAGCCGTTTCAAACGCTCGCCGTTGCCGTATCGCTGGCGATCGCCGTCGCAGGCCGAGGCATGGGCGCGGCACTCGCAGTCGGCCTTGCCTCCGGAGTGCTCTGGAACCTGAAGATCACCGGGCCGTTGTACAGCCTCCCGATCCTCGTCATGCTCGAGCGACGATCAGGATGGCGCGCCTGCGCGACGGCGGTTGCGGTCGGCATGATCACCGCGGCGCTGCCGTTCGTCCTCTTCGAGAACGTTTCGTTCGCCAACTACCTTTACTGGGTCCGGCTGTCGGCAAACACGGGCCTGCTGCTCTCGACGCTCAAGCAGAATCTCGAGTGGGCGATGTATTTCGGCCTGCCGTTGTTGCTGGCGTACTTCAGCGGCCCGCCCCGGTCGATCGAGCCGATGTGGGTGCGCTCGGTTGCGGCGCTGGGAGCAGGCATGGTGGTGTTGGCCATCGCCGCCGCCAAACCCGGCGCGGGTCCCTACCATTTCATGCCATTCCTGCCCGTGATCGTTTACCTGGTTGCGTGGGGCACGAAGGACGTCACCTCGAACACCCTGGCGGAACCGATGGTGCCACGGGCGGCGATCGCCTTCATCGTTGCGGCCATCACCGTCGCAGTCGCGCAACAATCGATATTCATCGCGACCATGATGGAGCGGCACACGCGCGACGAGGCTGCCGATATCGAACGGTTCGCGCGCGCTCACCAGGGCGTCGTGGAAATGGGGTACGGCACGACGGAAGCGCTAAGCCTCGCTCGGCCGATCCTCGTGTTTCGCACCGGCACCTACCTGATAGATCAACCGGCGGTTCGCGAGCATCAGCTCGAGGGGCTCGAGATGCCACGCGCCACCCTCGACGCGCTCGCCGGATGCCGCGCGAAGTATTGGTTGATTCCGAAGGGCGAGGCGCCGTTCGCGGGTCGCAACGCGTACGCGGCGGTCTTCCAGCGCCCGATCTTCCCCGACGGCTTCCGTGATGCGTTCCTGGCTTCGCACACCAGGAGCGGACGCACCGAGTACTACGACGTGTGGGAGTGCACGGCTTCGCGATGACCGACGCGCTGCCGAACCCGGTCGCGTCCGTTCGATGGCTCGGACGATCGTGGTGGGTGCTCTTCCCCGCGTTCAGCGTACTGACGTGGCGGCTCGATATCGATCGGGCCTGCGCCAATCCGTACGATCTGCTGCCGGCATTGACGACGAATCCTACGTCGGCGTGGGCGGTGGCGCTCCTCTACGTGCTGGCGCACGTCTGGATCGCCGCGGTTTACGTGACCACTGCGTCGGCCGCCGGCACGCTGCGGCCGCCAATCGATCGGTGGCGCGGGATGTGGGGACGCGACCTCTACAAGGTCGTGGCGATTGCGGCGGTGATCGCGATCGAGTACGCGCCGTTGGAGCTCTGGCGCTGGCTCGGCACGATGGGAATCTGCGGCGCCGGGAATTGACCCTCAGCGCAGCTTGAACGCAATCAGTTCCTGCGCCGACCCTGCGTCGCCCTTGGCGGTCAGCTCCAGCAGGTAGTCACCCGCCGCAAGCTGGGCGAGAGGTACCTCGATCTGGGTCGAGCCCGACGCTGCTGCCTGCACCTGCAGATCGGACATCGGCGTGCCGCCGCGATTCAACAGCCGCGCGGTCACAGCCGGCTTGCTCTCACCAGGGCCAAACGCGTCGAAACGCACGATCATGCGCTCGGTGCGCGAGAACGTGCGGTCGGCGGTCGGTACCGCCGCCGGATTTGCCAGCACGGCCTGGGCATCGCGAGGCGTGCGCGCACGGAAAAGCCTGGGCGTACTCAGCGCAACCTGGACCTTCGTGTAGTCGGGTACTGTGAGTTCCTGCAGCGCGGAGTCCATGACCTGACCATCGGCGTTCTGAACCGAGAGGCGCAGCTGGAGTGGACCCGGAGGCGCTTCGAACGACGCACTCGTGAGCGCTGCCGGCGGCGCGGAGGAACCAGCGGGAGCGCTGGTGGTGGCGGCCGGTGTCGGCTGATCCGGAACCTTGCCCCGGAAGATCGGGCGGCCGTCGGGCGCCAATGCAGTCACGGTGACGAACGACACGCCGTCGGCGCCGGGCTTGCGCGAGTCACCGGGGCCCGGCGGAATGGGCTCCCAGACGAACGTGACGCGCGCTTTGCCGGCCTCGCCGCGCGTGGTGCCGATCCAGAACCGGGCCGGGCGGCCACGGGGCGGCTCGGCCAACGTCGCCAGCGCGTTGCTCACCGCGGCGGGCGCTTCCTTGACCGGTGCGGCCGCGCGCGCGGCGTCCTCCGCCGTATACGCCCAGTAGCCCTTGCGGGCGCGGACGTCGACGCCCTTGCGCGTCACCTCGACGTCGATCTTGTGGAACTTGCCATCGGTCGGCGCCTGCGACGAGTTGTAGCCGATCAGATAGTAGGAGCTCGAGTCGCGGATGATCTGCTGCATGCCGCGCGCGAGGTCGTTGCGATTGATGATGGCCCGGCCGTCGGTGTTGTCCGCCAGCGCGCGCAGGTTGTCGAGGCTCTGGTCGAGGTGCTTCTTGTCGACCTGCAGACCGACGCCCTGGTTGATGTCGTACTCGAAAGGCGCGAGCCCCCGCGGATCGACGGCATAGATCGACGTGTTGTTGCGGTTCGCGTCCTGGAAGATCACCGTCAGGTCGGAGATCATGTTGGCCATGGCCATGAATTCCGACCGATCGCTGTTGGCGGCGTTGGGGTTGCGCCGATTCGGATTGCCAACGCCTGGCATCGCTGCGATCGGATCGTTCATCTGCGGCGGCAGCTGATTGGTGAACCCCTCGCTGACCAGGATGATGGATTTGCGCCCCTCGCGCAGGCCGCCCAGCTTGACGGCCGCGCCGCGAATCGCCCCCATCGTGACCTCGGTGCGGATACGCTCGACCACTTCGGTTGGATAGTAGGCGTACTTCTCCTCGAACTCGTTGCGCGGCCGATAGTCGAACCGCCGCCCCTCGAAGCGCTCGACGGCGCTGATCAGGCTCTTGCGGTTGCGGGTGAACGAGAGCGCATTGACCGAGGTCAGCGGATACATCACCGCCACCATGTCGTTGGCGCCGAGCTGGTTCTGAATGAAGTCGATGAGCGGCTTGCGCACCGACATGTCGTTGCCGCGCCGGACGTGGTAGTCGTCGAGCAGCAGCACGAACAGCCGCACGTCGGGTCGGGCCGCCTCTCGCTGCTCGTCGTAGATCGAGCGGATCTCCATCGGCGGCGGCCCGTCGATCTGATCGCCCTCGTTGATCCGGACAACCGAGAACGACTCGATCGCCTGCGGCTTGCCGTCCTCCTTGAGCCGGAAGTCCTCCTGCTTGAGATCGAGCACCGGATTGCCCTGCCGATCGGTGACGATGATGTCGACGCGGACGAAGTTGATGCCGCTGCGGATGCGGGGCGGCTGCGGCTGATCCTGGGCGGCCGGCTGCTGGGCCGGCTTTTCGGTCGCCGATTGGCTCTGCCCCGCCTGCTGCGCGGCAGGCTGGGCGACGGCGGCAAGGGCGCAGAACACAACGCCGGCCTTAAGTAGTGCAGGTAGTCGCATGGCGTGTACCGGGGCGGAGCCGGTGGCAGGCCGGCCGCGCGACGACAGATGAACCGAGCAGGCGCCGTCCAGCGGACCCCACGAGCTGCGGGATCCGCGTCATGCCGATGATAGCATTGGCATCACTCCCTGCTTGCGGCGAAACCAAGGAGCCACGTCTTGAGCCCGGACACCATCGAACACGCACAACCGCTCACGGTTTTCTCCGAAGACGAGCAGATCTTCAGGGACAGCGTGCGCGCCTTCGCGGACGAACAGATCCGTCCGCTCGTCCGCGAAATGGACGAGCAGGCCAAGATCCCGCGAACCCTGATCGATCGGCTGTTCGAGCTCGGCGTCATGGGCATCGAAGTCCCCGAAACCTACGGCGGCGCCGGCGGCCGGTTCTTCCACGCCGTGCTCGCGGTCGAGGAGATTTCGCGCGTCGATCCGTCGATCGGCGTGCTCGTCGACGTCCAGAACACGCTCACCATCAACGCCTTGCTGCGCTTCGGCAACGAAGAGGTCAGGCGGCGCTGGCTGCCGGCGATGGCATCGGGGACGGTTGGCGCCTACGCGCTGTCGGAGGCCGGATCGGGCAGCGACGCGTTCGCGCTGACGACGCGCGCCAGGGAAGACGGCGATGCATTCGTCATCAACGGCCGCAAGCTGTGGATCACCAACGGCAACGAAGCCGACCTCTTCATTGTCTTCGCGACCATCAATCCCGACGCCGGCTACAAGGGGATTACCGCGTTTCTGATCGAGCGCGGCGCGCCTGGGTTCACCATCGGCAAGAAGGAAGACAAGCTCGGTATTCGCGCCAGCAGCACGTGCGAGTTGATCTTCGAGGATTGCCGCGTGCCGCGCTCCCACATCCTCGGCGAGGCCGGCAAGGGCTACAAGACGGCGATCGAGACCCTGAACGAAGGCCGGATCGGCATTGGCGCGCAGATGATCGGCCTGGCGCGCGGCGCGCTCGATCACGCGATCGCCTACACGAAACAGCGGAAGCAGTTCGGCAAGGCGGTGGCCGAATTTCAGGGCGTGCAATTCCAGCTCGCGCGCGCGGCCGTCGACGTCGAGTCGGCTCGCCTCGCCGTCTACAACGCTGCGCGTCTTCGCGACGCCGGCCGGCCGTTCCTCACCGAAGCGGCGATCTGCAAGATACTCTCGTCGGAAGTCGCCGAGCGGGTCGCATCGCTGGCCGTCAACCTCCTCGGCGGCAACGGCTTCGTGCGCGACTACCCGGTCGAGAAGCTGTACCGCGACGCGAAGATCGGCCAGATCTACGAAGGCACGTCCAACCTGCAGCTGCAGACGATTGCCAAGCAGATTCTGGCGTAGTCGACCGTCCGTCGCGGCGCTCCTGATCGTGGTCGCGACGCTCACCACCGGCGCCGTCTATCGCGAGACCCTGAGCTACGGCCTCCATTACGACGACTACTACTTTCTCCGCCCGTCCACGCTCGCCGGCGTCGTGGCGACGTTCCATGGCCCGTGGGACCAGACTGGGGTCATGGCCACGTTCTACCGGCCGCTGGTGGTGGCGTTCTCCGCGGCACGCTTCGAGCTCCTGGGCCTGAACTCCGCCGCCCATCACGCCGTCTCGCTGACGATGTTCGGCCTGGCGGCGATGTTGGCGGCAACGCTGGTTTACCTCGTCACCTCACGCGTGCTCGCCGCGATTCTGGCCACGATGTTCTTCGTCTGCCATCCGGCAATGCCGTACTCGCTGGTCGCGTGGGTGACGAACCAGATGCATCTGCAACAGATCCTCGTCGTGCTCGCGGCGCTGCTCTGGGCGCACGCGGTCAGGCGCCGAGGGCCGATCTGGTGGCTCCCCATCCTGCTCTTCGCCGCGGCCTCGTTCACGATCAAGGAAGACGGCATCATGCTGCTGCCGTGCGTGGTCGCGCTGCACGAGGTGAGACGTCTTACGACCGAGAAAGACCTGCCGCACCCACCCGGGAGGTTCCTGATCGCGTCGTTGGTGCTGATCGTCGGGCTGATGTGGCTCCGCTCGCACGTTCTCGGCGAGCTGGGCGGCTACAGCCGGCCGACGCTGCAGCGGGGTTGGGCCAATTTCTCCGGCGCGGTGTACGGCGTCTATCGCTTGATCCCGGCTGACAGAGAATGGCAGGCGCTGGCCAGCGCATTCGCCACCTGGTTCCCCGTGCTGGCTGCGGGCGCCTGGCGGTGGCTGTCGCAGACCGCGCGATGGTGCCTGCTGGGCGGACTGACGATCGCCGTGCTGTTCGCGGTCCCGTTCGTCTTCGCCGTCAAGCCCGAGCAGGTGTACATGCTGGGACTCGGATACGCGATCGTCCTGACCGGCGCGGCGATCGGCGGCTTCGACCTTGCCGCACGCCTCCCCGTCCGCCGTGCCGCCGCGCTGCTGGTGGCCGGCGTCGTGGCGATCGAGCTGTTCGCCTTGACCGCCGTCACGCGCGCCATCACGCGCGATTTCGAGCCGTTCGGTCCCATCGTCCTCGGACACGACGAGATCGTCCGTGGCTGGGGATTCGTGCCAGCCGAGATCAAGGACTATCTCGAGCGCAAGCGCGCACCGCAAGCGGCGACGCGTCTCTCGCCGAACGTCCTCGACGAGCTGGTCGTCGCGACGTTCAACACCCACGGACGGGATGCCACGCCGGACGGCGTGCCTTACATGTGGATGGATCGGACATGGTGCGAGATCGACATCGCCGCGAGCGCGCGCGAGGTGACGATTCCCTTACGTCACGAGATCGGAGTGTTCCGCGACCCCGCCCATGTTCGAATCACCGCCAACGGCCGCCTCGTCGACGAGTTGACCCTGTCGTCGTCCGAGTGGCGCCGATCGATCATCGCCTTGCGACGAGGCGACGTGCCGCGGATCAGCCGCATGCATCGGATCCGGATCGAGATCGATCGCAGCTGGCGGCCGTCGGAGATCATTCCCGGCTCAGTCGACGGGCGGTGGTTGGGATTGCAGGTGGGGACGCCGGAAGTCCGGTAGGCCGACTTCACCCAAGCACGTGCTCGGCGATCACCATACGCTGCACTTCCGACGTGCCCTGGTAGATCTCCGTCGCGCGCACGTCGCGGAACAGGCGCTCGGCGACCGAGCCGCGGCGATACCCTTTCGAGGCGAGGATCTGCATCGCTTTGTCGGCGGCGCGGTGGGCCGCTTCCGAGGCGAACAACTTGGCCATCGACGCGTGCGGCTCGGCGCCGCGGGTCCCGCGATCGATCTGGTCGGCGGCCTTCAAGGTCAGCAGCCGGGCCGCGTCCAGCTCCGTCGCCACGTCGGCGAGCATCCACTGAATCGCCTGGTAGTTGCCGATCGGCTGACCGAAGGCGCTGTGGTGGCGGGCGTGTTCGAGCGCCTGCTCGAGCGCCGCCGTGCCGACGCCGAGCGCCTGCGCGGCAATCGCCACGCGGCCGCCCTCGAGCGCCCACATGGCCACGCGAAACCCTTCGCCGGGCGCGGCCAGCAGACAGTCCGCGCCGACGCGGACGTCGCGCAGCTCGAGATCCATGCAGCCCAGCCCGCGCACGCCCAGTGAGTCCGCGCCCGAGGCCCGCGTGATCCCCGGCGTGTCCATCGGCACCAGGAACGCACTGATGCCGCGCCCGCGGATGCCCGGCTGCGTGGCCGCGAAGACGATCGCCAGGCTGGCCGCCTCGGCGTTGGCGACCCACACCTTGCGCCCGTTCAACACATAGCCGCGATCGTCGAGGCGCGCCGTCGTCTGCTGGTTGGCCGCGTCCGACCCTGCATCCTCTTCCGACAGCGCGAACGCGCCGATCGCTTCGCCGCGTGCGAGTCTCGCCAGCCAGGTCTGCTTCTGCACGTCGGAGCCGAAGCGCGCGATCGGCTCGGCCACGAGCGAATTGTTCACCGCCGCGATCACCGCGATCGTGGAGCTCGCGCTCGCCAGCGCCTCGATCGCGAGCGCGTAGCTCACGTAGTTGTGGCCCGCGCCGCCGTGTTCCGGACCGATGGTGACGCCCATCAGTCCGCGCGCGGCAGCCTCGCGCACCAGTGCGCTCGGGAAGGCGTTGCTCTCGTCGATGGATGCGGCGTGCGGCGCGACACGCTCCGCGGCGAACGCCGCGACGTCCCGCTGGAAGGACTGCTGTTGCTCGGTTAGCGACAAGTCCATACGCTGGTTCCCAGGCTCGATCCTATCGCGAAGTCGCCGCGTCCCGCTTCACGTCGTGGACGCAAGCCGCGTGAAGATCGGCCGCAGCCTCGCGGCCGTGACCAGCAAGTCCTCGGGCAGCACGCGCGTTTCGCCGACGACGGTCATGAAATTGGTATCGCCGTTCCAGCGCGGGACGACGTGCATGTGCAGGTGATCGAGGATGCCGGCGCCCGCCG
>Ga0075421_100013500_pt1 | contig 10184 bp, 7 predicted proteins | sample SoiMetdeltSBSDD5_FD_75292 | JGI IMG/M metagenome (GOLD analysis project Ga0075421, IMG submission 75292) | Bulk soil microbial communities from a Populus tree surrounding site in Tennessee, USA - Soil MetaG P. deltoides SBSDD5 | ecosystem: Environmental > Terrestrial > Soil > Tree plantation... | reverse complement strand
CTTCGTGTGACTTCGTGGACGATTTTCATTTGTACTCTGATTCGATCATTATGCCAACCGTCTTCACACATGGGGCGATAGGATTTACGGCGATGAGACCGGTTTTCGGCTCGACGCCCGACCGCCGGCTCCTGCTCGCGTCAATCCTGCTTCCGATCCTGCCGGACGCCGACGCCCTGTTGACGCCCTGGATTCCGTACGCCCATCCATTCGGCCATCGAGGCTTCACTCATTCGCTGTTCTTCGCCGCTTTGGCCGGAGCGGGGGCGGCGACTCTGGCCGTCCGCGGAAAGTGGGGCCATTCCTTCCTGAAGCTCGCGATCTTCTTCGCGGCGATCACGGCGTCGCACGGGCTGTTCGACGCGATGACGAGCGGGGGATTGGGCGTGGCCTTCTTCGCGCCGTTCGACAACACGCGATATTTCCTGCCGTGGCGCCCGATTCCCGTTTCGCCTATGTCCGCCGCCGGATTGATGACGAGTCGCGGATTGCGCGTCATCCGATGGGAGTTCGCGCTTTTCTGGCTCTTCGCCATCGCGGCGGCGTTGTGGGACAGGCGCCGCGCGGCGCGTTGCGTCATCGCAGCTCTGCTCCTGATGGCGGGAGCGGTCGCATGGGTTCAAGCTTTGAGCCTCTATTGAAAATAGAGAATGTTGCCGGTATCTTTAACCACTCGAATCATTCCCAAAATTCCGTTCACAATCTCGAAGCGAGGAAATCAATCGATGTCAGACGCTCAGAACGCTTTTTTGTCTTTCCTTTATCGGCTTGACGACGCGGATTGGAAAAAGGTCGTCGATGAATTGCAGTGGGCGATTCATCCCGTCGATCAACGCGCCACGCGCATCTGGTTCGCATTCTTCCCGGTCAAGCTTCACCGGGCGTTGGCCGATTCGCCCGATCCCGCGGAGACGGCGAACAGACTGATTCTTAAAGGCAGGTACAGTTTGGCCGACCAGGTCGATTCGTCGGCGGAGTTTATGTACGGCCACCGTTACTGGCCCGACGTGAAGCGCGCAGTCGCCGACCACGCCGCGACCGCCAATTCGACGACGCCCCTCGCCGATCAAATCCGCGAGATCGCGCGCGAGGTCGCGGAGGACGTCAAAGCGCCCGAATCATTGCTCGTGGGCATAGTCGCGGTCGCGGTCGGCTCGCTGCAGCAGGTGGGGTTGGACTTGTTCAGACGACCCGCCGCGCCTGGGAAGTACGGCAAGGACTGGAACAAATCGGCGGATAAGATCGTCGAAGAGCGGGCGAAGGACAACAAACAGGGGCTGATGGGGGTCTTCCGGTCGGTGAATAAAATCTTTATCGTCAACTTCCGCGAGCAGACTCCAGGTTGTTCGTTCAAAGTCCTCAACCAGCAGGACGTGACGATGGCGGGCCGCAGCTACAAAGGCGACCACGCCGCTCAGGATTCGCGCGCCATGCCGGGCGAAGGTCCGATTCCCGTCGAATGCCGCTCGGCGTCGTGCGGCTCATGCTGGGTCGGCGTGCTCTCGGACACCGGCAAGATTTCGCCGCCGAACGCGCGCGAGATCGACCGCTGGCGCTATTTCGGCTATGAAGGCTTCACCGGCGATAAAGATTCGCCGATCCGGTTGGCCTGCCAGTTGAAAGCCTCGGGCAACGTGACGCTGGTCATCCCGCCGTGGAACGGCCAGATCGGCAAGCTGGACGAAAAAGAGAAGAGCGCCGCCGCTTGAACAACAACACCATATTCCATTTTTCATATTCCATTTTTCATTTGTCATTGCCGGAACTGTGCGCTGCCGGCAATGACAAATGAAAAATGTAATATGGCAAATGGAATATGGAACGCGATTACAGACCAAATCGGGAGGTCAGAGAGATGAAAAAAGGCGTCTTGGTCCGCATGGCGGCTTTCGCCGCGTTACTCGTCGCGCTCGCGACGCAAGCCCCGCTTTCGCGGAACGCGGCGGCGCAAAATAACGCTCTCGAAAAAATAGCCGGGTCGGTCACCATCTACCGCGACAATTGGGGCGCGCCGCACGTTTACGGCCCGACCGACGCGAGCGTCATCTTCGGATTCGCTTACGCCCAGGCCGAGGACAACTTCTGGCAGATCGAAGACAGCTACATTCAGGCCCTGGGCCGCGCGTCGGAGGTTTACGGCGAACGGTCGCTCAACGCCGATCTGACCAACCGCGCGCTCGAAATAGTCAAGATTTCGCAGGCCGATTACCCGAAGTTGAGCCCGCAGATGAAGGAAATCTGCCAGGCGACGGCCGACGGACTGAACTACTTCCTCGAAAAGAACCCTCAGGTCAAGCCTCGACTCATTACCAAATTCGAGCCGTGGCATCTGATCGCCTTCGGACGGTTCGCGCAATATCAGCTCTTCATCTATCGCCGCGCGGGCATCCGCGACTCCGAGATTCGCACGGCGGTTCAGGAAGTTAAAGCAGACGGAGGGACGGAGGGAAGGAGAGACGGAGGGACAGATGGACAGCGAGACGGCGAGGCAGAGGTAACATCTCTCGGTCTCTCCTTCCCTCCGTCTCTCCTTCCCTCCGTCCCTCCGTCCCCGGAGGTGATCGGGTCGAACACCTGGGCGGTTGCCCCGTCGAAGAGCGCGTCGGGTCACGCAATGCTCTTCATCAACCCTCACCAGCCGTTCTTCGGCCCCGGCCAATGGATCGAAGGCCACGTCCACAGCGAGACCGGTTGGAATATGTCGGGCGCGACCTTCCCCGGCTCGCCGTTCCCTTCGCTCGGCCATAACGATAGTCTGGGCTGGAGCCACACCGTCAACGTCCCCGACATCATCGACGTCTGGGTAGAGAAGTTCGACGACCCGAAGAATCCTTTGAATTACAAGTACGGCGACGGCTATCGAACGGCGACCGAATGGACGGACACGGTCAAAGTCAAAACCGACAGGGGCGTCGAGACGCGGACGTTCAAATTCCGCAAGACCCATCACGGCCCCGTCGTCGCCGCGCGCGACGGCAATCCCCTGACAGTGCGGATGGCTAAGTTCGAAAGCTCAGGCGGGATCGAGCAGCGCTATCTGATGAGCAAGGCGCGAAACTTCAAGGAGTTTCGCCAGGCGATGTCGCGCCTCGACGTGCCGATGTTCAATACGATGTACGCCGACCGCGAAGGAAACATCTGGTACCTCTATAACGGCGCGGTCCCCAAACGCGATCAGAAATACGATTGGCTGAAACCGGTAGACGGCAGCGATCCGGGCGCGGAATGGCAGGGCTATCACGCGATTGAAGATCTGCCGCAGGTCTTCAATCCGCCGTCGGGCTGGGCGCAGAACTGCAACGCCACGCCCTTCCTCGCCACCGACCAGGGCAAGGGCAATCCCGACGCCTCGAAATTCCCGAAGTACATGATCGGCGAAGACGACAACGCGCGCTCGCGCATCTCGCGCCGGCTGCTCGGCGAAAAGGCCAAATTCTCCTTCGACGATTTGGCGAAGGCCGCGTTCGACACGCGCGTGATCGAGGCCGAAACGCAAATCCCGCCGCTCGTCGCCGAGTGGGAGAAGCTGAAAACTCAGGACGCGGCGCGCGCCGAAAAGACAGCCGAGGCCGTCGCCGCGCTGAAGTCGTGGAACGGCGTCAGCGCGATCGATTCCGTCCCGATGACCGTCTTCACGCTCTGGCTCTACACCTCGGTCCAGCCCCAGGCGCAGGCGATGACCAAAGACAATCCTTATCCGAAAGTCGCCGTCCTCGAATACGTGTTGGGTGACATTGCCAGGAGTTGGGGAACGTGGAAGGTCGCCTGGGGCGAGATCAGCCGCATCCAGCGCGTTCACACAAGCGGCGATCAGGAGCCGTTCAGCGACGATAAGCCGAGTCTCCCCGTGGCGGGCGGTCCGGGCGATCCGATCGGCATTGTCTTCAACTTCTACCCCCGCGCGATACAGGGGCAGAAGCGGCGCTATGGCGTCGCCGGCCATTCCTTCGTCAGCGTGGTCGAATTCGGCCCGAAGCCGCGCGCCATGTCACTGCTCCAATTCGGCCAGAGCGCCGACCCGCGATCTAAACATTATTTCGATCAGGCCGAGTTGTACTCGAAGCAGCGATTCAAACCGGCCTGGTTCACGCTCAACGACATCAAGGCCAATCTCGAACGCGCTTACAATCCTTAGGTGGGACAATTTGCCAAATTGTCCCACCATTGCGTGATTGTATTTAGATCGGCATTCAATTCCCTGTGTGGGACAATTTGCCAAATTGTCCCACGATAGCTTCCTCCAACTCGCTTCCAATCACACTCGCTGCGCTGTAATCCGTCGCTAGACGTTTCCATGGCGCCTGCTTCCCATAATCATATTTGCCGAAGACTATCACTGGCGTACCGTAGGCCTCGACCCGGCGGCGATCGGTGGAAAGGGTCCACTGGTCGGCCCAACCATAAATCCAGGCGGCGTCATCCGCGAGCAATCTGAGACAACCGTGGCTGGCGGGATATCCGGGCAGGTCATATTGGTGGAAGGAAATTCCCCGCCGGTTGTCGAGGTTAAAATACCAGGGCAGCAGCCACTCATTGTTGATGGAACTGCGTGTCGCCTTCGATTTCCAGTTGGTGTGATAGAGTCCCGCGGGCGTTGGCGACGCTTTCTTTCCGCTGCTGGTCGGGCCCCAGCGCACTAGACTGCCGAACTCGTAGGCGCCGAAGGCCTGAACGCGGAGCGAAACTAGGACCAGCTTTGGAATCTCGCGGACAGCCTCTATTCTATCTGGAAACGGCGAGAAAGCAGTCAATTCGTCAACCTGTTCCGGAATGACAAGCGTGACGCCTGCGCGAAGATGTTGGGCATCGAGGCGGTTCAGCTTGAGCAAAGCCGCCATTTTTTCCTCCCCGATTTCAGACCTCAATTGCGATAGAAATTTCCGCCCTTCTCCTCCTTTGATGACAACGGAGCGATAAGCGACGGGCATGGGGTTGGTCGGTTCGGGACAAACGATTGGACCCGAGTTGGAATTAGCCTTTGGTTCCAGTGATTTGGCCAGAATCGAGGCGCCGGCGCCGGACCCGGTCTGCAGGGTAAGCGCTGCGCTGACCAAGCAGGTCACGCTCAGCCTAAGAAACAATGAACACGGGCGAGATAGGATCACAGATTTCATCATAAATAATTCCTCCTTATGCCGCGGATATTAGTTATCTGAGGTTGGCCGCGACAGACCCGCAGCCACGTTATCTCCATGTGGGATTCCGCCTGCGGTTCATGGGAGGATTACAGAGGTTATCCGAGCCATCTCAATGTGGAATTCCGCATACAGCGCATGGGAAGATCACAGAGGCGCCAATCGCCGCCTTCGACTAAGTATTGGGTGACTAAACCAGAAGTTGGAGAATGTGGAAGGTCGCGTGAAGCGGGATCAACGCCAATCTCGAACGCGCTTACTGTCCTCGGTTGAACTTTTCTCCCGCCGGCTCGTTATCTTAAACGTCGCCATCCGGCGAGACTTTAACACACGCATGATATTTGGGAGGCTGAGATGTTCTGTCCACAATGCGGCGCTGAAATCGCTTCTGATCGCGGTCGATTCTGCACTCACTGTCGTTTCCCTGTCAGCTCGATGAAAGAGTTCATTAAGACAGAAGCGGCAAAGAATGACGCTGAAGAAGAGAAGAAGATCTATCCGCTGCGCCAACGTGACATCACGCTCGGCGGCGTGCTGATGCTCTTAGGCGCAATCAAGGCCTTTTTGATAACATTCATGATGTCTAGCATACGTGGAGAGGGGTTTGGTATTTATCTGTTTTTGCTCGGCCTGCTATTCGGCGCGTTCCTGCTTTTCTCACAACTATCTCCTCGACAGCGTGGACTGACCATTGGGGCGACGTTGATGTTCATAGGGTCTCTGCTGGCAATTCCAGCAGGATTCGCGACAGAGGGAGCAGGCGCGCTGTTTGTCGCCGCGTTCTCTCTGACGATCATTCTTTTCTTGGTGAAGATCATGCGCGCGTTCATGCGAATCTTCTTCGATAAAGAGATAGCGCCTGAGAAGAAGGCCTCGTCCCACCCGCAACCGGCGCCGAATCTGGCCGCCGCATCCGCATTGGTATTGCCGTCAGCGCAGAACGCGCCGGATGTCGAACCGGCCACGAACCGCATGAAAGAAGCCGAAATGGCCAAGCCTTTCAGCGTCACCGAAAACACGACCGAGACGCTCAAGAATAAACAGTCGTTCGCTCAGTCGTGAATGCAAGCCGCCATGAATAAATCTTCCGCGCTCCCGCCGCGCTAGCGGCGCCTGAGTTTAGACGTGGGCTTCATCCCACGGCAGGGAATCGCACAATGATCTCCGCGTCGCGTAAGCGACGGTTGAGCACGATTGGCGCGCCAGGCGCCATTCAACCGTCGCTTACGCGACGCGGATGTTGATTCACGTCCGTACCGTGCGTTTATGGTCTTTGAGTAAATAATGTAACAACAGCGTAGGGGCGGGTTTTCCCCGCCCAATCACCCTGGTAACGGATGCGGGCGGGGAAAACACGCCCCTACGCTGTTGTTACAGTTAATTTTGAAATGCCATTAACGCACTACTAAATTCAAGTCGCCGCTATCGCGGCGGAAGAAAGTAGTGGGCCTTTTCACCTTTGGCCGACAGGTTTCGCCACCGCCGCCATCAGTTCATCGATGGCCACGCGCGAGGCGTTGTCCTTTGCGCCGGTCTTGGCATCCCTGAGAACAGGATCGGCGAAGCGGCCGTAGCGCCGCACGCTGTTGATCGCAGTTGCGCGCGCCTCTGGGGATTTCTCGCCAAACAGTTGCGCCGCAGCCCGAATCTCTCCTTCCATCTCAGGCGTGATGATCTCGGCGCGGCCCACGAACACGCGGGCGAGTTCCGACGGCTGGGGATTGATCGTGATCGGCAGGATCGCGTCGGTCGCGCGGCGGGGCAGGATGTAAAAGACTCGCAGCCCTTCCTCGAACCAAGAATCGCGCCAGGTCTTGACCATCGCGGCGGCCTCCTTTGCGTAAAGCCCCTGCCCGACGAGAGTCCTTTCAAACTCGCGGAGCAGCGATTCGACCGGTTGACCGAGCGCCGGGCGCGCAATCGCCGCTTCGCCCTTGAGCGCGCCGTGAATCCGCCAGCCCGATTGGCCTCCGCGGCTTTCGAAGAGAATGACCTGGGCGATCTCCTCCGGCCCGGCGCTGCGGACGATCACCTGATCGTCTTTCAGTCTGACCGAGAGCGGGAGGTCGAAATTGCCGAAGCCGCGATAGAAAAGAAACTTCTCCTGCTCGACCTTTTGCTCATCGCCGAGGCTGAGGGGCGCGGCGTCGGTCTCGCGCGCCGGGTAGTAATGGCTGCGGCTCCGATCAACTGGGAAATTTTCTTTCGCGCCCGGCTGCGCAACGAAACCGTCCCAACTGATGGTTTTGATAGTTTGCATTTCCATGCGCGCCAGCGGATACCATTCGGAAATACAGCCTCTTGGAAAATCGACCTTCACCGAGGCTCGAACGTCGCGGTCTGAGTAAAAATATATGACCGGCGTCTCCATCCTCACCAACGCCAGGGTATCTAAGAAGGCTTTGGAGCAGCGACCGGAATTTTGGTAAACGAACGAGGGCAACTCGCTCGGCCCGCTCAAGGGATTCCACCGTTGAACCTTGCCGTCGGCGGTCGAGACCGAAGTGAAAGTCCCCCACTCGTGTGCGACAAAGCGATCTCGTCGCGGCGATTGATCCTGCGCTTCGAGTTTTAGCGCGAATGGCGTGAGCAAAATAGCGAGCAGGACGGCGATTGCGAAACGTAGAGTAATACGCGTGAACATAGGAAGCCTCCTTTTTTTGTAAAAGATTTCAGTTTTAATACGGTGGTATCAACCACGGATTTTCGCGGATGCGACGGATCAACACGGATATCCGTGAGAATCTGTCCCGATCCGTTAAATCCGTGGTTTGTTCTGGCTCGCGTCGAAGCCCTTAGTTCTTCACCAGACTCGCGCGCATGTCGGCGATGCTCTGGCCCTTGCGTCCGAGGTGGTTGATGATGTTGCGGGCGAGCAGCGAGCCTTCCGGCGCTCCGGAGATGGCTTTTTGCAGATGGGCGCGATGCGCGGCCTTGTCCGAGCGGATGCTGGTGATGAGCGCGGCCGCGAATTCCATTTCGGGGTCATTGCCGCGCAGCGCGATCGCCTGTTTGACCAGCGCGTAGCCGTCGAAATCGACCGGCTTCTTACCGCTGCCGTCGACATAAGCCTGCTTCCACGATTCGAGGAAGAAGCCGGCGTCGAACATCTTCAGCGGATCGGGTTTCTTGCTTGCCGCTTGAAACGCGGATTGCTTGCTATTGCCCATGAGTCGCGCGAACAGCTCCTGCGCGACGTTGTCGTTTCTCCTGGTGTAATTGACTTCGCGGTCGACGCGCGACCAGGCGGCGTAGATCACGGCGCGGCGTAGCGTCTCCATCCGGACGATCACGGGCGTCTCGGGCGTGAGCAGCGCCAGCGTGTCCTCGACCAGACGGTTGATGTCGTAATCGGGTTTGACCGAGCGCCAATCCGAGCCGCCCCAGGGGAGCGATTTCGCGGCGCCGATCTCGTAGTTTTTGCAGATCAGCACGGGGCCGGCCGGCGCGGGCCTAACGAGCGCCAGCAAGAGGCCAAGCGTGATCAAGATTGACGAAACAGATCGAAGAGTTCTGCGAGACATTGTCATTCCTCCATTGTTTGCGGGCAGCTACTTCGTTTGTGACGGAACCGGACCTTTCCAGATTCGCCACCACTCAGCGCTGCCGAGTTCCAGTTTCTCCCACCACAGATCGAGCGCGGTGTGGTCGCCACGTATCACGGCTTCGGGCGTGACCTGCGGCGGCGGGGGTATGAGTTCGGCCAGCCGGTTGTAAACGCGCAACCGGTCGTCGCCATCCGTGCGCGCCAGCAGATGCCACAACGTCAGCGCGTCACGTTTGCGAGATTTCACGAGAGTTGTTTGCAGCGCGTTCGAACGGGCGTCGGAGCCGATCTCGGCGACGTCGAAGATCGCCAGCGCGTTTTGAAATTCTTCCGAGGCGTCGCTGAAATAGGGCGTGCCCGGGCCAAGCCGAGGACGCGTCACGCACATCGCCATGGCCGGCACGAACGATTCGCGCCCGTGCCATTCGAACGCCACCCAGCCGGCGACTACGCTCAGCAACCCCTGACCGTCCTCGCCGACTTCCAACGTGTAAGCGCACCCCAGATCTACGGCGACCGCCGAGGGAGTATCCACGTAAAACTGTCGCGGCGGCGCCCAGATGATCGCCTGCATCTTGCCCCGGGCCAACTCCAGACGATGCTCATCGGCCTTCGCCTCGACCAGCTTAACGCGCGAACCGGGATCGACCTGAACCTGGCCGATTTCACCCACGCGGATTTCGGCGCGGGATGAATCGTCGGTGACCAGCCATTCGCCGACTCTCAATTTCCCGGCGTCCCCGACGGCCTTCGAGCCGATCCTGGGCGCGCCCTCGATTCGCGTGACGTCCCAGGCGGCGCGCGGCGCGCGCGGATAAAACCAGAAGACTCCGAACGCGAGCGCCAACGTCGCCGCGCCGGCCAGCGAGATCTTCAATGCCAATCTTGACGGCATCGGGCTTCTTAGCGCCGCGCCGACTCCTTTGATCATCTTCCGCCAGGTCGCTACCGCTCCCTGCGCCGCATCAGGCCTTCTTTGCGCCGCCCCGGCTCCGTCGATCATCTCCTCCAACTCGGCCCACAGCGCCGCCGGGGCATGCGCGCGTCCCAGTTCGTCCGAGAGCCGCGCGGCCATTCGCGCGCCGAATTTGATCTCCTCGTACTCGTCGCGGCACCGGCGGCAGACCATCAGGTGCTCGGCCACGCGGCGCGACTCTTCCGGTCGCAATTCGCCGTGGAGGTAAGCTGAAAGCCGTTTGCTGACGTGATTCCAGAACATCGTCATTTATAATTTGGAATGTTAAGGCCGAGAACGATGTCCCGACGCCCGATCCAAACCCCATTTTGATTCTTTGTGATCTTGATGATTCCCGAACCGCCACGTTTCTCCTCTTTGGCGCGCTCTTCTTTAGTCAGCAACGGGTCATCATCAAACCGAATCTCATCAATGTAATATTCATTCTTGTCCGGCTCTTTTATGATCGGGTGGATGTGCGCCGGGATGTTCCTACCCGGATAAGGCGCCGGCTTGACGCTGTGGAATTTGAACTGGCCCCGCTCGT
>Ga0075421_100013499_pt1 | contig 10184 bp, 8 predicted proteins | sample SoiMetdeltSBSDD5_FD_75292 | JGI IMG/M metagenome (GOLD analysis project Ga0075421, IMG submission 75292) | Bulk soil microbial communities from a Populus tree surrounding site in Tennessee, USA - Soil MetaG P. deltoides SBSDD5 | ecosystem: Environmental > Terrestrial > Soil > Tree plantation... | reverse complement strand
CATCACCGGCAGCGCGCTCGTGTATCGCAACGAGCTCGATCGATTTTTTGCAACGCCGCGGCCGACGTTCGATCCGAAGGCGGCGCGTCTGACCACCGAGCAGCTTCAGGCCAAGGCCGAGAGCGCGTACCCGGGTTGGAAGGTCACGCGCGTCGGCGATCGCATCACCAGACGGAATCCGACGATCGAAGTGTGGGTGGAACGCGACGGTGAAGAAGGCGTTGAAAAGAAGGAGCGTCTCTTCAACCCTTATACCGGCGCCGACCTCGGTGATTCGGTGACGCAGGGCGAGTACTTCGTGCTGTGGCTCGCACGTCTGCACGACGAACTGCTGCTCGATCGCCCTGGCAAGTACTGGAACGGCATCGGCAGCGCCGTCTTCACGATCACGGCGCTGACCGGGCTGGTGGTCTGGTGGCCGGGCGTGAGCCGCTGGAAGAGAAGCCTCGGCATCAAGTGGAGCTCCGGGTGGCGGCGCTTCAACTGGGATCTGCACAGCGCGATCGGTTTCTGGCTGTTTCTGTTCATGTTGATGTGGGGAATCTCGGGCTTCTATCTCGGCGTGCCGGAGCCGTTCTCGAACTTCGTGGATTCGATCTCCGATCCTGAAGCCATTCTCGGTGAGCGGCCCGGTGACGTCGTCCTGACCTGGCTGACGCGGCTGCACTTCGGGCGATGGCGCAACGCGCCGGTGCTCAAGGCGCTGTGGGCGCTCGTCGGCCTGATTCCGGCGATCATGCTGGTCACCGGTGTCATCATGTGGTGGAACCGCGTGCTGAGAAAACGCCCGAACGTGACCGAAGCGAGCGAGGCTCCCGTCTGATGCGCGCCTGGATCATCCCACCGGGTTCGACGAGCATCACCGATCTGCGTCGCGTCGATCGGCCGGATCCGCTGCCTGGTCCCGGTCAGGTGCTCGTCCGCATTCGCGCCGTGTCGCTCAACTATCGCGATCAGCTCGTCGTGAGCGGCACGTACTTCACCGGGCCGAACACGCGCGACTTGATCCCGTTATCCGATGGCGCCGGTGACGTCGCAGCGATCGGTTCCAGCGTCTCGCGCGTGAAGGTCGGCGATCGCGTCGCCGGGTGTTTCTTTCAACGTTCATCAGACCACGGGCCCGGCTCACCGCCACTCGCACTGGGCTCGCCGCTGGACGGCACGCTTGCCGACTACGTCGTGTTCGACGAAGCCGGCGTCGTCGCCATCCCTGACCAGTTGAGCCACGAGGAAGCCGCGTGTCTGCCGTGCGCGGGCGTTACGGCGTGGCATGCGCTGTTCAGGGCCGGCCGCCCCATTCACGCCGGTGACACGGTGCTCGTGCTCGGGACCGGCGGCGTCTCGACCTTCGCGCTTCAGTTCGCCCGAACGACCGGCGCCCGCGTGATCGCCACCACCTCCAGCGATGAAAAGATCGAGCGGCTGCGAGCCATGGGTGCGCCCGACGCCATCAACTACAAGCGCATGCCGGACTGGGAGAAAGAAGTACTCCGTTTGAGCGGCGGCCGCGGAGTAGACTGCGTCATCGAAGTTGGTGGCGCCGGAACGTTCGCGCGGTCGGTGCAGTCGTTGGCTCGCGGCGGCAAGGTCTGCCTGGTTGGCTTCGTCGCCGGCCGTGATGGAGATACGAGCCCGTTTCCGCTGATGTACAAGGCGGGGAACCTGCACGGCATCTTCGTCGGCGACCGTGAGATGTTCGAGGAGATGAACCGCGCGGTGACCGTGAACCGCGTGCAGCCGGTCATCGATCGAGTATTCCCGTTCGACGAGGCGAAGCAGGCGTTCGAACATCACGCCTCGGGGAAGTTCATGGGCAAGGTCGTTCTTCAGATGTAGCCTCCGGCTTCGGCTGGACTGACAGACGTAGTGTCCGGTTTCAGCCGGATTGACAGACGTAGTGTCCGGCTTCAGCCGGACAGAATAGGTAGAGGAGCGAACATGGATTCGAATCGACGTGAATTCATCCTGAGATCGTCGCTGGCCGTTGCCGCCGGCGCGCTCGTGCCTGGACGATTGTTCGCTCAGCAGGCGCCCGCCGCCCCGCAGCCGCCGACCGTACCGATGTTCGCATCGCTGCGCCGCAACGTCGGCACGTTCACCGCGCGCGGCGGGACGATGGGATGGCTCGTCGCTCCGGATGCGGTCGTCGTGATCGACAGCCAGTTCGCCGACACGTCGAAGATGTTTCTCGACGGCTTCAAGCCGATGATCGGCGGACGGAAGATCGATCTGCTGATCAACACCCATCACCACCCCGATCACACGGGTGGCAACAAGGTGCTGCAGCCGTCCGTCGTGAAGATGGTGGCGCAGGAGAACGCGCCGGGCCTGCAGCGGAAGCAGGCCGCTACGCAGAAGAGCGAGGATCAGCAGGCGTACGCCGACACCACGTTCAAGACCGACTGGAAAGTCGATCTCGGCAGCGAGGTGGTCTCCGCCCGGCACTACGGTCCCGGGCACACCAGCGGCGATGCGGTGATCTTTTTCCAGCGAGCCAATGTCGCTCACATGGGCGACTTGATGTCACATCAGCGTCACCCGCGCGTGGATCGCCCATCGGGCGCTTCGATTCGCAACTGGCTCGTGTCGCTCGAGAAGGTCGTGAAGGATCACAACGCCGACACGATCTACGTCTTCGGCCACTCGAAGGTGGGCGCGCCGGTGACCGGACCGAAGGCCGATCTGCTGGCGCTGCGCGACTACTTCTCGGCGATGCTCGACTACGTGCAGAAGGGCATCAAGGCAGGGAAGTCGGCGGAGGAGATCATCAAGGCCGGGCTGCCGCAGTTCGCCGCCAATGAAGGCCAGCCGCAGCTCCAGGTGGCCTACGACGAGCTGACGGCCAAGAAGGTTTGAGATGATCCGATTCGGGATTCTCGGTGTGGTGGCTGCGCTGCTCTTGACGGGCGCAGCCGCCGGCGCCCAGGGCGTCAAGTCCGATCAGCAAATTCTCATCGAGTTGGAACAGGCCTGGGATGCGGCGTTTCATCGCGGAGACGCGAAGTTCATCGAGACGCTGCTCGCCGAGGAATTCATTGCCACGTACGGCGACGGCTCACGCGGTGATAGAGCCAAGGAACTGAGTCTGGCCGGCGATCGACGGCAACAGGTCGACTCCTCCCGCCTCGACGAGTTCATCGTCAAGACGTTCGGCAATACCGCGGTCGTATGGTTCACGCAGATCCTTGTCGGTCCCGTCAATGGCAAGCCAACCGAAGTCCGCTATCGCTACGTGGATGTGTGGGTGAACCGCGGTGGCCGGTGGTTGGCCGTAGCGAGCCAGAGCACGCGGTTGAACGCGAAAGAGTGAGACCTCCGACCGGAGTCGAACCGTAGGCCGCTGTCATACGTCGAAGGGAACATGATCAAGCGGCTTCTCGTCGTCTGTACGCTCGTTCTCCTCTCGTCGATTCCCACTTTCGGACAGTCCACGGCAACAAAGCCCACCTTCGAGATCGCGGACGTTCGCGTCAGCGACCGGCAGATCAATGTCGGTGTGACTGGCAACGCGATCCGCGATGGCCGATACGAGCTGCACAACGCGACGATGGTCGATCTGATCAGAATCGCGCACGGCGTCGAAGCCGAGAAGGTGGTTGGCGGTCCCAACTGGCTCGAGCTGGATCGCTACACCGTGATCGCGAAAGCGCCCGCGGGCACGTCGGTGGAGAACGCCAGGGTGATGCTGCGAGCCTTGCTGGCGGATCGCTTCAAACTGGCGATCCACGAGGACACCAGGCCCTTGAGGGCATTCGTGATGACCGTTGCCAGCGGGAAGCACAAGATGACGGAAGCCGCCGGCGGAAATGCTCCCGGATGCCAGCCACAGCCGCAGCAGGCAGAGCCCGGCGTGATCCCGCCGCAGATGGCCGTCTGCCGCAGCATGACCATGGCGGCGCTGGCGCAGCTGTTGCCGAGAGTGGCGGGTGCGTACCTGCCGAATCCGGTCGTCGATCAGACCGGTCTGCAGGGTGGGTACGATTTCGAGATCAGATTCCATGCGCGTCCGCTGCTGGCGCAAGCGGGGAGTGAAGGCATCAGCCTCTTCGACGCACTCGAAAAACAGCTTGGCTTGAAGCTCGAACTGAAGGAAATGCCGGCGTCGGCGCTGGTCGTCGATAGCGTCGAGCGCAAGCCGACTGCGAATTCACCTGACGTTGCGAAGGCGCTTCCGCCCCCACCGCCGCCGGAGTTCGAGGTCGCGACGATCAAGCCGACCTCGCCGGACCAGAAGGGTGCGAACGCCCAGATCCGGCCGACCGGCATGGTCAACGTCGTTGGCTTGCCGCTCAAGACGCTGCTCACGCTCGCGTGGGAGCTCGGCAGCGACGAATTGATCGACGCACCGAAGTGGACCGAGACGGCACGCTTCGATCTGGTCGCCAGAGCGTTCGCTTCGACGACCAACATGGACCAGCCGCCGATCGAGATCGACACGCTGCGTCAGATGCTGCGGACGTTCCTGACCGAGCGGTTCCAGATCAAGACGCACGTCGAGAATCGCGAGGTATCCGGCTACGTGCTCTCGGCGTCCAAGCCGAGGTTGACCAAGGCCGATCCCTCGAGCCGTACGCGGTGCAGCGAAGGACCCGCGGCGAATTCCGCCGATCCGAGGAATCGGAATCCGATCCTGTCCCGCCTGATCACCTGTCAGAACATGACGATGGCTCAATTTGCCGAGCGCTTGCAGGGTCTCGCGAACGGCTACGTGCGTGTGCCTGCACTCGACGCCACGGGGCTCGAGGGCGGATGGACCTTCACGGTGAACTTCAGCCCAATCGGGATATTCCAGGGCGCGGCCGGCCGAGGCGGTGACGCTGGTCCTGGTCCGGCCCCCGGAGGCGCCGCGCTGTCGGCATCGGAGCCGAACGGCGCGATCTCGCTGCCCGAGGCGATCGACCGTCAGCTCGGACTCAAGCTCGAACTGCAGAAGCGCCCGATGCCCGTGCTCGTCTTCGATCACATAGCCGAGAAGCCGCTCGAGAACTGAGCGCTCAAGGCCGTTGAGCGAGTGGCCGCCGATCTCTGGCGGCCACGACCACCTCTTCGATGGCCTGTATCACCGCTGACGGCGTGAACAGGTGAATCTCGTGACCTGCCGTGGACACGACCTCATGCCGTGAATTGGTCGAGAGGCGCGCCAGTCCAGCATGGGTTTCGGCGAGACCTTGTCCGGCATTCTGACCTCGCGTCAATACGATCATCGGGATGTTCCGCAGCGGATTGTCCGCACGGCCACGGCTCTCGAGCAGACGCGCCAGCCCCGCGCGCTGACCCTCGGATGACTCGCGAACGATCTCCGCCGGGACCGACGGTGGCATCGACGCTATGAGCCGCTGATCGATCCTGATTCGCAGCTGATACAAGTCCGCGGGAAGGCGATCGAACGGAGTCCCGGTCTGTGGCTTGCGCGACGGAATCGGAATAGACGTCGTTGGAAGCGTGGACGACAGCTGTTCGGCTGTCAGCGAACCGATCAGAACGGCGCGTTGCTGATACATCGTGAAGAGCCGATCCTCGGTGGCCGGGTCGACGAAGACGAGGCCAATGACTTCGGCGGGGTACTCCAACTGGTACGTGCGGACGTACAGGCCACCAGCCGACGCGCCCACCAGGACATAGGGCGGCTTCTCTCCAGACGCGGCAAGAGCCGCATGGAGATCGGCGACGATTCGCCGCGGTGTTTCCACATCCGTCCGCGGATCGCTCCAGCCCGAGCCGGCGCGATCGTACGAGCAGACCCGATGGGTTCGGGCGATCTCGGGTTGCACGAGAGACCAGTCGATCGCGAACGAGCTGGCGCCGGCCTCGAGAACGATGGTCGGCGCCCCGCTGCCGGTGCACAGGAAATGGAGCGCGCGGCCGCCAATGTCGACGAGACGCCCCGGTGGCGGACCGATCTCGATCTCTTGTGCAGCGAGCCTCGCGCTGACGAGCAGCGCGAGGCAGGCGAGCGCCAGGACTTTCATCGTGTCGCTAAGGTTCGGTGTTGATGGCGTAGTAGGCGATGGTCTTGGTTGGAACGTCTTTCCACCAGTGCGGCGTCTTCGCCGGAACGGTGATGACGTCGCCCTTCTTCAGCTGGTGCGTGGTGCCGCCCTGGACGTTCGTCGCGCGTATCTGACCGGGCGCGGTGTTCTTGGCGCCGACGAGCGTGCCGCCGGTGACGAACGTCGCCTCACCCTCGACGATGATGAAGATGTGATTGGTCTTGTCGTGGACCTCGACCTCGCCTGCGCCGCGGCGATTGGCGAGGATGATCAGTCCCTTGTCGTTGACGATCTCACCGCCCTTCGTCATCACCTCGGTCACCTTGCTGTTCGGCACGTAGGTCACAACCGTGGGGACGCCATCCGCGGCGATGGTCATGGACACGCAGAGGAGCATCGCCAGAATCCCGAAGATCTTCATATGCCACTCCTAGGCTGACAACATCTTCTCAACGACGCTACGACTGGCTTCGAGCATCTCGCCAATCTTCGACGCATCCTTGCCGCCGGCTTCCGCGAAGTCGGGCCGGCCACCGCCACCGCCGCCGACGATCGGTGCGAGCTGTTTGACGACCTGACCCGCGGGAACCTTCTTGGTGAGGTCCGGAGTGACGCCGACGACGATGGACACCTTGTCATCGGACGGCGAGGCCAGGATGACGACCCCGCTCTTGATCTGGCCGCGATGCTGATCGACGAGCGCACGGAGGCCATCCTTGTCGAGCCCCGAGACCTCGCGCGCGACGAGCTTGATACCCGCCACGTCCAGGACCTCGGACTGCGCGCTGCCGCTGCCGCCACCGCCTGCGAGCGCCGCCTTCATCTTTGCCTGCTGGAGCTCGCGGCCGAGTCTCTTGTTCTCGTCCTGCAGAGAGACGATGCGTGCGGTCAAGTCGCCCGGCCGTGCGTTCAGCGCGGCGGCGGACTCCGCGAGCTCGTCGCGATCGCGCTGAAATGCCTTCAGCGAGTCGAGCCCGGTGATCGCTTCGATGCGGCGCACACCCGCAGCCACGCCGCCTTCCGAGACGATCGCGAACAGACCGATGTCGCCGGTGGCGCGCACATGCGTGCCGCCGCACAGCTCCTGGCTGAAGCCCGGAATGGACACCACGCGGACCTTGTCGCCGTATTTCTCGCCGAACAGTGCCATGGCGCCGGCGGCAATCGCTTCCTGCGTGTTCTTCACCTCGGTCTGCACCGGCGTGTTCTTCAAGACCTGCTCGTTGACGAGGCGCTCGATCTCGAGCAGTTGCTCGCGTGTCACCGCGTTGAAGTGGACGAAGTCGAAGCGCAGCCGATCCGGTGCGACGAGCGAGCCCGCCTGTTTGACGTGCGGACCGAGGACCGTACGCAGCGCCGCGTGCAGCAGGTGCGTCGCCGTATGGTTCCGCCGCGTGGCGTCGCGAATGTCGCCGGCGACGTCCGCCCGAACCATGTCGCGCGGGGCGAGCGTGCCGGCCGTCACGCGCACGGCGTGCAGCCGCGGCCACGTGCCGACTTTGACCACACCGGTCACCTCGGCTTCGCCGCGCGGCGCGGTGATCGTTCCGACGTCCGACACCTGGCCGCCCGCCTCCAGGTAGAACGGTGTCTCCTTCAACGCGACGTAGCCTTCCTGGCCCGCGTCGAGTGACTGCACCTCGCGGCGGCTGGCATCGAACAGCGCCAGGACCTGCGTGTTGAGCGTGGACGTGTCGTAGCCGCGAAACGCCTGGTCGCCGGACGCTTGCAGGATGGCGCGAACCTCGTCGCTGATGGTCAGCGTCTCCAGGACCTGCGGCTTGAACGTGCTGCCGGCCCGGGCCTTTGCCCGCTGTGCCTCCATCGCGCGCTCGAACGCGTCCTTGTCGAATCTCAGCCCGCGAGCTTGCACCGTGTCTTCGATGAAGTCGATCGGCAATCCGTGTGTGTCGTACAAGCGAAAGGCGATCTCACCGGCGAGCACGCCGTTCGAGGATGCCGCACGCTCGAGCGCCTCCTCGAGCCGCGGCAGGCCGCCCGTCAGCACGGCGTCGAACCGCTCCTCTTCGCTTCGGACGACCTGCACGATCGCCTCGCGGCCCGAGCGGATCTCGGGATACACGTCCCCGTATTCGCGGACCAGCGTGTCGACGAGCGTGTAGAGAAAAGGCTCCTTCATCCCGAGGTGTTTTCCGTGGCGCATCGCGCGACGCATGATCTTGCGCAGCACGTAACCGCGATGCTCGTTCGAAGGCACGACGCCGTCGGCGATGAGAAACGTCATCGCCCGCATGTGGTCGGCGACGACCCGCATCGAGACGTCGGTCTCCGACATCGTGCCGCGATGCGTCGTACCCGCCCGCTCACCGATCGCGGCGAGGAGGGGAGTGAAGACGTCGGTATCGTAGTTCGACAGCTTTCCCTGCAGGACCGCCGCGGCGCGCTCGAACCCCATGCCAGTGTCGATCGACGGGGCAGGCAGCGAGTTCAGCGTGCCGTCCTGCTGACGGTCGAATTCCATGAAGACGTTGTTCCAGATCTCGACGTAGCGGTCGCAGCTGCATTCGAGCCCGCGGCACGTTCTCCCGCCAGCTTCTTCGAGGCAGGGGATCTGAGCCCCCCGGAAGTAGTAGATCTCCGAGCTGCGTCCGCACGGTCCGGTGTCGCCCATCGTCCAGAAGTTGTCGTCGGTGCCGAGCTCGCCAAGGTGATCGGGCGGCAGGAACTGGCGCCAGATGTCGTAGGCGTCACTGTCGCGCGGCACGCCGGCCTCGCCACGGAAGATGGTGGCGAAGAGCCGATCCGCAGGCAGCTTCCATTCTTCGGTGAGCAGCGTCCAGGCGAACGGGATCGCGTCCTTCTTGAAGTAGTCGCCGAACGAGAAGTTGCCCAGCATCTCGAAGAACGTGTGGTGCCGGAACGATGGCCCGACATTGTCGAGGTCGTTGTGCTTGCCGCTCACCCGCATGCACTTCTGCACCGTCGTCGCCCGCTTGTAGTCGCGCCGTTCCTTCCCCAGGAGCACGTCCTTGAACTGGTTCATCCCCGCATTGGAGAAGAGCAGCGTCGGGTCGTCGTGGGGCACGAGCGGAGAGCTGGCCACGATGCGGTGGCCGTTCCGCTCGAAGTACTTGAGGAACGAAGCGCGAATTTCCTTGGAGGTCATTGCTTCTATTCTAGGTCGAGGGCCGCCTAAAGGCGGCCCCTACGCTCGAAGACGGTCGCGAGCCGCCTCAATACGGCCCTACGCTCGAAGACGGTCGCGAGCCGCCTCAATACGGCCCTACGCTCGAAGACGTGTGAGATGGGCGAGGATGCGGTCGGTGTCGAAGCCCTGTGCGGTCAGATAGCGGAAGAAACGCTGGAACTCGCGGTCGTCGGCAATGCGCTCGCGGCCGCGCAGCTTCTTGGCGATCGACGCCGAGAGCAGCGCGTCGGCGTCCAGCTCCTGGAACACGTCCTCCACCGCTCGCGACGCGATGGACGCGGCAATGCCGGCCGCGGCAATTTCCTGCAGTACCCGGCGCTTCCCTCGGCCCCGCACGCTGGTCTGGGTTCGAGCAATCGCGCTCGCGACACGCTCGTCGTCGATGCTGCGCTCGTCTTTGAGGCGGGCAACAGCCTCGTCTATAGAAGATGAGTGGTGACCGTTTCTGGCAAGACGCTGGCGAACCTGGAACTCGGAGAGTTCCCGACGCGCCAGCATTTTCAGCGCATCAAGATACGTGTCGCTGGACACGTACCCAGTGTATTACCAGCCGCCGAAGCCGCTTCGGCGCGAGTACTAGCCGCCGAAGCCGCTTCGGCGTGAGTACTAGCCGCCGAAGCGCGTGATCTCGGGGGACTTGCCGCCGCTCGCCTGACCGACTTTGGCCATCTGGTCGCGGGCCATGTCCGCCGTGGTATGGATGCCCTGGACCTTGAGTTTGAATTCGTCCACGTTCGATGCCCAGCGCAGCGCTTCTTCGTATGAGACGTAGCCCGACTCGTAGAGGCTGAAGACCGACTGGTCGAAGGTCTGCATGCCGTACTGCGATGTGCCCTGCGCGATGGCACCGTGGATGAGGTGAGACTTCTCCTTGTCGAGGATGGCGTCCCGGATGTACGCCGTGCTGATCAGGACCTCCACGGCGGGCACGCGGCCCTTGCCGTCGGCACGCGGGATCAGGCGCTGAGAGACGACCGATTTCAGGACGCTGGCGAGCTGGATGCGGATCTGTTTCTGCTGGTGCG
>Ga0075421_100013496_pt1 | contig 10185 bp, 10 predicted proteins | sample SoiMetdeltSBSDD5_FD_75292 | JGI IMG/M metagenome (GOLD analysis project Ga0075421, IMG submission 75292) | Bulk soil microbial communities from a Populus tree surrounding site in Tennessee, USA - Soil MetaG P. deltoides SBSDD5 | ecosystem: Environmental > Terrestrial > Soil > Tree plantation... | reverse complement strand
CCGCGAAGGCCAGAAGGTCCCCCAGGCGAGCTTCCGTGCGCGCACGGACAGCGACTGGAAGACCATTACCACCGAGGAGCTGTTCAAGGGCAAGACCGTGGTGGTGTTCTCGCTGCCGGGGGCGTTTACCCCGACCTGCTCGTCCACGCATGTGCCGCGCTACAACGAGCTTGCACCGGCGTTCCTCGCCAACGGCGTCGACCGCGTGGTGTGCATTTCGGTCAACGACGCGTTCGTGATGAACGAATGGGCGCGCACGCAGGAATGCGGCAACGTGCTCATGGTGCCGGACGGCAACGGCGAGTTCACGGAGAAGATGGGCATGCTGGTCGACAAGACCGACCTCGGCTTCGGCAAGCGCTCATGGCGCTACTCGATGCTGGTCAAGGACGGCGTGATCCAGAAGATGTTCATCGAGCCGGAGAAGTCCGGCGACCCGTTCGAGGTATCCGACGCCGACACCATGCTCGACTACATCAATCCCAAGGCGAAGAAGCCAGACCAGGTTGCGATCCTCACGCGCGAGGCCTGCGGCTACTGCGCCAGGGCCAAGGCGCTGCTGAAGGAGCTCGGCTACGCGTTCTCGGAGGTGAAGCTCGACCACAGCGACCGCTCGCGCGTCGTTGGCGCGATTACCGGGCGTGGTACCGTTCCGCAGGTGTTCGTGAACGGCAAGCACATCGGCGGCCTGGAGGATCTCCAGCGCTGGAGCAAGAAAGCCGCGTAGATTGTTCGGCGCTTACATCATCGGGGACGAGATCCTCGTCGGTAAGCGCCAGGACAAGCATCTCTCCTTCCTGATCGAAGCCCTCGCCAAGCGAGGGCTGCGCCTTTCCTGGGGCCTGTACCTCGGCGATGAGCCCGAGCGGCTGACCGCCGCTCTGCGCCGCAGCTTCGCTTCGCGCGACGTGGTGTTCAGCTTCGGCGGCATCGGCGCGACGCCCGATGACCACACGCGCCAGTGCGCGGCCGCGGCCCTGAACCTCGAGCTGAAGGTTCACCCGGAGGCGGAGCGCGAGATCCGCGCGCGCTTCGGCGGCGAGGTCACCCCGCAGCGGCTGCAAATGGGCGAGTTTCCCGCGGGCTCGAGCATCATCCCGAACCCGGTCAACCGCATTCCGGGCTTCTCGCTGCGCGAGCACCACTTCGTTCCGGGCTTCCCGCAGATGGCATGGCCGATGGTGGAATGGGTCCTCGACACCCGCTACCGCGAGCGCTTCGATTCACAGAGATGGGGCGAAGCCTCGATCCTGGTCTACGAGGCGGGCGAGAGCCAGTTGATCCCCGCCATGAAGGCGGTGGAGCAGGGCTTCGCGGGCGTGAAGGTGTTCAGCCTGCCGTCGATGGGTAACGACGGCAGCCGGATTCACGTCGAGCTGGGTGTGCGCGGCGAGCCCGCGCAGGTCGGGCCGGCGATGGAGAAGCTGCGCGCGCTGGTGCGCGACGCAGGCTTTCCGTACAAATAAAAAGCCCGCCTAGCGGCGGGCTTTCTTGCGTCTTACGCTAGATCGAGCCTTGCGGCTCGGTTCGGCGTTTAGGCGGCTTTTTTTGCTTTCGCGAGACCCTTTACGGTGTCGGTCGCGGCTGAAACGTTGGCTTCCGCGATCTCGGTCGCCTGCTTCGCGACCTTGGTGAAGTTGTCGTATGCCGAGTTGCCGGCAGCGAGCATCGACTTGATGGCGGCCACAGCCACGTCAGACCCGGCCGGGGCGTTCTTCGACACCTTGTCGAGCAGGCTGACGAAGTTCTCGTTCCACTCGGCGACGCGGCGCTCGGCGACCTTGCTGAGCTCGGTGTTCGTCTCGGTGGCGACTTCGTACATGCTCTTCGAGTAGGCGATGGCCTTCTCGATCGCGGGCTGGGCGAAGGAATTCTGCAGCGTCACGAACTCCTGGACGTCCTTGGCGCCGAGCAGCGCGCGGGTGTTGGCAATCGAGTCCTCGAAGGCGCTCTTGACCGCGCCGGCGCTGATATTCGCCAGCTTTTCGATCGCGGCGAACTGCGCGTTCGCCACGGCAAGCAGGACCTCGACGTTCGCCTTGTTGGCGGTTTGAATCTGTTCGGGGGTCACGTACATTCTCTACTCTCCTGAAGGTTTTGTGCAATGCAGCAAAACGTGATTCTAGGCCGATGGTGTCGAAAGTCAAGAAAGTTGTGCGTAGCAACAATTGCGAATCTCCTATCGCCCCGCTGACTACAATGGTTTAAGTTAGTGCTCGCTATCGAATACAAGCCCAACGATCCTGCCTTTCTGGCAGACCCATTTCCCCTATATCAGCGGCTGCGGGACGAGGACCCGGCGCACTGGAGCCCGCGGCTCAAGGCCTGGGTATTGACCCGCTACGACGACGTAAAGCGCGTTTGCCTCGACAGCACGATGTCCTCGGATCGCCTGCGGCCGTTCTTTGCCACGCTGCCGCCGCCGGAGGCGGCAAAGGTCGCCGAGCTCGAGCGCTACCTCACGTTGTGGATGGTGTTCCGCGACCCGCCGGAGCACACGCGCTTGCGCCGGCTGGCGGCCAAGGTGTTCCACGTGCGCTCGATCAGCGCGCTGCGGCCCAACGTGGAGCGTCTCACCCGCTGGTTGCTCGAGAGTCTGGCCGACCGGACCGAGCTTGATTTCATCGCCGACTTCGCCGGGCCGCTGCCGGCGCTCGTGATCATGGACATGCTCGGCGCGCCGCGCGAGGAGCTCGCGCGCCTGAAGCGCCTGTCGGACGAGATGGCGCTTTTCATCGGCAGCGCGCGCGACGCGGCCGAAAAGTACCAGCGCGCGTCGGCCGCGACACGCGAGATGGCGGAGATTTTCCGCGAGCTGGTGCGCGCGCGCCGCGCGGCGCCCCGGCGCGACCTCCTGTCCGAGCTCGTGGCGCTCGACGACGGGGGCGACCGGCTCTCCGACGACGAGCTGGTCGCGACCTGCATCCTGCTGCTCTTCGCCGGCCACGAGACCACGACACACCACCTCGCCAATGGCCTGCGCGCCTTGATGCATTTTCCTTACCAACTACAAAGACTCCGGGGAAACCCGGCGCTTGCTCCCGCCGCGGTGGAAGAGCTGTTGCGCTACGACGGTCCGATCGGTGCCCAGGTGCGGATCGTGCAGGAGCCCCACGAGCTGCACGGCAAGCAGCTGCAGCCCGGCGAGCGCGTGTTCCTGCTGATGAACGCGGCCAATCGCGACCCGCGCGCGTACCCCGATCCCGACCGGCTGGACCTCGCGCGCAATGGCGTGCCGCATCTCACTTTCGGCTTCGGCGCCCATATCTGCCTCGGCTTTCCGCTCGCCCGGCTCGAAGGTCAGATCGCGCTGCCCGCGGTGCTTGCGCGCTGGCGGCGCATCGAGCTCGCCGGCGCGCCGTTGGAATGGATGGACTCGATGGTCCTGCGGGGTATGAAGGCGATGCCGCTAAGGGTGTCGACCTGAGCGCCGAGCCCGACCACTTGCCGCCGCGCCTCTGGTGGGTGCTCGCGAGCCTGACGCTCGCCTGGGGGTTCAACTGGACCGCGATGAAGGTCGCGCTCGCCGAAGTGCCGCCGTGGACCTTCCGCAGCGTTTGCCTCGGCCTCGGCGCCGCGGTGCTGTTCCTCGCGCTGCGCGCGGGCGGCCAGCGCATCGCGCTGCCGCGCGGTCAGTGGGGACGCCTCTGGCTCCTCGCGCTCCTCAACATCACGAGCTGGAACATGCTGGTCGCTTTCGCCGTGGGCATGATTCCTTCGGGGCGCGCGGCGATCGTGGCGTACACCATGCCTGTCTGGGCGGTTCCGCTGTCGGTTTGGCTCCTCGGCGAGCGCATTACGGGAAGGAAGCTCGTGGGCCTTGCGCTCGGCCTGGGCGGCCTGGCGCTCCTGCTGCTCGAGAGCTTCGCCGGCCTCGGCGCGGCGCCGCTCGGCTCGCTGCTCGCCTTCGGCGCCGCGGTGTCCTGGGCGCTCGGCACCGTGCTGCAGAAACGCTTCCCCGTGAACCTGCCGGTCGGGCCGTATACCGCGTGGATCATGGTGCTCGGCGGCGTGCCGATCTTCGCCGGCGCCCTCGCGTTCGAGGACTGGCGCGCGCTGCGCGAAGTCGGCGTGATCGCGTGGCTCGGCACCGCGTACAACGTGGTGATCGCCTTCGCCTTCGCGCACTGGGCCTGGATCAAGATCGCGACCTCGGTGCCGGTGAGCGTGTTCTCGATCAGCATGCTGCTGATACCGGTCGTCGGCGTGGTGAGCGGAATGCTGTTTCTCGGCGAACGCCCGACCTGGGCCGAGTACGTGGCGCTCGCGCTCGTGATCGTCGCGCTGCTCACGGTGCTGCGGCCAAGTGGCGTCGCGCGGGGATCCGCGCGGGGCTCCAGTTCCTGACCGCCTGCCGCAGGTCGTCGGTCTCGGGCTGACCGAGAAACGAGAGCGCGCGCCGTAAGACCTCCACGCTCGGCCAGACCGGCGCCGCGCCGGTCTGCTTCGAGAGCTTCTCGCCTGCGGCGTTGACCGCTGCCGGCACGTGCAGGTAACGCGGCGTCGCGTAGCCGAGCAGCCGCTGCAACAGGATCTGACGCGGCGTCGAATCCAGAAGATCCGCGCCGCGCACCACGTCAGTCACGCCCTGCGCGGCGTCGTCCACGACGACCGCGAGCTGGTAAGCGAACTGTCCGTCCGCCCGATACAGGACGAAATCGCCGACGTCGCGTCCGACGACCTGCTCCTGGCGGCCTTGCACACGATCGACGTAGATAATGGGCTCCGAACCGGCGAGGACGCGCTGTGCGCGCCGCGTCCGGCCGAGGGCGATCCCGCTGCGGCAAGTTCCCGGGTAGATCTGCGCGCCGTCGGCCGCCAGGCCGAGCGACGAATCGGCGATCTCGCGTCGCGAGCAGCCGCACCAATAGGTGTGCGCCTCCAGGCTTCGCAGCGCTTCCCGGTAGAGCGCGCTGCGCGCGCTCTGGTAGACCACCTCGCCGTCCCAGGAGAGCCCGAAGGCTTCCAGCGTGCGGAGAATCTGGTCCGCCGCCCCGGGCTGCGCGCGCGGCGTGTCGAGGTCCTCGATGCGCAACAGCCAGCGGCCGCCGGCGGCGCGCGCATCGAGCCAGCTCGCGAGCGCCGCGACCAGCGACCCGAAGTGCAGCGGACCGGTCGGCGAGGGCGCGAACCGGCCAGCGTACATGATTGTCTAGAGTACACTGCCCCCGTTTTTTCTCTTCGCACGAAAGGATCGCCGTGGCCATCGTCGAGCTCACCAAGGACAACTTCGAGAAGACCGTCAACGACCACCCGATGGTGATCGTCGATTTCTGGGCTCCCTGGTGCGGGCCGTGCCGCGGCTTCGCCCCGGTATTCGAGAAAGCGTCCGAAGCGCACGCCGACGTCGTGTTCGCGAAGGTCAACACCGACGAGCAGCAGGAACTCGCCGCGAGCTTCGGCATTCGCTCGATTCCCACGCTGATGGTGTTCCGCGAGAAGGTGATCCTCTTCAGTCAGCCGGGCGCGCTGCCCGGCGCCGCGCTCGAGCAGGTGATCACCCAGGCGAAGGCGCTCGACATGGCCAAGGTCCACGCCGAGGTCGAGGGGCAGGCGCGCAACCCGCAGTAACATTAGGGCCGCGATGAGCGGCTCACGGCTCGAGAAGGACAGCTTCGGCACCATCGAGGTGCCGGCCGACCGGCTCTGGGGCGCGCAGACCGAGCGCAGCCGCCGCTTCTTCCGCATTTCCAGCGAGCGCGTGCCGCTCGCGGTGATCCACGCCCTCGCGCTGGTCAAGCAGGCCGCGGCCCGGGTCAATGCCGAGTTAAACCTTTTGCCGAAGGAAAAGGCAGAGGCAATCGAGCGCGCGGCCGACGAAGTGCTGTCCGGCCGGCATGACGGCGAGTTCCCGCTCGTCGTATGGCAGACCGGCTCCGGCACGCAGACCAACATGAACGTGAACGAGGTGCTCGCCAATCGTGCTTCGGAGCTCCTCGGCGGCGAGCGCGGGCAGAAGCGCCTGGTGCATCCCAACGACGAGGTGAACCTCGGCCAGTCGTCGAACGATATCTTCCCGACCGCCATGCACATCGCCGCCGCGCGCGTGGTGCAGGACGAGGTCATTCCCGCCACCGAGCTGCTGAGGGCCACCTTGGCCCGCAAGCGCGATGCGTTTGCCTCGATCATCAAGATCGGGCGCACGCACCTGCAGGACGCCACCCCGCTCACGCTCGGCCAAGAATTTTCCGGCTACGTAGCCCAGCTCGAGCACGCGCAGGCCGCGTTGCGCGCCGCGCTGCCGGGGCTGCATGAGCTCGCGATCGGCGGCACGGCAGTGGGCACGGGCCTCAACACGCACGCGGAATTTGCCGGCCGGGTTTGCGTCCGGGTCGCTGCCAGCACCAAGATTGCTTTCGTGGAAGCGAAGAACAAGTTCGCCGCCTTGGGCGGGCACGAGCCGCTGGTATTCGCGCATGGCGCGCTGAAGACTCTGGCTGTCGCGCTTTCCAAGATCGCGAACGACATCCGCCTGCTCGCCTCGGGGCCGCGTTCGGGCTTCGCGGAGCTGCGTATTCCGGAGAACGAGCCCGGAAGCTCGATCATGCCGGGCAAGGTCAACCCGACTCAGGCAGAGGCGTTGACCATGCTGTGCGCCCAGGTGATGGGGAACGACGTCGCGGTAACGCTCGGCGGCGCATCGGGCCACCTCGAGCTCAACGTGTACAAGCCGATGATGATCCATGCGTTCCTGCAAAGCGCGCGGCTGCTTGCCGACGGCTGCCGCTCGTTCGACGAGCATTGCGCGCAGGGCATCGAGCCCGACAAGGCGCGTATCGGCGAGCTGCTGGCGCGCTCGCTGATGCTGGTCACGGCGCTCGCGCCGCATATCGGCTACGACCGCGCCGCCGACATCGCGAAGAAGGCGCATCGCGAAGGCAGCACGCTGCGCGAGGCCGCGCTCGCTCTCGGCTACGTGAGCGCGCAGGACTTCGACCGCTGGGTGCGCGCCGATGCCATGCTCGGGCCGAAGCGATGAGGCGCAGGAACTTCATGCTCGCAATGATGGCCGCGGCGGCGTTGCCGGCGCATCCAGGAGCCGAACGCTTTCATCGCGGGCTGCTGTGGCGCGTCCGCCGCGATGGCGCGGCGCCGAGCCATGTCTACGGCACGATTCACGTCGCCGATCCGCGCGTCGCCGATCTGCCGCCGGTGGTGCGCGCGCATTTCGATGCCGCAAGAAGCCTGATGCTCGAGTTCGTGCCCGATAGCTATTCGCGCGAGCGCTTCCTCGAGGCGGCGATGTTCCTCGATCGGCGCACGCTCGCGGACGAGATCGGGCCCGAGGATTTCGAGCGCGCGGTCGCGGTGCTCGCGCCGGCCGGCCTGTCGCGCGAGCTGGTGAGCAAGCTCAAGCCCTGGGGCGTCCTCCTCAACCTGCGCAATCCGAAGCGTGCGGAGCACGGCGTGGCGCTCGACAACCGGCTCGCCGAGCTGGCGCGCGCGCGGCGGCTGCCGGTCTCGCAGATCGAAGGGGTGGAGGAGCAGATTTTCACCTTCGACGAGTTCCCGATGGAGTCGCAGGTCGCACTGCTCCGGCACAGCCTCGCGCACGCCGACGAGCTGGCCGAGATCGCCGAGCGCACGCTCGAGGCCTACCTCGAGCGCGACCTGGCGGCGATCTGGCGCCTGCGCGAGCACTTCGTCGCGCGCCACCCGCAGATCGCCAGGCACCAGGCGGTGATGACCAAGCGCGTGCTCTACGATCGCAGCGTGGTCATGGCATTTCGCATGCAGCGCGAGCTGCGCCGCGGCGCCGCGTTCGTCGCGCTCGGCGCGCTCCACCTGTATGGGGAGAAGGGGGTCCTCGCGCTGCTGGAAGAGGACGGCTACCGCGCCGAAAGGGTGTACTAGGTGCTCGTGGTCCTGATCTCCGGTCGCGGCAGCAACATGGAAGCGTTGATCGAAGCCGGGCTGCCGGTCGGCGCGGTCATCAGCAATCGGGCCGACGCCGCAGGGCTCGCGCTTGCCGGCAAGCGCGGCATCGCGACCCGGGTCGTCGAGCATCGGCGCTACGCGGCGCGCGAGGACTTCGACCAGGCGCTCGCCGCCGAGGTCGACCGCTTTGCGCCGCGCCTGGTGGCGCTCGCGGGATTTATGCGCATCCTGACGCCCGGCTTCATCGCGCGCTATCGCGAGCGGCTGCTCAACATCCATCCCTCGCTCCTGCCGGCGTTCCCGGGACTGGACACGCACGAGCGCGCGCTCGCCGCGGGCGTCAAGGTGCACGGCTGCACGGTCCATTTCGTCACCGCCGAGCTCGACCACGGGCCGATCGTGGCGCAGGCCGTGGTGCCGGTACGCGCCAGCGACGATGCCGCGACGCTCGCCGCGCGTGTGCTCAAGCAGGAGCACGTGATTTATCCTCGCGCCGTGCGCTGGTTCCTGGAGGACAAGCTCGCCCTCCGCAATGGCGTGGTTCAGCTGAAAGGCAACGATGCGCAGCTTGTGTTGGCTGCTGATTAGCCTGCCGCTTTCGGACGCGGCGTTCGCGCAGGCGGTTCCACCGCCGCGCGTGGAGATCGAATACGAGCTCAAGCGCAACGGCAAGACCATGGCGGAGGTGGTCGATCGCCTGGAGCACGCGAACGGCGCGTACCAGCTCACCGAGACCTGGAAGGGTAAGGGGATGTACTCGCTGCTCGGCCGCGCCAAGCGCACGAGCCAGGGTACGCTCACGGCGGGCGGGCCGCGCCCGCATGAGTACGTCGACGAGCGCAGCGGCCGCGACACGCAGCGCGTCACGTTTGACTGGGCCGCAAACACCATCACCCGCCGCTACAAGGGCCAGACGCGCACCGAGCCGGTGCCCGCCGATACGCAGGACCGGTTGTCGTTCCTGTTCGCGCTGACGTTCGCGTCGCAGAAGAACGAGTCCGTGAGCTTTCACGTCGCCGATGGCCGCGGCATGTCGCGCCATACCTACGATCCGAACGGCCGCGAGCGCATCGGGACCCCCGCGGGCGAATTCGACACCGTCAGGGTCTTGCGCAAGAACGGCTCGGGTGACGTCGCCGAGATCTGGCTCGCCGCGAACCGCAGCTATCTTCCGGTGCGCATCGTGGTGGTCGAGCAGGACGGCACGCGCTACGAGCACGTCGCCACGCGCATCTCGCAGTGACCCTCACGCGCGGGGTCCTGGCCCACGCCCGGGACGCGCTTTCGCGGTTGCTGCGCTTCGATGCGCCCGCCGACCAGGTCCTGTCGAGCTACTTCCGCAGCCACCGCAATCTCGGCCGCCGCGATCGCGCGTTCGTCGCGGAGACAGTATTCGCGGTGTTGCGCCGCAAGCGCTCGCTCGAAACGGCGGCGGGAAGCACCGATCCCCAGTCGCTGCTCGCCGCGGCGCTGGTACGCATCCAGGGACTGTCGTCGCGGGCGCTGCAGGAATTCTTTGATGCGGATCTTCTGCGCCAGCTGCGCGAGCAACGCCCCGAGCGGCTGCCGGCCGCGGTGCGCGCGGACTTGCCCGATTGGCTCTGGGAGCGACTCGTCCGCATGCATGGCGAAGAGCAGGCCGCACGGATCGCGCAGGGGCTGCTCAATCCGGCGCCGCTCGACCTGCGCGTCAATCTCGCGCGCGTTGACCGGGCTGCCGCGCGCGCGCGATTGACGAGCGATGGCCTCGAGGCATCGGACACGCCGTATTCGCCGTCCGGCCTGCGCCTCGACGCCAAGCCGGCGATCAACCGGCATGCGCTCTTCACCGCAGGCCTGATCGAGGTTCAGGACGAAGGCAGTCAGCTCCTCGCCTGGCTGCTCGCGCCCCGACGTGGCGAGATGATCGCCGATTACTGCGCGGGCGCCGGCGGCAAGACTCTTGCTCTTGCGATGCTGATGCGCGGAACGGGCCGGGTCTACGCGATGGATATCTCGGCGAAGCGGCTGGCGGCGCTTGCGCCGCGCGCCGCGCGAGCCGGCATCACCAACGTGCATACATTGATGCTCGGCGAGGACGACGCACGCGCCCGACGGCTCACCGGCAAGCTCGACCGCGTCCTGGTGGATGCGCCGTGCACCGGTCTGGGCACCCTGCGGCGAAACCCCGACCTGAAATGGCGCCACGGCCCGGTGGCAGTAGCCGAGCTGGCCGAAAAGCAGCGCCGGATCCTCGGCGCGGCGGCGCGGCTCCTGAAGCCGGGCGGCCGGCTCGTCTACGCGACCTGCAGCATCCTGCAGGAGGAA
>Ga0075421_100013495_pt1 | contig 10186 bp, 9 predicted proteins | sample SoiMetdeltSBSDD5_FD_75292 | JGI IMG/M metagenome (GOLD analysis project Ga0075421, IMG submission 75292) | Bulk soil microbial communities from a Populus tree surrounding site in Tennessee, USA - Soil MetaG P. deltoides SBSDD5 | ecosystem: Environmental > Terrestrial > Soil > Tree plantation... | reverse complement strand
ATGGCGGCACGGACACCACCGAGACCACCGCAGGCGAGGAGCTGACCCCGATCAAGGTCGGCATCCTCCCCCTCGCTGGGCTGGCACCCCTCTACTACGGCATCGAGCAGGGCTACTTCGCGGACGAGGGCCTCGACGTCACGACCGAGATCGGCCAGGGCGGTGCCCAGCTGGCCCCGGCCGTGCTCAACAACGACTACCAGTTCGCCGTGGGCGAGTACCTCTCGATCATGCAGGCCCGCGAGAACAACGTGGGCATCCAGGTCGTGTCCAACCTGACCAACGCCGCCGACGGCCCCGACCAGGGCATCAACGCGCTGCTGGCGAAGGCCGACAGCGGCATCGAGGGTCCCGCGGACCTGGCCGGCAAGACGATCGCGCTCAACGGCCTCGGTGGCATGGAAGAGGTCGCGGTCCGGGCCATCCTCGACGAGGAGGGCATCGACGCCTCGGGTGTCGAGTTCGTCGAGATCCCGTTCCCCGACATGAACGCGGCGGTCGAGGCCGGTGAGGTCGACCTCGCCGCCCAGCCCGAGCCGTTCGTCACGCTGGGTGAGCAGGCCGGCCTGGTCAACGTGCTCGATCCCTTCTACGAGGCGATCCCGGGCATGCCCCTGGGTCTGTTCTTCGGGTCGGAGGAGTGGCTCGCCGACAACCCCGACCTCGCCGAGGCCTTCGTCCGGGCCCTCGACCGCTCGATCGAAGCGTCGTCCGACACCGAGGCCATGAAGGAAGCCATCGTCGCCAACACCGACACCGACGCCGAGCTGGCCGACGAGATCGCGCTGGATCACTGGGTGTCGGAGATCGACCGTGACAAGCTGACGACCATGGGCGAGCTGGCCACGAGGTACGGAGCGCTCGAAGAGGAGCCGAACCTCGACGAGCTCATCTGGACGGGCTGATTGATCAGTCCCTACGTCCGCCGGCTGCGGCTGGCCGCCGAGCTGCGCGCGCTGCGCACCGAGGGCGGTCTCACGCACGAACAGCTCGCCAAGAAGATCGGGCAGAGTCGCGCCCAGATCTCACGCTTGGAGAACGGTCATGTCGTCGACCAGGCCGACGTCATGAGCATCCTCGACGCGCTCGGCGTCGAGGACGAGCGGTGGACCATGATCCTCACCATCGCCCGCGAGGCCGGCGAGCGCGGCTGGTGGGAGTCCAACCGGGGCATGGGCGAGCGCCAGGCCCTCTACGCCAACCTCGAGGCGGGCGCCGAGACGATCCGGGAGTACCAGGGCACGTTCGTGCCCGGGTTGCTGCAGACCCCGGACTTCACCCGGGCCCGCATCGAGGCCGACCGCCAGACCGGCTCGGGCGGCTTCACCGCGACCAAGGCGATCGAGGGCCGGCTGGGCCGCCAGCGCATGCTGCGCCGGCCCGAGGGCCCGAAGTACGACGTGATCCTCGACGAGCTCGCCATCCGCCGGCCGTCCGCCCCGCCCGAGGTCCTCAAGGCCCAGCTCTACCACCTCGCCGCCACGGTCAACGTCGATCCCAACGTGACCCTGCGGGTGCTGCCGGTCGCCGCCGAGATCGACGGCTACACCGTGCCCCGCTCGTCGTTCTCGATCTACACCTTCACCGATCCGGGCGACCCCAACGTCGTCGCGGTCGACACGGTCACCGACGACCTGGTGCTCACCGAGCAGGCGCTGGTGAACCGCTACCTCGAGATGTTCAACCGCCTGCGCCGCGCCTGCCTCGCCGAGGAGGCCAGCCTGCAGCTCCTCATCGACACCGCCCACGGCGCCTGACCCGCGTTCTGTCTTTGCTGATGCGCAGTGGTGCGCATCAGCAAAGACAGAACGGAGGGATCAAGCGGCGGGGACGAGCGCCCCGCGGCGGTGGCGGTGGGCGCGTGACACCAGCGCCAGCATGGGGGTCGCCATCAGCGTGGTGACGAGGGCCATCAGGACCATGATCGTGAACATCGTCTCGCCGATGACGCCCAGCTCGAGGCCGACGGTGAGGATCACCAGCTCGGTCAGGCCCCGGGTGTTCATGAGGATCCCGATCACGTTGGCGTCCCTCCACGGCTCGCCGGTGATGCGGGCGGCGATGGCCGAGCCGCCCCACTTGCCGACGATCGCCGCGGCGACGACCGCCGCCGTCACCCCCCACAGGTAGGGGCTGTCGAGCATGTCGATGCGGGTGGCGAGACCGACGACCACGAAGAACACCGGCAGCAGCAGCGAGAGCGTGACGGTCTCGAGCTTCAGCTTGACCTCGTGCTGGATGCCCTCGCCGCGGGGCATGACCGCCCCGGCCAGGAACGCGCCGAAGATGGCGTGGATGCCGATCTCCTCGGTGGTCCACGCGCAGCCCAGCGCCAGGGCCAGCGCCCCCCAGACGGGCACGGCCGGCAGCCGGGCGAGCAGAGGCCGGACGAGGCCGAGCATCGCCACGACGAAGGCCAGCGACAGGGCGATCGTGGTCAGCGTCTCGGCGAAGCCGGCCGACTTCACGATCGCCACGACGCCGGCGAGCACGCACCAGGCGGTGATGTCGTCGACCGCGGCGCAGGTCATGGTGAGCACGCCGACCCGGGTCTTGTAGAGCCCGGTCTCCTGGAGCACCCGGGCGAGCACCGGGAAGGCCGTGATCGCCATGGCGACGCCCAGGAACAGCACGAAGCCCAGCCGGTCCGCCCCCTCGCCGAAGCGGGGGTGCAGCCAGAAGCCCAGGCTCACGCCGAGCAGGATCGGCAGCAGGATCGAGGCGTGGCTGATCAGCACCGCCTTGTGGCCCTGCCCCGACAGCTTCGGCAGGTCCAGCTCCAGGCCGATCAGGAACATGAAGACCACCAGCCCGAGCTGGGCCACGATCTTGAGCGCCCCGACGATCTCGCTGGGGAACAGGTAGTCGACGGCCTCCGGCCAGACCACGCCGAGCAGGCTGGGACCGAGGGCGATCCCCGCCAGGATCTCGCCGTGGACCTGGGGTTGGCCGATCAGCGAGATCAGCCAGCCGAAGAGCCGGGCGGCCAGGAGGACGACCGCGACAGCGAGCAGGATGCGCACGTTGACCGCGGCCGGGGTGAGCGTTGCTGCTAGTGCCATGGCCGCATGCTCGGGAGGCCGAGCAAGCCGCGCGCAAGGCCCGCCCGGCAGCCATGGGGTTGCACCTGACTTGCAAAGGGGGTTGCACCTTTACGCCGTCAGTTCCACGGCGAGCACGGAGGCAACCCATGGGTGGATACGACATCGTGGACGAGAAGGTGATCGATGCCTCGCCGGCGACCGTGTGGCACGCGGTCCTGGCGGAGATGCGGGGCGCCCGCCGGTGGTGGACGCCCCACGTGACCTTCGAGCCCGGCACGACCCCGATCGACGAGGTGGGCGGCGAGGCCCGCGCCACCATCCACACGCGCGGCGAGGACAAGCGCGGCCTGCGCCTGCGCTTCACCGCCCGGACCCGCTCGGTCGAGCCGGGCCGCAAGCTGGTGGCCGACTACGTCGCGGGCGCGTTCCGCGGCCAGGGCATCTTCTCGGTCGCCCCGGTCGGCGGCGGGCGCACGCTGCTGACCATGCGGTGGGTGGCCCGCCCCCACGGCTGGGTGCGCATCCTCGCCAAGGTGGTCAACATCGGCAAGGAGCACTCGAAGACCAGCCAGGCCGCGCTGGCCAACCTCGCCACGCTGGTGCGTGACCGCGACGAGGCCGCGAAGGCGGTGCGCTAGCCATGGCCGCCGTCCACCCGCGGATCGCCGCGCCGACGACCGACACCGCCGGCCTGTGGGACCTGCGCCGGCACGGTCCGACCAGCCCCGGCCACGGCACGGTCCTGCTGCTGCCCGGCGCCATGTGCACCGGCGCGTTCTACGACGACGTCGTCGCCGACCCCCGGGTCCGTGACGGCGACTCCCGCTGGATCACCGCGACGCCGCCGGGCTTCGGCGGCCAGCCGGTCCCCGGCCGCTTCGACCCCACCGTCGAGGACTACGCCGAGATCACGAGCGACCTCGCCGCCGAGGTCGGGGCCGACACGATCGTCGCCCACAGCTACTTCGCCAACGTCGCGATCGAGATGGCCGCCACCGGCGGGTTCTCGGGCCGGCTGGTGCTGCTGTCGCCGTGCTTCGCGGCCGACGACGAGGAGAGCGACACCCGCATGTTCGGCCGCCTGGCCGGCGTGCCGGTGGTGGGCGGCATCGTGTGGCGCCTGCTCCCCAAGCTGATGGGCGTCGGGATGAAGGGCCGGTTCCCCGAGGCCGCGCAGGCGCGGCTCGTGGCCGAGATGCAGCGCTTCGACCCCAAGGTCACCCGCCGGATGACCCAGGCGTACTTCGCCTACCTCGCGACCAACGAGGGTGGCATCGCCCAGCGGCTGTGCGGCTCGGGCGTGCCCACCTGGGTGGTGCGCGGCGAGGACGACGAGGTCGGCTTCGCCGAGCTCGAGCGGCGCAAGCTCCGCAACTGCCCGCGGGTCTCGCTGGTCACCGTCCGCGACGCCAAGCACTTCGTGATGGCCGACCAGCCCGGTGCGGTCGTCGACGTGACGCTGCGGGCCCTGACCCACAGCGACGTCCTCTAGGCGCCGCTGGGCGTCCGCCCGGAGGAGACGCGGAGGAGACCATGTCCCGGCCATCGGCGCCGTTGGCGATGTCGGACGAGGCGCGTCGCGACCTCGAGGAGGTCGCGGGGTCCCACGGTTCGCCGCTCCAGGAGATCCGGCGCGCACGCGCCCTGCTCCTCGCGGCCGAGGGGCTCAGCAACGTCGCGATCGCCGACCGCTGCGGCTTCACGCCCCGGACCGTGGCGCACCTGCGGGCGCGCTTCGGGGCCAGCGGCGTCGACGCGGTCCGGTGGGACCGCCGGGGCCGGGTGCCGCCGCGGGAGATCCCGGGCGAGCTCGTCGAGGTCCTCCCCGACGGGGCGCTGGTCATCGACGGCCGCCGGGTCCGGGCCGTGGGGCTCTACGAGACCCCCGCGCAGCGGGCCGTGGCGGCCACCCCGACCCCCACCGATGCCGCGACGACCGACGGGGTGGTGGTCCGCAGCACGTGGGCCTCGCACCGCTCGTTCCTGTCCTTCCTCAAGACCCTCGACCGGGAGGTGCACAAGGCGCACGACATCGTGCTCCTGCTCGATCGCTGGCCCGGTCACGTCGACCAGTACGAGGTCGACCGCTGGCTCTCGCACCCGCGACGGAGCCGCTTCCACCTCCACTTCCTTCGCTCACCCGCGTGGCAGCGCGTCGCGGCGGAGCAGCTCCGTCCTCTCACAAGGAGACCTGGAAATGACGGTAGACACCTGGCAGCGCTCGCTCCGCTCTGAGGGCTGGGCCCGGCTCGAGCCCCAGCTCGCCGCGACCCGGGCGCGCGGCGAGATGATGAGCAAGTACGAGACCGAGGGCCGCCACAGCCTGGTGCCCTACGGGATCGACCGGTTCAGCCCCTACGCCGACGTCGAGGGCCGCCGCTACCTGATGATGTCGGGCTACAGCTACCTGGGCCTCAGCGGGGACGAGCGGGTCGTGGCCGCGGCCAAGGCCGCCGTCGACCGCTACGGCACCGGCACCCACGGCGTGCGGGTGCTGGCCGGGTCGCTGCCGCTGCACACCGAGCTCGAGGCCGCGGTGGCCCGGGCGGCCGGTCGCCCCGACGCGATGGTGTTCGGGTCGGGCTACGCGGCCAACGCCGGCACGATCTCCGCGATCCTCGGTCCCCGCGACACGGTGTTCGTCGACAAGGCCGACCACGCCAGCATCCTCGACGGCTGCCGCATCAGCCGGGCCACCACGGTCCGCTTCCGCCACAACGACGCCGACGACCTCGATCGCCGGCTGCGCAACGAGGCGGGCGACGGCGTCCGGCTCGTGGTGGTCGACAGCGTGTACTCGATGGACGGCGACGTCGCTCCCCTGCCGGCGCTGCGCGAGGTCTGCGACCGGCACGGGGCCCTGCTCATGGTCGACGAGGCCCACGCCTTCGGCGTGATCGGCCGCACCGGCAAGGGCATCGAGGACCACTTCGACCACGCGGCGTTCGTCGACATCAAGATGGGCACGCTGTCGAAGGCGATCCCGTCGGTCGGCGGGTGGGTGGCGGCGTCCGAGGAGCTGATCCAGCACCTGCGCTACCACGCCCGGCCGTTCCTGTTCTCGGCCGCGCTGCCGCCGGCCCAGATCGGTGCGGCGATCGAGGCTCTGCGGATCCTCGAGGCCGAGCCCGAGCGCGTCACCCACATCCAGACCCAGGCGGCCCGGCTGCGCAAGGCGCTCAACGACGCCGGCGTGTCGACCGGCCACAGTGAGACCGCGGTCGTGCCGCTCATCGCCGGGGCCGACGACCGGGCCTGCGAGCTGGCCAGCGCCTGCCGGCGCGAGGGCGTGATCGCCCTGCCGGTGCTGCCGCCGGCGGTCGCCCGGGGCACGGCCCGGCTGCGGCTGGCGATCACCGCCCGGCACTCCGAGGAGGACATCGGCATCGCGATCAAGTCGTTCCTCGCCGCCGGCCGAGCCTGCGGGTTGGTCTCGTGACCGGCCTCAGCCAGCTCATCGCCGCGACCGCCGTGCTCGCCACGGCGGTCATCTACGGCTTCGACGTCTTCGCCGCGGTGGTGCTGCGGCCGGCGCTCGAGAAGGTCGACGACCGGTCGCTCACCGCGGTGATGGGCCACGTCCACTCCTACGGGGACCGCCGCCTGGCGGTCCCCAGCGCGCTGAGCCTGCTGGCCGCCGCGGCGACGACCGGCACCGCGCTGGCCGCGGGGCGCGGCGGGGCCGCGCTCGCCGCCGGCGTCGCCACGGTCGCCCTGGCCGCGTGGCTGGCGATCTACGGCCGCATCAGCGCGCCCATCAACCGGACCCTCACCGGGGCCGCGGTCGCCGGGCGCGTCGCCGACGACGCCCACGGTCTGCAGCAGCGCTGGAACGGCGTGATCGTGCCCCGCACGGCGCTGCAGGCCCTGGCCCTCGCCTGCCTCTGCATCGCCCTCGTGGTCTGACGGCACCAACCCGTTCTGGGCTCTGGATATCTCTCGCGAGCGAGATATCCAGAGCCCAGAACCATCTATTTGCCCAAAACGAGATGTTGCCGCCACACCCATGGGTTGGTGTGGCGGCAACTCCTTTGCCCTGTGGCTCGTGGCACGACCTCCTAGCGATCGATGCGGGTCAGACCGAGGCGGTAGTTGTTGAAGTAGCCCTTCTCGAAGCTGTAGGCGAAGATGTCGAGGTAGCGCTCGAAGCGCTGGACGATCTCCTCGCTCTCGAGGGCGACCGCCTCGTCACGCCGCTCGGCGAGGTACTCCAGCCAGACCCGGCAGGCCCGGCCGAACCACGAGGCGTCCTGGTAGAGGTCGGTCACCTCGAAGAGCCCCTGGGTGGCCGCGGCGAGCTCGTGCAGGTACGGCACGTGGCAGTCGGCGAACTCCTCGCGCAGCAGGAACCGCATGTCGTCGAGGACCTGCCGGTCGCGCGGCATGTAGCCGGTCGTCATGACGTGCAGGGCGAACACGCCCTGGGGCTTGAGCATGCCGTGGAGGTGGCGGAACAGCTTGCGGTAGCGGCTCACCCGCTCGGACGGCGCCAGCTTCGACGACACGAAGTGCTCCAGCGCGTTGCTGCAGAACATGGCGTCGTAGGGCTCGTCGGTCTGGTGGTCTTCCCAGCTCTCGACGTGGACCTCGATCCTGGGGTTGCCGAGGCCGTTGATCCAGTCGGCCTGGGTGCGGCTCAGCGTGACGCCGACGCCCTTCTGCACGCCGTGGTGGTCGACGAAGCGCTGCAGGGCCGAGCCCCAACCGCAGCCGACGTCGAGGACCCGCTCGGCGTTCTCGGCGCGCATCAGCTCGGCGAACACGTCGAGCTTGCGGGCCTGGGCGGTCTCGTGGTCGCGGACGTCGTCCTCGCCCTCGAGCCAGCAGCCGCCCGAGTACTGCAGCGCCGGTCCGAGCAGCAGCCGGTAGAACTCGGTGCCGACCTCGTAGTGGTGTCGTATCGCCTCAACAGTGGGACTCGCGGTCGTCATGTTCTGCCTCCGGGCTTCAGCGAAATGGACATGCTGATTCGCGGTTTACCGAGGCGCGCGCAATTCGCTCGCAATCTTGCGATCGGGTTGCACCGGGGCTCCTAGAACTGGTCTCGACTTGATGCTCGACGATCAGAGCCAGGAGTGAGAATGACGGACGCACACCATGAGCTTGATTCGGACGTCCTTGTCATCGGTGGCGGCCCAGCCGGATCCACCATGGCATCGTTCTTGGCCAAGAAGGGCCACTCCGTCTCACTGCTCGAACGCGCGCACTTCCCTCGCGAGCACGTGGGGGAATCGATGCTCCCCTTCTGCTACCACGTCTTCGAGGAGCTCGGCGTCCTCGAGACCATGCAGGAGCGGTTCGTCCGCAAGCCGGGCGTCCGCTTCATCGACACCGACGGCTCCACCAACACCGCGTGGTGCTTCAACCGGCACATCACCGACGCCAGCCAGCTGTCGTTCCAGGTGATCCGGTCGGAGTTCGACGACGTGCTGCTGCGCAACTCCGAGCGGCTGGGCGCCAAGGTCTTCGAGGGCCACCGCGTGGTCGACGTCGACCTCGGCCCCGAGCGCTCGGTGGTCACCGCCACCGACGACGCCGGCGCCACGAAGACCTTCACCACCCGCTTCGTCGTCGACGCCAGCGGCCGTGAGACGTTCATGTCGAACCGCCTCAAGACCAAGACCGCCCACAAGGAGCTCGAGCGCACCGCGGTCAGCTGCACCAACTGGAAGGGCGCGGTCTACAAGGACACCCTCGACGAGGGCCTGATCCAGATCGTCTACCTCGGCGGCGAGAAGCAGGGCTGGATCTGGTGCATCCCGCTGGGCACCGACCGGGTCAGCGTCGGGGTCGTGATGAACACCCGCTACTTCCGCGAGCAGCGGGCCAAGCTCAAGGCCGAGGGCCACGAGGACTGGCGCCTCGCCCTGTACCTGCAGGAGATCGAGGCGGCGCCGTTCACCCGCGAGATCCTCGCCGACGCCTCGATGCACGCCCAGCTCCAGGTCAACGGCGACTACTCCTACGTCTGCCACCAGAAGTGGGGCGACCAGTTCGCCCTGGTCGGCGACTCGTCGGCGTTCATCGACCCGATCTTCTCGACCGGCGTGTTCATGGCGATGAAGAGCGCCAGCATCGCGTCGGAGGCCGTCGACCTGCGCCTGCGCGAGGGCGTCGAGGCCTCCGAGGTCGCCTTCAAGGACGCCTACGAGCGCATCACCGGCGCCTACAACCTGATCGACAAGCTGATCCGGCTCTTCTACACGCCCGATGTCGTCAACTTCGCCCAGCTGTCCGCGGCGGAGACGGCGTTCCAGGACTTCGAGCACTACCGGAACGCGATGGGCGTCTACCACTTCCTGATCGCCGGCGACTTCTTCGACCGGTCCAACTACTACGACGACTTCGTCGAGACCCTGCGGGCCCCCCGGAACTTCGACCGCTACAAGAAGACGATCATCGATCGCCCCAACTTGAACAGCGTGTCGTGCGACGTCCCCCGCGAGGTCGCCTTCCACGACGGCCTCCGGCTCCACGAGCCGCGCCGCGAGCGAGAGGGGATCTGATCATGACCACCCTGGACGACCACGGCATCGACGGCTCGGCCGGCGCCAACGGCGGTCCCCGCTCCCGGGATGTGCACGTGGCGATCGTCGGCAGCGGCTTCTCGGGGCTGGGCCTCGCGATCCGCCTGCGCGAGGCCGGCGTCGAGGACTTCGTGGTCCTCGAGCGGGCCGACGAGGTCGGCGGCACCTGGCGGGACAACACCTACCCCGGGTGCTCCTGCGACGTCTACGCCAACCTCTACTGCTACTCGTTCGCCCCGAACCCGCACTGGAAGACGACGTTCGGCAAGCAGCCCGAGCTGCTCGAGTACCTGCGGTCGTGCGCCGACCGCTTCGGGGTGACCCCCCACGTCCGCTTCGGCCACGAGGTCGTCGCCGCCCGCTGGGACGCGGCGACCGAGCGCTGGGCGATCGCCACCTCCCACGGCGACTACACCGCCAAGGTGCTGGTCACCGCGACCGGCTACCTGAGCGAGCCGGCGATCCCCTCGATCCCCGGCCTCGAGACCTTCGCCGGCGAGATGTTCCACTCGGCCCGCTGGAACCACGACTTCGACATCTCCGGCCGGCGCGTCGCCGTGATCGGGACCGGGGCGTCGGCGATCCAGTTCGTGCCGGCGATCCAGCCCGAGGTCG
>Ga0075421_100013492_pt1 | contig 10187 bp, 11 predicted proteins | sample SoiMetdeltSBSDD5_FD_75292 | JGI IMG/M metagenome (GOLD analysis project Ga0075421, IMG submission 75292) | Bulk soil microbial communities from a Populus tree surrounding site in Tennessee, USA - Soil MetaG P. deltoides SBSDD5 | ecosystem: Environmental > Terrestrial > Soil > Tree plantation... | reverse complement strand
CGGATGGAGCTAGCCGGACTCGAACCGGCGACCTCCTGGGTGCGATCCAGGCGCTCTCCCAACTGAGCTATAGCCCCGTGGCCGGTCCATGGTAGCGGCGCCCCCGAATGGGGGAATGCCCCGCAAATGGGCTGGGCGAACTAGTCTGGCGGCGAGTGAACTTCCGGGGCAGGCTGCGGCTGTTCTTCGTTCTGCTGGTGATCGTGCCGATGATCGCGCTCGCGGTCGTCCTGTTCACCCTCACCGCCCGCAGCGAGACCGGAAAGGCCGACGCCGGCATCGCCGCCGGCACGCGCACCGCCTTCTCGCTCTACGAGGAGCGCGCGGCCGCGGCCGGCCCCGCCGTCCGCGAGGTCGCCGCCGACCAACAGCTCACCGCGGCCCTCGCCTCCGGCACCGGCATCCGGCAGCGCTTGGAGCAGCTCGTCGGCGGTGCGAGCGACATCGTCGCGATCGAGCTGCGCTCCTCGCAGCAGGGCCGCCTGCTCGCGCGGGCCGGCTCGCCGACCGGCATGGCGTACAAGGCTGCGCCGCTCGTCACCGGGACCCGGATGCGCGGAACCCTGTTCGTCTCGCTCACCGACGCATCCGACTTCGCCGCCCGGGTGCGCCGCCTGACCGGCTACCACATCGGCATCTTCCGCAACGGCCGTGTGTTCGCCTCGACCGTCCGCGGGTTCGGGCCTCGCAACCGGCTCGGGGATCGCGGCGAGCCGCACGGCTTCAGCCTGTCCGGCGAGGAGTACCGGGGCCGGATCGAGTCGCTGCGGGACCGGCCGGGAGTGTCGCTCGAGCTGGCGGTCTTCCGCAGCACGGCCGAGCTGTCGAACACGATCTCCCGCAACCGCTTGGTGATCGGGCTGCTCCTGCTGGCGTTCCTGGTGCTGGCGCTCGCCTCGGCGGTCGTCGTCAGCCGCGCGCTGACCCAGCAGATCGACACCTTCCTGGTCGCGGCCCGCCGACTGGCCCGCGGCGACTTCAGGCAGCCAGTCCCGGTCGAGGGCCATGACGAGTTCGCTCAGCTGGGGCGGGAGTTCAACAGCATGTCGGCCCAGCTGGCCTCGAAGATCGAAGAGGTCCACCGCCAGCGCGGCGAGCTGACCGAGGCGATCCGCCGCGTCGGCGACGCGCTCGCGATGGGACTCGACCGCGACGGCGTCGTCGCCCTGGCCGTGCGGACTGCGGTCGACGCATGCGACGCCGAGGCCGGCCGCGCCCGGCCGGTCGACGACGACTCCTTCCGCGAGAGCAGCGTGGGCGTGGACGACGACCAGCTCGAGGAGGCGATGCGAGCCGCGGAGCGGCGCGCGGCGGGCGTCCGGGTGGTCGGCACGAAGCGCGTCCAGGCGAGCGAGGACGGCGAGCCGTCGCGACCGCCGCGGGTGGCGACTCCGGCCAGCGTCGGCCCGGTGCACGCGCTGGCGGTGCCGATGCTGGCGCTGCCGGGGAGCAGCGAGTTCCTGGGGGTCCTCTCGATCGCGCGGCACAGGCGCCGGTTCTCGCATGAGGAGGAGGAGCTGCTCCAGTACCTGGCCGGCCAGGCCGTGGTGTCGATCGAGAACGCGACCCTGCACAAGAAGGTCGAGCGCCAAGCGGTGACCGACGAGCTGACCGGGCTCGCCAACCTGCGCGCGTTCCACTCGATCCTCGAGGGGGAGATCGAGCGCGCTCGGCGCTTCCAGACGCCCCTGGCGCTGGTCATGCTCGACCTCGACAACTTCAAGCTGGTCAACGACAGGTACGGCCACCAGCAGGGCGACGAGGTGCTCGCGATGGTGGCGGACGTGCTGCGCGACTTCTCGCGCGACATCGACGCGCCCGCGCGCTACGGCGGCGAGGAGCTCGCGGTGGTCCTCCCGCAGACCGACGCCGAGGGCGCCGCGCAGCTGGCCGAACGGATCCGCGAGGCGGTCGACCGGTTGGAGGTGCCGCGCGTGAACGGCGAGGGGACGCTGCGGCTGCAGGCCAGCTTCGGCGTGGCGGCGCTGCCGGAGAGCGCCGTCGACCGGGCGGGGCTGATCGCGGCGGCGGACGCGGCGCTGTATCGGGCCAAGCGGGCCGGCAGGAACCGCGTCGAGCGGGCCGAGCCGGTGCGGGCGGCCGGCTGAGCGGTCCGGCGGGCGGGGGTTAGGCGTCCTCCGTGCCTCGGTAGGCTTTCGCCCGATGGGCGTTCTCGACGATGCGATTCGGGAGCATCTCGACCTCAAGCGCCGCCACGGGGCGGGGGAGGACGAGCTCCGCCGCCAAGAGGAGGAGGCGCTTGGGCCGGCGCGCCGAGAGGTGGCTCCCGCGGATTCAGAAGACGGCGACCAGGCGCAGGCGGTCGAGGAAGCGCCACAGCCCGAGCTGTCCGAAGCGATCCCCGACGAGGCGGTCCGCTCCGACGTTCACGAGGAGGATGACACCGAGCTCCACGTGCACGACGCGGAGCTGGAGGCATACGAGGAGGGGGCGCCGGCCGCAACCGTCGCGCCCGATCCCGACGCCCCCGCCGAACCGGCGCACGAAGAGCTCGAGGACGACCACGCCGCCCTTGGGGACACCCCGCAGCGGGGCTTCGCGCGCGTGGAGGAGGAGACCCCGCCCGAGGAAGGGCACCTCCCCGACGAGGTGCCCCTCGAGGACGACGAGCCCCTCGACGACGACGTGCCCGGCGAGGACGGCGAGCTCGACGACGAGGAGCTCGAGGACGACGACGGCCATCCCGACGAGGACGCGGACGTCCTCGAGGACACGCCCGACTTCCTCCAGGAGACGCCGGAGCACGACCGGCTCTGGTTCGAGCAGAAGCCGCCGCGCGACTTCGACTTCGACTAGCGGCGCGCTCCAGGGTTTCGGCCGCGCGCCGAATCGAGCATAGGTGGCGCGGCCACCGCGCCGAAGGGAGTCGACGCGGCCGCCGCACCGGAGGAGTTGCGGCGAGGGCCGCCCGCCCCGGCGACCCTCGCGCTTGATGCAACCCAGGCGGCGCCAAGCGCCGCCTTTGACTCGACGGAACCCTCCGTGCCGTCGTTAATCAGCTTGTCGGCCCGCTCTAAAGCGGAACTGAAATCGAAGGCCCAGAACTCGACATCTGTCCATATGCGCCGGTAGCGGCCTTGGCGTGCTGGCCTACCATTGCCCGTACGGGGCCATAGCTCAGCTGGAAGAGCGCCGGCTTTGCAAGCCGGAGGTCGCCGGTTCGATCCCGGCTGGCTCCACTCGGAGAGGTCCGTAATCGGCGCTCAGTCGGTTCCCCACGGGTTGTCGATCACGAAGCGCCAGGTCCCGTCCGTCTGGCGACGCAGGACGTCCGCGTTCCTCGCCTCCAGTCGCACCGGTTCGCCGTCTGGTCCCGTGCCGTCGAACGACCAGACGCCGATCACCAGGGCGAGGTCGTCCACCTCGAGCACCCGTGTCACGTCGAGGTCGAGCTTGCCCTTCATCGAGATGAACCCGGTCAGCGCTTCGCGGACCCCGGATGCGCCGGGGGCGAGGCTCCCGGGCTGGGTTGCAAACGCCGCTTCGCTCTCGTAGAGCGGCATGAGGCTGTCGAGGTCGCCGGAGTTGATCCCGGTGACGATCGTCTGGAGCACCTGCTCAGGCGTGGCGGTGGACATGTGAAGCTCTCCTTTCGATATACAGCTGTGTGTCATGGAAAGCCGACCCTACGTTCCCGCGACCGGGTATGGTGTGATTGAGGACACACTCATGAGTCGCGAAACTCCACCGCCCAAGCGCAAGTACGAGTTGAAGAAGCGCGCCGAGGAGATGGCCGACACGCACCGGCGCATCACCGAGGCGGCGATCGAGCTGCACGGGACCGTCGGGCCGTCCCGCACGACGATGAGCGCGGTCGCGGCACGGGCAGGCGTGGAGCGCCGCACGCTCTACCGGCACTTTCCCAGCGATGCCGACCTCTTCGCGGCCTGCTCGTCCGACTACTTCACCGCCAACCCGTGGCCGGAGCTCGACAGCTGGCGCGCGATTCGCGATCCCCAGCAGCGCCTCGAGCGGGCGCTCGACGAGCTCTACGCCTACTACGAGCGCACCGAGCCCATGTTCAGCAACGTGCTGCGCGACGCCGAGCTGGTCGATTTCGCACGCGACGCCGTGGCCCCGCTGCACGCGTACCTCGAAGAAGCCGCTGAGGTCCTAGCCGTCGGCCGCATGGCCCGCGGCCAGAGACGGCAGCTCGTCGGCGGAGCGTTGCGACACGCCCTCGCCTTCTCGACCTGGCGCTCACTGTCGGCCAACGGAATCGGACGACCGGATGCGGCCAAGCTCATGACCGCACTCGTCGAAGGCGCGGCCGTGGCGAAGACCTAGTCGCGCAGCAGCTGCGCGGTCGCCGTCTCGGAGAACCACCGCTCCCACTGCTCCGGCGTCCAGCCGCGTTCGCCCACCAGCAGCTGCCAGACATCCGGGTGGTTGAGCGTCCAGAGGATGTCGCTCGCCCGCTCGACGGTCAGGCCTCGGCGCAGCGCCTTCCGCTTGCTCAGCGCCTCCACGATCCCGCGCTGGTTCGAGTGGAAATCGCTCTGGATGCGCCCCCACAGCCCGGCGATGTCCGCGTCGAGCGGCGCCGCGCTGCGGATCACCGTCATCACCGCGCCCGCTCGCTCCTTGACCATCCGGGAGTGCCTCGCGGTCAGGCTCACCATGCGCGCCTGGTCCGGCTCCTCCAGCACCTCCCGGTACCACGGCCGCTCGCCCACCGGGATCTCCTCCTGGTCCCCGCGCAGCAGGAAGTGCCAGAGCGCCCGCAGCACCCCGCTCTTGGTCTCGAACGCCACGTAGACGGTCTTCAGCGAAACCCCGGCCTCCTCGGCGATGGCGGCCATCGTCGTCGCCGGGTACCCCTGACCCTCGAACAGCTGCTGCGCGGCAAGCAGGATCTCCCGGCGCGTGGCCGCAGCCTGCTCGCGCCGGCGGGGCGAGTTGTAGGCCCGGGTCTTGACAGCCTTTGCGATTTGGGTATTCTGCCACGTAATTCATTACTCGTCACGGGCATTCAATGAGGAGAGAAGGAGCACCGTGGAAGCTCAGAGCACCCAGCAACAGGACCTGCGCCAGGGCCTCCACGCCATGTGGGCCGCCGTCGCCACCGGGTGGGACGAGCACGCGGACTTCGTCGACCGGCGCAGCCGCGCCCTGACCGACAAGCTGCTCGACCTCGCGGCCCCGCAGCCCGGCGAGCGCGTGCTCGAGCTGGCCTGCGGCCCCGGCGGCCTCGGACTCGCGGCCGCCGAGCGGGTGGGCGAGGGCGGGGCCGTGGTCCTGTCCGACGTCGCCTCCGAGATGATCGCGATCGCCGCGCGGCGCGCCGCCGACCTCGGGCTCGACAACGTGACCACCGCGGTGCTCGACATCGAGCACATCGAGCAGCCCGACGCCTCCTACGACGTCGTGCTCTGCCGTGAGGGCCTCATGTTCGCCCTCGACCCCGGCCAGGCCGCCCGCGAGATCCGGCGCGTGCTGCGCCCGGGCGGCCGCGTGGCCCTCGCCGTCTGGGGCCCGCGCGAGCGCAATCCCTGGCTCGGGACCGTGCTCGACGCGGTCACTGCCCAGACCGGCGCGCCCGTGCCGCCGCCCGGCATCCCGGGTCCGTTCGCGCTCGAGGACGCCGCCAAGCTGTCCGCCCTGCTCGAGGACGCCGGCCTCCGCGGCGTCACCGTGAGCGAGGTGTCCGTGCCGCTCGCGGTCGCCTCCTTCGACGAGTGGTGGCGCCGGACCACAGCGCTCGCCGGGCCGCTCGCGAAGATGCTGGAGCTGCTGCCCGAGGACGCGTCGCGGGAGCTGGAAGGTCGCGCCCGCGAGGCGGTCAAGCCGTACGAGACGCCGGACGGCCTGGAGTTCCCCGGCGTCACGCTCGTCGCGGCGGCGACCGCGGGCTGACGCTAGGCTGCGCACATGGGTCTGGCCCTGGCCCTCGTGCTCGCCATCCTGCTCGCCGCCGCCCCGGCCGAGGCCGCCGCGCCCGCCGCCGAGGGTCGCTTGCTGGTCGGCTTCAAGAAGAACGTCTCCAGCGAGCGCCAGCAGCGCGTGCTCGCCGCCCTCGACGGTCGCATCTCGCAGCGCTTCAAGTCGATCCGCGGCGGCCGCCTGGTCGTGGTGCGCCCGCGCTCCGGCCGCGCGACCGGCGCCCTGCTGAAGCGGCTCGCCCGCCGGTCTGAGGTCGCCTACGCCGAGCCCGACTTCCTCCAGTTCGCCTCGACGACGCCCGACGATCCGTTCTACGCCCTCCAATACGCCCTCGTCGACTCCCCCGACGACCACGACATCGATGCCCCGACCGCCTGGGGCACCCGCTCGAGCTGCGCCAAGGTGGCGATCCTCGACACCGGGATCGACACCGACCATCCCGACCTCGAGAGCAACGTCTACAAGAGCAAGGACAAGCCGAACAACGGCAAGGACGACGACAAGAACGGCTACGTGGACGACACCTACGGCTACAACACGATCAAGGGCAAGGGATCGGGCGAGGACGACAACGGCCACGGCACGCACGTCTCCGGCATCGTCGGCGGGCGCGGCAACAACGACGTTGGCGTGTCGGGCACCTGCTGGTCGACCAAGCTGCTCGCGGTCAAGTTCATGAACGCCAACGGCAAGGGGTCGACCTCGGACGCGATCGAGGGCATCGACTACGCCGTCAAGCAGGGCTTCAAGATCATCAACTGCTCGTTCGGGTCGAGCTCGAAGTCGTCCTCGCTCCACGACGCGGTCGATTACGCGCAGGACCACAACACCCTGCTCGTGGTGGCCGCCGGGAACGACTCCGAGAACATCGACAAGCACCCGCTCTACCCGGCGTCGTACGGCGACTCGAACATCCTCGCGGTGGCCGCGACCACATCGAGCGATGGCCTGGCGAGCTTCTCGAACTTCGGGTCGGAGGCGGTGGACGTCGGCGCCCCCGGCGACAGCATCTACTCGACCTACCTAGGCGGCGGTTACCGCATCCTGTCCGGGACCTCGATGGCGGCGCCCTACACCGCCGGCGTAGCCGCGCTGCTGCGCAAGCAGGAGTCGGACGCCACCTACGGCAACCTCCGCTACGCGATTCGCCACAAGGTCGACAAGCCGCCGGCGCTCGACGGCAAGGTCGCCTACGACGGTCGCCTCAACGCCGAGAAGGCGCTGGCGGCGATCGCGTCGATCGTGGACTGAGTCAGCCGGCGAAGGCTGCGTCCAGCAGCTTCGGCGCCTGCTTGGACGGATCGCGCGAGTCGAGCAGGATCACGCCGAGCCGGCGCTCGCCGCGCCGCACGACCCCGACGAAGCAGCGGCCGGCCTCGTCGGTGTAGCCCGTCTTGAGGCCGATCGTGCCGGCGTAGCCGAGTCGCATCAGCGGGTTGTGGCCGTAGAGGTAGAGCTTGCCGCCCTTGATCGGGAACCGCATCTGCGCCTCGCGCTTGCGGGCGACGCGGCGGATGCGCGGCTTCGACATCGCCAGCCGCGTCAGCACCGCCAGGTCGCGCGCGCAGGAGCGGTTGCCCGGCTCGAGCCCGTGCGCCGACGCGAACCAGGTGCAGGTCAGGCCCCACTCCCGCGCGCGCCTGTTCATCAGCGCGACGAAGCGCCGCTCGCTGCCCGACACGTGCACCGCCAGCGCGATCGCCGCGTCGTTGCCCGACACGATCAGCAGCCCGTTCAGGAGCGCCTCGGCGCGCACGCGCCGGCCCTTCGGCAGCAGCCCGATGCCCGAACCGGAGTAGTCGAGGGCCGCCTGCGTGATCCGCACGGGGTCGCTCGGCCGCGTCCGCTCGACCACCAGCAGGGCGGTCATGATCTTGGTCAGGCTCGCGACCGGCAGCACGCGCAGCGGGTCGCGCCGCCACAGCACGTCGCCGCTGCCAAGGTCGAACACCAGCCCGGCACGCGGCGGCTTGTGCAGCAGCACGTGGAACGCGTCTACTCCGGTGAGGTCGACGCCCGGCACGTCGGGGCGCGCGGGCTGCTCCGACTCGTGCGGCACCCGCGGCGTGTGAATCGCGATCGGCAGGCCCGCCGAGCCGCCGCCCCCGGCGTCCGAGATCAGCGCCAGGTAGATCGCGACGCCGACGGCGAGCGGCGCCAGCACCAGCGCGACCGTCGCGACCATCTGGACCGGCCGCCGGCGGCGGGCGGGCGGGCCGAGCGGGCCTCGCAGGGGTGCGCGCCGCCTACTCATCGGGCGGGCGCGACCACAGTGCCCCGAGCACTCCGAAGCCGAGCAGGGCAAGCACAAACAGAGTTACGAGCACCCCCAGGACAGAAATCCCGCCCTCGATCGCCGCGGCGACCGTGAGGCCGGCGAGCAGAAGGATGATCGCCAGCGTGCCGGCCAGAACCGCGGTCCGAGCCATCAGTAGACAGGCAGCCGGTGGGCCTGCTCGTAGTCGTCCTGCACGCGATTCGCGAACAGCCTGATCGCGATCGCCCCGAACGCGAACCCGCCGATGTGCGCGAAGTAGGCGACGCCGGAGCCCCCCGCGGCCTGCGAGCCGAGGTCGTTGGCGCCGAGGAACAGCTGGATGAGGATCCAGAAGCCCAGCACGAGCAGGGCGGGCAGCTCGATGATCGTGAAGAAGATGACGATGAAGACGACCGTGATCACGCGCGCGCGCGGGTAGAGCACCGCGTAGCCGCCTAAGACGGCGGCGATCGCGCCGCTCGCGCCCACGGTCGGGACGGCGGCATTGGGATCGACGAGGACCTGCCCGGCCACCGCGATCACCCCGCCGAGCAGGTAGAACGCGACGAAGCGAAACTCGTCCATCGAGTCCTCGATGTTGTTCCCGAAGATCCAGAGGAAGAGCATGTTGCCGGCGAGGTGCAGCAGGCTGCCGTGCATGAACATCGAGGTGAAGATCGTCACCCACCAGGGGGCCTGGTCGGGAGCCGTGCCGGACACGCCGGGCTGGCCCTCGCACACCAGCTGACCGGCGGCCTCCGCGCACTCCTTGCCCGGGTGGGTGAGCTCATACGGGATCGCGCCGTACTCGAGCACGCGCTCGTTGCCGGTGGCGCCGAGATCCCAGAGACCGTGCTCGAACAGGAAGTAGACCGCGCAGCAGATCACGATGATCGCCACGGTGAGCACCGGGAAGCGGCGGGTGGGGATGTCGTCCTTGATCGGGAGCACGTCTAGCGCGGAGGCACGTCGAGAAACTCGATCGTCCGCGTGAACGCGAAGCCCGGCGTGGGACCGCCTTCGATCGCGAACACGCGCCGCCCGAGCGCGGCCCCGCCGAGGCCGTGCCGCGGCGTGCGCATGTCGGGCAGCGAGGACCAGCGGCGGCTGCGCGGGTCGAACAGCTCGACCTCGGCGATCGTGGTGCCGCCGGGCTCGAGCCGCTCGCCGCCGAACACGACGATGCGGCCGTCGCTCAGGCGCGCCGAGGCGATTCCGCCGCGCGGCGTGCGCAGCGGCGGCAGGCGCTCCCAGCGGCGCCGGCGCGGGTCGTAGCGGGCGGCGGCCGTGAAGTTGCGCGTGTCGCGCCCGGCCAGCACGTAGAAGCGCCCGCCGCTGGCCACCCCCGTGGTGTGGTTGCGCGCCGGGGGCGGGAAGCTCGGCCCGCGCGTCCAGCGCCGCGACTCGAAGTCGTAGACCTCGAGCGACCGCAGCGAGCCCGTCTCGTTCGCGCCGGCGGCCGCGTAGAGGCGGTGCCCGATCACCGCCACGGCGTGGGCCGCGCGGGCCGTGGGCGACGACCGCAGGCGGCTCCAGCGATTGCGCGAGGGGTCGTATCGCTGCAGCGCGCCGGTGGGTTCGGTGAGCCCGAGGTTGGCGGTGTACCCGCCGTGGACGTACAGGTCGCCGCCGTAGGCGACGGCGGTCGGATGGTTGACCGCCAGCGGCATCGACCGCACGCGCTTCCAGCGCCGGCGCCGGACGTCGTAGCGCTCGACGGCGGAAGAGGTCCGGTTGGGCTCGAAGCCTCCGACGACGTAGATGAAGCTCCCGATCCGCGCGGCCGCCACCTCGCTGCGCTCCAAGGGGGCGGACGGCAGCGTGCCCCAGCTCAGCGCGGCGCCGGCCAGCAGCGCCGCGATCATGCCTCGCCGCTGGCGCGCGCGAGCGTTTGCTCGGCGTGATAGCTCGAGCGCACGAGCGGCCCGGCGGCGACCGACTCGAAGCCGATCGCGTAGGCCTCGCGCTCGAGCTCGGCGAACTCCTCGGGGTGCCAGTAGCGGACCACCGGGAGGTGGTCGCGCGT
>Ga0075421_100013491_pt1 | contig 10188 bp, 7 predicted proteins | sample SoiMetdeltSBSDD5_FD_75292 | JGI IMG/M metagenome (GOLD analysis project Ga0075421, IMG submission 75292) | Bulk soil microbial communities from a Populus tree surrounding site in Tennessee, USA - Soil MetaG P. deltoides SBSDD5 | ecosystem: Environmental > Terrestrial > Soil > Tree plantation... | reverse complement strand
TTGATACAGTGGTGAGCACCTTCACCCTATGCACCATCCCCGGCGTGCTGGAAGCCATCCGCGGGATTGCACGCGTGCTGCAACCAGACGGCCGGCTCATCTTCTTCGAGCTCGGATTGGCCCCCGATTCACGCGTGCAGCGCTGGCAGGTCCGGGTGGAGGGGATTTATCACTGGGTGTTCCAGGGTTTGTATTTGACACGGGATATTCCGGCGCTCCTGCAGCAGGGCGGCTTCAGGATCGAGCACATGGAGGCGGGGTACCTTGCCGAATTCCCAAAGTCGTCATCATACGCCTGGTGGGGCACCGCGATGTTGCCATCCCGCTCGCGGTGACCGGCTCGGCCTCTACCAGCTCAACCAGTAGGACATTTTGACCAGGAACGTGTTGTCGGGGTGCAGATCGAACAGATCGCGCAGGTCTCCGGCGAACGAGCGCGTACCTTCGGCCCCGGTCCCGAGCGCCCGCCCTTGAGTCCACACCACGAACATCGTCGAGCCGGGCCGGTACTCCCAGCGCAGCACCACGTTCGAGTTGAATTGCTTGTAGTTGAACCCGCCCGGCGCGGCGGCCTGCGGACCCGTGTAGGGCTGAAAGCGGGCCCCGTAGGTCGCGGCCCGCGGATTGGCCAGCTCGCGCACATTGGCGTAGGTGCCTTTGCTCACGAACGGCTGGACGTACACCTGCAGGGTCAGCGTCGTCCGCAAGGTGTAATCGGCCCGCGCGGTGAGACCGAGCGTCCGCTGATGCAAACGTGCCACCGTGTAATGCAGCTGCGTCGAGTCCAACGCGTCGGGGAAGTTCCCGAACCACTGGGAGTCATTACGGTTGACGCTGTAATCGAAGCCCACGGACGGTTGCACCCGGGCGGACGCACGGATCATCACCGAGCCGTTGGCATTGAACGAGTGGGACAGCCCCCCGTCACCGCGCCAATAGTTGAAGAAGAGGAACGGTGCCACGGCCCGCCGGTCGTCGCTCTCGAAGCCGAACCAGGGAGCCACATAGCGGTCCACGCGCAAGGCCGGCCCGCCGCGCATGCAGCGGTCGCAGTAGTTCGTGCCGAGCTGGCCCAGCGTGGCCCCGGCGTGCAGCGACCAGCGGTTGTTGAACTGGAGATGGGTGTTGCTGTTCAGGGCGCGCTCCCCCGGCAGCCCGCGCGCCGACCACTGCTGCCACCAGTTGAAGTTCCAGTTGGCCTGCCGGTACCAGCGGCTCGGCTGATTCCACCGCAGCCCGAACCAGTTGCTCCAGTTCTGCTGGTCGGCCCGCCGCAGGAAGCCCAGGTCGTTCACCTCAAAGCCCGGCGAGCGACGCTGGTAGGTGGTCTCGAAGTTCGTCCGCCTGCCGCCCACTTTGGCGAAGCGCAGCTCCTCGGCGTCTCCGGTGAGGCTGGTGCGCGTCGTATCGTACGGCAGCCCGGCATCGGGGCGCTGGTAGTAGTGCACCGCGTCGCGCTGCGTCGCGGCGATGGCCGCCGCGGTCCCCGCGACGCGGGAGAAGTCGAGCGACCCCGAGACTTCGAAGCGGCCGTGCGCGAAGCGGCGCCGGGCGTCCACGGCGCCCACGTAGGCGGTTCGCCGCAGCAGCGCATCGCTCCAGCCGTCCAGCCCGCGATTGACTCCCGTGAACAGCAGGCCCACCCCGGTCTCCCCGCTGTCGAGATCCTGCTGCAGACGCACCACCGAGTAGTTCGTCCGCGGCTCGATGGTGGCGCCGCCAGGCGCCGCGACCCGCTGGGTGAGGGCTTCGAGCGCGCCGACCGACAATCCGCCCGCCAGGCGGCCGGTCAGCTTGCCGGCGCCGAGGATGCGCGTCGCCGTGGGCGACCGGGGATCGTAATAGTCGTCGCCGAGCTGCGGCGCACGCCCGATGCGGCGCGAGTAGAACAACCCTTCGCCGCTGCAATTCACCTGGTTGCAATCGACCGGAAAGCGGAAGATGCCTGTGCCTTCAACGAAAAAGGGCCGCCGCTCCTGGAAGAACGTTTCGAACGCGGTCAGATTGAGCACGGCCGGGTCCGCCTCCACCTGGCCGAAATCGGGATTCACCGTGCCGTTGAGTGTCAGGTTGGACGTGACGCCGTATTTGACGTCGGCCCCGGCAGTGAAGGATTGGTCGCGGCCGTACCCGGTCGCGGTCGGTACCGACACGTTTTTGGCCACCGTGTAGGGGGTCACCTCGCCCCGCCGCGGCGACCCCAGTCCGTCCAGCCCGGTCAGCTCACCGAACTGCGAGGCGATTCCCGCTCGCGAGCGGCTCACCAGCGGCCATGCAAGCCGCTCGGTGTACCGGTAGATGTCGCGCATCAGCAGCACGCCAAACGTGTGCGTCGCGGCCTTCGCATAGCGCAGCTGTGACAGGGGAATCCGGAACTCCGCCGTCCATCCCACGGAGTCCACGCGGGTCGCGACGTCCCACACGGCGTCCCACGCGTCGTCCTCGTTGTCGTCGTTGTAGATAGCCACATCGACCTTCACACCCGCGGGAGTGACCCAGAACTCGTACCCGGTGCGGCGGTCGTGATACGAGTCGAGCATCACGCCGACCCGGTCGGACGGGCCGAACTGGTCGCGCCGGGAAAGCGGCTTGAGAATACTGTCGGGGTGCGGGTCGAAGGCGCGGATAAAGAGGTACAGGTTGCCGGCGTCGTAGGCGATCTTGGCGGCCGTAGGAAAGCGCGGGTCGCCGTCGTCCCCTGGCTGCCATTCGCGGAACGCCGTGATCGCCGACGCCTGCTGCCAGATAGGGTCGTCGTCACGGCCGTCGATGACCGGGGGATGCACGGCCCGAACCGCGGCCGCGCGGGCGCCGGCGTGCGGCGAGGCGGCCGGCAACGGAGCCGCCGCCTGCACCAGGTTGGCGGCAGCGAGCAGAACGAAGAAACCTGGCATTAGGCTCTCCGGAGCGCGGACCCGGTCTAAGACGGATTCGGCAGCGGAAAGGTTCCAGCGGGAGTACGGTGTGGCCTAGCTCCCCCGCGCGGCCGAAACGTCCGCCCCCCGCCCCGTCCAATGATTGGCGAGCGCGTAACCCGCCGCGCTGAGAGTGATCCCGAGCAGCTCAAGCACGTGGTGCGTCGTCGCGATCATGATGGCGACCGGCAGGGGCATTCCCGCCAGAGTCAGCCCGTAGGCGAGGCCGGCTTCATATATGCCGAGACTGGCAATGGACACGGGGATACTGACGCTGAGGTTGACGATCACGAGCGCCAGCAACACCTGAGGTAGCGACAGCGGGAAGCCTATTGTGGCGCAGAGCACGCGCAAGGCGAGCACCTCGGCGCCGCGAGCAGCGACACTGAACGACACGCTCGTCAGACCCCGCCTTGGATCTTTCAGGGCGGAAAGGCCTTTCGCCAGGTCGCGCAGCCAGGCTCTGCGCGCCGCCCACCACTGTGGCCACCCACGCCGGATCGCCGCGAGCAGCAGCACCAGGATGCCGGCCGCGGCGAGCACCGCTACGAAGACCGGCAACATCGCCCGCGTCTTGGCCACCAGGAGGCTCATGAGGCCGGTCAGGGCGCACAGCAGGATCAACGTGCCGATATCCACGACCTTGTCGGCGACCATGGCGCCGGTCGCCTTGGTCAGCGACATCCGGTGCCCGCCCTCCGGTCGGGTCATCAGCAGGACTTTGAGTGCATCGCCCCCGCGTGCCGGGATGAAGATGTTGGTCCAGTCCCCCACCGTGAAGATGTAGCCAATCCGGACCACGCTGAGCGGCGTGTCGCGGGGAATCACCGACCACATCCGTAGAGCCTGGAAGGTCACCTGACCGAGGATCAGGAGAAACGCGATGATCACCGAGACGAGGGAAAGGCGGCTCAGGTTCTGCCAGAATTCGCGCGTCTCTTCCCGGTGGGTGACGGCGAGCAGCACAACCCCGCCGATCACCGCGACGGAGAACAGGAGCAGCCACCGCGAACGCGTCAGGATACGTTCGCTCGAATGGAATACCGGATCATGACGGGGCCGGCACGTCCTTGAATTCCCCTTCCCAGCGCGCGATCACCACGGTGGCGAGACAGTTGCCGATCACGTTCACGGATGTGCGCGCCATGTCCATCAGCTCGTCGATGCCGAGAATCGCGAGGATGGGCCACTCGGGGAGACCGAACGATGCCGCGGTGGCGAGGAGAATCACGAGCGTCGCCCGTGGCACGCCCGCCACGCCCTTGCTCGTCAGCATCAGCGTGAACACGATCCCCAGCTGCTGCCCGAACCCGAGATGGATCCCGGCGGCCTGGGCCACGAAGATTGTGGCCAGCGACAGATACAGCGTGGAGCCGTCCAGGTTGAAGCTGTACCCGGTGGGGATCACGAACGCGACCACCTTCCACGGTACGCCCAGCTCGTGCATCCGCTGCATCGCCAGGGGCAGCGCGGCCTCGGAGCTGGTCGTCGCGAAGGCGATCGACACCGGCTCGGCGATGGCGCGGCCGAATCGACGCAGCGGCACCCGGGCGATCAGTGCCACCGGCAGGAGAACGAACAAAAGGAAAGCGATGAGCGCGACGTACAGAGTGGCGAGCAGCTTGAAGAGATTGACGAGGATCCCGAGCCCCATGTGCCCGACGGTGTAGGCGATCGCCGCCCCCACGCCGATGGGGGCGAAGTACATCACCAGCCTGGTGAATTTGAACATCACCTCCGCCAGACCCTCACAGAACGTCAACACCGGCTGGCGCTTGGACTCGGTCACGAGCGCCAGCGCGACGCCGAACAGGATGCTGAAGACGACGATCTGCAGCACGTGTCCCTCGGCTACGGCTTTGGCGACGTTTTCCGGGAATGAGTTGAGGATCGCCTCCGCGGCCGTTTGCGCTTTGGCTGTGGCACCCGCGGTCGCCGTTTCGGCAGGCGGCGTTACCCCGACTCCGGCGCGCGACAGGTTGATCGCCGCCAGCCCGAGGAACAGCGCGACGGTCGTGATCGCTTCGAAATACAGGATCGCCTTGAGGCCCATCCGGCCCACCTGACGCAGGTTCGGATGTCCGGCGATCCCGACCACGAGCGTGGCGAACAGCAGGGGCGCGATGATGGTCTTGATCAGCCGCAGGAAGATCTGGCTCAACAGGCGCGCCGACTGTCCAATGGCCGGCCAGTCGTGGCCGATCTCAGCGCCCAGCGCCATCGAGACGAGAATCCAGGCGGTGAGCGAGCGCCGCCGCCAGGCGTACAACACGAGCCCCACCAACCCCACCCAGCGTCCGAGGAACCCGGCGGTGGGCTGGTGTGCCAGCCAGGACACGGTGGCGACGAGCGCCCCGAGGGCCATCAGCGCGAAGGCGGCCACGCCGAGGCGACTCGCTCGAAGGGTCAATGGAGTGCCGGTCGTATTGGTCATGCGGGTCGGCGACGCTACTGCGAGCGGCTCAGCACGTCAAGCCGCAGGGCTTAACTTTCGCCTCGCCATGAGTGTTCCGTTTCATCGCGAGGTCCGATTTGCCGACAAGGACGCCGCCCTGCGGGACGACGTTCGCGCCTTGGGGGCGCTGGTCGGGGAAGTGATCCGCGAGCAGAGCGGCGAGGCCCTTTTCCAACGGGTCGAGACGGCCCGCATCGCCGCGATCCGCCGGCGCGAGGGGGGGGGCGAAGCGCAAGGTGCGGACCAGCTGGACGCCGCCGTGCGAGCGCTCTCCCCCCGGGATGTGGAGGAGCTGGTCCACGGCTTCGCCGCATACTTCGACGTGGTGAACCTGGCTGAGCGCGTCCACCGGATTCGGCGCCGCCGCGACTACCTGCGCGCCGGCGCGACGGGGGCGGCTCCCCAGGAAGGCAGTCTCGAAGACGCCGTGCGACGCCTCGCCGCCGCGGGAGTAGGACCCGCCGACGTCGGCCGGCTGCTCGAGCGCCTGGTATTCGAGCCGGTCTTCACCGCACATCCAACGGAAGCGACGCGCCGGACGTTGCTCGAGAAACAGCAGCGCATCGGCCGGTTCCTCGTGCGGCGACTCGATCCGTCGCTCACTCCCGACGAAGAACGGGCCACGCTGGGCCGCATTCGGGAAGAGATCACGGTCGCCTGGCAAACGGAGGCACGCCGTACCCAGCGGCCCACCGTGCTCGACGAGCTGGAGCACGTGTTGTTCTTCCTGACGGATGTGGTCTATCGCGTCGTCCCACCGTTCTACGAGGAGCTGGCCGACGCGCTGGCGGCGGTCTACGGGCCCGCCGGCGCGGACATTCCCGTGCCGGCCGTGCTGCGGTTCGGGTCGTGGGTGGGCGGGGACATGGACGGCAATCCCAATGTGTCCGCAGACACCATCCGCGCCGCCCTGGCTCGCCACCGTGCGCTGGTGCTGGAGCGCTACCAGCGGGAGACGGTCGAGCTGGGGCAGCGGCTCAGCCAGACCCGGTCGCGCGTGGGCGTGGACGACGCGGTGGTTCAACGGGCTGCCGACTACGCGGACCGCTTCCCCGCCGCGCTCGAGGCCGTGCCCGTCCGTTATCGTGACATGCCATACCGGGTGCTGCTCCGGTTGATGGCCGCGCGGCTTGGCGCGACGCAACGAGACGAGCGCGAAGGCTACACGAGCGCCGAAGAATTCGCCGCAGACCTGGGGCTCGTCAGCCACAGCCTGGCGCAACACGGCGGCGTTCACGCCGGGCTGTTCGGCGTGCGGCGTCTCGAACGGCGCGTCGAGACGTTCGGCTTCCACCTGGCCACACTCGACGTACGGCAGGACGCCTTGGTGCACCGCAGCGTGATGGGTCGCCTGCTCGGCGACCCGGCCTGGCTCGAGCGCAGCGGCATCGAGCGAGCGGACAGGGTGCGGCGCGCCCTGGCTGCCGGGGAGCGCCCCGTCACCCCGCCGGATGACGAGGCCGAGCGAACGCTGGCGGTGTTCGCGGCGATCGCCGAGTGCCGGGCACGGTACGGACCGCACGCCATCGGCCCGTATATCGTCAGCATGGCGCAAGGACCGGAAGACGTGCTCACCGTCCTGTTGCTCGCGCGCTGGGGTGGACTCGCCGCGGACGGAGCCGTGCCCCTGGACGTCGCCCCGCTGTTCGAGACCGAGCACGACCTCACGGTGGCGCCTCAGGTGATGGCCGAGCTGCTCGCCGACGACGTGTATCGCGCGCACCTGAACCGGCGCGACCGTCGCCAGATCGTCATGATCGGGTACTCGGACAGCAACAAGGACGTTGGCATCGCGGCGTCCCGCTGGGCGCTGCAGCGCGCGCAAGCGGCGCTCGTCGCGACGCTCCAGGCGGCCGCCATCGACGTCGTCATCTTCCACGGCCGTGGCGGCAGCGTGAGCCGCGGCGGCGGCAAGCTGATGCGTGCCGTGCTGGGCGCGCCGCCCGGCACCGTGCGCGGCCACCTGCGCGTCACCGAGCAGGGCGAGGTGATCAGCGCGAGCTACGGGCTGCGCGGGATCGCGCTACGCACGCTCGAGCAAGCCGTGGGCGCCGTCGCGCTCGCCAGCGCGCTTCCGGCCGCATCGGATGATCGCACGCCGCGCTGGCACGCGCTGATGGACGAGGTCGCCGCCGTGAGCGGCGCGGCCTACCGTGCCCTGGTGTACGAGGACCCGCGCTTCAGCGAGTACTTCGCGCTCGCCACCCCGATCGACGTGATCCAGAGCATGCCGATCGGCTCGCGGCCGCCGGTGCGCCGCTCCGGCTCAGGGATCGAGCAGCTGCGCGCGATTCCCTGGGTGTTCGCCTGGACGCAGAGCCGCCACATGCTGCCGGGCTGGTACGGACTGGGGACCGCGCTCGAACACATCGTCCGTGGCCACGGCGAAGCCATCGTGCTCGACATGCTGCGCGACTGGCCGTTCTTCAGAGCCCTGGTGGACGACGTGGAGATGGTCCTCGCCACGGCCGACATCGGGATCGCCGCCCGATACGCGCGGCTGGCAGGGCCGCTCGAGCCGGTTTTCTTCCCCACCATCCGGGCCGAGTTCGACCGGACGGTGTCATCGGTATTACGCATCAAGGGAACGGACGCCCTGCTCGACGAAGATCCGGCCCTGCAGCGTTCGATCCGGCTGCGCAATCCCTACGTGGATCCGATGAGCCTGCTCCAGGTGGAGTTGCTGGCCCGCTGGCGCGCCGCCGGCCGCCCGGACGACGATCTCTTCGGGGCGCTCCTCGCCACCGTGCGGGGTATCGCCCAGGGGCTGCAAAACACGGGGTGATGTCGAGTCAACGCTGTGAGTGGTGAATCGGAGCAGTCAGCACCTCGAGAGGAGAGCCCATGAAGGTCGGCATTCTCGGTTCCGGCGACGTCGCCAAGACGCTGGGGGCCGGTTTCCTGAAGCACAGTCACACCGTCATGCTCGGCACCCGCGACCCATCGAAGCTCGCCGCATGGAAAGCGAAGCACCCCGATGCCCAGGTCGGCTCATTCGAGCAGGCCGCCACTTCGGGGGAGGTCCTGGTGCTGGCCGTGAAAGGGACAGCCGCGCTCGAGGTGCTTCGCCTCACCGGCGCCCGCTCGCTCACGGGCAAGGTCGTGATGGACACGACCAACCCCATCGCACCGGCTCCGCCAGTGAATGGCGTGCTCAAATACTCTACGACTCTCGACAATTCCCTGATGGAGCGCCTCCAGCAGGCCTACCCTGACACGCACTTCGTGAAGGCGTTCAGCTCTGTCGGAAACGCGCGAATGGTGAACCCGCAGTATGCCGGTGGACCACCCACGATGTTCATCTGTGGGAACAACCACGCCGCGAAGCGTACCGTTACGGAGATCCTCGATCAGTTCGGGTGGGAAACCCTCGACTTGGGGACCGTCGAGGCCGCGCGGGCCATCGAGCCGCTGTGCATCCTGTGGTGCATCCCGGGCTTCCTCCAGAACGAGTGGACTCACGCGTTCAAGGTGCTGCACGCGTAGGGCTTGGCCAATGTCCGGAGGCGTCCGCCTCAAACGTCGTAGAAGCAACAAGGAGACGTCGATGAGCGAGTTCGTGTTTCTGTTTCGGGCCACCGAGGCGGAGCAGCGCGAGGCCATGGGGACGCCGGAGCACGCGCAACGGAGCATGCAGGCGATGCTGGCCTGGTTCCGCGCGCTGGAGGCAAACGGTCACCTGAAGAACCCTGGTCAACCGCTCGAGCCCACCGGGCGCGTGGTGCGCGGCCCGAACGCCGTGGTGACCGACGGCCCGTATGTCGAGGCCAAGGACATGGTCCTCGGGTTCACCATCATCGAGGCACGCGACGTTGCCGAAGCGGTGCAGCTGGCGAGCGATTGCCCGATGGTGACGGGCGGCGCCGTGGTGGAAATCCGGCCGGTGGCACAGTCGCGTGTCCTGAACGAGTCTGGGGAGTGACCGATGCGAAAGATCATGGCATTCAATCGCGTGAGCGCGGACGGGTACTTTACCGCACCCGACGGGAACCTGAACTGGGTCGTTCCCGACCCGGAGCTCGACCGGCAGGCAGCGGCCGCGATCGACAACTCGACGTCGGGCACGATGTTGTTCGGGCGTCGCACCTACGAGCAGTTCGAATCATTCTGGCCGCACGCCCTCGACGCGACACCGACTTCCCCTGACCCCCACCACCCCGGTCGGGCGTCACCGGAAATGCGCGCCATGGCAGTCTGGATCAACGCGGCGACCAAGCTGGTCTTTTCGAGAACCCGCAAGGACGTGACGTGGAAGAACTCTCGACTGCTCCACGAGCTCGACCCGGCGGAGATCGAGGCGATGAAACGTGCGCCCGGTAACGATATCCTGGTGTTCGGCAGCGGCTCCATCGTATCGCAGCTTACCCGTCACGGGTTGATCGACGAGTACCAGTTCATCGTCGGCCCGCTCCTGCTCGGCAGCGGCCGGCCGCTGATCAGCGACGTGTCCCAGAAGCTGGGGCTGACGCTGTTGGAGGCCAAGCCGTACCCGTCGGGGAACGTCATGCTGCGCTACGCGCGACGCAACTGACCGCGCCAGGGAGTCACCAGGTGGCCGTGCCTCCGGATCTGCACGAACAGCTCTTCCGGCGCGAGTCGGGGCGGCTGGTCGCGGCGCTGGTGCGGATTTTCGGGGTGCAGAACCTCGCACTGGCGGAAGATGTCGTCCAGGACGCCTTCTGCCGCGCGCTGGAGGTCTGGAAGGACCACGGCGTACCTCAGAATCCGGCCGCCTGGCTCATGGCGACGGCGAAGCACCGAGCCCTCGACGTCGTGCGCCGCGAGCGGACCGCGCGCTCCTTTGCGCCCGAGGTCGGC
>Ga0075421_100013489_pt1 | contig 10188 bp, 3 predicted proteins | sample SoiMetdeltSBSDD5_FD_75292 | JGI IMG/M metagenome (GOLD analysis project Ga0075421, IMG submission 75292) | Bulk soil microbial communities from a Populus tree surrounding site in Tennessee, USA - Soil MetaG P. deltoides SBSDD5 | ecosystem: Environmental > Terrestrial > Soil > Tree plantation... | reverse complement strand
CCGATCGTCGCCGTCAACATCTGGTATCACGTCGGCTCGAAGAACGAGAAGGCCGGCAAGACCGGCTTCGCGCACCTGTTCGAGCATCTCATGTTCAACGGGAGCGAGAACTACAACGACGACTACTTCAAGGCCGTCGAGCCGTTAGGCGCGACGGATCTCAACGGCACGACCAACGAGGACCGGACCAATTACTTCCAGAACGTGCCGGTCTCCGCCCTCGATCGCATCCTCTGGCTCGAGTCCGACCGCATGGGCCACCTCCTTGGCGCGATCGACACGGCTCGCCTCAACGAGCAGCGCGGCGTCGTGCAGAACGAGAAGCGACAGGGCGAGAATGAGCCGTACGGCAAGACGTGGATCACGATCGCCGAAAACACGTTCCCCAAGGGCCACCCCTATTCGTGGTCGGTCATCGGGTCCATGGACGACCTGAACGCTGCGTCGCTCGAGGACGTGAAGGAGTGGTTCCGCACGTACTACGGCCCATCGAACGCGGTGCTCGTCATCGCGGGCGACATCGCGGCCGACGACGCGAAGGCCCGGGTCGAGAAGTTCTTCGGCGACATTCCTCCGGGGCCGCCCGTTACGGCGCACGACACGTGGATCGCCAAGATGGATGGCGAGCATCGCCAAGTCATGGAGGACCGCGTTCCGCAGGCGCGCATCTACAAGGTATGGAACGTTCCGGAGTACGGGACACGCGACCTGACACACCTCTCGCTCGCGTTCGACATCCTCACTGCCGGCCGGTCATCGCGTCTCTACAAGCGACTGGTGTACAAGGATCGGGTTGCGTCGGACGTCGTCGGGTTCGTCGATGAGCGCGAGATCGCCTCGCAGCTCCTGCTCTGGTCCTCGGCGCAGCCGGGAGGCGACCTCAAGGCGGTCGAGCGCGCGCTCGACGAGGAGATTCGCGCCTTCCTCGCGAACGGTCCGACGCCCGCGGAGCTCGAGCGCGTGAAGACGCAGCGCCGCGCGGGGTTCATCCGAGGCATTGAACGGATCGGTGGGTTCGGTGGAAAGTCCGATTTGCTGGCGCGCGGCCAGGTCTTCAAGGACGACCCGGAGACGTACAAGAAGGTCGCAGCATGGACGGCCAGCGCGACCGCTGCAGACGTACAGAACGCCGCGAAACGGTGGATGGCCGACGGCGTCTACGTGCTCGAGGTTCATCCGTTCGATGAGCTTGCGCCGATCGCGTCGACCGTCGACCGCAAGAAGGGATTGCCGGACGTCGCGGCACCGCCCGCGGCGCCGCTGGCCGCGCCGGAACGCGCCACGCTCTCGAACGGGATGAAAGTCGCGCTCTCCCGGCGGACGGCCGTGCCTGTCGTTAGGCTGCAGATGGTGATCGACGGCGGCTACGCCGCCGATGACCCGCGGAAGCCGGGTGTGGCGTCGATGGCGGCGGAGATGCTGACCGAAGGGACCGCGACACGCTCGTCGCTGCAGATCGCCGACGAGCTCGCATCGCTCGGCGTGAATCTCAACGCCGGAGCCGACCTCGACGTCGTTCGCGTGTCGATGTCGGCGCTCAAGGACAAGCTCGACGCGGCGCTCGCGATCTACTCGGATGTCGTGCTCCATCCGTCGTTCCCGCAGAGCGATCTGGATCGCGTGAAGAAGATCCAGCTGGCGAACATTCAGCAGGAAAAGGTGCAGCCGTTCACGATGGGGCTCCGCGTGCTGCCGATCCTCCTCTATGGGACCGACCACGCGTACGGTCAGCCGCTTACGGGGACCGGCACCGACGCAAGCGTCACGGCGATGACGCGCGCGGATCTCGTCGCCTTTCACGAGACGTGGTTCAAGCCCAACCATGCGACGATCATCGCCGTGGGCGACATCACCATCCCAGAGCTCGTGGCGAAGCTCGAGCGGACGTTCGCGGGCTGGAAGCCCGGCGATGTCCCCGCGAAGAAGGTGGCCGACGTCGCGAGCAAGCCGCGCCAGAACGTCTTCCTCCTCGACCGACCGGGCGCGGACCAGTCGTACGTCCTCGCCGGTCAGCTCATCGCGCCCAAGGCGAACCCCGACGAGATCCCGTTCCAGCTCTTCAACGACGCCTTCGGCGGCGCGTTCGTCTCCCGTATCAACATGAACCTGCGGGAAGACAAGCACTGGTCGTACGGATCGTTCAGCTTCCCGATCGACGCGCGCGGCCCGCGCATGTGGATGGTCATGGCGCCCGTGCAGACCGACAAGACCAAGGAGTCGCTAGCGGAGGCAGTGAAGGAGCTGCGTCAGGTCGTCGCTGACAAGCCGATGACGACGGCCGAGATCGGGGACGCGAAGGACCGCATGATCAAGACGCTGGCGGGCCGGTGGGAGACGAGCGCGGCAGTGGCTGGAGCGTTAGGCGAGATCGTAACCTACGGCCTGCCCGACGACTATTATGTCAAGTATGCCGACGCGGTCCGCAACGCCACGGACGCGCAGGTCAATGCGGCGGCGAAGAAGTTCGTCGATCCGGGCCGCTTGACCTGGGTGGTCATAGGCGATCGGGCCAAGATCGAAGCCGGGATCAAGGAGCTAAAGCTCGGCGAGGTCGTGCTGCTCGACGCGGATGGTCGGCCGAAGAACGCGGTGCCTTGACGTACTATGGTAGCGACTCCGAAAAACAGGTCACCGATGCGCGAGCTACCAACCGCGACCATTCGGATCCGCGTGAATGGCGCCGACCATCAAGTCTCCGCCGAGCCCGACACGCCATTGCTGCTCGTGCTCCGCAACGAGCTTTCGCTCAACGGGCCGAAGTTCGGCTGCGGTCTCGGACAGTGCGGCTCATGCACTGTTCATGTCGACGGCGCGCCGCGACGCTCGTGCGTGACCGCCGTCTCCGCCGTCGCCGGCAAGGAAGTCATAACGCTCGAGGGGCTCGGCACCCCGGAGCGCCCGCATCCACTGCAACAGGCATTCATCGACGAGCAGGCCGCGCAGTGCGGCTACTGTATCAACGGGATGATCATGCGTGCAGCCGCGCTGCTCGCGAGCACGCCTCGGCCCTCGCGAGACGCCATCCTTTCCGCTATGGACGCGAACCTGTGCCGGTGCGGAACGCACATGCGCATCGTGCGGGCGATCGAACGGGCGGCTGGCGGCAGCGCGGCGTCACCGACGGGACGGGAGGGCTGACATGAGCACATCGCCTGCTTCCCCGCGATCGCGCCGCGAGTTCCTCGCTGACGCCGGCGTCCTCATCGTCGGCTTCTCGCTGTTCCCGCGCGCGTCCCATGCGAGCTCGTTAGGTCGCCCGCCCCGCGTCGCGACCGCGCCATCCGCCGACGCGCTCGACTCGTGGGTCGTGATCGGCCGCGACGAGCGCGTGACGGTGTACGCGGGGAAGGTCGAGCTGGGCACGGGCGTATCCACGGCGCTCCGGCAGATCGTGGCCGAGGAGCTCGACGTGCCGCTGGAGCGCATTACGTGGGTGCAGGGTGACAGTCGGCTGACGGTCGACCAGGGCCGCACGGTGGGCAGCGGGAGCGTGAAACGCGGCGGCGCGCAGCTCCGGCGCGCAGCGGCGGAAGCACGACAGGCCCTCCTCGAGCTCGCGGCAAAACAGCTGAACGCGCCTGTGAGTCAGCTCGAGATCGCCGACGGCGTCGTGTCTGTCGCCCGGGATGCCTCGAGGCGCCTAACGTTCGGAGCCCTCATCGGCGGCGGACGGTTCGAGCGGACGATCTCCGGACGGGCGTCGGTCAAGGCTCCGGCTGCGTACAAGGTCGTTGGGCGACCGATTCCCCGCGTGGATATCCCCGGAAAGGTCACCGGCAAGCATGTCTACGTGCACGACCTCCGGCTCCCGGGAATGGTGCATGGGCGCGTCGTCAGGCCGCCGCGCATCGGCGCGACGATCGAGTCGCTCGACGAGCGGTCAGCCGCGAAGCTGCCCGGCGTGATTCGCGTGGTACGGAAGGGGACGTTCGTCGGCGTCGTCGCGGAGCGCGAAGAGCAGGCGGTGCGCGCGGCGAAGACTGTGAACGCGAAATGGGAAGCGACGCCGGTCCTGCCTGACGCGGCCGATCTCTACACCAGCTTCAAATCACTGGCGACGACCGAGCGCGTGGTCGGCGAGACCGGTGACGCCGCTGCCGCACTGCGGTCAGCATCGCGGCCAGTGCGCGCGACATACCGATGGCCGTTTCAGCTCCACGCCTCGATGGGGCCATCCTGTTCCGTGGCCGACGTGCGTGCGGACAGCGCCACGGTGTACTCGGCGACTCAGGGGGCGCACCAGCTCGTGGCGCCGATCGCCGCGCTGCTCGGAGTTCCGAGCGATCAGGTCCGTGTCGTGTTCACGGAGGGCTCCGGATGCTACGGGCACAACGGGGCCGACGATGTCGCGGCCGATGCGGCGCTCCTGTCGCAGGCGGTCGGGCGACCCGTGCGTGTGCAGTGGAGTCGCGAGGACGAGAACGCCTGGGAGCCCGAAGGCCCGGCGATGCTGTTCGAGATGGCGGGCGCCGTCGGTGCCGACGGGAAGATCGCCGCGTGGACGTACGACGCCTGGACGCCCACGCACGGCGCGCGGCCGACGCGTGACCCCGCGACGCTCGTAGCCGGCGCGTTGGCGGCCGGGAATGCGGCGGCCGGCGAGTTCTTCAGCGGCGGCGGCGAGCGCAATGCCCGGACCACCTACGCGCTGCCTAACGAACGCGTGACGTCGCATCCGGTGCCGGCCTTTCCGATCCGCACGTCATCTCTCCGCGGCCTCGGCTCCCCGCAGAACTCGTTCGCGAACGAGTCGTTCATGGATGAGCTGGCGGCCGCCGCCGGCATCGACCCCATCGAGCTCCGGCGGCGCCATCTGTCGGACCCGCGAGCGCTCGCGGTGATCGACGCCGTGGCGAAGCGCGCCGGATGGACGTCTGGAGCATCCGCGCCCGCGCGCAGCGGTGTGGCCGGCGAGGCCCGGAAGGGCCGAGGGTTCGCGTACGTGCAGTATGACCGCACCGAGGCGTACGTCGCGGCGGTGGTGGACGTGTACGTTAGGCCCGACACGGGCTCGGTGCGAGTGCGGCGCGTGTGCGTCGCGCACGACTGCGGGCTTGTAGTCAACCCGGACGGCCTGCGCAACCAGATCGAAGGCAACGTGATCCAGGCGATCAGCCGCACGCTCAAGGAGGCAGTGCGGTTCGACGCGACACGCGTCACGGGGGTGGACTGGAACGGGTATCCGATTCTCCGATTCTCGGAGATTCCGGACGCGATCGACATCGAGCTGATCGATCGACCCGACCAGCCGTCGGTCGGAGCGGGCGAGGCGGCGACCTCGCCGATTCCGGCGGCGATCGCGAACGCGATCTTCGATGCGACGGGTGCTCGTGTCCGTCAGGTGCCCTTCACGGCCGATCGGGTGCGTGCAGCGCTGCGCGCGTAGTAAGGTCTGACGTGGCTTTGACGCCGGCCTGACGCTCGCCCGTCGCCCTCGTCGCAATTTGTCATCTGAGCCTTGTTGTCATCCCGAGCCGACAGGCTGGTTGTCATCCCGAGCCGACAGGCTGGTTGTCATCCCGAGCCGACAGGCTGGTTGTCATCCCGAGCCGACAGGCTGGTTGTCATCCCGAGCCGACAGGCGAGGGATCTTCAGGCTCCCGAGAGAGCGCCCTCGCTCGGGACGATGAGGATCCCTCGCTTCGCTCGGGATGACACAGTCGCTCGAGATGCCAGGAAACTCGCATGGAGTGACCATGAGCTCGACCATCCGCCACGCCATTCGCCGCCTCCTCCGCGAGCGGACGCTGACGATCGCCGCGGTGCTGACTCTCGCGTTAGGTATCGGGGCCACGACGGCGGTGTTCACCGTCGTCAACGCGGTCCTGCTTCAGCCCCTCGCCTACCCGAGGCCCGAAAGGCTCGTGGACCTCTCGCACACGCTGACCATATCCGGCATCACTCGGGTCGACCAATCGGACGCGACCTTCCTGTACTACGCTCGCGAGAACCGCGCGTTCAGTGGCGTCGGCGCCTACCGGATCACCGGCGTCAACATGGCTGGATCCACCGGCGCGTCTGCGAGCCCCGACCAGCGCGCGGAGCGTCTGAGCGCGGGCCGCGTGAGTGCGAGCACGTTCTCGGTGCTCGGTGCGACCCCGATCCTTGGGCGCACCTTCCGTGACAGCGAAGACCGGCGGGATACGCCTCATGTAGTGCTCGTTGGGCAGCGGCTCTGGGAGCGCAAGTTCGGCGCGGACCGCGGAACCGTCGGACGCCAGATCGAGATCGACGGTGTGCCGCGCGAGATCGTGGGCATCATGCCTGCCGACTTCGACCTCCCCGCCGCCAGAACAGATCTGTGGCTCCCGCTGGAAGTCGACCCGGCGCACACGGCGTCGGCGGCATTCGACTATCGTGGCGTCGGGAGGCTGCGCGACGGCGTGTCGCTCGACGCAGCCACGGCCGACCTCCAGCGTCTGCTGCCGTTGGTTCCCGAGGCCTACCCCGGCCGCCTAACGGCGCGGTCGATCGAGCAGACCCGCATGCGCGCCGTGGTGCGCCCGTTGCGCGACGTCGTCGTAGGAGACATCGGGCGCGTTCTGTGGGTCGTGCTCGGCGCCGTGGGGTGCGTCATGCTCGTCGCATGCGCGAACGTCATGAACCTGTTGCTCGTGCGGTCCGAAGGACGTCAGCACGAGCTCGCGGTGCGCCGGGCCCTCGGCGCCGAGCGCTGGACGCTCGCGCGGGATCACCTGATGGAGGGTGCGTTGCTGGCCGCGGCCGGGGCGGTGCTCGGACTCGCTGTCGCCATCGCCGGGGTGGGAGCGCTACGTTCGCTCGAAGGCGCGATCGACATCCCGCGACTCGCGGAAGTGCGCGTCGGCGTGCCGGTGCTCACATTCGTTGTCGCGGTGACGGTCCTCGCGACGCTGCTCGTGAGCGTGCTGCCCGCATTGCGCGCGGCGTCGTCCACGGGTCTTCCCGCACTGACCGAGATGGGCCGGGCCCTAACCGCCAGCCGCGGGCGCCATCGCGCGCGCCACACCCTGGTCGTCGCGCAACTCGCGCTCGCGCTCGTGCTGCTCACGGGTGCGGGACTCATGGCTCGAAGCTTCGCTCGACTCCGGTCCGTGCCGTCCGGAATGGACGCCGCACACGCGTTCGCGTTCCGGGTGGCGCTTCCGAGCGCGACGTACGCGGACTCGGGCCGCGCGGCCGGCTTCTTCATCCGGGCGCTCGAGGGCATGTCCGCCATTTCCGACGTCGAAGCCAGTGGCGTCATCTCGAAGCTGCCGCTCGTTCCCGACGCGCGGCAGGATTCGGCGCTGTTCGTCGAGGATCGTCCGCTGTCGCCGGGCAAAATGCCGAACATCCACCAGTTCGCGTTTGCAAGCCCCGGCTATTTCCGCGCGATGGGAATTCCCATCCTCGAAGGCCGCGCGTTCGAAGCGCTCGACCCCGCGCGCGCTCCGCGGGAGCTCGTGTTGAGTCGCGCAGTGGCCTCGCGGTATTGGCCGCAGGGTGCGGCGATCGGGAAGCGCGTCCGGATGGCACCCGTGGGCGAGTGGTACACGGTGGTGGGAGTCGCTGGCGACGTCCACGGCAGCGGGCTCGACCAACCGCCCGACGAGATGGTCTATCTGCCTCTCGTCGTGACGTTAGGCGGCCAGGCGATGGGCATGGACCCCGAGCGGCGATGGACGCCGCGCGACGTCGCGTTCGTGACGCGCAGCATCGGAGATCCGGCGGCCGCGGGCGGCCGGGCCGAGCGCGTGATCCGCGACCTGGACGCGGAAGTTCCCGCGTACGGTGCACGATCGGTGGCGGAGGCCGTCGCGCGGTCGGCAGCGAGGACGACGCTGACGCTCACGCTGCTCGGCATCGCCTCGATGGTCGCTCTGGCGTTAGGCTCCGTCGGGATCTACGGCGTGATCTCGTACGTCGTGAGCTTGCGCACGCGCGAGATCGCCGTCCGCATGGCGCTTGGCGCCCGGCCGGTGGATGTGCGGCGGATGGTCTCGCGCCAGGCAGCCGTCGTCGCCGGTATCGGGATCGTCGTGGGGCTCGGCGGCGCCTTCGCGGTGACGCGCGTCCTGAGCGCGCTGTTGTTTGGTGTCAGTCCGGTCGATCCGCCAACATTGCTCGCGGCCGCGGCGATCCTGGCGGGCGTGGCGACGTTGGCGGCGTGGGTGCCCGCGCGGCGCGCATCGGCGCTGGACCCTGCACGGGCGTTGAGGGCCGATTAGCCCGGAATCGCTCGGCGAAGATGGGCGGGCTCGGCGCGATCCAGGATGTCGTGGAGGACTTCGACGGACGCCGACGCCGCCAGAGTAAAACGCGAGCGCCATCCCTGCTCGCGCACCTCGTCGAGCCACCGCATCGCATCCACCGACGACACGCCGTTCCGTACGAGCGCGTGATGGAAATGGGCAAATTCGTCCCCGAGGCAACTGGCGAACGTGAGCGGATTGTCGGTGTTGATCGAGATCGAGACCACGGGTGCGCCTCCACCCGCATGTGTGAGTGGGTATAGCATGAGCGCCGGGTGTCGTTCGATGTCTCCCAGGTCACCAATGAGAAGGTTACTCGATGGGTTCGTCTCGACGGTGACCGCCAGCGTCGCGAGCCGGCGCCGGAGCCAGGTCTGCGCCTGTCTGAGGAATTCACGCTCGGAGTCGTGAAGTCTGACCTCGACTGGCATCTGGCCGCGGTCGTAGACGTCGCCGTCGGTGAGATAGCGGTGGAGCAACCCATCGGCCTGCGGATGCCGCAACCCGCGGTGCCTGACCTGGCGACCGAGCCACGGGTAGCCTAACGCCGTCAACGTCGCGTCCCGATGTCGTTGTCGCCGAGCGTCCAGCAGGTCGGTGACCGACACGCGCCACCGATAGATGTCGTACGCGAGCTTTTCGGCCTTCGCCTCGACCATCGACATCCGACCCGCGCTTCCCTCGATGTCTCCCGATCGATAGCGATCGAGTTCCCACAGGAGGTCGTCGAGCCGGTCTTCGCTCGCCTGCACCGTCCACTGGGACCCCGCGGCCCATCGGTCCACGTCCGTGCCGAGTGCCACCGCGTGCCCGATGCGGTCGCCGGCACCCACGAGACCGAACTCGATCGGCTCGTCGATGAGCCGGAGCCCATGCGCAAGGCGGCCGAAATCCTCTCCGGCGTGATACGTCACCCGAAGCGGCGCGGCGCGCCACGTCAGTCCAAGGCGACCGAGGCGCGCGGCAGCATCGCGAGACGCCTCGCGGACGCGAGCCATCAACGGAAGCACCGGCCACGTTGGCACGGCCAGCTCGAGGTTCGCGATGTCGACGGCGCGCAAGATCGCGAGTATCTCGGGGTTGTGTCGCATCGCCCGAATGATCGCGTTCGCTTCGGCGAGACGCTCGGCAAACCAGTTGCCATAGCGCGATCCAGCGGCTGGCTGCCGCGGATCGGCGTTGCGATAGTTGCGGCCGTCGCGTGTGCCCTCACGCAGCTTCACGAAATGCAGCACGAGGCCGATTTCGGATCGCGTTGCTTCGCCCGGCCGCAGCGGGTGGGCCAGGGCGTTGCGGGCGACCTTGCGGGCCTCGTCGCGGACACCCGCCCAGTCCGACGGCGGCGACGTGCGTGCCTCGAGCGCACCTAACGAGATCCCCTGGCCCTCGACCTGAAGCGCGGACTGGTACAGGATGCCATCAGTTCCCCGCCGCATCGGCGAGATCCGCTGATAGTGACGCGAGAACCAGTCGAGGCCCGCGGTACCGGGTTCCTCCACCAGGTGCCGGAACGCCAGGTTGCGGATGCGCTCGTACTGCCAGAACACCGTAGCGAAGACGTGATCCACGGGCCGCGCGAGCATGTATCGAATCGCGTGCGTCGCAAGGTGGGTCTCCGATGAATCGGCCCCTGTGCGGTTCTCGAAGCTCGACGGCTGTTGCCACTCGGCAAGCGGGTCTTGCGCGGCGAGATCGTCGACTCGGCGCGCGGCCCTGGAGGACGGCGGTCCGATCAGTCGGCGATAGAGACGCTGGAGGACCGCGGGGGACGGCGATTGGTCGCCGGTCGTGAGGGATCGCAGCGCACCGTCGAGGGCTTGATAGGCGCGCTCGGGACCCGCCGGCCAGTGCAAACGTCGCGAGATCTCGCCAAGGTCGAACGCCCCCCGCTGTCGCGCGTCGTCGACGAAGCCGGCGAAGTCATCCGCCATCGACAAGGTGCGTGACCAAAGGAAGGACGCGAGGAGCGTCCGCG
>Ga0075421_100013488_pt1 | contig 10189 bp, 8 predicted proteins | sample SoiMetdeltSBSDD5_FD_75292 | JGI IMG/M metagenome (GOLD analysis project Ga0075421, IMG submission 75292) | Bulk soil microbial communities from a Populus tree surrounding site in Tennessee, USA - Soil MetaG P. deltoides SBSDD5 | ecosystem: Environmental > Terrestrial > Soil > Tree plantation... | reverse complement strand
CAGCGCCAGGCTTTGCGGCAACCGGCGGTCTCGACGTTGCACCGGGTTGCTGCGGCGCGGGTGGCTGCACGATCTTCGGCTGCGACACCTGCGGGCGCTTCGCGGGCGTCAGAGGCCGCGCCGGTTGCGGTGCCTTGCCCGGCTCTTCGATGCGCAGCCGGATCGTCGGTGGTACGAAGCGGCCGGCAGGTGAAGGTACCGGTGCTGGCGTCTGTGCCTGGGCGGCGGCGACCTGCGGCAGCTCGACGACGGGCTCCTCAACTGGTGCCTCTTCCTCGGGCGGCGGCGGAGGCGCCACAGCCGGCGGCGGTTCCTCGACGACTTCTGGAGCAGCGGCCACGGGCAGCGGAAGGGGCTCGGGCTCGGGTGGCGGCGGAGGTGCGACCGGGACAGGCGGCTCGACCACCTGCGGCTCGGGTGCGGGCGGCGGCGGCGGAGGTGGCGGCGGCGCAGCCGCGGCCACAGGCTCGGCCGGCGGCGCGGCAGGCCTGACCGTCTTGACCAGACGCGGCGGTCCCAGCACGGGCGCGGTCGGCTTGGTTGGCTCCGCCTTCTTCGGGGTGGGAGCCTTCTTGGCACCTTTCGCCGGCGCCGGATGCTCGGCGAACATGTCGCCGCTCGGCAGCGAGATGCTGCGCTGACGCGCGACACGCTCGACGAACGATCGCGCGACGACTTCCTCGATCGTGCTCGACGCGCTTTTCAGCTCGATGCCGTGATCGCGCTTGAGCAGCGCGAGCACTTCCTGGCTCGTCGTGTCGAGCAGTTCCGCCACTTTGTAAATCCGAACCGTTGACAAATTGGATCCTTCGTTTGTCCGCAGAGGCTGAAGCCTCCGCTCTACACCGCGCCGGCTGAAGCCTCCGCTACACCGGCTGAACCCTGCGCACTACACTTCTTCCTTTGTCGTCTCAGTGGACTCGCCTGTCGTCTCAGCGGACTCGCCGGACTCGCCTGAGTCGCTCGCTTCCGTCGCGTTCGTCTCGGCGGCGACGCCTTCACCCTCGCCGACCTCGAGCGCCCCGAACTGTGCCTCCACCTCGCGCCGCTTCTCCTCCTCGCTCTTGATGTCGATGCGCCAGCCGGTCAGCTTGGCCGCCAGACGAACGTTCTGTCCCTTCTTGCCGATCGCCAGCGACAGCTGCTTGTCCTCGACGACCACTTCCATGACGCGTTCCTTGTCGTCGACGATGGAGACGCGCTGGACCTTCGCCGGACTCAACGCGTTCGTCACGAACACCACCGGGTCCTCGGACCACTCGACGATGTCGATCTTCTCCCCGCGCAGCTCGCGGATGATCGCCTGCACGCGCGTGCCTTTCATGCCCACGCACGCACCCACCGGATCCACATCGCGCTCGCGCGAGTAGACCGCGACCTTGGCCCGATCGCCGGCCTCGCGGACCGCGCCGCGGATCATCACCGTGCCGTCGTAGATCTCCGGCACTTCCTGCTCGAACAGCTTGATGAGGAGTGCCGGATCGGTGCGCGACAGCAGAATCTGCGGTCCCTTCGCGCTCCGGTTGACTCCCTTGATCACGGCGCGGATGCGCTCGCCTGGCGTGTAGCTCTCGGCGCGCGACTGCTCCTTGCGCGGCAGCACCGCTTCGACACGACCGATCTCGACGATCAGATCGCCGTTCTCGAAGCGCTTGACGGTAGTGTTGATGACCTCGCCGACGCGATCGTTGTATTCGGCGAACACGTTGTCGCGTTCGGCCTCGCGGACCTTCTGGAAAATGACCTGCTTGGCGGTCTGAGCGGCGATCCTCCCGAGCACGTCGGTGCGCTTCGGGAACTCGATCTCCATGTCTACTTCCGCCTCTTCGCCGTAGAGCTCCTGCGCTTCCTTCAGCGAGATCTCGGTCGCGTCGTTGGTGACTTCCGACACGATGTGCTTGATGGCGAACAAATCGACCTGGCCGGTCTCCTGGTTGAAGCGCGTCTTCAGGTTCTCATTCGTCTTGTAGTACTTGCGTGACGCCGTCAGCACGGCATCCTCGATCGCGGTGATGATCGTCTCGGCCTCGATGCCTTTTTCCTTGGCGAGCGCCTCGATCGTCTGCATCAACGGGTTTTGCATAATCGTTGTTTCCAGGTCCGCCTGTAGGCGGACACTACGTTCTTGCCTTGTAGTGTCCGGCTTCAGCCGGACCGCCCTAAAACTCCACCTCTAGGCGGCCCCGCGTGATCAACCGCAGCGGCAGCCGGTGCTTGCGTCCGTTCGGCGCTTCGAGCAGCACGTCGTCGTCATCGACACCGCGCAGCCGGCCTTCGAACGCCTTCTGGTTGTCCACCGGTTCGCTGACGACGACCTTGGCCAGCCGTCCCGCGAACCGCCGGTAGTCATCCGGATCTCGCAGCGGGCGATCCAGTCCCGGCGACGACACCTCCAGGGTGTAGGTGAACGGCAGCGGATCCTCGACGTCGAGAATCGTGCTGATTTCCCGGTTGACCTGCTCGCAGTCCTCGATGCTCACGCTGTCCTCGGGTGTTGCCGCCGGTCCAGGTCGATCGATGAACACGCGGACAACGTGCCCATTCGTCTCCCGCCGGCTCTGGATGTCCCAGACCTCCAGTCCGCGCGACCGAGCGACGCGCTCAGCAATCGCCCGAATCTGTTCCAGCGGCTGCATCGTCCGCCCTAAACAAAAAAAGTGGGCACGAGCCCACTGGGAGTCTTCCTCCGAATAGGTAACACACAAGCGTATCACGCGAGTTTGGCCCCGGACAACGGCCGTACCAGCAGGTCATAGCCGCGGCTGGACACGACTTCCGCCTGGACGAACTGCCCGGGTGAGAACGCCGATGGGTCGCATTCAGTCAGGTAGACCTGCGGGTCGATCTCGGGGGCCTGGCCTTCCAGGCGGCCCCTGAGGACCAGGTCATGCTCGGCCGCTGGCCCGTCCACGAGGACCTTCACCTGCTGGCCGACACGCCGGCGATGGGCTCGCCGCACCACCTGCTTTTGTAGACGCATCACGCCTGCCTGGCGTCTCCGCTTGAGGCCCGCCGGCACGTCATCTGCGAGGCCATGTGCCGAGGTGCCTTCCTCGTGTGAGTACGTGAACACGCCGACATGGTCGAACTCGATTGTCTTCACGAACGACTCAAGCTCGGCGTAGTCGTCGATCGTCTCGCCCGGAAAGCCGACGATGAAGGTGGTGCGGAGCGTCACCGCAGGCACCCGCGCGCGAATGCGGTCGAGCAGCTTTTCGTACGACGCGCGTGTGCCCGGTCGCTTCATCCGTTTGAGAACGCGATCGGACGCGTGCTGCAGCGGCAGGTCGATGTACCGGCACACCTTCTCGCTCTCTGCCATTGCCTCGAGCACATCGTCGCCAATCGTGGTGGGGTAGAGGTAGAGCATCCGGACCCACTCGAGACCGTCGATGCGATTGAGCGCGCGAAGCAGCCGAGGCAGCGAGCCGCGCTCGCCCCGATCCACGCCGTAGAAGCTCGTGTCCTGCGAGATGAGCAGCAGCTCCTTGACGCCGGACTCCGCGAGGCGCTCGGCTTCCTGCACCACCGACTCGATGGATCGGCTGCGATAGTTGCCGCGCAGCGTCGGGATGATGCAGAAGGCGCACTTGTAATCGCAGCCTTCAGCGATCTTGACGTAGGCGTAGTGACGAGGCGTGGCGAGCAGACGCGGAGTGTTCGCGTCGTAGAGGTAGTCCGGGAGGTCTACCGTCTTCGGTCTACGGTCGCCGGTGGGTTTCACGGGTTCGCCGTTCGAACGCAGGAGCGGAATCAAACCCGACCCACCCCCAATCGCGTCGACGATCTTCGGCACCTCGCCCGTGCCGAGAACGGCATCGATCTCTGGAATCTGCGCCTGCAGCTCCTCGCGATAACGTTCCGCCATGCAGCCCGTGACGATCAGCCGCTGGCAGGCGCCGGTCTTCTTGTGCTCCGCCATCTCGAGAATCGTGTCGATCGATTCCTGCTTGGCCTTGTCGATGAACGCGCAGGTGTTGACGACGAGCACGTCGGCGTCGGCGGCGTCGCGGGTGAGAACGTGGCCGTCTTTCTGGGCGAGCCCCAGCATGACCTCTGAATCAACGAGGTTCTTGGGACAGCCGAGCGACACCATTCCAATCTTCATTCAGTGGCTTTCTCGCGAGTGGCGGTAATCATCTAGGATACACATACCGCCATGTCGACCGCCGATCACACCGATATTTCCAGCCTTCTGAAGGGGCAGACGCCAGTCGGAACGCGCGTCACCGTCCGCGGGTGGGTCCGCACTCGCCGCGACTCCAAGGCTGGACTGTCGTTCATACATGTGCACGACGGCTCGGGCTTCGATCCGATTCAGGTGGTCGCTCCGGCCCAATTGCCCAACTACGAGAGCGAAATCAAGAAGCTGACCTCGGGATGTGCGGTGATTGCGAGCGGCGTACTGGTGCAGAGCCAGGGTCAGGGACAGGCGCTCGAAGTGCAGGCCGACACCGTCGACGTGATTGGATGGGTCGACGACCCCGACACCTATCCGATTCAGCCGAAGAAGGCATCGTTCGAGTATCTCCGCGAAGTCGCGCATCTCCGGCCGCGCACCAACACGCTCGGCGCGATCGCGCGTGTCCGCCATTGCCTGAGCATGGCGATTCATCGCTATTTCCACGAGCACGGCTTCTTCTGGGTTCATACGCCAATCGTGACGGCGAGCGACGCCGAAGGCGCCGGCGAGATGTTCCGCGTCAGCACGCTCGACATCGCCAACCTCGCCGCGGTTCCGCGCACGCCCGAGGGGCGGACCGACTTCAGTCAGGACTTCTTCGGGCGCGAAGCATTCCTGACGGTGAGCGGTCAGCTCAATGTCGAGACCTATTGCCTGGCGTTGTCGAAGGTCTACACCTTCGGGCCGACGTTTCGCGCCGAGAACAGCAACACCAGCCGCCACCTCGCCGAGTTCTGGATGGTGGAGCCCGAAATCGCGTTCGCCGATCTGCACGCCGATGCCGACCTCGCCGAGTCCTTTCTCAAATACATTCTCACCGCACTCCTGAACGAGCGCGGCGACGACCTGAAGTTCTTCGCCGAGCGGATCGACAAGGGATGCGTCGCCCGCGTTGAAGGGTTCGTCACATCGCCCTTCGAGCGCATCTCGTACACGGATGCGATTGCGGCGCTCGAAAAGAGCGGCAGGAAATTCGAGTTCCCGGTCCAGTGGGGGACGGACCTGCAGTCGGAACACGAGCGCTGGCTCACCGAGGAGCACGTGAAGGCGCCGGTTGTCGTGATGAACTATCCGAAGGAGATCAAAGCCTTCTACATGCGCATGAACGACGATGGGAAGACCGTCGCGGCGATGGATGTTCTGGCGCCCGGCATCGGCGAGATCATCGGCGGCTCACAGCGCGAAGAACGACTCGACTACCTGGATCGCCGGCTCGCCGAGCTCGACCTCGATCCGAAGGCATACTGGTGGTATCGCGATCTCCGGCGCTACGGCACCGTGCCACACGCTGGGTTCGGCCTCGGCCTCGAGCGCACGATCATCTACGCAACAGGCATGGCCAACATCCGCGATGTGATTCCGTTCCCGCGAACGCCCGGCCACGCGGCGTTCTAGGGCTGTTCGAACGTCACGAACATTTTCTCCAGCCGCTCTCGCGCTTTCACACAGCGCTCGAGTACCTGCACGGGATCCCCGGTGTCGGCAACCTCGAACATCAGCGTGCCGTCGTAGCCGATCTTCTGGGTTTCCATCATCGCGGCCTCCCAGTCGATGTTGCCGGCATAGGGGACGAGATGTTCGTCTCGCTTGCCGCCGTTGTCGTGGACGTGTGTCGTCCACAAATGACCTGACACCGTTTCGATGGCCTCCGCGAGATCGCCCATCAGATTGGCGTGGCCGTAGTCCAGGCAGATGCCGACATCCAGGCCGTCGAGCTCCTCTTCGATGAGATGCACGAGCGCCGCCGCGCTCGACAGCTTGTTCGGGATCACTTCGAGCGCGACACGCACCTGCGCCACGCTGGCCTTCTCGAAAATCTCCTCGACGCTTCGTCTGGCAAGCTCCGGCTGGTTGTCGGTCGCCGCGACGCGCTCGGTGGTCGGCGTGCCGAGATGCACGACGAGATGCCGATACGGAATATGTCTGGCGAGGGCGATAGCGGCCTCGGTTTCACGGAGCGCGGTCTTGCGGCTGGATTCGTCGCGCGACGCGTTCGAGAACGGATCGATCCACTTTCCGCCTTTGAGCGCACCAACGATCGGCGCGTGCACCGAGTGGACCTCGAGACGCGTGTCAGCGAGCCATTCGGCGAGCTCCGCCGCTGCCTGCTCGTCGTGGTAGTCGAAATGCGACCGGGTGGCGAAGAGTTCGATGGCGTCGAAACCGTGCGCAGCAATGTGGACCAGGTGCTCACGGCTCAATCGATGTTCGTGAAACAGATGCGTCGAAATGCCGAAGCGATTCATAACGCCGACGACTCATCGTAGCTCTTCCAGGTGTTCGGCAAGCAACTCTCGCAGCCTGGCGAAGCGGCGGTCGCGCTCGAGGTTGCCCCGCACGTAATTTAACGTCCGCGGTATGTATTGGATGTAAACGGGGTTGCCGCGGGAGATTGTCTGGAAGCCGAACGTGCCCAGCGCCTTGAGGTTGCGCTGAAGGGCCATCAGGTCGAACCGCCGCCGGAATTCGCGGGCCTCGGACGCACGTCCCGACGGCGTGCCACGCAAGGCGAGAAAGAACGCGATCAGATCCTCGACCTGCTGCTCGGTGAAGTCCATGTAGGAGTCGCGCAGCAGTGACACCAGATCGTAGGTGTCGGGTCCCATGCGCGTGTCCTGGAAGTCGATGATGTAGAGCCGGCCCTCGTGCAGCATCAGGTTGCGGCTGTGATAATCGCGATGGCAGAGCACGCGGGGTTCGGCGGCCAGCTCCTCGACGATAACGGCGTACTCGGCGGCGAGTGCCTCGCGCGCCGCCGCCGTCAGCACGGCGCCGCGGTAGCCTTCGAGAAAGTGCTTGGTGAAGAACTGCAGCTCCCACGTCAGCTTCTCGACGTCGAAGGCGATCCCGTATGGAACGTACTCGGGCGAGGCCAACTCCGCGCCGCGCCGCTGCAGCGTGTCGATCAACGTCACCGCTTCGCGATAGAGCGCCTTGTGTTCGACGAATGACGCCGCGCCGAGATGTGCCTGCAGCGTGACGTCGCCAAGGTCCTGCAGCGCGATGACGCCCAAGGGGTTGGAGTGTCCGAGGATCCGCGGCACCGGCACCGGCATCGCGCCGTACAGACGTGCCACGTTGGCGAACGGCAGCCGATCGAAGTCGATCGCCTGCGGATGGACCGCCAGCACCTGCGTCGGCGCGTTCCGCATGAGCACGCGGAAATACTTGCGATCCGACGCGTCACCGGTCAGCGGCACGATGGTGGCGACCTGGTCCGCCTGTCCGGTTTCCGTCAGAAACTGATCGATGCGTCCGCGTGTGTCGTCTGCCATAGAACGATTCGAACGATTCGAAGAGGCCGAACGGTTCGAACGATTTTACAGAGAGGCAATTGCCAGGTCGTCGACGCGTCGCTCGTTCGCGGCGAGCTCGCCGCCTGCGACGCGCATCGTGACGCCGTGCCACGATGTATCCGCGGGCACCCGGACACCGTCCGTCACGACGCACTCCCGCAGCATCGTCCCCGCCTCCACCACCACATCGTCCCACAAGATGGACCGCTCGACGCGCGCCCCTGGCTCGACACGTGCGCTCGAAGACGGCGCAGCGGTGTGCCGCTCGCGATCGCCGATACGCAGTGAGGTATCGAGATAGTCGGCGGGCGTGCCGATGTCGAAGAACTCCGCCGACGTGTCGAAGAGCCGGATGGATCCGGGACGGATGGCAATGAGCGACGTGTACAGCACGCTCGTCTCGAACGGCACGTTCTCGGGTATCGATGCGAATGCTTCGGCCTCGACGACCTGCACGCCAATGAAATGGAACGCGTTGTCGGGCGACCCGCGTTTGGCGAAGCCGGTCAGCGCGCCATTGCGGTCGGCGCTGAGTCCGCTGTACTTGTCGCGCTGCGTGTTCGCCACGACGGCCATCGTGACGAGCGCACCAGAGCGCTGATGGGCGGTAACGAGTCCGCTGACGTCGAGATCGGTCAGCGTGTCGCCGTTGACGATGAGAAAGGTCGCGCCCAGGAGGGGAGTGGCGCGCCGCGGACCGCCTGCCGGACCGAGCACGGGGACTTCCCACGAATAGCGCACGCGCACACCGAGGCCGCTGCCATCGCCGACGATTCGGGTGAGCGTATGTGGAAGATGATGCAGGTTGAGGACCGCATCCGTCACGCCTCCCGCCGCAAGCGTACGAAGAATGCGGTGCACAAGCGGGACGCCTGCGACCGGAAGCGCCGCCTTGGCGCGAACGAGCGAGAGGGGGCGAAGTCTCGTCGCCAGCCCGGCCGTCAGGACGAGCGCTGGGACCATTCGTCCGCGAACATCATGTTGGCGCCGACCAGGCCGAACTGCTCGCGCCGAGCCAGGAACAGACTGCGATAGGAGTCGAGGATGAATTCCTCGGGCGAGCGGCCGAGGGCGCACGCCATCGCGAGAATCGCCTGCTCACCGCCGTCGATCTCGATGAACGTCCCGATTGGCGTTTCGTCGAGCGCAATCGTCGCATCCTCGGCAGCGAATTCCTCGCGGAACTTCTGATATCGGAACCAGACGTGCATTCCGAGCGACTCGAGCACGTGCGTGAGCACGTCACCATCGCTGATGACAGTCTCATGCTCTTCGCGCGTCTTCATCGGCCCGACTTGTAAGGGACCTTTGAAGGTCAGGAGGCTGCGCCCCGAGTCGTTCCGGATCCGCAGAGCACACCCCTGGCGGCGTAGGGTTTCGTCGTCAGTGTCGAACAAGGCATCTTCCTGGAGACGTCGGCATTTGAGTGGCGCGGCGCCCGCCGCGAGGATGGCCGCTCGTGCTTCAGGGACGCTCTGGAACAGCAGCTTGATCTCGCGCTCAATCATGAGGGGCCAAAGATTACCCCAAAAAAGAAAACGGGGTCGGGAGTCATTTTCCGAGGAATCGTGCGGAAAATGACTCCCGACCCCTTGTTTCCGGGGCGGTCGGGTTACTCCTTGGTCACGGAGACGAACGTCTCCTGGCCGTCGCGGAGTATTCGCAGGAAGGCCGTGCCGCGCGAGGGAACCTTGCCAAGCTCGCGCTGGGCGTCGGTGGCCGAGGCAATCGGTTCGCGACCGACGCGAACGATGACATCGCCCGGACGCAGACCGGCGCGTGCGGCAGGGCTGCCCTGGTCGACGTCGGCGATGAGCGCGCCGCGGTTCGCCTCGAGCTTCAGCTCGCGCGCGTCCTGCGGCGAGATGTTCTGCAGTCGCAGGCCGAACCCGGTGCTGGTCGCCTGGCCCGTGTCGTCGCGCTCGCGATTGCGTGACGCGAGGTTGCCTTCGGCTTCGAGATCGAGCTCGTCGACGGTGACATTCACCGTCTTCTCCGCGCGGTCACGAACGATGCGCACTGGAACCGTGGTGCCGGGCTTGGTCGCCACGACCATCGCCACCAGCTCGTCGCGGTTCGCGACCGGCTTGCCGTTGTAGGCGATGATCACGTCGCCGGGCTCGAGACCCGCCTTGCTGGCCGCGCCGTTCGGCGACACGGTCTTGACGACGGCGCCCTTGCGGTCCTTCAGGCCGAACTCGTCGACGGCTTCACGCGATATCCCTTCGACGCCGATGCCGATGCGGCCACGCGTGATCTTGCCGGTGCGCAGCTGGGGCAGCAGATCGCGAACGGTGTTGATCGGGATGGCGAAACCGATGCCGATGTTGCCCGACTGCCGGCCGTCCGCGATGATGGCCGTGTTGATGCCGACGACCTCGCCACGCAAATTCAGCAGCGGACCACCGGAGTTGCCCGGATTGATCGCGGCGTCGGTCTGGAGCACCTGGGCAAAGCGCTGCTCGGCCACCTGGAAAGGCCGCTCCTTCGCGCTGATCACGCCCACGCTGACGGTGTGCGCCAGGTTGAACGGGTTGCCGATGGCCATGACCCAGTCACCAGGCTGCATCTGCGACGAGTCGCCGAACTCGATTGCCGGCAGCGTGTGATCCGGCTTCTCCGTCAACTCGATCAGCGCGCTGTCGGTCAACGGATCGCGGCCGACGATCTTCGCATCGTATTCCTGGTCATCGTCCTCGCCGTAGAGCGA
>Ga0075421_100013487_pt1 | contig 10189 bp, 11 predicted proteins | sample SoiMetdeltSBSDD5_FD_75292 | JGI IMG/M metagenome (GOLD analysis project Ga0075421, IMG submission 75292) | Bulk soil microbial communities from a Populus tree surrounding site in Tennessee, USA - Soil MetaG P. deltoides SBSDD5 | ecosystem: Environmental > Terrestrial > Soil > Tree plantation... | reverse complement strand
CAGGCGAACGGATTCGCGCCGGACGAGCCCGCGAGGCGCACCGTCGAGGTCGAAGCGTTCTGCTCGTGGTCGGCGTGCAGGATGAAGATCCGATCCATCGCTCGCACCAGCACCTCGTTCACCTTGTACTCCTCGGCCGGCACCGCGAACATCATCCGCATGAAGTTCCCCGTGTACGACAGGTCGTTCTTCGGATACATGAACGGCTGGCCGACCGAGTACTTGTAGGCCATGGAGACGATCGTCGGCATCTTCGCGATCAGGCGAAACGCCGAGATCGTGCGGTGCTGCGGGTCGTTGATGTCCAGCGCATCGTGGTAGAACGCAGAGAGCGCGCCCACCACGCCGACCAGCGTGGCCATGGGGTGGGCGTCGCGCCGGAACCCGGTAAAGAACCGGTTGATCTGCTCGTGGACCATCGTGTGATGCATCACGATGTTGACGAACTCGGCCTTCTGTTTTGCGTTCGGCAGCTCGCCGTTCAGCAGCAAGTAGCACACCTCGAGGAAATCGCAGTGCTCGGCGAGCTGCTCGATCGGGTAGCCGCGGTACAGCAGCAAGCCGGCATCGCCGTCGATGTAGGTGATCGTCGAATTGCAGCTCGCGGTCGACAGGAAACCCGGGTCGTACGTGAAGACGCCGGTCTTGCCGTACAGCGCGCGGATGTCCACTACATCGGGTCCGATCGAGCCGCTCAGCACCGGCAGGTCGATCGCCTTGCCGCCGGGCAAGCTCAGGGAGGCTTTCTTGTCCATACGGTAGTCCTTTCTACGTTGCCCGCAATCGCGACACGATCCCGCCCAGCCGCGGGTCGAACCGGTCGCTCCTGCCGCTCACGACATCCCACAGCTCGGTGTCGGGATAATCGAGCAGTTCGTCGAATGCCGCAAGCTCCGCGGCCGACAGCGCAGCAACCTGCTCGAGGAACCGGGAGAGCACCAGGTCGAGCTCAAGCAGCCCGCGCCTGCATTTCCACTGCAACCGATCGCGCCTGGCCCGCTCCATCGCTGTGCGCCGCCCGCCCGTGCCGCACTCAGACGGTGCGCCGGACCATCAGCTCCTTGATCTTGCCGATCGCCTTCGTCGGATTGAGCCCTTTCGGGCAGACGTCGACGCAATTCATGATCGTGTGGCAGCGGAACAGCCGGTACGGATCCTCGAGGTTGTCCAGCCGCTCGCTCGTTGCCTGGTCGCGCGTATCGGCCAGGAAGCGGTACGCCTGCAGCAGGCCGGCCGGGCCCACGAACTTGTCCGGGTTCCACCAGAACGACGGACACGCGGTCGAGCAGCACGCGCACAGGATGCACTCGTACAGGCCGTTCAGCTCCTCGCGGTCCTCCGGCGATTGCAGCCGTTCGCGCTCGGGCGGCGCGTCGTGGTTGATCAGGTAGGGCTTGATCGAATGGTATTGCTGGAAGAACTGCGTCATGTCGACGATCAGGTCGCGGATCACCGGCAGGCCGGGCAGCGGCCGCAGCGTCACATGCTCCGGAAGCTCGGCGACGCGCGTGATGCACGCCAGGCCGTTCCGGCCGTTGATGTTCATCGCATCCGACCCGCAAACGCCTTCGCGGCACGAGCGGCGGAACGCGAACGAATCGTCCTGCTCCTTCACCTTGACGAGCGCATCGAGCAGCATCCGGTCCGAATGCTCGAGCTTCACCTCGTATTCCTTCAGGTAGGGACGCTCGTCCTTGTCCGGATCGTAGCGATAGATCGAGAGTTTCATCAGTAGGTTCGCACCTTGGGTTCGAACGATTCGACCGAGATCGGTTTCAGATGGACCGGCTTGTATTCGAGTCGATTGCCTTCCTTGTACCAGAGCGTGTGCTTCATCCAGCTCTTGTCGTCGCGGTCGGGGAAGTCCGCGCGCGCCTGCGCCCCGCGCGACTCCTTGCGCGCCTCGGCCGAAACGATCGTCGCGAGCGCGGATTCGACCAGATTGTCGAGCTCGAGCGCCTCGACACGCGCGGTATTGAACACCTTGGACTTGTCCTGGATGCAGGTGCGCCCGTTGCGCGCGGCGATTTCCTTGACCTTTTCGATCCCCTGGACCATGTCGTCGGGGAACCGGAAGATCCCGCAATGCGCCTGCATGATCCGCCGCAGGTCGTTGCCGACATCGGACACGCGCTCGCCCGCAGCGGTCGCGTCGAGGCGCGCAAGGCGCGCGCGCGACAACTCGCCGGCGTCCTTCGGCAGGCTGCGATGCGGGCTCGGCAGGCTGCGGATCTCCCGGATCATCTGCTCACCCGAGGCCTTGCCGAAAACGACGAGGTCGAGCAGCGAGTTCGTGCCCAGCCGGTTCGCGCCGTGCACCGAGACGCAAGCGCACTCCCCCGCGGCATAAAAGCCGGGGACGACACTCTCGGGATTCGCTCCCTCGGGCGCCACCACCTGTCCCGTGTACTTGGTCGGAATGCCGCCCATCTGATAGTGCGCGGTCGGAACGACCGGGATCGGATCGCGCACGGGATCGGCGTTCGCGAAGCGGATCGCAATCTCGCGAATCCCGGGAAGCCGATGGTTGATGACCTCCGGCCCGAGATGGTCGAGCTTGAGCAACACGTGGTCGCGATCCGGCCCGCAGCCGCGGCCTTCCTTGATCTCGGTGGTCATCGCGCGCGATACGACATCGCGGCTCGCGAGGTCCTTCGCGTTCGGCGCATAACGCTCCATGAAACGCTCGCCGTTCGCGTTCAGCAGGTACCCGCCCTCGCCCCGTACGCCTTCGGTGATCAGGATGCCCGCACCCTGGATTCCAGTCGGATGGAACTGAAAGAACTCCATGTCCTGCAGCGGAATCCCGGCGCGCGCCGCCATGCCAAGCCCATCGCCCGTGTTGATGAATGCGTTCGTGCTGGCGGCGAACATGCGCCCCGATCCGCCGGTCGCGAACAGAGTCGCCTTCGCCTGCAGGATCGAGACTTCGCCGGTCTCCATCTCGAGCGCGGTGATCCCGACCACGGCGCCGTCCTGCGGGTCGCGGATCAGGTCGAGCGCCATCCATTCCACGAAGAACTGGGTGTTCGCGCGCACATTCTGCTGGTACAGCGTGTGCAGCATCGCGTGCCCGGTCCGGTCGGCCGCGGCGCACGAGCGCATCGCCATCTTGGCGCCGCCATAGTTCTGCGTGTGGCCGCCAAACGGGCGCTGGTAGATCTTGCCATTCTCGAGCCGGTCGAACGGCATGCCCATGTGCTCGAGCTCCACGACCACTTCGCTCGCGCGGCGGCACATGTATTCGATCGCATCCTGGTCGCCGAGATAGTCCGACCCCTTGACCGTGTCATACATGTGCCAGTGCCAGTTGTCCTCGGTCGAGTTCGCCAGCGGCGCGGCGATTCCGCCCTGCGCCGCCACCGTGTGCGAGCGCGTCGGAAAAACCTTGGACAGCACCGCGACTTTCAGGCCGGCGCGCGCCAGCTCGACAGAGGCGCGCATCCCTGCACCGCCCGCGCCGACGACCAGCGCATCGAACCTGCGGACCGGAAGCGGCGTGCTCATCGCCACAGGATCTGAACGATCCAGCCGAGATACGCCGCGATCGTCAGCAAGGTCAGCACCTGGATGGCGAGCCGCAATCCGTCCGGCTTGACGTAGTCCATGACGATGTCGCGCACGCCGACCCACATGTGCCAGGCGAGGCTCACGCCGAAAAGAAGCGTGGCGACGCGCATCCAGCCCTTCGCGAACAAGTCTCTCCAGGCGTCGTAGCGCAGCGGCGCTTCGGAAAGAACGATGAACACGAGGACCACCGAATACACCGCCATGATCACGGCGGTGACACGCTGCGCGAGCCAGTCGCGCAGGCCATAGTGCGCTCCAACGACGACGCGCCTCACAGCAGGCGGGCTCCGAATAACGCGGCGAGCGCCAGCCCCGCGACGATGACGACGATGCTGGTCAGCCGCGAAGTCTCCTTGTCGATGCCTTTGTGAATGTCCAGAAACAGGAACCGGATTCCCGCGCAGAAGTGATGGCAATAGGACCAGATCAGCACGAGCAGCGCGACCTTGACCAGCGGATTCGAGGCGTAGCTCCTCACCGATTCGAATCCTGACTCGGAAGCAAGGCTGCGATCGAGAAGAAACAGCAGCCAGACCGTCGCCAGGAAAAGGAGCGCACCGCTGACCCGATGCAGGATCGAAACCCAACCGGCAAGCGGCAGCCGGATCTCGAATAGCAGCGCGGCGAGGCTCAGATACTTCGGACGAGCTTTTTTGATCGCAGCGTTCGCCATTGAGAGGAGGAACGGCAACCCCGGCTTGCCGTTCGAAATGGATTATAGCGCCGCGCGAGCATTGGAACGCGCCGCGCGCGCCGGAAGTCAGTGCGTTTCGCGGGTGCGCTACGGTAAAATCAGGCGAGAACCGGTTTCTGGAGTCCGACATGTCCAAGTCCCCCCTTCGTGTCGCGGTCACCGGCGCTGCCGGACAGATCGGCTACGCGCTGCTGTTCCGCATCGCCAGCGGCGAAATGCTCGGGAAAGATCAGCCGGTGATCCTGCAATTGCTCGAGATCCCGGACGACAAGGCGCAGAAGGCGCTCCGCGGCGTGATGATGGAGCTCGACGACTGCGGCTTTCCGTTGCTGCACGGCATGTCGGCTGCTTCGGATCCGACGGTCGCATTCAAGGACGCACGCGTTGCGCTGCTCGTCGGGGCGCGTCCGCGCGGTCCCGGCATGGAGCGCAAGGACCTTCTCGAGGCAAACGGAAAAATCTTCGCGCCGCAGGGAAAAGCGCTCGACGCGGTGGCCGCGCGGGACGTGCGCGTGCTGGTCGTCGGGAATCCCGCGAACACGAATGCGCTGATCGCGATGAAGAACGCTCCGGGCCTGCGGCCGCGCCAGTTCTCCGCGATGATGCGGCTCGACCACAACCGGGCGCTGTCCCAGGTCGCGCAGAAGCTGGGAAAACCGGTCGCATCGGTAAAGAAGATCGCAGTCTGGGGCAACCACTCCGCGACGCAGTATCCCGATGTCTTCCAGGCCGAATGCGACGGCAGGAAGGTCTGGCCGATGATCAACGACCAGGCATGGCTCGAAGGGACTTTCATCCCGACGGTACAGAAGCGCGGCGCCGCAATCATCGAAGCGCGCGGCCTGTCTTCCGCCGCGAGCGCCGCCAGTGCGGCGATCGACCATGTGCGTGACTGGATGCTCGGCTCGCCGAGCGGCGACTGGGTCTCGATGGCGATTCCGTCCGACGGCACCTATGGAATCCCGGAGGGTGTGCTGTACGGGCAGCCGGTAACCTGTGCCGGCGGCGAATACCAGGTCGTGAAAGGCATCGAAGTCAGCGATTTCAGCCGCAAGCGCATGGACGCAACGCTGAAGGAGCTGCACGAGGAACGCGACGGCGTCCGGCACTTGCTCGGGTAGCCAGTCGGCTCGAGGGGAATCCGATGGCGCAATACGAATCCGACATCACCAAGTTCATCCGCAATTTCCTCGACCAGCACCCCGAGGAGATCATGTCGCAGAGAAAGGGCCGGGCGATCTGGTGGGACAAGGCCCCGGACATCCGGACGCCTCCTCCCCCGCCGCGGCACGCACCCCGCGCAGGCGGCGCCGAGCACACGTTCCGGCCTCTGTCGGAAGCAGACAACTCGGAGACTCCCGATGGCAAATGAATCCAGGCAGGCGCTCGAGCAGCGCCTGGCCGAGTTGTCCGACGAGATACGCCACTACCCGACACCGATCGCGCGCTGCGACGATCAGTTGCTCGACCTGCTGGAACGCCGGTCGCAGGTGCTCGCAAAGTTGAGGGAGCTCGACGCGCGGCAGCCTGCGGTACCGGGTTGCACCGAAGAGGGAATCTGGATCAACGACGGGGGACTCCATGGCGCATAACCTGCACGACACGCTGCAGCCGCTGAACGGCGGCAAGTTCTATTCGCTGCCGCAGCTCGGCAAGGCCCTCGGCGTCAAGGTCGCGCGGCTGCCCATCTCGATCCGCATCGTTCTCGAGTCGGTGCTGCGAAACTGCGACGGCAACAAGGTGACCGAGGAGCATGTGCGGCAACTTGCCGGCTGGAAGCCGGATGCCCCGCGGACCGACGAGATTCCGTTCGTCGTCGCCCGCATCGTGCTGCAGGACTTTACCGGCGTGCCGTTGCTCTGCGACCTCGCAGCGATGCGCGGCGTCGCCGAGAAGATGGGCCTGAATCCGAAGGTGATCGAGCCGCTGGTGCCGGTCGACCTCGTCGTCGATCATTCGGTGCAGATCGATCACTACGGCACGAAGAACGCGCTCGACCTGAACATGAAACTGGAATTCAAGCGCAACGAGGAGCGCTACCAGTTCATGAAGTGGGGGATGCAGGCGTTCGACACGTTCCGCGTCGTGCCGCCGGGAATCGGCATCGTCCACCAGGTCAATCTCGAGTACCTCGCGCGCGGGGTCCACAAGAAGGACGGGATCCACTATCCCGACACGCTGGTCGGCACCGACAGCCATACGACGATGATCAACGGGATCGGCGTCGTCGGCTGGGGCGTCGGCGGCATCGAGGCCGAGGCCGGCATGCTCGGCCAGCCGGTTTACTTCCTGACACCGGATGTCGTCGGCGTCAATCTGAAAGGCAAGCTCCATCCAGCGTGCACTGCGACCGACCTGGTGCTGACGATCACCGAGATGCTGCGCAAGGCCAAGGTGGTCGGCAAGTTCGTCGAGTTCTTCGGCGAAGGCACGGCGTCGCTGTCGGTCACCGATCGAGCGACGATCGCCAACATGGCGCCGGAATACGGCGCGACGATGGGATTCTTCCCGGTCGACGACAAGACGATCGAGTACTTCCGCGGCACCGGGCGCACCGACGACGAAATCGATGCGTTGAGCGCGTATTTCAAGGCCCAGGGAATGTACGGCATCCCCAAGCAGGGCCAGATCGACTACAGCCAGACGCTGCAGCTTGACCTCGGCTCGGTGCTGCCTTCGCTCGCCGGACCGAAGCGCCCGCAGGATCGCATCAACCTGGACAGCGTCAAGAGCACGTTCACGACGCTGTTTTCGAAGCCCGCCGCCGAAAGCGGCTACAGCAAGCCTGCGGCGGAATTGGCCCGTCGCCACGACGCGCACTCAGCCGGCGGCAAGGTCACGCTCGGCCATGGCGACGTGCTGATCGCGGCGATCACTTCGTGCACGAATACATCGAATCCGGGCGTGCTGCTCGCGGCCGGGCTGCTCGCGAAGAAGGCGGTCGAGCTGGGCCTGTCGGTCAAGCCGCACGTGAAGACCTCCCTCGCGCCAGGCTCGCGCGTCGTCACCGAATACCTGACGAAGGCGGGCCTGCTGCCCTACCTGGAGGCGCTCGGGTTCTCGCTCGCCGCCTATGGTTGCACGACCTGCATCGGCAACGCCGGGCCGCTCGATCCGGGGCTCGAGGAAACGATCGTCAAGCAGGACCTGGTGTGCGCCGCAGTCCTTTCCGGCAACCGCAACTTCGAGGCGCGAATCCACGCCAACATCAAGGCGAACTTCCTCGCGAGCCCCCCGCTCGTCGTCGCGTACGCGATCGCCGGCACGATGCTGAAGGACTTCCGCACCGAGCCGGTCGGCAGGACGAAGGACGGCCGCGACGTCTACATCGGCCACATCTGGCCCACCGCCGACGAAGTGCGCGCGCTGATGAAGCTAGCGATGGACGCGCCAACGTTCCGCCGCCTCTATAGCGGCCTTGCGGATGCGAATCCGCTGTGGAAGAAGGTGTCCGCGCCGACGGGGCAGGTCTACAGCTGGCCCGCGTCGACCTATATCGCCGAGCCGCCGTTCTTCCAGGACTTCTCGATGACTCCGGGGACTCCGGCCGACATTCGCGGCGCGCGACTGCTCGGGATTTTCGGCGACTCGGTGACAACCGACCACATCAGCCCGGCCGGCTCGATCAAGCCGACCTCCCCCGCGGGAATCCATCTGCAGGAGCACGACGTCTCGGTCGCGGACTTCAATTCGTACGGCGCACGCCGCGGCAATCACGAGGTGATGATGCGCGGCACCTTCGCCAACGTGCGCATCAAGAACCTGATGCTCGGCGGCAAGGAAGGCGGAATGACGCGCTACAAGGGCCAGGAGATGCCGATCTACGAGGCGGCGATGCGCTACATCGCGGACCGCACGCCGACGGTGGTGTTTGGCGGCGAGGAATACGGCACCGGATCGTCGCGCGATTGGGCGGCGAAGGGAACGCAGTTGCTCGGCGTGCGCGCGGTGGTCGCGCGCAGCTTCGAGCGCATCCATCGCTCCAACCTGGTCGGCATGGGCGTTCTGCCGCTGCAGTTCAAGGGCGCCGACTCGGCGCAGTTGCTCGCCCTGACCGGCAACGAGGAGATCGACATCACGGGTCTCGCGAACATCCAGCCGCAGCAGGACATGACCGTCGTGATCCGCCGCGCCGACGGCACGCGCCAGGAGATCACCGTGCGCTGCCGGATCGACACGCCGATCGAAGTCGATTACTACCGCCACGGCGGAATCCTGCCGTACGTCTTGCGCGGGTTGATCGCCGGAGCCGGCTCGGCCGCAGCGAAAGCTGCCTAGCGCAGCCGCGAGAGGGAGTGCGCGAGCGCCTTGAGGTCGGCCGCGGAAATCCCGTAGAGCGACGCAGCCATGATGGTGTCGCCGCCGGGCCGGCGGTTCTGCTGGTACGCAGCCAGTGGCTGGGTACCTCTTCACGATAGAATCGCGTCCTCATGCCTCCGCGCGGTAACCGACTCGCCTGCTCCCTGCGCACCGTCGATGGTTGCCAGGGATCGTTCGATGCCTACCCCGGCGAAGAGGCCGGCTCCGTTTCGAAGATAGATCCCATCAAGTGGGACCGCGAGCCGCAAAAGCCGGTACAGGAAGGGGCGTTCACGATCATCGGCGACCTCGGCATGACTGGCCAGGTGATCCTCGTCAACCAGTACCAATGGCGCGACCTGAGCGAGGCGAAGCTCGAGAAGTTTTTCTACGCGGCGATTCTCTGGGGCAAGAGCCCGTTCAAGGTCATCGAGGACGCAAAGGTGATCCTGAAGCGGGAGAAGAAGTAGCGCGTCAGGCGCTCGCGCGCACGCCGGCCGGGCACGACACGCCTGTGCCTCCCAGCCCGCAATAGCCCCCCGGATTCTTGCCGAGGTATTGCTGGTGATAGTCCTCGGCGTAGTAGAACTCGGGGGCGTCGCGGATCTCCGTAGTGATCGACCCGAATCCGGCCGCGGTCAGGCCGACCTGGAATCGCTCGCGCGAATCGAGCGCGGTTTTCTTCTGCGCGTCGCCGTAGCAGTAGATGGTCGAGCGATACTGGGTTCCGCGATCGTTTCCCTGGCGCATACCCTGGGTCGGATCGTGCCCTTCCCAGAACACCTTCAGCAGATCATCGTAGCTGACCTGCTTCGGTTCGAACGCGACGAGCACGACCTCGGCGTGGTTCGTGAAGCCGCTGCAGACTTCCTCGTAGGTCGGGTTCTTCGTCTCGCCGCCCGCGTATCCGACGGCGGTCGTGAATACGCCCTTCAACTGCCAGAAAAGCCGCTCGGCACCCCAGAAGCAACCCATTCCGAACACGGCTTGCTCGATGCCTTCGGGAAACGGCGGACGGAGCGGATTGCCGTTGATGAAGTGCTTGGCCGGAACGGACATCGTCTCGGCGCGGCCGGGAATCGTGCTCTCCTTCGGCAGCAGGGAACTCCTCTTCTTCATGAAGGCGAACATGGCAACTCTCCTCGAACGGTAAAATTACACCATGAAAATCTGTGTTTATGGTGCCGGGGCGGTCGGCGGCGTGATTGCCGGCTGGCTCTCGCGCGCCGGCCACGAGGTTTCAGTCGTTGCACGCGGCGCCCACCTTACGGCAATCCGGGAGCGCGGGCTGCGGATCGTTTCCAGCAGTTCTGAATGCGCAGCGCGGATCAGCGCCGATAGCGACCCCGCCCGGCTGGGACCGCAGGATTACGTAATCGTTGCCGTGAAAGGACAAAGCCTGCCCGAGGTTGCCGCCTCGATCGGCCCGCTGCTCGGACCGGGCACCGCGGTCGTTACTGCGATGAACGGCGTGCCCTGGTGGTTCTTCGACCGCCTGCCGTTCGGTGCGGGCAAGCTGCGCTTGGAAAGCCTCGATCCGGGTGGCGCGATCGCGCGCGCAATTCCAACCGAGCGGGTCATCGGGTGCGTGATCCATCTCGCGGCGTCCCTTGCCGAGGCCGGGGT
>Ga0075421_100013486_pt1 | contig 10189 bp, 6 predicted proteins | sample SoiMetdeltSBSDD5_FD_75292 | JGI IMG/M metagenome (GOLD analysis project Ga0075421, IMG submission 75292) | Bulk soil microbial communities from a Populus tree surrounding site in Tennessee, USA - Soil MetaG P. deltoides SBSDD5 | ecosystem: Environmental > Terrestrial > Soil > Tree plantation... | reverse complement strand
GGCCGACGGAGCGGCCCGGGCTGACGCGGCTCGGGTAGGGGAGACCACCGAGGGCGACGCGCGAGTCCTGTAGCTGATACGCCGCCACCAGACCTACCCCGGGATGCGCGGTGCCGAGCTCTACCATCTTCTCGAGGCACTCGGGCAGCAGCAGGTCGTCGGCCGAGACGAACTTGCACCAGGCGGCGCTAGGCGACACCTGGCGGAGCGCGATGTTGTGGTTCTGGATGACCGGGACCAGGTGCTCGTTCCGCACCACGCGGATCCGGGGGTCCCGGGTCGCGTACCGACCGATGATCTCCGCGGTCCTGTCGGTACTGGCGTTGTCGACGATCACGTAGTCGAAGTTCGTGAAGGTCTGGGAAAGGACGCTCTCGATGCAGTCGGCAAGATACGCCTCGCCGTTGTACACCGGCGTGAGAACCGTGACGAGAGGCGCGGTCATATCGTACCGGAGTGCTCACGTTTGCATGCGTCATACCAGACGTATCGGCGGCGGATGACGAGGTCGACGTGCCTGAAACATGGGGGTGCCAGAAGGGGTAATGCGTTGCACAGCGCCTGCTGGATCAACGTGGGTGCGCAAAAATGCGGTCCTGAACTTGCAACCTGGGTACTGCGTGCGCGGCGCCGAGATCGGCTCGCAACTGGATGCCCAGCGCGTGGCTCTGAAACGCGCTACCACATGTCAGTATTGCAAGCCTCGGAGGCGGCAGCCGGCATGCTCGGTATGAGAGGCGAGCGGGTCCTGGTGACCGGTGCCGGCGGATTCCTCGGACGCCACCTGTGCCGGCGCTTGTGCGCGGCCGGCGCCGAGGTCCACGCGGTGTCGCGGCGCGCGGCCAGCGCGCACCCCGACGCTCACCGCTGGTGGACGGCCGACCTCGCGAACGACGCCGAGAGCCGTAGCCTCGTCCGCACCGTGAAGCCGCACAGCGTCGTCCATCTCGGGGCGCTCACCCACGCGGCGCCCGACGTCGCTTTGGTTCCGCAGACGTTCCACAGCATCCTCTCCAGCACCGTCAACCTCCTGACGGCGCTGACCGAGCAAGGGTGTCGCCGGGTCGTCCTCGCCGGCTCAATCGAGGAGCCGTACGGCAACAAGGTGAGCCCCACGCCCGCGTCACCCTACGCGGCGGCGAAATGGGCGGCCGGTGCCTACGGGCGGATGTTCCAGGCCCTCTACGGCACGCCGGTCGTCATCGGGCGACTCGCGCTCGTCTACGGCCCGGGCCAGGCGGAGCGCAAGGTGATCCCCTCGGCGATCCTCTCGCTGCTTCGCGGGCAGCCGGTCCGGGTCTCGACGGGAACCCGCCGATGGGATTTCGTGTTCGTCGACGACGCCATCGAGGCGCTCAGCCGGCTCCTCGACGACGGGGTCGCGGCCGGCTCGACCATCGAGATCGGGACCGGGCGCGCGGAGCCCTTGCGGGCCGTGGTCGAGCAACTCGTGCAGATCATCGATCCGGGCGTGGTCCCGGTGTTCGGTGCCGTCGCCGACCGGCCGTTCACCGAGGGCCGCGCGGCGGATGCGATGGCGACGGCGGCATCTCTCGGCTGGCAGGCCACCACCACCCTCGAGCGCGGACTGGAACGGACCGTCGACTGGTATCGCACGCACGCGGATTCGTACAACACCCAGGGGATGGCGGCATGAAGGTGGTCCTGTTCTGCGGAGGCGTGGGCGCGCGGCTGAAGGAGTACTCCGAAACGGTGCCCAAGCCCATGGTGCCGATCGGCCATCGGCCGATCATCTGGCACCTCATGAAGTACTACGCCCACTACGGGCATCGCGACTTCATCCTGTGCCTCGGCTATCGCGGCGACGCCATGCGGCGCTATTTCCTCGACTACGACGAGTGCGCGTCGAACGACTTCACGCTCTCGGACGGCGGCAAGCGCGTGCACCTCTACAGCCGCGACATCGGCGACTGGTCGATCACCTTTGCCGAGACCGGCCTGCACGCGAACCTGGGCCAGCGCCTGTGCGCCGTGCGGAAGTACCTCGGCGACGACGAGGTCTTTCTCGCCAACTACGCCGACGGCCTGTCGGACCTGCCCCTGCCACAGTACATCGAGCACGCGCGGAGCCAGGACCGGGTGGGAACGTTCCTGTGCGTGAAGCCGAACCAGTCCTTCCACGTCGTGACGGTGGCCGCCGACGGCCGCGTCACCGGTCTGCGGCCGGCACAGGACGCCGACGTCTGGATCAACGGCGGCTTCTTCGTCTTCAAGCAGCAGATCTTCGACTACATCAAGGACGGCGAGGACCTCGTGGTCGAGCCGTTCCAGCGGCTCATCCTCGACGATCAGCTGGCCGCGTACCGCTATCACGGGTTCTGGGCGGCCATGGACACCGTCAAGGACAAGCTTCGCTTCGACGAGATGGCGGCCCACGAGGACACGCCATGGGAAGTGTGGAGCCGAGAAAGGCCCTAAATCTGCGTCCAAATTGACATTAATTGCGCGGCGCTGGTACGCTCGATGCCGTCATGCCGCCCGAGCTGTATCGCCGGGCCCGGCGCGCCGAGGCCGGGGCACAACGCGCCGACGACCGACGTCGGCTTCGTCTGGAATTTTTCCGCGCAGCACTCGCCGAGGGGCTCGACACGCTGAAGCAGCGCCATGCGGACGGCGCCTCGGGCGAGGCCTCGGTCCGCGCGCACGCCGGCTTCATGGACGCGCTGATCCAGACGATCGTCCGGTTCGTCGGCGCCGACGCCGAGGCGGCGGGGCTGGTGCCGACGCCGCTCGTGGTGGTCGCGCTCGGGGGCTACGGTCGGGGCGAGCTCCATCCGTCCAGCGACATCGACGTGATGGTGGTGTACGACGGCGAGCTCTCGCCCTACGTGCAGCGGGTGATGCAGGAGCTCCTCTACACGCTCTGGGACCTCGGGCTTCAGGTCGGTCACAGCCTGCGCTCGCTGGGCGACTGCGTGGCCATGGCGCGGACGGATTTCCCGAGCCGCACCTCGATGCAGGAGGCGCGGCTGGTCGTCGGCGATCGCAAGCTGTTCACCCGCTTCGGACGCATCCTGCGCGACAACGTCTACCGTCACGACTTCGAGCAGTTCCTCGCCACCACGCTCTCCGAGCGCGAGCAGCGCTACCGCAAGTACGGCGCCTCGCCCTACATCGGCGAGCCGAACATCAAGGAGTCGGCGGGCGGGTTGCGCGACATGCACACGGCCATGTGGCTGGGGGCCGCCAAGTTCGGCGCCCGCACGCTGCGTGAGCTCTGCGACAAGGGGCTCATCACCCCGCGCGAGCAGGAGGCGGCCGACCGCGCGCTGACCTTCCTGTGGCGCGTGCGCAACGAGCTCCACTTCTTCTCCGGCCACAAGAACGACGTCCTCGGGCGTGAGCTCCAGCCCCGCATCGCCAAGAACCTCGGCTACGAGCCGGAGGGCCACACGCTCGGCGTCGAGCGGTTCATGCGCGACTACTACCTCAACGCACGGGCCCTCCACCGTGTCTCACGGCGGCTGATCGCCCGCTGCCAGGAGACGCTCTACGCGCGGAGCTCGGCGGAGCGGCGGCAGCGCCAGCAGGCGCTGGCCGACGGACTCGTGTTCTTCGACGGCAAGCTCCATCGTGCCGACCGGGACGCCGGCGTGCTGCGGCGCGATCCCACCCGCATCATGAAGGTGTTCTGGCACCTGCACCGGCTCGGCTGCGAGCTGTCGCTGGGGCTCGAGCGCACGGTGGAGGAGTCGCTCGACGTCGTGGACGACCGGTTCCAGCGCTCGCCCGAGGTGCGTGACCTCTTCCTGGACATCTGCCGCGCCTGGGGCCGCGTGGCGCTGACCTTCTCGGTCATGCACGAGCTCGGCCTGCTCGGCCGCTACCTGCCGGAGTTCGGCGGGCTCACCTGCCTCGTGCAGTACGACGTCTATCACAAGTTCTCGGCGGACCAGCACTCGCTGCTGGCCGTGGAGCACCTCGAGGCGCTGGCGCCCGGGCAGTCCGCGGAGTCGGAGGGCGCCGCCCAGGTCTTCAACGAGGTGGAGAAGCCGGAGCTGCTGATGCTCGGCATGCTGCTCCACGACATCGGCAAGGCGCAGGGGCACGGTCACGTGGCCAAGGGCATCCCGCTCGTGCGCCAGCTCACCGCGCGCATCGGGCTGCCCCCCGAGGACGCGGGCATGGTGGAGTTCCTGGTCGCGCACCACCTGACCATGTCGCACGTGGCGCAGCGCCGTGACATCGACGACCCGAAGACCATCGAGACCTTCGCGGAGACGGTGGCGGATCCCCAGCGCCTGCGGATGCTCTATCTGCTGACCTACGCCGACATGCGCGCGGTCGGTCCCGGCGTGCTGACAGGCTGGCAGGCGCGCATCCTGCACGAGCTCTACGCGCGCACGCTGGCCCGCCTCACCGGCGGCCGGATCGAGAAGCCGAATCGCACGCTCCTCACCGCGCGCCTGTTCGACGCGCTCAAGGGCGACGTCTCGCGGCAGGCGGTGAAGGCGCATCTGGCCATGGTGCAGGACCGCTATCTCGCCCAGACGAGCGTGCAGCGCATGGCCGAGCACCTGCGTCTCGTCACGCGGCTCGAGTCCGGTCAGCTCGCCACCGAGCTGTTCCATCATCCCGACCTCGGCTCCTCGGACCTGGTGGTGGTGACCCGCGACGTGCCCGGCCTCTTCTCGCTGATCGCCGGCACCCTGGCCGCCCACGGGGTGAACATCATCTCGGCGCAGATCGCCACCCGCGCCGACGGCATCGCCATCGACACCTTCCAGGTGAACGAGCCCACCGGCGAGGCGGTGACGTCGGCCGCGCAGTGGGCGCGGACGCTGGAGGCGCTCGCCCGCGTCCTCACCGACGAGCAGTCGGTGGACGCGCTGCTCGAGCGCCGCCGCGCCGCCGGCCGGCAGCCCGTCGTGGGCCAGGCGCCGCCGAAGATCGCCGTCGACAACAGGCTGTCCGACGCGTACACGGTGCTCGAGGTGAAGTCGCCCGACCGGCTCGGCCTGCTCTACCTCATCACGCGCACCCTGTCGGCGCTCGACCTCGACATCGCCAGCGCGCGCATCGCCACCGAGATCGACCAGGCGCTCGATACCTTCTACGTGCTCGACCGGAAGGGCCACCGGCTCGAAGAGCCGGAGGCCATCGAGCGGGTGCGCGGCGCGCTGGAGCAGGCGCTGCTGCAGCCGATCTGATGCTCGGCCGCTACCGCGACGCCATGCGCGCCTGGAGCGACCCCGTGGGCCGCGTGCTGTTCCGCCTACGCTTGCGTCCGAACCACCTCACCATGTGCGGACTGATCATCAGCGCGTGTGCGGGCGCGGCCTTCGTCTTCGGCCACGTGCGGGCGGCCGGCCTGCTGCTCATCCTGGCCGGCCTCTTCGACCTCTTCGACGGCTCGCTGGCGCGCGCCTCGGGCCAGGCGACCACGTTCGGCGCCTTCCTCGACTCCGTCATCGACCGCTACTCCGACATCGTGGTGATGCTGGGCATCGTCGTGCTCTACGCGCGGATGCCGCACGCACGCGGCGCGCTCCTGGCCATGGCCGGCCTCGCCGGTTCGGTGATGGTCAGCTACACGAAGGCGCGCGCGGAGTCCATCGGCATCGACTGCAGTGTGGGCGTGATGGAGCGGCCGGAGCGCTTGATCTGTCTCATCGCGGGCGCCCTGCTCGACGTGATGGAGCCGGCCCTCTGGGTACTCGCCGTCCTCGCCAACCTCACGGCGCTGCAGCGCATCCTCTTCACCCGGCGCCTGCTCCTCGAGCGGGTCGCCGCCTCGCGCCCGGCCCTGCGGCTCGGCGTCCTGTTGCCGGTGCTCCTGGCCGCCGCCACCGCCGGTGCCGCGACCCCGGCCCCCGAGGTGGAGCGTGCGTGGGCGCGGGCGGTGGCCGCCTACCAGCAGGGTGACAGCGGTCCGCTGGCCGAGGAGTTCGGCGCCGAGGCCGCGCTGACGAGCCCGCTCCGCGACTACATGCGCTATCTGCTGGCGGACGCCCTCGCCCGCCGGGGCGATCTCGCGGGCGCGCGCGCGGCGGCCGTCGCCGTCGCCGATCGCGATCCCGACAGCCGGCTGGCGCCGCGGGCGCTGCTCCTGGCCTCCACGCTTGCTTCCGGCGCGGGCGACGAGGCGGCCGCCCATGTCCTCTTGAAGCGTCTGCTCGAGCGATATCCGGATGCGGCCGAGGTTCCGGAGGCGCTCTACCTGGTCGGCCAGACGGCGGAGGCGCGGCAGCAGCCCGAGGTGGCCGCCCTCGCGTACCGTCAGCTCCGAGTGCTGGCGCCGACGACGGCATACGCGGAGGCGGCCAGCGATCGGCTCGCCGCGCTCGTGCAGGCAGGCACGCCGCTGCCGCCGATCTCGATGCACGAGCGCATCGACCGCGCGGAGCGACTCCTGAAGGGTGGCGTGCCGAAGACGGCCGCCGACGAGGCGGAGGCCATCGCCACCGAGGCGCGCGACGCCGGCATCGTGCTCCGCGCGCTCCGCGTGGTCGCCGATGCTGCCGCCCGGTTGAACCGTTACGACACCGCCGCGCGCACGCTGGAGCTGGCCGCCAGCCGAGCCCCCGCCGATCAGCGCGCGCGGCTGCAGCTCGACCAGGCCCGCATGCTGATCCGCGGCGGCCAGGAAAAGCGTGCGCAGCCGATCCTGGCCGTGGTGGCGGCGCGCGGTGCGGATGCGGAGGTGGCGGAGGCGCTGGCGCTGCACGCGCGGATCTTCGACGAGGCCGGGCGCGACGTCGAAGCGGCGGGGCTCTACCGCCAGCTCGCCTCGCGGTTCCCGAACCGCGAGGCCGCCGGCTCCGCGATGTGGCGGCTCGGGTGGCTGGCCTGGCTGCGCGGCGACGTCGGGGCGGCGGCCGAGCAGTGGGCCAAGCTCGCGGAGGCGCCGGGAGGCCGCTCGTTCCGGGTGCCCGCGCTCTACTGGCGCGGTCGCGCGGTCGAGCACACGCGTGACCGCGCGGCCGCCGAGCCCATCTACGCCAAGGTCGTGGCCGAGGCGCCGCGGAGCTACTACGGGATGCTCGCCGGCCGGCGGGTGACCCGCGTGCCCGATGCCGCGCGAAAGACGCCGGCGACCGCGCTGCCCGCCCGCCCCGAGGACGCCGTCGCCACCGATCCGGGCTTCGCGCGCGTCGACCTCCTGCGTCGGATCGGCCTCGTGGAGTACGCGTGGGAGGAGCTCGAGGAAGTCGTGCAGGCGTCCGTCGGCGATCACGCGCGGCTCTATGGCGCCTCGGCCGCCTACGTGCGCGACGAGCGCTATCACATGGCCCTGCGCATCGTCCGCCGTCACTTCGGCTCGCTGGCCGTCTCCGGCGATCCGACCCTGCCGCGCGCGTTCTGGGAGATCATCTACCCGCTCGGCTGGCGCGCGGAGGTGGCGGACGCCGCGAAGCGTGCCGGCCTCGATCCATACCTGGTGGCCGCGGTCGTCCGCGAGGAGTCGAGCTACTATCCGCGCGCGCTCTCGCGCGCGGGGGCGCGCGGGCTGATGCAGCTCATGCCGGCCACCGCGCGGCCGATGGCCGACCTGCGCGGGCTTGCCTTCGAGGGCGGCTCGCTGCTGGACGACCCGCGCGCCAACCTGGACATGGGCGCCGCCTTCCTGGCCGGCCTCCTGCGCGAGTTCAACGACCCGCGGCTGGCCCTGGCCGCCTACAACGCCGGCCCCAAGCGCGCGCGCGAGTGGTGGAAGGCGCGGCGCACCAGCGACATGGAAGCCTTCGTCGAGCAGATCCCGTACGACGAGACGCGCCACTACGTGAAGCGCGTCATGCTCTCCTGGGACGAGTACCGGCGCATCTACGGCGAGGACTGAGCGCCGTCAGCGCGTGAGCAGCGGGCGAACGTACGGCCAGAGCCGCTCGGCGATGACGCGCTGGCCTTCCGCTGTCGGGTGGATCCCGTCCGGCTGGTTGAGACGCGCGTCGCCGGCGACACCGTCCAGCAGGAACGGCGCCAGCGGCACGCCGGTGCGCCGCGCGACGGCGGGGAAGACGGCGGCGAAGGCGCTCGTGTAGTCGGCGCCGTAGTTGGGCGGCACGCGCATTCCCGCCAGCAGCACGCGGGCGCCGGTGGCACGCACGCGGGTCACGATCGCCTCGAGGTTCCTGGCCAGCGCGTCGACGGGCAGTCCGCGCAAACCGTCGTTGGCCCCCAGCGCCACGATGACGACGTCGGGCTTGCTCTTGAGCACCCAGTCCACCCGGCGCAGTCCGGCCGCGCTCGTATCGCCGCTGACGCCCGCGTTGACCACGCGGTAGCCATATCCCTCGCGCCGCAGCCGCGCGTCGAGCAGTGCTGGGTAGGCCTCGTCCGGCGCCACGCCGAGTCCGGCCGTCAGGCTGTCGCCGAGCGCCACCACCACGCGCTCGGCGGCCCGCGCCGGCGGCGCGGCGAGCAGTGCGAAGACGAGAAGGGCCGCGCCGAGGAACCTCACGCGCATACGGTACTATGGCTTCGATGATGATCTCGGTGCGCGACCTGAGCATGCGACTCGCAAGCGGCGGCCGCGCGCTCACCGTGCTCGATCGCGTCTCGCTCGACGTCGCGCGCGGCGATGCGGTGGCCGTCGTCGGACCGTCGGGCAGCGGCAAGTCGACGCTCCTCGGCCTCATCGCCGGTCTCGACGCGCCCACGGCCGGCACCATCCTCGTCGGCGGCGTGGACGTCACGCGCCTGCCCGAGGCCGCGCTCGCTCGCTTCCGGCTCGAGACGATCGGCTACGTGTTCCAGTCGTATCACCTCATCCCGACGCTCACGGCGGCCGAGAACGTGGCGGTGCCGCTGGAGCTGGCGCGCGAGCGCCGCGTCGCCGACCGCGCGCGGGCGCTCCTCGATCAGGTCGGCCTCGGCGACCGCGCCCACCACTATCCCGTGCAGCTGTCCGGCGGCGAGCAGCAGCGCGTCGCCCTGGCGCGCGCGGTGGCCCTCGACCCGGCCCTGCTCCTGGCCGACGAGCCGACCGGCAACCTCGACTCGGCGACGGGCGCCGCCATCATCGAGCTGCTGTTCGCGCTCAACGGCGAGCGCCGCTCGACGCTCGTCCTGGTCACCCACGACGTCGCCCTGGCCGAGCGCGCCGATCGCGTGGTGTCGCTGCGCGACGGGCGCGTGGTCGGCGACCGCCGCCGCGAGGCCGCTCTCACGCCGTGACGGCGCTGCGCCTCGCCTGGCGGCAAGCGCGAGGCGCGCGCCGCCATTTCGTCGTGCTCTTCGTGTGCGTCGTCCTCGGCGTGGCGGCTCTGGTGTCCGTCGGCTCCTTCGCGGCCACGCTCGGCGCCACCCTCGCGCGAGAGGCCAAGGTCCTCATGGGCGGCGACGTCGAGCTGCGCGCCGCCCGCCCGCTGCCCGACGACGTCGAGGCCCAGCTGAGCGCGCTGGAGACGCGCGGGGCTACCGTCGCGCACCTGCGCGAGCTCGTCGGCATGGCGCGCGCCGCCACCAGCGACAAGAGTCTTCTCGTCGAGCTCAAGGTGCCGTCGGCGGGCTATCCGCTCTATGGCCGTCTCGCCACCGCGCCCGCGGTGCCGCTGGCCACGCTGCTCGCCGACGACGGAGCGGTGGTCCACCGCGACGCGCTGGAGCGGCTCGGAATCGGCGTGGGGGACCGCATCGTGCTGGGGGCCGTCACGCTCACCGTGCGCGGCGTCGTCGACAAGGAGCCGGACCGCTCGGCGAGCCTCGTCACCCTGGGGCCGCGCGTCTTCGTCGGCCCGGACGCGCTCGCCAGGAGCGGCCTGCTGCAGCTCGGCAGCCGGGTGCGGTACCGGACGCTGGTGAAGCTGCCGCCGGCGCTGGGTGCGCGCGAGCTGCGCGAGGACTTCGCGCGGCGCATCAGCGATCCCGGCGTGCGCGTGTCGTCATACGACGAGGCGCAGCCCGGGCTCCGGAGATTTTTCACCCAGCTCACGACGTATCTCGGCCTGGTGGGTCTGGCCAGCCTGCTGGTGGGCGGCATCGGTGTGGCCTCGTCGGTGGCCACCTTCGTGCGTCGGCAGCAGCCCACCATCGCCATCCTCAAGGCCATCGGCGCGGACTCGCGGACGATCCTGGCCACGTTCCTCATCCAGACGCAGGCGATCGGCGTGGCCGGCAGCATCGTGGGCGCCGCCCTCGGAGTGCTGATGCAGCCGGTGCTGATCGGGGCGCTGTCCGGATTCGTCCCCTTCACGCTCGAGCCTCGGGTGGATGCGCTCACGCTCGT
>Ga0075421_100013485_pt1 | contig 10190 bp, 11 predicted proteins | sample SoiMetdeltSBSDD5_FD_75292 | JGI IMG/M metagenome (GOLD analysis project Ga0075421, IMG submission 75292) | Bulk soil microbial communities from a Populus tree surrounding site in Tennessee, USA - Soil MetaG P. deltoides SBSDD5 | ecosystem: Environmental > Terrestrial > Soil > Tree plantation... | reverse complement strand
CCTATTCCCTCAGTGCGGCACGTCGAGGCTGAACAGGTCCGTTGGCCGGATCACCAGGCCGAGGGCCATGCGGACCGCCACCGCCAGCACGATCAGCGACAGCAGCGCCCGCAGCTGCTCGGCCTTGAACCGCTCGGAGAAGCCCACCCCGAACTGCGCCCCCACCACGCTCCCGGCCATCAGGGGCACCGACAGCAGGAGGTCGACCGTGTGATTCATGGTCGCCTGCAGCACCGTGGTGAAGGCGGTGACGCAGAGGATCTGCACGGTCGAGGTGCCGATGACAATGCGGGTGGGGATGCGCATCAGATAGATCATGGCCGGCACCAGCAGGAAGCCGCCGCCAACGCCCATGATGGCCGTGAGCAAGCCCACGAACGCGCCGATGCCCACGAATGGGACCAGGCTGGCGTAGATGCGCGAGTGGCGGAAGCGTACCTTGAAGGGCAGTCCGTCGAGCCAGGTGTGCGCGCCGCCCCGGCGCATGCTGGTGCCGGCCTTGGCCGCCGCCGCGCGCAGCACGCGCACGCTCTCGATCAGCATCAGGGTGCCGACCACGCCAAGCAGCACGACGTAGCTGACCGCCACGAACGGCTCCAGCTGGCCGCGCGCGATCAGGAATGACAGCACCTTCACGCCCACCAGCGCGCCGGCGAAGCCGCCCGCGATCAGGTAGAGCCCCATCTGCAGGTCGACGTTGTTGCGCCGCCAGTGTCCGACCGCGCCGGAGACCGAAGCCGCCACCACCTGGCTGGCGCTGGTGCCCACCGCCACCGCCGGGGGCACGCCAAGGAAGATCAGCAGCGGGGTGAGAATGAAACCGCCGCCGACCCCGAACATGCCCGACAGGAAGCCGATGGCGAATCCCATCAGCAGCAGCAGCAGCACGTTGAGCGAAAGCTCGGCGATCGGGAGATAGACCTGCATGCCGGAACCTGGACTGCCTCCCTGTGATCGGCCGTGACGGGCCGTCGCCTAGCGTGCCAGCTCCTTGAGACCGCGCCGGATCAGCGTCGGCGTGTCCGCCACCTTGCCCAGCTCCGTGAGCGCCGCGGCGACGGCCTGGCTGGCCTGCCCTGGGTGATAGCCGAGATTGGTGAGCGCCGAAATGGCCTCGGCGGCCGCATCGCCCTGCGGGGGCTGATGCGCGTTGCCGCCCCTGGCCGCGGCCGGCACGCTGAGACCCGCCGCTCCCAGGGCGGGGGCCTTGTCCTTGAGCTCGGCAACGATGCGCTGCGCCAGCTTCTTGCCGACGCCGGGGGCCTGCTCCACGGCAGCCCAGTTCTGCAGGGCGACGGCGTTGGCGAGGTCCTGGGGGGAGAGCGTGCCGAGCACGCCCAGCGCCACCTTGGCGCCCACGCCCTGGATGGTCTGCAGCGTGCGAAACCAGGCACGCTCCACCTCGCTGGTGAAGCCGTAGAGCCGGATGGCGTCCTCGCGCACGTGCGTCTCGATGGCGAGACTCACCTCCTGGCCGGGTTGCAGCGCCCTGAGCGTGCGGGCCGAGGCCTGCACCTCGTAGCCCACGCCGCCCACGTCGACGATGGCGTGCGCCTCGCCGACCGCATCCACGGTGCCCCTGAGCTTGCCGATCATGTCCCTGTCCCCGTGAGATCGTGAAATCGTGAAGTCGGCCTTGGCTTTCACGATTTCACGATTTCACGGTCTCACACATTCCCTCACGACCGCACTCCCCCGATCATCCGCCGCGCGATCGCCTGCGCGCTCGTCCGGTGGTTGGCGTGGCAGATGGCAATTGCCAGGGCATCCGCCTCGTCCGCGCTCTCGAACCTCGCCTTGGGCAGCAGGAAGCCCACCATGGCCTGGATCTGCCGCTTCTCGCCGTGCCCTGTGCCCGTGACCGTCTTCTTGATGACGTTGGGCGGATACTCGGCGACCTTGAGGCCGCTCAAGGCCGGCACCAGCAGCGCCATGCCGCGCGCCTGCCCAAGCTTGAGCGTGGAGCGGGCGTCCTTGTTGACGAAGGTCTCCTCCACCGCCGCCTCCTGCGGCCGGTGCCTCGTGATCACGCCGCACAGGCCCTCGTACAGCTCGCGCAGGCGATAGGCCAAGTTATTCTCGTTGTCGGACGCGACATGCCCGCTCGCCACATAGGCGAGGCGTACGCCGTCGGACTCGACGATGCCCCAGCCGGTGCGCCGCAGGCCGGGATCAATGCCGATGATGCGAATCGTCTGGGAGTGCATGGGCCCTGATAGCACGGCCGCGCCGCTGTGGAGGGAACGGCTCCGCTTCAGGCCTGCCGGCGCTGGCGTTTTTAAGGCTTCGGGAGAACCGCTGGGCCGCAACGGTGCCCGCCGTCCCCTCGCCATGCGCGCCTACACGACAACCATCGGGGGAGTCCACTAGGCGCCCTGGTGGCGCCCGACTGGCGCGAGCCTGGTGTGCGAATCTGGTAGATGCTGGAGAAGCCTCGGGCTCGGCGTCAGCGTGCGCCGCCCATTCACCAGGCGCCGTCGGGATCGGTCGGCCCCGGCGAGGGCGGACGGCCTTCGCCCGGCAGGGCTTCGTCCGAGTAGACGAACGTCACGCCCGTGTCCGGCGTGGCTCGCGCCTGGGTGGGAGCAAGGAGGCTGAGTGCCAGGGCGGCGCTCGCAAGGGCGATCGCCACCGTTGGAACGGCCCGCGATGTCGTGGTGGCTCTGGTAGGGCTCATGAGCATCTGCTCGTCGTCTTTTGCCTTATGGCCTCTTGGCCTTGTGCATCGACATATGGCCCGTTCGGCGGGGCTTGGAAGGGCTTGTCACGTAGCATTGAAGCAGCGCGACGCCGCCGCGATGTCGGGTGCGAGGCCGAGCCGCGCAGGCACCGGGAAGTCGGTCACCTGCGCGGGCGCACGGCGCTGCCCCACGCCGTCTGGCGGGCGCGGTGGGCGGCCAGGAGTGCGCCTGTGATGGCAAGGCCCGACAGCGATGCCAGCGTATAGGCGCCGATCAAGCCGGCGTCGGGCAGCGCCACGCCCACGACCAGGAAGAAGACGATGAAGCCGAACAGGGAGGCTGCCAGCCCGCGCAGCACCCGCCAGATGGCATCCCGGCCTGAGCTGTAGTGCGTGAAGGTGCCCGTAACGGTGAGGATGATCGGATAGCTCGCCAGCACCCCGGCAAGCCGCGGCCCCAGGGCGTCGGCCCCCGTCACCAGTGCGGCCACCAGCGCTGCCGCAGCCGCCATGCGGGCCGGGATGTCCCACCACGGCGGCACCTGCGGCAGCACCCTGCCGCGCGGCCGCGGCAGCAGCACCAGTGCCACGCACAGGCTGGCGGCGGCGAGCCCGGCGGCGCCCCACAGGGGCGGCAGCGCCGCAGGGAGGATGCGCGCCAGCAGCGCCGGGTCGCTCAGCGCCGCAGCGCCGGCGAAGAAAGCGACCACGCCGGCCGCGAGGCTCAGGGGCCAGCCGGCAACGGCGGCAACGTAGCCGTAGGCCAGCATGAAGGCGCTGACGCACGTCACCGCGATCATGATGCCGAGGCAGGCCCCGACACCGAAGTCGATGCCCTGGTCGAGGATCAGGATGAAAAGCACCGGGCCGGAGAACCACGGCAAGCCCATGAGAATGCCGCCCACCGTCGGCCCCCACCGCCGCGCCGCCAGCGCCACCCCCGCCACCAGCAGCGGGGTCACGGCGATCTTGAGGAGGAACAGCATCAGCGGTCAGGTTTCAGGGATTAGGTTCCAGGGATTAGGTTCAGGATTGGGCTTGGGTTCCCCTAGAACCTAATCCCTAGTCCCTGAAACCTGATCAAGCCGCCACGTTGTCGATCAGCCGCGTCTTGCCGAGCCAAGCCGCCGCCAGCACGCGCAGTGGGCGCCCAAGGGCGGTTCGATCGTTGGGCGCGGCCGGTCGCAGCGTCTCGGCGTCGCACACCTCCAGGTAGTCCACCTTGAACCCGGCGGCCGCCAGCGCGGCCTTGCCATCGCCGACCGCTGCAGCCACGTTGCCGCGCGTGGCCGCGGCGCGCGCGACACCGGCGATGGTGCTGTAAAGCAGCGGAGCGAGACGGCGCTCCTCGGCTGAGAGATAGGCGTTGCGCGAGCTCATGGCGAGGCCGTCGGCCTCGCGCACTGTGTCCGCGCCTACGATCTCCAGCCGCAGATTGAGATCGCGCACCGTCTGGCGCACGACGGTGAGCTGCTGATAGTCCTTCTCGCCGAACACGGCGATGTCGGGCGCCACCTGGGTGAAGAGCTTGCAGCACACCGTGGCCACGCCGGTAAAGAAGTGCGGGCGGAACTCGCTCTCCAGGCCGTCGGCGGCGCCGCCCGGCACGACGCGCGTGGCGAAGCCTTCGGGGTACATCTCTGACGGTCCCGGGGCCCAGACCAGGTCGCACCCGACCGACGCCAGCTTGGCGAGATCGCCGGCCTCGTCGCGCGGGTAGCGCTCGAAGTCCTCGTGCGGGGCGAACTGTGTCGGGTTGACGAAGATCGACGCCACGGCGCGCTGGCAGCGCACCTTGGCGAGCCGCACCAGCTCCAGGTGGCCCCGATGCAGCGCGCCCATGGTGGGGACGAGGGCGATCCTGTCGCCGGCCGCCCGCCAGGCCCGCACCTGCGTCCGCAATGCCGCCAGGCTGCGCACCACGGAAACGCCGCCGCTCATGGTCGCGCCGATGCCTCCTTTTCGATCAGCCCGCCGCAAACTACGGCGGGCGGGGTCGGCGGTGCAAGGTGCCATTTAAGGAAACTGCCATTTAAGGAAACGGGCGACATCAGCCAGAAACGCCAGCAGTCACACGCTAGCCATCACTACGAGCGATCCGCCCCAGGGAGGCCCTGGCGTTGCCCCAAAACCCGCCCAAACCCGCCAACTTCGGGTGGCAACGTACCTGCGGGACGGAGCGAAACTTCAGTAGGGGCCGGAACAGCGATCCGGTGGATGGCACATGAGTGGCGTGTTCGCGCGTTTGTCCCTGGCACCCCCGGATGGTTGCTCCCGTCAACTCATCCACCAAGCGATTGAGGCCGAGCGGTTAGAGCGCGCGGCGAGCATGGAGGGGAAGACCTGTGTCATCACCGGCGCTACCTCCGGTATCGGCCGGGCCGCGGCCCAAGCGTTGGCGGGGATGGGAGCGCGCATTGTCATGATAGCGCGTAACAGGCAGCGTGGAGAGGCAATGCTCGCGCAGCTGCGCCATCGTTTCCCGCGTGCAGGGCACAGCATCCACTATGCCGACCTGCTCCGGCTTGCCGAGGTCAAGCGGGCTGCGGCAGACATCGCCGCAGCGGAGCCGCGCGTCGACGTCCTTCTCAACAATGCCGGAGCGATGTTCGCGTGGCGCAAAATCACGCCAGACGGCTTCGAGCGCACATTCGCGCTCAATCATGTCGCTCCTTTTGTGCTGACCCACGGCCTGCGCGAGCGCCTTTTTGCAGCAGCGCCGGCGCGGGTCGTCAACACGGCGGGCTGCCTGAACCATCTCGCAACCCTGCATCTCGATGACCTCAGGCTCGAGCACAGGTACAACGCATTCTATGCCTACGCACACGCGAAGCTGTGCTGTGTACTGTTCACGCGCGAGCTCGCCCGCCGCTGGGCCAGCCAGCAAGTCACTGCCAATTGCCTGCATCCCGGGGAAGTGGCGACGAGCTTCGGCTACCAATCCGGAGGACTGATCCCCTACGTATTCGCGGTCATCCACCTGTTCGGGAGCTCGCCCACGAAAGGTGCGAGTCGGCTCGTGCGACTGGCGTCGGCGCGCGAGTATGCTGGAACGACCGGCCGCTATTTCTACAAGGAGAAGCTGGCGCGTCCCAACCCGCTAGCCGAGGATGACGAGAATGCCGAGCGGCTATGGCAGGCGACCGCCAGGTTGGCTGAGATCGAATGCGCGTAGTAAGCGCGCGTCTCGAGCGCCGTGAGCGCGATGCGTTGAGCGCATCGCGCTAATATGGCGTGATCACATTCACCAGGGCGTGTCGCCTTCCCCTCAGAACAGCCTCGCGGGCGGCGGCCAGCGCGCCGGGCAGCTCGGCGGGGCGCTCGACGCGGATGGCGAAGGCGCCGTGGGCCGCGGCCACCTTCTCGAAGGGCGGGCTGGGGGAGAGGTCGGCCAGCCCCAGGCCGTTCTCGCGGCCGGCGGCACCGGAGGCGAACATGGAGAGCGTCGCGTTGCGCACGGCCGCGTAACGGGCGTTGTTGAAGATCACGATGACGATGGGCAGGCCGTGTGCCTCGGCCGCCCAGTGGCAGGCGGTCGGGTTGGCGAACACGAAGCCGCCGTCACCGATGGTGGCCACGACGAAGCGATCGGGCGCCGCCAGCTTGGCGCCCAGCGCCGCGCCCACGCTCCAGCCGAGCCCGCCCGCCGGGCTGATGGCGAAATAGGTGCCCGGCCGCGTGCGTGCGCAATGGTCGGGCCGCAGCTGGTACTCGTTGACGATGATGCCGTCGGGACCGGCCATGTCGCCGATGCAGCGGCTGAGGTATTCCGGCGTGATGTGGGGCGTATCGGCGGCAGCGGGCCTTGGCGGGTGCTTCCCCCAGCCGCTGTCGGCCGCCCGACCTCCGCGTGCCGCGAGCGCCGCTTCCAGTGCGTCCAGCACGGGGCGCGTGCTGGCCGCGATCGACAGGTCGCTGCGGAAGCTGCGCATGGGATAGCGCAGGAACGCGGGGTCCTCGCCGATGTGGACGATGCGCGTCTCCGGGTTGGGCGCCTTGACGCCCGGCATCCATGGCACGTCGCTCTCCACGACCAGGATCAGGTCCGCCTCCGCCAGGAACGGCCCCGAGTCGAATCCGGCATGCATGGGATGATCGGTGGACAGGCACAGGAAGCGCGGCGTCTGCGCCACCACGGGCACCGTGAAGCGCTCGGCGAGCCGTGCCAGGGCGTCCGTCTCTCCCGGCAGCCGGCCGACGTTGGAGGCAACGATCAACGGCCGCCTCGCCTCGGCCATCCAGCCAGCCAGCCGGTCGATGGCCGCTGGATCGGGGTGCGCAGCCGCGGGCGGCACGCGCGGCGGGACGTGCGCCGCGCCCGCAACCGGTGCCGACAGCGGCTCGCGCGGCAGCGACAGGTAGACGGGGCCGCTGGGGCTCGCCAGCGCCGCCTCCAGCGCCCTGGGTACGACCAGGTGCGCCTGCTCCGGGCACCTCAGCTCGTAGTCCCACTTCACCAACTCGCGCACCATGCCGGCCTGGTCGAACATCTCCTGTGCCCAGTGGATCGACCGGTTGCGGGCGCCGAATGCGCCCTCCTCCAGGATCGGTGAGCGGCCCGCCATCAGCAGCAGGGGGATGCGGTCGCGGCTGGCGTCGGCCAGCATGTTGACCGTGTTCGCCGTGCCGACATTGACGTGCACCATCACCGCCTGCGGGGCACCCGTCATCAGGTAGGCGCCGTGCGCCATAGCCACGGCGAGATTCTCGTGCGGCGCCAGCACGGCGCGCGGCACCTCCGCCCCGCCCTCCCTGGCGCGCGCAAGGCCCTCGATGATGGGCGGGAAGTCGGTGCCGGGGTTGACGAACAGATGCTCGACCCCGTGGTGTTTGAGCGAGGCCAGAAGCACATCGCCGGCCGTGGACGGCGTCGTAGCAGGCTGGGCGGCCGGCGTCCGCTTCGGCTTGGGCTTGCTCGCCATGCTCACTCCCCCTTGGCCCTGTGGACCTTGCGTTTCCCGAGGCCCAAAGCAGCACGGGGAAAGGAGAGCGTGTCAAGCCGCTCACTATGCGAGGCTGCCCCAATCTGAAGTCAGACGCACGGCCGTCGCCGCATCCCGATACGCAGTCTCGTGGCCTCCATGAGCCGCCAGCCGTTGAGCGGCACCAGCAGGGCATGAAGCACCCAGATGGGCGTGAGGTCGAGCGCGTAGCCATACGCCATGAACGCCAGGTTGCTGGCGAGCGCCGCGAGTCTCAGCGGAATCATGTCCTTCATGTAGAAGGCCGCCAGCACCAGCCCCGACGCGGCATAGCCGCAAGCATCCCAGCACATGGCTCAACCTCGTCGTTGTTCTCCCCTCCGTTGGTCGGCGCGACACGCCGCTGGGTTCAATGTGCGGGTGAGGAGGCGCGCTCCTGGACGCGATTGGGCTGTATGGGGGATCGCGCTTGATATTGGTCGGGAAACCAGCACTATGCCGGCTTGGGGGAGCTTCCGCACATTGCATGGCGACGTTGGCGGCTCGGCTCTTTCGCTGTCGGGTCGAGAGCGTCGAGCGCCATGTTACGCCGGCTACTGCCAGTGCATTTCAGAGCCTGGGTCCTCATCGGCTGCGTGCCCGCCGTGGCCACGGCAGTGGCCGCCCGCCAGATTTACCTCAGCAAGCTGCACGAGCTGTCGACCTGGAAGGGCGGCGGGATGGGGATGTTTGCCAGCGCCGACGGCAGCACCGGCCGGTTTGCAAAGCTCTACATCGAGACGCCCGACGGTCAGCGCCAGCCCGTTGTGAAGCTGACGCCGGGCCAGCAGAAGCTGCTGGCGTCGGCCCTCTGGTATCCCGTGAACGGGAGCTTTCGCGATCTCGCCGCATCCATAAGGAGAACCAACTGGGCCGCGCCTGAGCAGCAAACTCCCGTCCACGTCGTCAATGCCGAGGGGAAGCGCGTCCGTCCGGCCGGCAAGTCCTACTATTCGCTCTATCCGTTGGGCGAGCGTCCGAAAGGCAATGATCCGGACTGGACGCTGGCCATCGAGTACTGGAATGCCGCCTTCGATCCTGCAACCCGTCTGGTCCAGGCGAGGCATGTGTGGACGCTCAGATATGCAAAGGGCGAGCTATGACCGCACAGGCGCTTCCCGGCATTGCTCGGGGGATCGAGACCTTGGCGGCTCGCATCCGCGATCTTCCGCTGCTTGAGACCGTCGCCGCCCTCACCTTGTTCCTGGCGGTCGTCTTCGGCTTCGAGGACACGCCATTCAGGATCATCTCGCAGCTCGCGCTGCTCGCCGTGCTGCTGCACCGGCCCTTGCTCGACAACCCCGCTCTCTGGGCCATGTTGGCAGGCGTCGGCACCCTGGCCCTGCTCCAGCATTGGTATGTCGCCGACAACCACAAGTATCTTCTCGTCTACTGGCTTTGGGTGGTGACGCTCGCCAGCCTGTACGAGCAGCGACGGGACAAGCTTCTCCTCTTCAATGCCCGCTTCTTTCTCGTCTTCATATTTCTCGGCGCTGCGCTGCAGAAGCTCTTCTCGGCCCGGTACATGTCGGGCGAGATGTTCGAGATGCTGCTGCTGGTCGATGAGCGCTTCCGCGCATTCAGCCATCTCGTGGGTATCGACAAGAGCTTGGCCGATGCCGCGGTGCTGAGCTACGCCACGCTCCAGAGCCCCCTGACGGAGGTCATCGACAACGAGATCCGCCTGCCGGCCACCGCGCACTCGCGCCTCGTGGCCCTGGCGGTGACATGGTACGATCTTCTCGTGCAGGCGCTCATCGGCGCGCTCCTCCTCGCGAACCGGCGTGTTTGCGATCTGCTGGCGCACGCCGCCCTGCTGTTCTTCATCTTCACGACCTACTTGCCGGCCCCTGTGTTCGGCTTCGGTTGGACCCTTATCATACTTGGCTTTGCGCTGACGAAAGATCGTCTTCCCGGCATCGCCCTCGCCTACTTCCTCGCCTGCCTCGCGGTGCTTCTCTATCAGTCGCCCTGGCGCGAATGGGTGCTGTCATAGGTCTCTGCCCCTACCGCTGCGCGACCGCGCGCACCGACTTGAGCGTGGACAGCGCATTGACGCGCCCGGCACCGAAATCGTCGTCGCGGCCGGCGGGGCCGAGGTCGTCGGCGGCGGCGGCCATCAGCCGGCCGACGGAGCCGGCATCCAGGCTCGGGTCGCGCTCCAGCAGCAGGGCGGCGATGCCGCTGATGTAGGCTGTGGCGAACGATGTGCCCGACAGCAGCTCGTGCTTGCCGCCCTCCACCGGCGCCAGCACATCGACGCCCGGAGCGGAGATGGCGATGTAGCGCCCGCGGTTGGCCTGCGGATAGCGCCGGTCCGCCGCATCCACCGCCGTCACCGCGATCACGCCCGGAAAGGCGGCGGGGAACGCCGGCGGCGCCTTGGGGCCGGCATTGCCCGCTGCAGCGATCACGACGATGCCCTTGCGGCGCACCGCATCCAGCATCTCCTGCAGATGCCCGGAGCGCGGGCCGACGAAGCTGAGGTTGAGCACCTTGGCCCCATTGCTCGCCGCCCAGTCGATGGCGCCCAGCAGGATCTCCGTGGT
>Ga0075421_100013483_pt1 | contig 10190 bp, 8 predicted proteins | sample SoiMetdeltSBSDD5_FD_75292 | JGI IMG/M metagenome (GOLD analysis project Ga0075421, IMG submission 75292) | Bulk soil microbial communities from a Populus tree surrounding site in Tennessee, USA - Soil MetaG P. deltoides SBSDD5 | ecosystem: Environmental > Terrestrial > Soil > Tree plantation... | reverse complement strand
ATTTGAATGATTCAAGCAGCCGTTTTACTATTTCTGAAATGTCTTTAAGTAATTTATAAAACTGCGAACGGTCGGCGAACTCGACATCCTCCTGTGAAAAATCGAGCTCGAGTTCTATCAGCGCCGAAAACCGGATCATCTGATCGCGTAAATGCTGAAGTACACTTGAAAAACCTCCTCTCATCGCATGTAGCGCAGTATCGCGTGAAGCCTTTGTGCCGCTCGCAATAAGATCCGCAACAGCCTCAGCCTGCGCAAGGTCGAGCTTACCGTTTAAGAATGCCCGCTGTGTAAACTCTCCGGGCCGTGCCAGCCTCGCGCCTTGCCTCATACATGCCTCCAGTACCTGTTGCTGAACATACGGTGATCCGTGGCAGGATATTTCAACTACGTCTTCCCCTGTGTACGATTTTGGATTCCTGTATAATGATACAACCGCTTCGTCGAGTGTCTGACCGTTCGATTTAATGAAGCCCACGTGAAGGGTGTGAGATGGTTGCGCGAAAAGATTTTTTGAGGGAAAGAGCGCATCGGCAATTTTGATAGCGTCGGTGCCCGAAAGCCGGATTACGCCGAGAGCGGCGATGCCTGGAGGCGTGGCTAATGCGACGATGGTGTCTTCCCATGATTGCATGAGGCGAAGATAGCGAGAGTCGAGAATCGAGAGTCGAGAGAGGTTAAAAACATCTCTTACTGGTGAAAATGCGGATCTTATGAATGGCTCGTGGTGTACTTTTAGTTAATGTTTTTATTGCTCAAGCATACAAATTTTGATGTATATAAGTTATGTGGTCAATTAGTGATTGAATGTTATCGTCTTGTCAACAGGCTTCCAAAGGTTGAATCACATAATCTTGCGCAACAAATAAGGAGAGCTTCAGTTTCTGTACGTTTGAATATTGCAGAAGGCTCATCCAGAAAATCGCCTTTAGAACGAAAACGTTTTTACGAAATCGCAAGGGGATCTGTTATTGAAATAGATGCAGCAATTGATATTTGTATACAACTGAAATATTTTTCAATTGAAGAAGCGCACCACGCAGGTGCTTTAATCGTAAGATGCTATAGCATGATTTCTAAAATGATACACAGTAACGATATCTAACCACTCCCGACTCTCGATTCTCGACTCTCGATTCCCTCCCCCTCCCCAAAAAAAATCCCCGCCTCTCAGCAGGGATTCACATATAGTACTTTCCAACCTTATCCTTCTGTTTCCAGCCTGAACACTATCGGCTGTTTCTTGTAACTCTTCACCTGGCGGCCGTTCTGAACTGCTGGTGTCCATTTACCGCTTTTCTTGATTACCCTCACTGCTTCTTCTCTTAGTTCCTGTGGTCCGCTGATAGCTTCAACATCACTCACTACTCCTCCCTTGTCCACAATGAACTGAACTACCACAGCACCCTGGATCTCGTTATCCTGAGCTTCCTGTGGGTATCTGAGCGTCTTGATCAGGTACCTTTGCCATGCAGCTGCCCCACCCGGGTAAGAGCTCTCAATTTCCACTTTTGTGAATGTCTGATCGTAGTCGGTTTCGTCTCTTTTCGGAGCTTCAACCACGCCTTTTCCGTCATCTATGGGAGGAGCTACGATTCCTTCGTCCTTAATACCTTCCTGGTTGATAACACCGATCTTCGTTTCTTCCAGCTTTTCTACTTCCGGTGGTTTTTCGTCTTCTTTCACTTCTTCATCCTTCACAATTTTTGGAGGAGTAAACTTGGTGATTTCCACCTGTGGTGGTGGCGGCGGTGCCGGTGGAGGAGGTGGTGGTGGCTCTTCCTGCTCCTGTTTTATTTCTTCAAGCTGTACTTCCTGAACCACAACAGCCTTGCTCGAGTCTTCGGTGTGGATGTTAGCTGCGAGGAGATAACCTATAAATGCAAGCAGAAACAGACCGAACATGCTGCCTATTGCCAGCAAAAGCCTCTTGTTGTAGGTTTTTCTCAACTCATAAGCGCCATAATCTTTGTTCCTTCCCTCGAACACGATATCGAGAATATCGGCGGTCAGTATTTTGTTAGCTTCCATTATAAATGGTTTTTAGATAGATTCAATTCTACTGAAATTCCATAAACTTATTGTCCCGCAGCGGGAGCAGCAGCTGGGGCTGCAGCCGGAACAGCAGGCATTGGCCCGCCACCTTCTGTAGCTACCATCATCTGGCGCTCAATAGGAAACAGGTCAACCATTGCATAACGTTTTACTTCGTTTATGGTCATTTCATCAAGTATGTCGACGGTATTCTTATAAGTAGCATCCGGTCCGGGTTTGATCACCACAACAAAGTCATCGGGCTTTGTTCTTTTCTTTTTATCGATGATCACGTTCCTGATCTCCTTATAATTGGTCGACTTAAAGTTTGATCCGTCTGGTAGCAGGGTTCCCTCATAATAGTACACCCCATTATTCTTGCCAAGCAAAAGCGACAATGCGCCCGACTCTTTCACCTTGTTCTGCTCTTCGGGCTTTTCAGTGTCCTTGGGCAGAATGAGTTTCATCGCCGTAGGCTGGCTCATTGTTGTGGTGAATATGAAGAAGGTGATGAGCAGAAAGCCCAGATCAACCATCGGAGTAAGGTCTACGCGGGTGGAAAGTTTCTTTCCTTTTTTGACACCAGGTCCTTTCTTATGGTGCCCACCTCCACCTGAGGTATCCATTTCTGCCATAAAATATTCTTTTTAGTTGCTTAATTATTGTTTGGCCGCCGGCTGGGTAGGGCCATTTAATCTTTCGTAAAGAGCAGTTCCCGGAGGAGCTCCCTCAGGATCTGTGATCATCTGGAATTTAAACATGTCGTTCCTCTTCAACGCATCGATCACTCCTTTGAATGATGGGTACTTCGCTTCATTGTCGCCCTTAATCAGCAGGTTCATTTTACTGCCCTGGAAAGCTGAATTAGCAGCCCTCATCCAAACCTGCAGCTCGTTGTTGGCGCTATCGATAGGAATGCCTGGTTTATCGAGCTTCGACCACTGATCAGGTGTCATTGAGAGGAAGGACTTCATCTGTGAAAACGGAACGCCAATGTATGAACCTGAGCGCATGAAGGACTTTTTCTCTGCATCACTCAAATTCAACGCCTTCTGCTGGTTCACTTCGTCGATTATAGTTTGTTTTTCTTCCATTGCATCATCAGACACAGAGAAGTATACCTTTCCTTTGCTGTCCATTGTAATCAATACCACATTTTTCTGCTCTGCGGGGTTAGTGGAAACCGACTTTGGAGTGGTAACCGCAAGTGCCTCAGCAGGTTTGAATTTGGTGGTAAGGATGAAAAATGACAACAGAAGAAAAGCCACGTCGCACATCGCCGTCATGTCTACCGCTGTACTCTTTCGTGGCAATTTTACTTTTGGCATGTTTTAAATTTTCTGGTTCTGGAATGAGATTCTTTTTTCACCGGTTTCCATACGGAAAGTTCGCTTATTTATACATTGAAGCGAAGCTCTGGGTGAGGGTAAATCCTGATTCGTCGATGCCGTATGTTATACTGTCGATCTTTGTGGTAAAGATGTTGTACATGATGATCGCGACCGCGGATGTACCGATACCGAGGGCCGTATTATAAAGCGCTTCGGATATACCTCTTGACAGCTCAGCAGCAGCGTTACCACCACCTTCGGCACCAAGAGCAGCGAATGACGTGATCATACCCAATACTGTACCGAGCAGACCAAGCAGCGTTGCCACTGAAGCGATCGTAGAAAGGAACACAAGATTTTTTTCAAGCATCGGAAGTTCAAGCGCTGTTGCCTCCTCAACTTCTTTCTGGATATTCAAAACTTTTTGATCAGTGTCAAGGTCGGTATTTCCAATCATTTCCTTGTATTTGCGCAAACCTGCCTTCATCACGTTTGCAACACTTCCTCTCTGTTTGTCGCACTCGCTTATGGCAGCGTCAACATTTCTGTTAGCAAGATGGTACTGCACCCTGCGGATGAATTCTGCAATGTTTCCTTTACCGGTTGCTTTGCTTATTGTAAGAAAACGTTCAATTACAAACACTACTACCGTTAAAAAGCTAGCGATAAGAATCGGTACGATGATCCCACCTTCATACATCCTTACCATGCCTCCCTTGGGTCCCTTATGATGAGGCCAGAAACCACCGGCCGGATCAGGTTGCGTAAAGTTGTCCGGATTTCCCAATACGAAGCGCCATATGATATAACCGGCGATAATACATGCTACTGGAGCTACCCATGATACTGCATTATTTTTTTTGAGTGGTTGAACCGATGTGCTACTCTTCGAAACAACTGATGCAGTTGGTTTTGTCTCAGCCATAATTTGTTTTTTTTAGTGTTTGAAATTTAAACTAAATAGGTAGAATTGTTATACGCTTACAATTGTACAGAAAAACTTTTTTACTATAACATTTTACTAACAAAAGTTTTTCAAAGGGCACACAATATAAACAATATTCAAATGTGGCGTATAAAAGTTACGGTTTTCCGTTTTCAGTATCTTCACGCCTTCATTAATATTATTATCCTATCATGCCGAAGCGCCATCCCTGCAGAATCCCCCTCACCCTGGTTTGTATCTTATTCCTCACAATAAGTGCTTTTGGTCAGAATAAAAAAACCGTTCCAGCCCAGCGCGATACTTCAAAAACAGTTCAGCTTACAGCTCCCGCGCCGCCACAAAAAGGTCCAAAGCCTTACAAAGATGTGATTACAGAAAAGGCTATCACGAAAAAAGGCCTTGTGTGGGTACATAAGATAGAGGATAAATGGTATTTCGAAATCGGCGACACTCTTTTAAACCGTGATATTCTTATCGTTAACCGGATAGCCAAAGCACCTGCCAATACCCGCGCAGGTTTCTTCGGTTATGCCGGTGATGAAATCAACCAGAACGTAATACGTTTTGAAAAAGGCCCGAACAACAAATTCTTCCTCCGCAACATTTCATATTCTGTTTATGCCCGCGACACCTCAGGGTCGATGTATAAATCCGTGATGAATTCCAACGTTCAGCCCATCACCGTTTCATTCGACATCAAAGCATATTCAAAAGACAGTACCGGTAGTGTTGTAGATATAACAGATGTGCTATCAGGCGACAATGATGTGTTCTTCTTCTCGCCATCAGTGAAATCGGCATTGCGGCTCGGCGGTCTGCAGAACGACAAGTCTTATATTGTCGATATTCGTCCCTACCCCATCAACACAGAAATACGCACAGTAAAAACATACTCACGCGGAGCGGGCCCGGTTATTATCGGTTCGCCGCAAGCGCCGGGCCCAGGCGGTTTCTCCACTTTCGAACTCAACAGTTCGATGGTGCTGCTGCCGAAAACCCTTATGCGGCCCCGGTACTACGACGACAGGGTATCGTATTTCACGACTGAATTTACAGATTACGATGCCGACCCGCAGGGAGTAAAAGATATCAGCCTGATTACAAGGTGGAGGCTTGAGCCGAAACCCGAGGACATGGATAAATATAAAAGGGGCATTCCGGTAGAGCCGAAAAAGCCGATCGTGTTCATCATCGATCCGGCTACGCCCTCAAAATGGGTGCCCTACCTGATGCAGGGAATTAAAGACTGGCAGCCGGTCTTCGAAAAAGCCGGATTTAAGAATGCTATCACCGCGAGGCTGGCGCCTTCCTCCCAGGAGGATTCATCGTGGTCTCTTGAAGACGCGCGTTTCTCCGCTATCGTGTATAAGCCATCAGAATTACCAAACGCTTCCGGACCCCATATTCATGATCCGAGAACAGGTGAAATCCTTGAATCGCACATCAACTGGTATCATAACGTAATGCGGCTGCTGCGCCAATGGTATGTTGTGCAGGCGGGAGCCAGCGATCCAAGGGCAAGATCTCCGCAGTTTAACGATTCGCTGATGGGACAACTCATCCGTTTTGTTTCTTCACATGAGGTTGGGCACACACTCGGCCTTCCCCATAACATGGGCGCCTCCAGTTCTACCCCCGTAGAAAAACTGCGCGATAAAAATTGGGTCGTGCAACATGGACACACATCGTCGATCATGGATTACGCACGCTTCAATTATGTGGCCCAGCCGGAAGACAGCGTAAGCGAAACAGGATTGTTCCCAAGAATCAGTGATTACGATTATTGGTCAATAGAATGGGGATATAAAGTATTCACCGGCAAAACAGAAGATGAAGAAAAAAAGCTGCTGAACGATTGGGTAAAAAGCAAAGCAAGCAATCCTCGTTTGAGATTCATCCACTATAATGGTACAGATCCGAGGGCGCAGGCAGAGGACCTTGGTGACAATGCCATGAAAGCTTCAGCCTATGGTATCAGGAACCTGAAAAGAATAATTCCTGAACTGCCCAACTGGACAAACGTAAAGGGTGAAAACTTTGATGACCTCGACAAAGTGTACGATGAAGCCGTTTTACAATATATGCGCTACATGGCACATGTGCTTATGAATATTGGAGGAGTTTATAACGACAAGAAAACAGCCGACCAGGCCGGAGCGGTTTATACGGTTGTTCCGCGGCAGACCCAAAAAGAAGCAATGTTGTTCCTGCAGAGGAATTTGTTTGAAACACCTACGTGGCTGATGAATAAAAAAATACTCGATCTCACGTCATCACCGCAAACGGACCAGGTTAGCACAATTCAGGATAACTTCCTTGGAAGCATGCTCGCGTCAACAAGATTGCAAAGAATCATTTCTTCTTCTAACCGCGAGAAAGGCACCTATACCATCGACGAATATTTCGAGGACTTGAAAAACGGATTATGGTCGGAGTTGAAAACAAAAAAACCAATTGATAATTACAGAAGAAATTTACAGAAAGGATTTATTGAAAGGCTTTGCAATCTTGTAAATCCTCCCGCTGCCATGCCGGGAATTTTCGGTGGTATAACTATTTTCATCGGACCTGTTGTTGATCCGAGAAAATCGGATATACTATCAGTTACAAAAGCAACGCTTCGTTCCCTTAAAGATGAAATAGATAAAAGCATACCGGGCTTTACAGATAAGATGACCCTATATCATTTGCAGGATTGCGGGGAGAGGATTCAGAAGGCGCTTAAGGTAGATTGAGTTTAGACCAACGAGAATCGAGAATCGACAACAATTTTTGACTCTCGACTCTCGTCTCTCGTCTCTCGATTGCCGTCCCCCGATTCCCGATTCCGAATATGAACCTAAAAGACACCATATCACTTTCTTTCCGCACTGTTAAAGCAAACAAGCTTCGCACTGGACTTACCGTGTCGATAATTGCATTCGGCATCATGGCCCTTGTAGGCATTAGAACCGCAATTACTGCCATGCAGCAAAAATTCATGGAGAGCTTTTCATCGATGGGCGCTAACGGATTTACGGTGCGTTATAAAGAACCAAACTTCCGCATAGGGCATGGCGACCGCGGAATACAAAAGCAAAAAAAGGGTGAGAAAAAGGAAAGAAAATCAAGTATAGGCAAACCCATAACGCGCTTCGAGGCAGAAAAGTTCAGAGAAGATTTCAACTTTCCCGCGCAGGTTTGTATAAATCTTTTTGGTTCGCGCGACGCCGTAGTGTCATATGCAAGCAAAAAAACAAATCCTACGATCAGGGTATACGGCAGCGATGAAAACTTTGTTGACCAGAATGGTTTTTCCATTGCATATGGAAGAGCACTGAACAACCTCGACGTATCAACGGGTAGAAATGTATGCCTGCTTGGAAGCGAAATCGCGAAAAAGCTTTTTGGTAACCTTGAGAAGCCGTTAGACAATGTGATAAGGGTGAATAATATTCCATACAGGGTAGTTGGCACACTCAATGAAAAAGGTTCGTCGCTTGGTTTCAGCTGGGACAACGTAGTGGTAACGTCGTACAAAAACGTTCAACGCTTTTTTAACTCGAATCCAAATGCATCATTTAATATCCAGGTAAAAGTTCTGGACATTAGATACATCGATGCAGCTATCGGCGAAGCAACAGCTGCATTTCGTCCGATACGCAGACTGTCTACAACAGAAACTGAAAATTTTGTGATAGATAAGAGTGATAGCTTCGTTGAAATGCTGCTGAAAAATCTTGCTCTCATTACAGGTGCTGCGCTGGTGATAGGCATCATAACGCTTACAGGCGCAGCAGTTGGTCTTACTAATATTATGCTTGTTGCCGTAACGGAACGCACGAAAGAGATTGGCCTGGTGAAAGCGATCGGTGGCAAGAAGCGAAACGTGCAGCAGCAATTTCTTTTTGAAGCAGTGATCATTAGCCTGATGGGTGCATTGTTCGGAGTGATACTTGGCGTTATTCTCGGCAATGGATTCTCGTTGATATTGAACACAGGATTTGTCGTTCCCTGGTTGTGGGTAGTGTTGGGGATTATTATTTGCTCAGGTGTGGGTTTGCTTGCAGGACTTTATCCTGCGATTAAGGCGTCGCGGCTGAATCCGATTGAGGCGCTGAGATATGAATAGCGAACGAGAGTCGACAGTCGAGAATCGACAGTCGACAGTCGAGAAAGGCTATATAAATTTTTCTCGTCTCTCGATTCTCGATTCTCGATTCTCGTTTCTCGCTTCCCGATCATCCTACAAAAAATCATAAAGCCTATCCAGCAACCATTGTGGAAATATTCCTAAAAACACAATTAACCCGGCAGTGATCCCAAGCACAAGTTTAAAACCAGGTCCGCTTTCTATTTCCTGTTTCTCGCCATCTTTAAAATACATTGCCTGTATCACGCGGAAATAATAATACACACTTATAGCGGCGCACACAATTCCAACGATCACCAGCCATAATACTTTACCGGTGCTAATCGCGGCGTAAAGCATATAGAATTTCGCCATAAAGCCGGCAGTAGCCGGTATACCCGCAAGCGAAAGCATGAACACAGTATTTACTGCCGCCAGTGTGGGATGATGTTTACCCATTCCATTGTAGCCGTCGAACGTGTAATCTTTCATGCGAACAAGTATGGCGAACACGCCGATTGTTGCAAGACAATAAGCCGCTGCATAGTAAAGGAGCCCCTCCATCGCAATTTCATTGAGAGACACGATCGCGAACATCATAAAACCTGCCTGTGCAATACTTGAATAGGCGAGCATTCTCTTAACGCTCTGCTGGAACACCGCGGTGATATTGCCGATAAACAGTGTGGCCGCGGTAATGATTGCAACGATCAGCTGCCATTTTCCCTGTATGTCGAGAAAGCTGCCCCTGAATAGCCTGATAAAGGCTATAAATGCCGCTGCTTTCACAATTGTGGCCATGAACGAAGTAAATACACCAGGTGCGCCATCATATACGTCTGGCGTCCAGAAATGGAATGGCGCGGCGCTTACTTTAAAGGCCATTGAAAACATTAATAACAGAATGCCTGCTGACATCATAGGAGTAAGGTCGGCTGTGTTGCTGGCAATTACATCAAGGCTAAAGCTTCCCTTCGAACCATAAACCAAAGCAATACCCATGAGCATGAGTCCTGTTGAAAATGCACCCATCAGGAAATACTTCAGCGACGCTTCGTTGCTTTTCAAATTTCGCTTGTCGCTACCCGTTAGTATATATAGTGGAATGGAAATGATCTCGATTCCAAGGAAAAGCATGAGCAATGTATTGAATGAAGAAGCAATGCCCACGCCTGCGAGAATAAAAAACAAAAGGGCGTAATACTCAGCAACGTCCGATCCTACTTTTTCAATGTCTTTACCAGAGAGCAGGAAATAGATGAGCATGCACGTAAATATCACCGCATTGAAAAGCAGGGAAAACGTATCGAAAAGCAGCATACGATGCGTGTCGATATGGAAGAAATCAATGCCATTCAACTCCATGAGTGTACACGCCAGCAAGACCGTTATTCCAATCAGGGCAATCACTCTCACTGTCGTGAGGCGCTTTGTAAAGATGCCACTGAACATCATGATCACACCCCAGATGGCCGATAATACGATTGCATTCATAATTTATACTTCTTCCGTGCTTATGGATGTTTATTTATCATTTTCGACAGGATCATATCAACTGTGGATTGCGTTACCTCCAGGATCGGTTTCGGATACACCCCAACCGCCAGTATCACAACAACCAGTACCACAAGCGTCATCCTTTCGTTAAGCCGGATATCTCTCCCGTTAGCAGTAAGCTGGCTGGTATTGCCAAACAGCACTTTCTGCAGCATGTTCAACGTATATACTGCCGATAAAATAACTGTTATGCCGGCAGTTACCATGAACA
>Ga0075421_100013481_pt1 | contig 10190 bp, 8 predicted proteins | sample SoiMetdeltSBSDD5_FD_75292 | JGI IMG/M metagenome (GOLD analysis project Ga0075421, IMG submission 75292) | Bulk soil microbial communities from a Populus tree surrounding site in Tennessee, USA - Soil MetaG P. deltoides SBSDD5 | ecosystem: Environmental > Terrestrial > Soil > Tree plantation... | reverse complement strand
TGCTCGCCGCCGCGATCTTCGCCGTCGTGCTCGCCACGGTGGGGCGGCCGGTGTGGCCGCCCGTGATCGGACGAGTCGCGGAGGGCACGCCGGCGGCCGCCGTGGGTCTCCAGACCGGCGACCGGGTGGTGAGCGTCGATGGCCGCCGCGTGCGGTACTGGGAGGATCTCGAGCGCGCGGTGTCCGCCTCGAACGGGCGGCCGTTGACGATGAGCGTGGAACGCGATGGTGTCACGCGTACGGTGACGATCGCGCCGCGCGCGACCACCGTTACCGACCCCATCTTCCGCGAGTCCCGGGAAGCGTGGGAGATCGGTGCCGGGCCGCAGCTGACGCCGCAGATCGGCTCCGTCGCTCCCGGCTCGCCCGCTGAGAAAGCCGGGCTCCGTGAGGGCGACATCGTGGTGGAGGTCGCGGGGCAGCCCGTGTTCACGCCGGAGGAGCTGATCCAGGTCATCCAGAAGCGGCCCGCGCAAACGACGCCGATCACCGTCCTCCGGGAGGGCAAGCGCGTCACCGTCAACGTGACCCCGGAGGCGGTGAAGGAGAAGAAGCCCGGCGCTACGGACGTCGAGGTGGGGCGGATCTACGCCCAGATCGCCACGCGCACGGTGGCATTCGAGGCCTACAACCCCGTGCGCGCGGTGTGGTACGGGGTCGTGCGGACGTGGGAGATGACGGCCCTCACCGTGAAGGGCCTGTGGAAGGTGCTGCTCGGCAGCATCGATCGGTCCAACATCGGCGGGCCGCTCCAGATCGCGACGGAGGCGGGACGGCAGGCGAAGGAAGGCGTCGCCTCGCTCGCGCTGTTCACCGCGATCATCAGCGTCAACCTCGCCGTGCTCAATCTGCTGCCGGTGCCCATGCTCGACGGCGGGCACCTGTTCTTCTTCCTCATCGAGGGCGTGCGGGGGCGGCCGCTCTCGCTGAAGAAGCGCGAGGCGGCCCAGCAGCTCGGCTTCGTGCTGCTCATGCTCTTGATGGTGTACGCGCTCTACAACGACCTCGTGCGCATCGACGCCTTCAAGTTCTTCAGATAGGACCGGTGAGATGATTCCACGGCGCAAGACGCGGCAGATCCGGCTCGGCAACGTGGCGGTGGGCGGCGATGCGCCCATCACCGTGCAGTCGATGACGAAGACCGACACGCGGGACGTGCAGGCCACGCTGCTCGAGATCTGGGCGCTGGAGGCGGCCGGCTGCGACATCGTCCGCTGCGCGGTGCCCGTGCGCGAAGCGGCCGAGAAGCTCGGCGAGATCAAGAAGCAGATCCGCATCCCGCTCGTGGCCGACATCCACTTCAACTACAAGCTCGCCCTGATCGCCCTCGAGCAGGGCGTCGATGGTCTGCGCCTGAATCCCGGCAACATCGGCGGCAAGGTTTTCGTCATGGAGGTGGTCGCGCTCGCCAAGGACAAGAAGATCCCCATCCGCATCGGCGTCAACGCCGGATCGCTCGAGAAGGATCTGCTCGCCACGTACGGCGGCCCGACGGCGGCGGGCATGGTGGAGTCCGCGCTGCGGCACATCCGGATCCTCGAGGATTGCAACTACCCCGAGATGAAGGTCTCGCTCAAGGCGTCCGATCCGGCCATGATGATCGAGGCGTACCGGATGCTCGCTGACCAGGTCGACTATCCGTTCCACCTCGGCGTGACGGAGGCGGGCACGCCGGGCGTTGGGACGATCAAGTCCGCGGTTGGGCTCGGCGCGGTGCTCTCCCAGGGCATTGGCGACACCATCCGCGTCTCGCTCTCCGCCGATCCCACCGAGGAGGTCCGCGTCGGCATCGACATACTCAAGTCGCTCGGACTGCGCAAGGGAGGCCTCACGTTCGTGTCGTGTCCGTCCTGCGGCCGCGCCGACGTCGACCTCGTGAAGCTCGCGCGCGAGGTCGAGGAAGAATTCAAGGGCCTCAACGAGGAGATCCACATCGCCGTGATGGGCTGTGAAGTCAACGGGCCCGGGGAGGCGCGGGCGGCGGACATCGGGGTGGCGGGTGGGCGTGGGATCGGGCTCATCTTCAAGGGCGGTGAGGTGATCCGGAAGGTGCCGGAGGCGGAGATCGTGGGCGCCATGCGCGAGGAAGTGGACAAGTTCGTCGCCGAGCGGAAGCTCGCGAAGGCGGCGGCGGGCGGCGCCGACTGATGGGCCAGTATCGCACCCACGTGTTCGTCTGCACGAGCGGGGAGACGTGCCCGACCCAGGGCAACGTCGAGCAGTTCGTGAAGTATCTGCGGGGCGAAGCGGCGAAGGCGGGGCTGAAGGACGACGTGCGGATCAACAAGGCGGGCTGCTTCTCGCAGTGCGGTCACGGCCCCATGTTCGTCGTCTACCCGGACGACGTCTGGTACGCCGGGGTCCAGGAATCCGATCTCAAGGAGATCTTCGAGTCGCACATCGTGGGCGGCAAGCCCCTGGACCGGCTCCGCTACGAGCCCGGCGTGAAGGGCGCGAACAAGAAGAAGGACGTCACGTAGCGCTCCGCGCTTTCCCATGCGTTTCACGCGCTCGCTGATCCCGACCCTCCGCGACGATCCCGCCGATGCCGAGGCCGTCAGCCATCGCCTCATGGTCCGCGCGGGACTCGTACGCCAGCTCGCGGCCGGGATCTACGTCTATCTGCCGCTCGGCCGGCGGGTCATCGACAAGGTGAACGCGGTCATTCGCGAGGAGATGAACGCGATCGGCGGGCAGGAGGTCACCATGCCCGTCCTCCATCCCGCCGAGATCTGGCGGGAGTCTGGGCGATGGGACGCGATCGGCGAGGAGATGTTCCGCCTGCGCGATCGCAACGGCCGCGACATGTGTCTCGGCATGACCCACGAGGAAGTGGTGGCGTGGCTGGCCGCGCGCGAAATCCGCTCCTACCGCGACCTGCCGCAGATCTGGTACCAGATCCAGACGAAGGAGCGCGACGAAGCGCGTCCGCGCTCGGGCGTCCTGCGCACGCGCGAGTTCCTGATGAAGGATTCCTACACGCTCGATCCCGACGTGGCCGCGCTCGAGCGATCGTACGCCGCCCACGAGGGCGCGTACCGGAAGATCTTCGATCGCTGCGGGCTCGTCTATCACGTCGTCCAGTCCGACCCCGGGATGATGGGCGGGCTCGGCTCCCACGAGTTCATGGCGCCGAGTGCCGCGGGCGAGGACGAGATCGCGATCTGCGCGCAGTGCGGCTACGCCGCCAACGTCGAGCTCGCGCGGGGCACGCCGCCGGCGCCGTCCTTCCCGGCCTGGCGTCGCGAGGAGGTGGAGACGCCGGGCGCGCACACGATCGCAGAGGTGTCGCGGCAGCTCGGGATCGACCCGCGGCTCACGATCAAATCGCTGCTCTACGTGGCGCCGAAGGCGGGCCCCGTGCTCGCGCTCGTGCGCGGCGATCACGCCCTCCACGAGCGCAAGCTGATGCGCGCGCTCGGCGAGGAGCCTCGCGCCGCCCATCCCGACGAGGTGCGCGCCGCGCTCGGCGCGCCGGTCGGCTCCGTCGGACCGCTCGGCGCGCGCGTGCCCGTGTTCGCGGACGAGGCGTTGCGCGAGGGCGTCTACGTGGTGGGCGCCAATCGCGAAGGCGTGCACGTGCGGGGCGTGCAGCCGGGACGCGACTTCGAGGCGCGCTTCGTCGATCTGCACACGGTCGTGGCCGGTGAGGCGTGCCCACAGTGCAAGTCGCCGCTCACGGTGGAGCGGGTGATCGAGATCGGTAACATCTTCAAGCTGGGGACGAAATACTCGGTGCCGATGAACGCGACCTATCTCGACGAAAGTGGCCGCGCGCAGCCGATCGTGATGGGCAGCTACGGCATCGGGCCCGCTCGCATCGCAGCGGCGGCGGTGGAGCAGCGCAGCGATGCCGATGGCATCGTGTGGCCGTGGAGCATCGCGCCCTTCCACGTCCACATCGTCCTCGTGAGCCAGCGCGATCCCGCCCAGGTGTCGGCGGCGGAGACACTCTACGCCGAATGCGGGCGTGAGGGCCTGGAGGCGCTGCTCGACGATCGCGACGAGCGGCCCGGCGTGAAGTTCAAGGACGCCGACCTCCTCGGGTTACCGATCCGTGTCACCATCGGAAACGCGCTCGCCAAGGAAGGCGTGGTCGAGGTTCGATCCCGGGCGACCCGGGCCGAGCGCCGCGTGCCTGCGGCGGACGTCGTGCGCACGATCCGGGAGCTCGCCGGGACCGGCTAGGCTTGCCTCTCGCCGGGTCACGTGCTAAATTCCTGAAAAAGTGGGCGTTGCCCACTTTTTTGATTTTGTAATACGGTGTCGCAGTGCCCCGTGGACCGGCGCGGGGCGGCAGTGCCGGGGAGCGACGCGGGGGATGAACGACGAAGAACAGTTGGCTCGGATCGAGGAGTCCGTCCTACCGGTGCTCCGTGACCACGGTCTCGATCTCGTCGATCTGGACTGGCGCGGCAATCGGCCGCGCGGCATCCTCCGCGTCTTCGTGGACAAACCGGGCGGGGTCGGGATCGGTGACTGCGAGCGCGCGAGCCGCGAGCTCGGGGATGTCCTCGACGTGAGCGGGCTGATCGAAGGCGCCTACGACCTCGAAGTGTCCTCCCCGGGGCTGGATCGCCAGCTGCGCAAGGATCGCGAGCTCCGCTGGGCGGTCGGCAAGCCCGTGCGGTGCTGGCTCGCGGGCGGCGCGGAGACGCACGGCCGGCTCACCGAAGTCGGCGCCGACCGCCTCGTCCTCGAGTGCGACGGCGAGCGGCGCGAGTTGCCGCGGGCGCTGGTGACGAAGGCGCGGCTCGACGTGGAGGTGCCCTGGAGACGGGCGTGAGGGGATGAATCGAGAGCTGATCAACGTGATCGAGCAGATCGGGCGGGAGAAGGGGATCAATTCGGAGATCCTCTTCGAGGCGCTGGAGTCTGCTCTCCTGTCGGCGTCGAAGAAGACGCAGGGCGCCCCCGACAACATCCGCATGCACCTCGATCGGAAGACGGGTGTGCTGCGTGTCTACGGCCGCAAGAAGGTCGTGACGGAGGTCATGGATCCCAAGCTCGAGATCACGCTCGGCGAGGCGAAGGCGCTGAACCCCGACGCCGAGCTCGACGACGAGCTCGAGCAGGAGCTGCCGCCGCAGGAGTTCGGCCGCATCGCCGCCCAGACCGCGAAGCAGGTGATCCTCCAGCGCGTCCGCGACGCGGAGCGGGAAGGGATCTATTCCGAGTTCGCGGGCAAGGAAGGACACATCCTCCGCGGCGTGGTGCACAGGATCGAGAAGCGCAACGTGATCCTCGAGATCGGCAAGGCGGAGGCGATCCTCCCCGAACGCGAGCAGATCCCGGGTGAGCGCTACAACCCGGGCGATCGCGTGCGCGCCTATGTGCTCGAGGTCCGGCGGACGGCGAAGGGACCGCAGATCACGCTCTCCCGTACGCATCCCGGGTACCTGGCGCGGCTCTTCGAGACCGAGATCCCGGAAATCCAGGAAGGGATCGTGCTCGTGAAGGCCACGGCGCGCGAGGGGGGCGAGCGCGCGAAGGTGGCGGTCGCTTCCACCAAGCGCGACGTGGATCCGATCGGCGCCTGCGTGGGCCTGCGCGGTACCCGCATCCAGGTCATCAGTCGTGAGCTGCGCGGCGAGAAGATCGACATCATCGAGTGGTCGCACGATCCCGCGACGTTCGTGGCGCGCGCGCTCTCGCCCGCGAAGGTGTCGTCGGTGACGATCGAGGAGCCGGCGGACGCGGAGATGCAGCCGGCCGCGCTCGTGGTCGTCGCCGACAACCAGCTGTCGCTCGCGATCGGCAAGAAGGGCCAGAACGCGCGGCTGGCGGCGAAGCTCACCGGGATGCGCATCGACATCAAGAGCGAGTCGGAGATCGAGAGCGAGCGCGCCGAGCGCGAGCGTGAGAGCGAGGGCCGCGCCGCGCTCGCGCGCCTGCCCGCGGTGAGCCCGGACATCGTGGAGGCGCTCGTGGGCGCCGGTCTCACGTCGCCCGCGCAGATCGTGAGCGCGGGACCGGAGCGGCTGCGCGCGGTGCCCGAGGTGAGCGAGCACGCGGAGCAGATCTACGCGGCCGCGGAGGAGTGGATGGCGTCGCATCCGACCGCGGCCGTGGGGGCGGCGGGTGCGGACACGACCGTTGCCGCCGGGGAGACGCCGGATTCCGCGTGAAGGACGGGCCGGGTCGCACGTGTCTCGGGTGTCGGCAGGTCAAGCCGAGGCGAGAGCTGGCGCGTCTCGTCCGGAACCCGGACGGGATCGTGGTGCTCGATGCGGCGGGCACGTGGAAAGGACGCGGCGCCTACGTGTGCGCCGATACGCCGTGCGTGGAGCGCGCACTGTCGCGCGCTCGCCTCACGCACGCTTTTCGAAGACCCTGTGAGGCCGGGCCGAGCCTGGCTGAGGAGGTGAGGAGACTGTGGCAGCGGCGAAAGTGAAGGTCATCGAACTCGCCAAGGAGCTGGGCGTCACGAGCAAAGACTTGATGATGGCGGCGGAAGAGATGGGTCACAAGGGCGTCCGCGCCATGACTCCTCTCGACACGACCCTCGCCAATGCGTTGCGCGTGAAGCTCGGAAAAGGCCGCGAGCTCCCCGAAGAACCAAAGCCGAAGCGCCCCGTCAAGAAGACCGCGGTGTCCGCGGACGGCGCGGACGGAGCGGAGGGCGCCGCCAAGAAGCCGGCGCGCACGCGCAAGGCGAAGGCGGGGGAGCTCGACGAGACGCCGGTCGAGGTCAAGCCGGCCGCCACCATCGTCAAGCCAAAGCCGGTCACGCCCGCGGATCTTCCCGTGGAGCCGCCGCTCGTCGCCAAGCGCGAGCCGGAGGTCGTGATCCCCGAGCCCGTCGCGCCCGTGGTGCCGCCTCCGCTGCCGGTGGAACCGCCCCTTCCCATGCAGCCCGCGGCGACCGTCGCGCCTCCGCTGCCCGCGCCCGCGACGCCCAAGAAGCCGGAGCCGAAGATCGTTCCGTTCCGGCCGATCGAGCGGCCGGCGCCCCCGCCCGCGCGTCCGTCGTCGCGTCATCCGAGCGGGCCGTTCTCGCAGCCGCGCGTGACGGTTGCTCCGCGCCGCCCCATGCCGCCGTCGATGCCGGCGCGTCCCGCCGCGTCCGCTCCGCCGGCGGCCGCGAGCACACCCCCCGCCGCCTCTCCGCGGCCCGCGGAGATCGTCGCGCCGCGCATTCCCGCCACGCCGGCCGCGGCCGCGCCGGTGGCGGAGACGCCGCCGGCGCCGCCCGTGGAGGTGAAGCGCGAGCTGATCCGCGTGCCGGAATCGGTCACGGTGGCGGAGCTCGCGGAGAAGATGCGACGGAAGTCGGGAGAGGTCATCAAGGCTCTTCTCGAGCTCGGCGTGATGGCGACCGTGAACGAGCTGCTCGATCCCACCGCGGCCAAGCTCGTCGCCGACAAGTTCAACGTGGACGTCGAGGTGCGCTCGATGGAGGGCGACCTCGTCGACGAGGAAGACGTCGATCCCGCGCAGCTCGCGCTGCGTCCGCCCGTCGTCACCGTCATGGGCCACGTCGACCACGGCAAGACGTCGCTGCTCGACGCCATCCGCCGCACGAAGGTCGCCGAGAAGGAGTTCGGCGGGATCACGCAGCACATCGGCGCCTACCAGGTCATGACGTCGCACGGAAAGGTCACGTTCCTCGACACGCCCGGTCACGAGGCGTTCACGGCCATGCGCGCGCGCGGCGCCCAGGCGACCGACATCGTCATCCTCGTGGTGGCGGCCGACGACGGCGTGATGCCGCAGACGGTGGAAGCGGTGAACCACGCGCGCGCCGCCAACGTTCCGATCATCGTGGCCGTGAACAAGATCGACAAGCCGGAGTCCGATCCCGACCGCGTCAAGCGCGAGCTCGCCAACCTCGGGCTCGTGCCGGAAGAGTGGGGCGGTCAGACGATCTACGTGCCGACGTCCGCCAAGAAAGGCACCGGGATCGAGCAGCTCCTCGAGATGACCGCCCTCCAGGCGGAGATCCTCGAGCTCAAGGCCAACGCCAACCGCGCCGCCAAGGGCGTCATCATCGAGAGCCGCCTCGATCGCGGTCGCGGCGCCGTGGCCACTGCCCTCATCCAGAACGGCACCCTGAAGGAAGGCGACGCGGTGGTGGTCGGCGCCCAGTCCGGCCGCATCCGCGCGCTGATCGACGCCCTCGGCAAGAAGGTCCGCAACGCGGGTCCCTCCGATCCCGTCGAGATTCTCGGCCTGAGCGGCGTGCCCTCCGCGGGAGACGTGCTCATCGCGGTCTCCGACGAGCGCAAGGCGCGGCAGATCGCCGCCATGCGCATGGAAAAGGAGAAGGCCAAGGCGAAGGCGCCCACGCGCATCACGCTCGAGGGGCTCAGCAAGCAGATCCAGACCGGTGAGGTGAAGGAGCTCCGGCTCATCCTCAAGGCGGACGTGCAGGGCTCGGTGGAGGCGCTGACGGAGTCGCTGGAGCGGCTGTCCACGGAGGAGGTCAAGCTGAAGGTGATCCACGGTTCCGTGGGCGCGATCAACGAGAGCGACGTGATGCTCGCGTCCGCGTCCAACGCGATCGTGCTCGGCTTCAACGTGAAGGCGGAGCCGAAGGCGGCCGCCCAGGCGCAGGCGAACGGCGTCGATCTGCGGCACTACAACGTCATCTACGAGGCGATCAACGACCTCAAGGCGGCGCTCGCCGGCATGCTGCGGCCGGAGATCCGGGAGACGATCCTCGGCCACGCCCTCGTCCGTCAGATCTTCGTGATCTCGAAGCTGGGCCCGATCGCCGGCTCCTACGTGCAGGACGGCAAGATCGTCCGCAACGCGCGCGCGCGCGTGCGCCGCGGCGACGAGATCTTCGGCGAGGGAACGGTCGGCTCCCTGAAGCGCTTCAAGGACGACGTGCGCGAGGTGCTGGCCGGGCTCGAGTGCGGCATCGGCGTGAACGGGGTGAACGGGGTCCAGGGCGGCGATCTCATCGAGGTGTACACGACCGAGGAAGTCGCGCGCACGCTGTAGTCGCGCCCATCACCGGTGGTCGCCCGCGTCGCGCTCGGCCTCGTGGAGCTGCACCTGCCCGATGTGGACTCGCTCAAGGGCAAGCGCCACGTCCTCAAGGGCCTCAAGGAGCGTGTGCGCGCGCGCTTCGAGTGTTCGGTGGCTGAGGTGGACCACCAGGACATGTGGCAGCGGGCCACCCTCGCCGTCGCTTACGTCTCCTCCGACGCGCGGCACGCCAACGAGGTCGTGTCCAAGGCGATGGACTTCATCGAGGACAACGTGGAAGGGATGGTCATCGATACTTCCGTGGAGATTCTGTGATGCAGGGCAAGCGGCTCGACCGGGTGAACCAGCTCATCAAGGAGGAGATCTCGATGCTGCTCCAGCGTGAGCTCAAGGACCCGCGGCTCGGCTTCGTGACGGTGACGGACGTGGAGACGACCAAGGACCTGCGCACGGCCAAGGTGTTCGTCTCCGTGCTCGGCGGCGACACGCAGTGGGCAGCCTCGCTGGCCGCCCTCGAGAGCGCGCGGGGCTTCATCCGCAACTGGCTGCGCCAGAACCTGGACCTCCGCGTGACGCCGGCCCTCGAGTTCCGCGCCGACCGGTCGATGGAGCACGCGGCGCACATCCAGGCGCTGCTCAAGCGCCTCAACACCGGAACCTGATCGGCATGACGAGCTCCGCCGTTCCCGGCGACGTTCTCGCCCCGTTCCGCCGCGATGCCGGGCGCGCGCTCATGCTCGGGCACGTTCACCCCGACGCCGACGTGCTCGGCACGCTCCTCGCGCTCGGCCTCGGACTCGAGGGCCGGAGCTGGAGCGTCACCTACGGCGGACCGCACCCGGCGCCGGAGATTCTCCATTTTCTCCCCGGCATCGAGCGCTACACCGTGCTCGAGAAGATCGATGGACCGTTCGACGTCGCCGTCCTCACCGATTGTCCGAACCCCGATCGGACGGAAGGCCTGATCGACGGCGCCCGGAAGGCGGCGGCCACCATCGTCAACGTCGATCACCATCCCGACAATCGGCGCTACGGCGACGTCACCTGGATCGATCCGTCGGCGGCAGCGACGGGCGAGATGATCTACGACCTCCTCCGCGCTCTCGGCGTCCCGCTCACGCCGGCCATCGCCACCAACCTGTTCACCGCGGTTCACACCGACACGGGGTCGTTCCGTTACTCCAACGTCACCCCGCGCACGTTCGCCATCGCGGGCGAGCTCGTCGCCGCGGGCGCGGATCCCGCGTTCGTCT
>Ga0075421_100013480_pt1 | contig 10191 bp, 5 predicted proteins | sample SoiMetdeltSBSDD5_FD_75292 | JGI IMG/M metagenome (GOLD analysis project Ga0075421, IMG submission 75292) | Bulk soil microbial communities from a Populus tree surrounding site in Tennessee, USA - Soil MetaG P. deltoides SBSDD5 | ecosystem: Environmental > Terrestrial > Soil > Tree plantation... | reverse complement strand
GATCGAACACGACCGAGTCCTCGACGCCGGCGGACTCCTGATGCGCCACTTGCGCGAACCCGCCTTTGGCGAACAGGTCGCGCACACCGGAAAGATTGCCTGCCATGTCGTCGAAGCTCAGGCCGCTCCGCCAGAAGGGCGCGAGCTGCGGCCTTGCCTGCTCAGGCTTCGGCCCGAGCGTCTTTGCCAATTTCTGGTCGCGCACCCATTCAATGCCGGCGGTGAAGGTCTTGAACAGCTCGAGCGTCACCTCTTTCGGGTTGTGGTACGCCGAATTGGCGGGGCCTGGCTCTAGATAGGACTTCGTGTAGGACGCGCCATCCTGCCAGCCGTCAACGATCTCCTTGGCCATGCCGGCGAGATTGCCGGCGACGGCTTCGGCGAAGCTGCAGCGGAACGTCCCTTCTGCGTCGTCCTTCTCGAGCGTCGCCGCGCCGTCGCCATAGAGGAGATATTCGAGCGCGGGCAGGCCCTGCAGCGCCACGCTCTTGGCCGTAAGGCTCTTAGGTTCCGTGACGCTCTTATCCTGCTTGGCGAGCGCGTCGCGGATCTGGCGCGTGCCGAGGCCCTTGGGATCCGGCCAATAGAAGATGCGCTCGAAGCGATGCTCTTGCGCCACCGGGCCGAAGCGGATCGGCTCGACAATGCTCCAAGACTCGACCGTTGCGGCGAAAGCCTTTTGCGTATCCTTCAATGCGGCGGCCGACGGCTTGCCGCATAGCGCGGCGACGGATTGCTTCAGTGCGTCCGTGCCTTGCGCGAACTGCGCGTAGCCTGGGCGGATGTATTGCTCCAGCGAAGCCGTGGCGATCGCCGCGTGGTCAGCGTCGGCGTGGGCTGGCGTGACACCCGCAACGAAGATTGCAATGGCAAGAGCCCGGTGCGCGATTGGCGTCACAGCGAGTTCACGAAAGCGATCAGGCGCGCCCGGTCCTTTTTGGAGAGGTTGGTGAATTTGTCGCGCGAGGCCTGCCCCTCGCCGCCGTGCCAGAGAATCGCCTCGGTGACATTCCGCGCGCGGCCGTCATGCAGGAACAGCGTATGGCCGTTGACGGTCTCGGTGAGGCCGACGCCCCAGAGCGGCGCCGTGCGCCACTCGGTGCCCGAGGCCTCGCCCTCTGGCCGATTGTCGGCGAGCCCTTCGCCCATGTCATGCAGCAAGAGGTCGGTGTAGGGCCAGATCAGCTGACGGGAGAGATGCGGCTGATCCGGCACGTCGCCGGTCACGAATTTCGGCTTATGGCATGTGGCGCAGCCGATCGAATAGAACAGCTCCTTGCCCTTCAGCACGTTCGGGTTGGCCGGATCGCGGCGCGGCGGAACAGCGAGGTTGTGCGAGTAGAACGAGACGAGCTTGAACAACTCGTCGCCAAGCTCTGCATCCTGATATTTCGGCGAGTTGCCGTTCGGCGCGTTGAGGCAGGATGGCTGCTTGCCGGTGCAATCGCCCGACGGCGTGCGGATCATCGAGGTGGAAAGGCCGATGTCGCCGGAAGCTGCCTCAGCCGTCTGCTGGCTGATGGTGGGGACGCCTGCCTTCCAGCCGAACCGGCCGAGCATCACCTTGTTCTCTTCCTTCGACCACACCCAATTCGGCTTGCAGGAGATGCCGTCCTTGTTGGCGTCATCGGTGTCGACATTAGCGAGAATGTCCTTCTCGGGGATCGCTTCGAGCAGGCCGAGCCCGATCATCGGCGGCGCCACACGCGGGCTCATCATGGTGCCCTCGGCAAGCGGGCCATAACCTAGATCGCCGATGCTGTAGGTGGGCGCTCTGAGATGCACCGTCTCGCCTCCGACGAGCTTCACTGGAATCTCCTTGTACTTGATCTTGATCTGGCCCTCGGCCTTGTGGCCCTGGATCGTCTTGTTCTGGAGCTGGCCGCCGTAAGTCGGCTCGGGGATAGAATTGACCTTATGGGCGGCAAGCTGCTCCTGCTCCTCCTTGGTCGAGGGCGGCACCGAAAGTCTCACCAGCATTGAGCCTGAATCGTCCGGCACGTCGGAGGAAAGCTGGGGGTGTCCACGGCCGTCCTTCAGATGACAGTTCTGGCAAGCGCGCGAATTGAACAGGGGGCCCAAGCCGTCGGAGGCGTCGGTCGAGGCCGGCGCCGAAACCCAGTTCTTGCGGAAGATGGCGTTGCCGATCTTGAAGTCGAGTTCGCGCTTGAAGTCTATGTTGCCTGAGGAGGCGGAGAAGGCGTTGGCGTTGGTCACGCTCGCCTTGGAGGTGGCGCCACCTCCAGGCCTGTCCTCACCTTGCTCGATCTTCGAGAAATCGGTGGGCGCGGCCGTCAGCGCCTCGTAGGCGGCATCGGCGCCGATGCCATAGCTCTCTACGGCGCCGAAGAGGAGCGGCAGCCCCGCGCCAAGCGCGATCGTCGCGAACAGCGACGATCTGCGCGATAGAGTTGGCTTTGGCGGTGCTCCGGTCTGAGCTCGAACAACGCGACAGCGAGACTGGTAACGGTGTGAATGCAATCGTCCTTCGTCAGACCCTAGCTTGGTCAAAAACTGATAGCGGTACGCGCGCCGAACACGGCCGCGTTTTCTATCACTTTTCCGTTGTCGTTAGTCACATTGCCGCCGGGCTGCCAGAAATACTGGAAGTCAGGCTGAATGGTCCAGCCGGTGGTGAGCTGCATGGTGTAGCAGATCTCAAGCAGCGCCTCGTAATTGCGCGCAACTGGAAGACCTGAATCGATATCGAAGCCGCTGACTTGGTCCGAGATGCCGGTATAGGCGAAGCCGATGGCAAAGGAGTCGTCCGGCCTGCTCTTGATCATGCCTGAGAAAGTGAAGCCGCCATCGAAATAGAAGTCGACTAGATTTTGGTCCTCAGGCGCGCCGATGAAGCGAGCGAAGACGCCGACGCCCTTCGGGTCCTCGCTTCCAGGCACACGCCAGAGAAGCTGGTCGACGATGATGTAGAGGCCCCAATCGTCGTCGATCGGCCTCCCCGGCTGCCCGGTCACGGCGATGAGGTTGCCGCCAACGCTGAAGCGCTGGTCCTCGAACGTGCCGAAATGATTCCAGCCGCCGACCTTGATCGTGCCGGCAAGGCGCTCCTGATTGTATTTATAGGCACCTTCGACCATGAGCAGCGGCGGGTCGTCGAGCTCGAAATCGAGGCCGTCATTATTGCAGACCTGCGGGTCGTCGCTGGCGCAAGGCGGAGCTGGATCGCCGTTATAGACGCCGACCAGGAGCTGCATCTTGTCGTTCGGGGTGACGGCAACGCGCACGCCAGGCGTGGCAAGCGGATAGGCGGGACCGCCGCTCGGCATGTCGGCCGCCGTGATGGACGGCCAGCCCCAGGTGCCGTTCAAGAAGAAGCCGCCGCCCTCGGAAAGTATGAACTCGGTGTCGGCGGCGAGCTGGCCGACCTTGACCGCGAGCTTGTCGTTGAACATGTGCTGCTCGAGCCACAGCTCGAACAGGCGCGTCGCGTTCGTTGCCTCGAGGCTGCTGACCGGCATCAGGCTGCCGATATTGCTGGCGGTGATGCTGTTGCCGTGGATCTGGAAGCCGTTGGTGTGGAAGCAAAGGCCCTTCCAGAAGCCGAGCTTGCGCATGTCGGCGTCGATGGCGACGTCGAGAAGGCCGTTATATTTGCCGCCCTGGTTGAACCCTCCGCTGTTGACGAAGGCTTCGCCGTAATACGTGCCGCTGACGGCGATGCCGCCTTTGGCGAGCGCAGGGCGCAGGCCGCCGAGGCTGGCCCAGCCAGGCCCAACCTTCGACAGGAACGATTCTTCCGGGATCCCATTATCGGGAATGTCGCAATCCGCGCGTGCCGCGCTCGGCACTGCGGCAAGCCCCGCGGCCAGCATGCCGCCGAGCGCCAAGGCCCGCATAGTTCGGCCCGCCGACCACACTGGCCGGATCTCTGGTCTCTTCATCTCTTCAGCCCCCCAACTGGCCAATCATTCTCAAGTCGGTTCGTTCTTCAACCAGTCCCGTATCCTCCGGCCTGCTTTCCGGAGTCCGAGCTGGCGTTATGTTATAACGTCACGTTGCCGTCGCGGTACTTAGTTTTTGGCCCTGGCGGCGGCTCTCCTGTCCTTCATCTCCCTCTCGTCCCTTCGCCTTTCGGCGACACAGTATGCCATTTTGGCAAAGGTATGATCCTCTGGGCCTATTGCGGGCTGGAAGCGGGTGCCGCACCGGCCGACTTGTTCTCCTCCATGACCTTGTTCGGATCGTCCAGGCTGTCGGAGCCCTCGAACTTGATCGTGCTCAAATCGAGCGTGGCCACGGCGCGTTCGATCGACTTCGTCTGGTCGAGCAGCTTGTCGACGAGCTTCTGCACCACTGCGTTGCCTTCGTCGTTACCCTCGCCAATCATCTGGTCGTAGGATTCGATCATGATGCCGCGGTCGTACACCTCGCCCGCCGCATCCAACGTCGCGGCTAGCTTGGTCCGCATCTCGGTATCGACTTCCGCCGACTTCGCCTTGACGAGATCGGCCACGCTCGGGCCCTGCACCACAGAGCCGTCAACGCGACGGTAGCGGCCGGCATAGACGTTGCGCATGCCGAGGACGTCGAAATAGTGCGAGGCAAAGGTGTTGTCGGAGAAGCAGTCATGCTCCTCCTCAGGATCGTGGATCATGAGGCCGAGCTTGATGCGCTCGCCGGCAAGCTCGCCGTAGGACAGGCTGCCGAGCCCGGTGAGGATGGCGGTGAGGCCGGCCTGGTCGGTGCCGTCCATGATCACTTTCCGCGCCTCGCCACCCTCGCCCCATTGCTCCGTCATCCAGGCAAGGTCGTCTACGAGGAGGTCGGTGACGGCGCGGAGATATTCGATGCGGCGGGCGCAATGGCCGCCGGTGCAATTCTTGGTGCTGAAGTCGCTCGCCGGACGATTGCCGTTGCCGGGCCCGGTGCCGTTCAGATCCTGGCCCCAGAGCAGGAATTCAACGGCGTGATAACCGGTGGCGACATTCGCCTCGACACCGCCTGCCTCCTGCAGCTTCTCGGCGAGAAGCTCCTTGGTGATCTTGCGCGTGTCGATCTTCTTTCCGCCCATGGTCAGCGAGACATTGGCGATGACGTCGGCGACATAAAGTTCGTTCTCGGGGGAATCGGTGCCGTAGGACTCGGCGACGTAGTCGATCAGGCCTTCGTCGAGAGGCCAGGCATTCACCTTGCCCTCCCAGTCGTCGACGATTGAATTTCCGAAGCGATAGACCTCGGTCTGCATGTAGGGGACGCGTGCGGCGATCCAGGCGGCGCGGGCGGCGACCAGATTCTGCTCCGTCGGCCGCGACAGGAATTGATCGATGGCAAGGCGCATCGTCTTCGCCGTGGCGAGCGAATCGGCATAGCCCGCTTGCGCGATGTCCGCATAGGTCTTGAGCACGTCCTTGACGCTTGGCTCAGCGGCGGCCGGCGACATTCCACAACACATGCCGAGTGCAATCAGAGCAACCGGCCGGGCAAGCGAAGAAAACCGAATCATGTGCACCCCTTGAACGTAACGACCAGAACGTAAGCGCCTCGGCTTTGCGGCTCCTATCCCGATGTTGAGCAGGTAGAAGTGCAAAGCATTTGCAACAGGGCGCGACGGTCCTTGGACCTTTGGTCCTCGGACCGTCGCAAGGTTGAGAATGAGGAAGCGCCTCTCGGGGGTCGCCGAAGGCGCCTCGGGGTTCCGACCCAGCAGCCGGAATCCTTGCAAAAACCCTAGCTCACGAGCTAACATGCATGTAATGAAATCTCTTCAGTAGAATTATTGCGCATAATGCACCTGAAAGAAGTCGACGCCAATCTGCTCGTGATCCTCGACGCGCTGCTCGTCGATGCGAGCGTCACGCGGGCCGCCGAGCGTCTCGGGCGAAGCGCTTCGGCCATCAGCCATGCCCTTGCCAAGCTTAGAGAAATCTTCTCTGACGAGTTGTTCGTGCGCGCCGGCCAGCGCCTCGTGCCGACAGCCAAGGCGCAGGAGCTCGCCCCCACCGTCCATGTGATCCTCGCCGGCATGGAGAGTCTGCTCCGCCCGGCAAAGCCCTTCGACCCGCGCGACACGGAGCGCGACTTCGCCATGACCGCGAGCGAGGTCGGCGATCTCATCATGGTGCAGCCCCTCAGGCGGCGGCTCGAGGAACTTGCTCCCTCGGTGCGCGTCGGCTGGATGCCCGGTCAGGGCGAGGAGACCATCGAGGCGCTGCGACAAGGGCGTTGCCATTTCGCCATCGACATCGAATCGATAGAGCTGCCGGCGCCCGATATCCGGGTGCTCAAGCTCTATGATGACAAGCTGGCCACAGTCGCCCGCGCCGGCCATCCCTTGAGCGAGCAGGAACCCGACGCTGAATCCTTCGCGGGAAGCGACCATATCGCGGTGAGCGCCCTCCCCACCATCGAGCTGCTCGATCGCGAGCTGGCCACCCAACGGCTCACCTGCACCGTCGCAGCTCAAGTGCCGTCGGTGCTGGCAGGGCTTCTGCTCACGCTGAACAGCGATGCGCTGCTGACGCTTCCAGCATCGCTCGCCTCCATTCTCGAACAGCAGTTCACGCTCGCCCGCGTACCGTTGCCGATCGAGGATATTTCCTTCCCGGTTCGCCTCCTCTGGCATTCGAGCTACGACCGCGACGAGTGCCACAACTGGGTGCGCGAGGAGATCGCGGCGCTTGCCCGCGAGACCCGCAGGGCCGCGTGAGGTGGCTGCACGCGGAAGGTTGAAGCATTTTCTGCTGCTCGTTCTGCTGTCGACACTGCTTCTTCCAATTGACGCCGCGACGGCGGTCGAGCCAAGCGCGATCGAGCGCGACATCGTCGTCACCGTGCAAGGCGAGGAGCAGCGCGCCGGCATCGACGAGGCACTCAAGCTGCTGAACATCCCGTCCGCCAGCATTGCGCTGATCGATGAGGGACGCATTGCATTCGCCCGTGCCTACGGAAAGGATGCGACGCCGGACACCCTCTATCAGGCGGCGTCGCTGTCGAAATTCGTCGCGGCAATCGGGGCCATGCGCCTCGTCGAAAACGGCACGCTGAAGCTCGATGAGGATGTGAACGACAGGCTCACCTCCTGGAAGGTGCCGAGCAATTCATTCGACGCGACGCACAAGGCAACTTTGCGCGGGCTGCTCAGCATGACCGGCGGCATCGGCGTGCCTGGCTTCCTCGGCTACGCGGTTGGTTCTCCACTCCCGACCCTTAGGCAAATTCTTGACGGGACACCGCCGGCGAGCTCTCAGCCCGTCACGGTGATCGCTGTTCCAGGCAGCGCGTATCATTATTCCGGCGGGGGCTACGAGATCGCCGAAGCTTTGATGCAGGACGCGACCGGCAAGCCCTTTCCCCAATTGATGCGCGAGCTTGTGCTCGATCCGATGGGCATGACCGGCTCGAGCTTCGACCAGCCGCCGGATGGCGCGCTCATGTCAAGGGCAACGAGCGGCCATTTCGGCGACGGCAAGGAACTGCCGGGACGCTGGCACCTCTTTCCCGAGCATGCCGCGGCTGGGCTTTGGTCTACGCCGACCGACATCGCCAAGCTTCTCGTGCAGCTTGCCCATACCTGGCAGGGCTTCAGCTCGATCTTCCTCCACCGCCAGACGCTTCAGGAGATTCTGACGCGGCAGAATGGAGGGCCTTACGGGCTCGGCGCGGCGATCGCCGGCGACGGCGCCTCCCTCGTGCTCATGAAGCGCGGGCAAAATATTGGTTATCAGGGTTATCTGATCCTTTATCCGGCGACCGGCCAGGGGATGGTGGTGATGACCAATTCCGACAATGGCTCCAAGCTCGCCGAGGCCCTGATCAAGCGCGCCGCAGCGGCCTACGATTGGCCGGATTTGCCGCCGCTTGCCGACTGAATTTTCGCATCCCAAGCGCGAGCCTCTCGCTTCCGTCACAAAGCGCGCCTACATTATGTGGTCGTCCCGCCGCGCCGAGGGCGGGCCCGGGAGGAGTTCAATGCCTGCATGGTTCCGCGCTGGCCTCGTTGCCGCGCTGTTCGTATTCGCCGCCGCCCCCCTTTCCCCCGTCCAATCAGCCGAAAAGACCTTTCAAGACGCCGCTCTCGACGACGCCGCGATCAAGCTCGAGGCGGAACTGAAAGAGGAGGCCGGCACCGTCGAGAAGCCTGTTATCGCGCTCAAGAAGGACGCAGACGCGGCGTTCAAGAGAGGCGATCTCGAGTCCGCCGCCGACACCTACGAGCAGATCGTCTCGGTCGCGCCGAACGACGTGCAGGCCTGGCGCCGGCTCGCCGATCTCTGGCTCAACATTCCCACCTCCGACGATGATGACGGCAGCGCGCGCTTCGAGCGGGCGACGACGGCGTCCTACATCGCCTATCGGCGCGGCAAGACGGCAACGGAAGAAACCGACGCGCTCATCATGCTCGCCACCGCCTATGGCAAGCGCAATGATTGGCGTCCGGCACTGAATGCACTCGCTCTCGCGCTCAAGCTGCATGAGACGCCGGAGCTGAAGACCACCTACGACTCCTTGCGCGAGAAATACGGCTTCCGCGTCTCCAACTACAGCGTCGACTCCGACGCAGCCTCGCCGCGCGCCTGCTTCCAGTTCACGGAAGCCTTGCCGAAGCGCACCGACTTCTCGCCATACGTTGCCGTCGTGGGACAAGACAAGCCCGCGCTCTCGGTCGACAACCAGCAGATCTGCGTCGAAGGCCTGAAACACGGCGAGAGCTATGCCATTGCCCTCCGCGAAGGCCTCCCCTCGACGGTCGGCGAGAACCTGCTCAAGACGGCGGACTTCAGCATCTATGTGCGTGACCGCAGCCCCTTCGTGCGGCTCTCCGGTAAGGCCTATGTGCTGCCCAAGACCGGGCAGCAGGGGATTCCGCTCGTCAGCGTCAACACCGATGCGATCAAGGTCACGATCTACCGGATCGGCGACCGCAATCTGATCGACCAGGTGCTCGGCGGCGACTTCGAACGCAATCTCTACGGCTACACGCTGAACGACATCGCCGAGCAGAAGGGCGAGGAGGTGTGGACCGGCGAGATGACGGTGGAGAAGGAGCTCAACAGCGACGTCACCACAAATTTTCCGGTGAACGAGGCGGTGCCGGCGCTGCAGCCCGGCGTCTATGTGCTCGCCGCCCTGCCCGCGAGCCTCGCCAAACAGGAAGAGTACAGCGAGCGAGCGACCCAATGGTTCATCGTCTCGGACCTCGGGCTTACCGCCTATTCCGGCTCTGACGGCGTCCATGCCTTCGTCAACTCGCTGGCAACGACCGCTCCTGCCGCAGGCGTCGAGCTTCGCCTGATCGCGCGCAACAACGAGGTTCTCGCCACCAAGACCACCGATGCGAACGGCCGGGTTGATTTCGAGCCTGGTCTGTCGCGCGGCGAAGGCGGCCTTTCGCCGGCGCTGCTCGTCGCTTCGCTCGCCGCCGGCGACTACGCTTTCCTGAGCCTCAAATCTTCGCCCTTCGATCTCACCGATCGCGGCGTGGCCGGGCGCGACGCGCCCGCCGGGCTCGACGCCTATGTGTTTACTGAGCGCGGCGTCTATCGCACCGGCGAGACTGTGCATGTGACGGCATTGTTGCGTGACGACGAAAGCATCGCCGTGACCGGCGTGCCGCTGACGCTCGTGGTCACCCGCTCGGACGGCGTCGAATATCGGCGGAATGTCGTGCCGGATCAGGGCCTTGGCGGGCGGTCGCTCGACGTGCCGATCATCTCCTCGGCGCCGACGGGGACCTGGCGCGTCGCCGCCTTCACCGACCCGAAGCGGCCGGCGATCGGCGAAGCGACCTTCCTGGTCGAGGACTATGTCGCCGACCGCCTCGAATTCGACCTGACCACCACGGCGACGAGCATCTCGCCGGCGACGACGGCCAAGATCGAGGTCGATGGGCGGTTCCTTTATGGCGCGCCTGCCTCGGGCCTGACGCTCGACGGCGAGATTAACATCGCCAAGGTGACGGACCTTCCGGGCTTTGCCGGCTATGTGTTTGGCCTCGACGACGATAGCGATGCCGATAGGGACGACGAGTCGGACACCTTCCCGCTCGCCGATCTGCCGGAGACCGACAGCACAGGCAAAGCGAGCTTCACCGCTTCGCTCGGCAAGGTGCCGGCCTCGACCCGGCCGCTGCAGGCTGAGATCATGGTGCGCATGGCGGAAGCAGGCGGCCGCGCCGTCGAGCGCAGGCTGACGCTCCCCATCACGCCGTCAGCGCAGCTGATCGGGGTGAAG
>Ga0075421_100013479_pt1 | contig 10191 bp, 4 predicted proteins | sample SoiMetdeltSBSDD5_FD_75292 | JGI IMG/M metagenome (GOLD analysis project Ga0075421, IMG submission 75292) | Bulk soil microbial communities from a Populus tree surrounding site in Tennessee, USA - Soil MetaG P. deltoides SBSDD5 | ecosystem: Environmental > Terrestrial > Soil > Tree plantation... | reverse complement strand
CCGAGCGCGGCCAGGCTCTGAAGCAGCGTGTCGTGAATCTCGCGGCTCAAGCGCGTGCGCTCGGCAATCACGAGCGCGTAGCGTGCCCGCACGGCCCGGACGCGCAGCCTCGCGGCCGCGGCGGTCCCGCCGACGAGCACCGTGCCGAAGGCGATAAGAAACCAGCCGCTCAGATAGAAAGGCGGATCCACGGTAAACGGCCACACGAACGGCTCGGTCCACTGTCCGTCCTCGGTAGTGCTGAGGCGAAATCGATAGTCGCCAGTGCGCAGGACGTAGGTGGCGCGCCGCTCGTCCGCTTCGTACACCCAGTCGGCGTCAGCGCCTTCGAGCATGTGGCGGAAGCGCAGCTTCGACGAGAGGCCGAGGGCGGTGTAATCGATCTGCATCGTGCTGCCATTCGCGAACCGCCGGTCTGCCGCCGGGTCGACGGGCTCGCCGTTGACCGTGACGGCTTCGAGGCTCGGCGGCGATGCACGGTTCGTTTCGCGCAGTTGCCGCGGGTCGATGATCGTCATACTGGGACCGTTGGCAACCCAGATCCGCCCCGCCAGGTCGCGCACGGCAGCGGCGCCGTTCTGCCACATCTGCGTGCCGGGCTGCAGTCCATCGCCTTCGTCGAAGAGGGTGTAGGCAAGACGGTGGTTGGGCTCTTTCTCGATCTTGTCCAGCTCGCCAGCATGGAAGCGCATCAGCGCGGCTCCCGAGTGCACCCCCACCCACACGTAATCTTGGGCATCCTCGACCAGCATCGGGACGACGCCCGTGATGGGCGCATGCGCCGTGGTGACTGACGTAAAGCGATCGTGCAGGTAGCGGCTCACGCCGCCCGCCGTGGCGAACCATACGGCGTCGTCGTTGCCCTGAACGATTTGCCACACCAGGCCGGGTGCGAGGCCGTCCCGCTCGGTCAGCGTGCGTACACGGCCGTGCTCGTGCAGGGCGACGCCGCCACCGCTGAAGCCCGCCCACACGCGGTCGTGCCGATCCGCGAGAATACTGCTGCACTGCCCGCCGGATTCTCCGGGCTGCCGATAGGGGATGAGCGTGTTGCCGTTCCACGAGAGCACGCCGCGAGAGGCAGTACAGAGCCAGAGCGCATCCGCCGTTGTGGTGAGCCCGTTCACGCGGCTCGCCTGGACGTCCGGTATGGGCTCCTTGATGAGACGGCCCATCGCGTGTCGGCCGACGGCGTCGTCGGTCGCCACCCACATCGCTCCCGATCGATCGGCGTGGAGGGCCCGCGTTTGAGAGACGGCGAATGACTGTCGGCCGCTGCCGGTGAGACGGTTCAGGGCTTGCGTTGTGGCGATCCAGATGCTGCCGTCGGCGGCGACTGCCGCGGTCCGCACGCCATCCTTGTTGAGACCGTCGAGCGGGCCCGCGGATTGGAACGTGTTCTCAGACAGGCGCAGCAGACCGCCGCGCATACCGACCCAGATATTGCCGTCGCGGTCGCGATAGAGCGCCCGGGGCGAGCCGCGCATGCGATGCTCGTAATCGACAGGCTCGAGCAGCGGGTGCGTGCCGGTCGGATTCGCGAGACGGAACAGGCCGCCGCTGAACGAAGCGACCAGCAACCCGCCGCGGCCGTCCGGAATGACGCGCCAGCCTGGTAGCGGGAGGCGAATTCGTGGGTCGAGGCGGAGGGGGCTCGACGTGTCGAGCCTCGTGATGATCCTCGTGCGGTTCGTGACCCACAGGTTGCCCGCGTCGTCTTCTACCAGACTGTCGACGTAGGTGGCCGTGCTGTCAACGAGGTGCAGCTGTTTGCCGTCGTGGCGATAAAGGCCGCGCGCGGCCCCGACCCACACGCGGCCGGCGCGATCCTCGTAGACACTGAACGCCTGCTCGCCATCGTAGCCGTCGGCATTGGTCACGGGCGACCAGTGGTCGCCTGCGTAGTGGAAGAGCCCGTCATTGGTTGCCGCCCACAGCGTGCCGCGTCGATCCTCGAGGAGCGCGTTGACGCCGGACGGTGCACCGTTGGTGGGGGAATAACTCGTGATGCCCCCACGATCGATCCGAGCCACGCCTCCGTCGCCGTTGAAGGCGACCCACACGCCACCCTGCGAGGAACCAGCGAGAGCGGCAACCGAGCGGGCTGGCAGACCGCTGCTGCCGCCTGGCGTCCACCGTTGAAAGCGAGTGCCGTCGAATCGGACGAGACCGTCTGGCGTGCCGAGCCAGAGATAGCCCTCGAGGTCCTGCGCGATTGCGAGCACGTCGCCGGACTGTTCGTTGGACCACGCGGCAAGCGCGTAACGTATCGTGGGTGCGGTGTCGGCGCCGGCACTGACGACAGCCGGCAGGGTGCAGCTCGAGAGCGCCAGCGATAGCGCGCCGATCCGTCGAACGATGGTCAGCGGCATACGTGGTGTCGAAGTTTACCTCGCGGATGCAGGCCAGGGCGTGCCCTGGTACTGCGTAGTCACCGGTCCCAGACCTTTATACGTGAACTTCTGGATGCGCTTTCCGTCGTAAGTCTCGGTCGTATAGATGTTGCCTTGCGAATCAGTGGCGATGTTGTGCACGCCATGCCACTGGCCTGGCTGACGGCCACCCTCGCCGAACGCCGTCAACACCTCGAGCGTGTCGCGCCGCAGGATGTGAATGAGCGAGTTCTCGCCGTCCGCGACGTACAGGAACGTCTGCTGAGGATCGCTGGAAAAAGCCATGTCCCACACGGAGCCGGCATTCATCGTGTTGGGCAGGATGAGTTTTTCCTTCACGAACTTTCCGTCCTTCGTGAACACCTGCAGACGATCGCCCTGTCGATCGCACACATACACCAGGTCGTCCTTCGAGATGATGACGCAGTGCACGGGGTTGCGGAACTGCTGCTGTGGAGGCGCACCCGGATCGTGCGCCGCGCCGCGATCGGCGGGCTGCGCGGCGTTTGCGTTGCCGCGGTGCGGGTTCAGCGGGCCCAGCACAGGAGTATCGTCCGGCTTGTTGCCGTACGCGCCCCACACGCGTTTGAATTTGCCGGTATCCGCATCGAGCACGACGACGCGGTGATTGACGTATCCGTCGGACACGTAGGCCTCGTTGGTCTTCGGGTCGACCACGACCTTTGTCGGGTGGCCGAAGTTCTCCATGTCCAGGCTATTGGGATCGTTGATCGGGCGCGCGGCCCCGCCACGGAGGCGTGCGCCTTTCTTCCCGACCTGCATCACGAATTTACCGTCCATCGTGTACTTCAGAATCTGTGAATCACCTCCGCCACCTCCGGCCAGCCACACATTGTTCTTATGGTCGATGTGGATGCCGTGCTCCTGGTCCATCCACGGATCGTTCGCTCCAGGTCCCCAGCGACGAAGCAGGTTGCCCTTCTGATCGAACTCGAGGACCAGCGGCGCAGTCGCGCAGCACACCTCGCTGAAGGGCGGTTTCATTTCAAGACCTTTGATGGTGTTCGGGTTGTCACCGCGATGAACCATCCAGACGTGATCCTGTACGTCGACCCACACACCTACTGACGCTCCGAGGACCCAATGATTGGGTAGCGGCTTCGGCCAGAAAGGATCGACCTCGAACATCGGAGCCTGGACGGCGCCGCGGCTTTGGGCAGCCACCTCGGAGCGGAGCAGACGCGGACCAAGTCCGAGCCCAACGCTCAGCACGAGCAACCCTGCACCAATCGCGACGTGCCGCATCCGATGTGAAGGTGTCATCCGTGATTCCTCTTGTGAAGACGAGTGCGTACCGTGAGTGATTCGAGGCGCTGCGGAGCATATCGCGCGCGCCGTCAAAGTGAGACACACCTGATCGCGTGTATTGACTAGCCGTTTCAGGGGCCCCAGAATCCGCCCGCCAAAACTAGTAGTCGGTTCTCGCGCCATCTGAAGGAGAAGTGTATGCATTCCCTGAAGGGAATCTTGTCCGCGATCGCGTGTCTCGTGCTCCTCCCGGCGGCGGCATATGCGCAGGCATCCATTGCGGGTGTCGCGAGAGATACGTCTGGTGCAGTTCTGCCTGGCGTGACGGTCGAGGCGGCAAGCCCAGCGTTGATTGAAAAAGTCCGGTCGGTTGTGACCGACGGGACGGGCCAGTACAAAGTCATCGATCTCCGCCCTGGCACGTATAGTGTGACGTTCACACTGACCGGATTCAACGCGTTCAAGCGAGAAGGCATCGAGCTGGCGGGAACGTTTACCGCCACGGTGAATGCCGAACTGCGCGTGGGAGCTCTCGAGGAGACGGTGACGGTGACCGGGGATTCGCCGATCGTCGACGTCCAAAGCGTGACTCAACAGCGCGTCCTGGACAAGGAAGTCCTCGACACGATTCCCGCGGGGAGGAACCAACACAATTTCGCCAATTTGATTCCCGGGATGGTCGGGCCTCTGGATTACGGCGGCACCAACAACCTCAATCTGAACACGATTACAGTCCACGGCAGCCGCGCGGATGACCAGCGCGTGATGGTGGACGGCATGTCAATCAGCGCCACTTCGGGCAACGGTCAGCTCAGCAACTTTATTCCCGACATGACCTCCACTCAGGAGGTGGCGGTCAGCTATTCGGCTGGATCGGCCGAACAGGCGTTCGGCGGCGTCCAGATGAACCTGATTCCGCGCGAAGGCGGAAACCAGTTCAAGGGATCCTTTTTCGCCACCGGTGCGAACGAGAGTTGGCAGTCGAGCAACTACACGGAGGAACTGAAGAATGCGGGACTGCTGACGCCCAATGCCCTCAAGGTGGTCTACGACGTGAACCCTGGCGTGGGCGGCCCGATCGTGAAGGACAAGGTGTGGTTCTACTCCGCCGCCCGCTGGCAAACGACGCAAAGCTACATCGCCGGCTTGTACATGAACAAGAACGCGGGCGACACGACCCGGTGGGACTACGAGCCCGATTACGACCGCCGGGCCTTCCAACCTCTGATTGAGAGAAGCGCCAACACGCGTCTGACGTGGCAGATCAGCCCGAGGAACAAGGTCGCCGGTTTCTACGAGCGTCAATATCGCGTGTGGGAGCAGCTGTCTCCGATCATCGCATACGAGTCGGCCACGAAGTACGACTTCCCCGAGAACGAATTCATCACCGGCAGTTATACGACGCCGATCACCAACAAACTGTTGTTCGATGCGCGTGTCTCCGACATCATCCAGGGCTGGAAAGATCGGTACCCTGCAGGAGGAACCAGCCTGGAGTTTACCGAGCCACTCCCTGATGTATTCAAGACCTTGATTGCAGTGACGGAACAGGGAGGGCTAATCCCGGGTCTGCTCTATCGCGGCGCGGGCCAAACCGGCCTGGGGCCGTTCATCAGGGTGAAAGGGCATATCGCTTCCGCGCAGGCGTCGCTCTCGTACGTGACGGGCGCCCATGCGTTGAAGGTTGGCGTTCTTGATACGTTTGGCACGCGCCGTGAGGACTACACCAACATCGACGCCAACGTCCGATACCGCTTCAACAATGGCGTCCCGAACCTGATCACCCAAGTGGCGACGCCCTACGGTTTCCGGAGCAACCTTGCCTCCGAACTCGGGGTGTACGCGCAGGACAAGTGGACGCTCAACCGGCTCACGCTCAACGTGGGCGCGCGCTTCGACTATTTGAATATCGTTTTCCCCGAACAGAGCCTCGGGCCGGGCGGGCTCGTGCCCAATCGGAATATCACGTTTCCGGAAAACGATTACCTGGGCTGGAGCGATATTTCACCACGGCTCGGGGCTGTCTACGACCTGTTCGGCAACGGGAAGACGGCCCTCAAGATCAACCTGGGCCGGTACGTCCTTGCCCAGCGTCTGACGAGCACCTACACGAACCTGGGCAATCCGGTCAACGCGATGGCCAACCTCGTTACGCGATCCTGGGACGACCGTCGGGGATTGGGCATCAACGGCGACTATATCCCGCAGTGCGATCTGGTCAATCCGTTGGCAAACGGGGAGTGCGGTACCATTAGCGATTTGCGGTTCGGCCAACCGATCCCGAGCACCGTGTCCGATCCGGCGATGCTGCACGGTTGGGGCAAGCGGCCGGACCAGTGGGAGTTCGAGGGAAGCGTCCAGCACGAGCTGCTGCCGCGGGTTGGCGTGGAGGTCGGCTACTTCCGTCGCTGGTATGGCAATTTCACGGTGACCGACAACCTGTTGGTGTCAGCGTCCGACTACACCCAGTTCAGCATCCCAGCGCCAGTCGATGATCGCCTGCCCGACGGCGGGGGGTACATGGTCGACGACCTCTATAACCTCAACCCGGACAAAGTCGGTCAGGTCAATAATCTCTTCACCCTGGCCAGCAACTACGGGGACTACAACGAGAGCTGGAACGGTGTGGATGTCAACTTGAACGTGAGGTTCGGAGCGGGAACGATCCTGCAGGGCGGGTTGAGCACGGGCCGCACCTCGTTGGACGTCTGCGACATTCGTGCGAAACTGCCTGAGCTGACAGTGACGGCTCCGTTCGTTGTCGGCCCGACGTCGCCCGTCTGCCACGTCGACAGCAACTTCCTCACCCAGGTGAAGTTCCTCGGCACCTATTTAGTGCCGAAAGTGGACGTCCAGGTCGCCGCGACGTTCCGGAGTTTGCCAGGGCCGGGCATTTCGGCGAACTACATCGCAACGAACGCTGTGACATTTCCTTCGCTCGGTCGTCCGCTTTCGGGCGGCGCTGCCAACGTGACGGTGAATCTGGTGGATCCAGGCGCGATGAACGGCGAGCAGACGAACCTCCTCGATCTGCGCTTCTCGAAGATCCTCAGATTCAGCAAGTACCGAACGTCCCTGAATCTCGACCTGGCGAACGCGTTGAATTCGAGCGGGATCACATCACTTAACAACAACTACTCAGCCTGGCAGGTACCGACCGGTATTCACCTGGCCCGCATCGCGAAAATCAGCGCGAACTTTGACTTCTGATACAGGACGAGGGGATGACGGTAGTCAACTCCCAATTCCCAACTTCCAATTCCCAAACGCCATGTTGTTTGGGGGTTGGGAGTTGGAAGTTGGGTATTAATGCCGTGGAGGTCTGCACATGTCACGCTCGAGTCGCCGCGCTTTTCTTGGCATGCTCGGAGCAGCTGCGGCTGCTCTTCCGGAGCTCGGCTCTCAATCGATTCGCTTCGGAGCTGACCTATCTGCGGCAGCACCCGCAGCCGGCCAGGCGGCGGCTTCCTACGATCTGCTGATCAGGGGCGGCCGCGTCATCGACGCCTCGCAGAATCTGGCCGCGGAGCGTGATGTCGCCATCGCCAACGGAAAGATCGCTGCCGTTGCCGCGAACATTCCAGCCGCCAGCGCCAAGGAAGTGTTCGACGCTCGCGGAAAGCTGGTGACGCCAGGGCTGATCAATGTGCACGCGCACCTTTACCGGTACGGGAACACCATTACGGTGGATCCGGACGGTGTCGGATTTCCAGCTGGGGTCACAACGGCCATTGACGCAGGATCTTCTGGCGCGAACACCTTCCTCGGATTCCGAAAGTACGTCATCGACCGGCAGCCGCTTCGCATCTACGCGATGTTGAATGTCGCGATCATCGGGAATTACGGCAACGAGCTGTACCTCAACATGAGCGTCATCAACGCCAAATCGGCCGTCCGCATCATCAACGAGCACAAGGATCGCATCGTCGGGATCAAGGTTCGTATCAACGGGAAGCATGACGAGCTCGAGCATGACCTGGAAGTGTTGAAGCGGGCGCGATCGGCAGCCGACGAGACGGGGTTGCCGATCATGATGCATTGGACGACCGAGCGGGATCTGCTGGCGCTGCTGAAACGTGGTGACATTCTCACCCATCCCTTCAACATTCCGAACGGGAACCAGGACAACCTGTTTGGCGGCAAGCCGGGCGCAGTGCTGCCGCAGATTCTGGAGCTCAAGGACCGCGGCATCTTTACGGATGGTCAGGCCGGCACTTCGCACCATCTCTGGGAAAACTCCGAGAAAGCGTTCAGCCAGGGCTGGTCCCCCGATTTGATTTCAACGGATATCGGTGCGCAGACTCCGCAGACGCCGAACGGTCAGCTACTTCCATGGGTCATGACGCAGTACCTGCACCTCGGCCTCACCGTCGAACAGGTCATCGAGCGCGTCACGCTGACGCCGACCAAGATCTTCAAATTCCCCGAAAAGCACGGGACGCTGGAAACCGGCGTGACCGCCGACGTGACCGTTCTCGATCTGCAGGAAGGGAACTTCGAGTTGATCGACCAGCAGAACAACAAGCGGACCGCCAAGCGGAAGTTCGTGCCTGTCGCCGCGGTCCATGGCGGTACGCTGACGAAGATCGATCCGAAGGTACATGAGGGCGCGCACGCGGGGCTGAGGATTTAACTCGAAATTCTCGGCGCCTCGGCGCCTCTGTGTGTCGTATTCAGCATCGTGGTTGAGCTTCGAGATCTGCGCAGGAGCGATGCGTAAATACGTGATCGGGGTGATTCTGTCGGTTGCGAGTTTTGCGACAGCACTCGCTCAGGCTCCGACGACGGTACTTGATGGCGTGTACACGCACGCGCAGGCCGCGCGTGGCGAGGCGGTGTATTCGAGCTCTTGCATCGGGTGCCATGAGGGACAGGATGCGGACGGCCCCGAGCTGACGGGGAAGGCATTGCTCGATCGGTGGCGCGAAGACAAGCTCGAGCCGCTGTTCACATTCATCAAGACCAGCATGCCTGGCAATGCCCCAGGCAGTCTCGACGAGCGCGACTACGCAGACATCATCGCCTTTATTCTCGAGGCTAACGGTCTTCCTGCCGGCAAGAGCGAATTGAGTGCCGATATGGTCGGCAGCATCCAGTTGGTTGGTGCAGAAGGACCGCGGCCCCTGTCCAACCTCACCATCGTTCGTGCCGTCGGTTGCCTCAGTCCCGCGGCCAACGACGCATGGGCCCTGGTCAAGGCCGGCAGTCCGCGCCCGGTTCGAGCCAGGATCGTTGACGGGACCACCCCGGAAGAACTGAAAGTCTCAGCGACACAAGCGCTCGGCACACAGACGTTTCCACTTCTGAGTGTCACTCAACAAAGCGCGTCGTATGCGGGACACAAAGTACAGGTCAAGGGTGTGCTGACGAGGCAGAACACGCTCGAGCGGATCAACGTGATGTCGCTCGAGTCGGTGGCCCCGACATGCGAGATGTAAACGTATTCAATGGTTTCTCCGTGCCTCGGTGTCTCGCTGTGTCGTATTCGGTGTTGAGACAAGTGAATTGTGGAGAACTCCCGGGTTAGAGGAGGGGGCATGCGAGCTTGCGTAGTCTCGCTCTTCATCGGCATTGGCGCACTCGTCGCGACGAATGCACTCTCGGCGCAACGCGGCGATGAGCAGCCGTCCGCCTTCGTCAGGGCTACGGCGGACAAGGCGGATCCCGCGGCGGTTCGTGCGGCGAACAATCGCTTCGCCGGAGTGTGGAAACTGGTCGGCGAGGAAACTCGCGACGGGAAAGGTGAGGTTGTGTCGCGGGGCCTCACCGCCACGAGTGGTGGCCGTTTCGGGTACATCACGTACGACCCGGCAGGCTATATGGGGGTCACGATTGCGTGGTCCGCGCGGCCGACGTTTGCGGGCCGGCAACCAACACCGGAAGAAGCGCGCGCCGCGATGAGCACGTACAACTCGTACTGGGGATCATTCGCGGTGAACGAAGCCCGCAGCGTCGTGACCCATCAGACATTCGGCGCGCTCAGCCCGGCGACGTCCGGGACTAACCAGGAGCGTGGATTCACGATTTCCGGAAACAGGCTGACGCTGCGACCACCGACCTCGGCAAACGGCGATCAGAGGACTCTGACCTGGGAACGCGTGCCTGATTTGCCGAATTTGACCCCGACGCACCGCAAGTTGATCGGGTTCTGGAAACTGATCGCGTTCGAGCGCCGCAATGCGAAAGGTGAGCTGCTGTTGTCGTACCCCGGTCAGACGGGTTTCATCGTGTACACCGCGTCGGGACACGTGATGGTGCACATGATGCAGCCGTATCGCCGGCGGAACGTGGGCCCGTCGCCGACGCCGGAAGAGACCATGGCGACGTACCGGAGTTACACGAGCTATTTCGGGCCGTACACGGTCAACGAGTCCGAACAGTACGTCGTGCACCACCTCGCGGCCGCGTTCAATTCAGGCCAGGTCGGGACCGACTTTCAACGATTCCTCGAGTTTTCGGGGAAGAGACTGACCCTGAAGCCGCCGGTCACGAAGAACAGCGACGGCGAAGAGGTGCATACGACCATCAT
>Ga0075421_100013477_pt1 | contig 10191 bp, 11 predicted proteins | sample SoiMetdeltSBSDD5_FD_75292 | JGI IMG/M metagenome (GOLD analysis project Ga0075421, IMG submission 75292) | Bulk soil microbial communities from a Populus tree surrounding site in Tennessee, USA - Soil MetaG P. deltoides SBSDD5 | ecosystem: Environmental > Terrestrial > Soil > Tree plantation... | reverse complement strand
CAAAGAAGGCATGATGGACTCACAAATTTCGGCACTTGGGGGTTGGCCAACAGTATCCGATCCTTTCTCGTCTGTGCCCTGGGCTATTATCTTGTCTGAGCATGCCTCTGCAGGAGTAGTGTAAAAAACGCTGTCGTAGGGCGCACGCGAACAATCTTCCTCATAACACCAGGGCAGGTATGTCGCAGAGGCATGATACATGTCTTAGCCAGGTGCATCGGCCATGGGACCATGGTCTACTCCATGTCAGTGGTGCTCCGTGGTGTTTTGTGCCACCTCGGCAGAATGCCTAACCATGAGGGAAGCGACCAGGCCAGCACTACTCAGGATGCGTGAGCGATACGCCTCACGTCGGAGGCATGATGTGAGGCAAAGGTGAAAGGTATGGCTCCACACAACCAGTCGCTGAAGATAACCGCTGTCTGGGTATGCCTGATACTGCTCCTGTCAGGTGTGGCGCTCGCCGCAGAACCTCAACGTGGTGGTACCCTGACCGTATCAGAGACTCGGAAACCAAGTCCGGCATGCGGCCGTTCTATGCCGCGGTGGATCGCGTCGAGGTCGTGGAGCCGCTGACGGCGCGCATCTATATGTAGGGGCCCTATGCCTTTTTCCTGCATATGCTGGCAGGATATCGCACCGGCCTGGTGCTCTATTCGCCTACGGCGACGCAGAAGTACAGTCTTGAAGACCGCAAAAAAGGCAATCCAGAGGCCGTTGTCGGGTGCGGCCCCTTTCGGCTCACCGAATGGGTCCTAGGTGATCATCTCATCATGGACCGCTAGGACAAATACTTCGAGGCTGGGGAGCCCTCTGTGGACCGCGTGCAGATCCATGTTATCAAAGATCTCATCACGCAGGTCGCCGCCTTGAAGGCGGGCGAGATCGACATGATTCTCTCCTTTAGCCCCGAGCATGTGGACACCCTGAAAGCCGAAGGGCCTGACGCCAAGATCATGACTGGGCCAGAGACGACACCGATGATGGCCATGATGAAGGTCTCCGTGCCTGCGGATGGCACGGCTCTGTCGAAAGAACGGGCGCTGCATCCGATCTTTGGGGATGTCAAGGTACGCAAGGCCCTTGGCTGTTACGGGGCTATGAAGGTCATTATGGCCATTGGTATTGTGCGCATTCCGATATATGCGCGCCTGGTGCGTGGAAGCGTGCTATCGATTAAGGAAAAGGAATATATTGAGGCCTGCCGGGCAGTGGGCCAGCGCAACCCTGGTATTCTCCTCCGGCACATTCTCCCCAACTGCATGACCCCCATTATTGTCACCGGCACGCTCAGTATCGCCACTGCCATCATTGTCGAGGCCTCGCTGAGCTTTCTGGGTCTGGGCACCCAGCCCCCCACACCAAGCTGGGGTTGGGACCTGAAGGCGAATGTGTCCTGGATTCAAATGCACCCCTGGCTGGCACTTGCTCCCGGTTGTGCCATCTTCATTACTGTGTTAGGCTTCAACCTGTTCGGGGATGGGCTGCGCGATGCCCTCGATCCGCGCCTGAAATAAGCGCTTCCGCTTTGCTATGTACCGAGCCTGAGCAACCCGCGCCGGGGACCTGGGAGTGTGCTCGGGTGATATCCTGGAAGCCATGAGGTCCTCTGCCTGGTGTCAGAGCACAAGGCCTAAAGCCTTGGAGTGGGAGGAGGGCCGGAAGTCGTCACGATGGAGTGCACCTGATGACTGCATACATACTGTATGGCCTCCTACTGCTGCATGGCCTGGCAGCCTGTGGTCTCTTCCTCTATGGCATGAATTGTTACGTCATGCTCTTCCTGCACCGCCGGGCATGGAAAAAGGTGCTCCAGCACGAGACGGCAGTGCAGCAGGCCTGGCAGGCAAGTACACCGCAGTTCCCGCGTGTGACCGTGCAACTGCCGATTTACAATGAGCGTTACGTCATCCAGCGGTTGGTTGAGGTGGTGCTGAGCTTACGCTACCCACGCACTCAGTTAGAAATCCAGATTCTCGATGACTCCACAGATGAGACGACGGCTACGGCCAGGCAGCTCGTTGAGCGCTATCGCCACCTGGGTTTCAACATCACGTTGCAGCATCGGCCCCACCGTCACGGCTACAAGGCCGGGGCGCTGGCCGAGGGCCTGGCGCGCGCGACGGGCGAGTTTATCGCCATCTTCGATGCCGATTTTGTCCCCGCGCCGGACTTCCTCCTGCGTACCCTGCCATTCTTCCAGGACCCCACTGTCGCCATGGTACAGACACGCTGGGGGCACCTCAACCGGGCATACTCCCGTCTCACCCTGGCGCAGTCCTTCGGGATTGATGGCCACTTCGGGGTCGAGCAGGCGGCGCGCTGCGGGGCCGGCTTGTTCCTGAATTTTAACGGTTCTGGGGGGATCTGGCGTCGGCAGGCGATTGATGACGCTGGGGGCTGGCAGGCGGATACCCTGACCGAAGACCTCGATCTGAGTTATCGCGCCCAATTGCGGGGCTGGCGTATGCAGTTTGTGCCGCACGTCGTCTGTCCGGCGGAGCTGCCCGTGCAGATGTCGGGCGTCAAAAGCCAACAGCACCGGTGGGCCAAAGGCTCTATCCAGACCGCGAAGAAACTCCTGCCGCACGTCTTGCAGGCAGACCTGCCGCGCTTCACCAAATGCCAGGCCGTCTTGCACCTCACCAATTACCTGGTCCATCCCCTCATGCTCTGGACGGCTCTGATGATGCCCTGGCTGCCCCAGGACACCTCAGTGAGTGTGCTGCCCACCCCTCTGCTCACGACCGTGAGCGTCGTATGCGCGACGGCGGGACCGGCGAGCCTGTATCTGTACGCCCAGCGCCAGCTCTACCCGGACTGGCTTCACCGTCTGTGGTCTTTCCCGTACCTGTTGATCTTCGGCACGGGCATTGCGTTGAGCAATACCAAGGCGATCCTGGAAGCCCTCTGCAACGTGCAGGGGGCCTTTGTCCGGACGCCAAAGTTCCGCATCGAACACCCCTCGGACACGTGGGTCGGGAAACACTACCGGGGGGCGTTCTCCTGGCTCTGTCTGGGGGAACTCGGTCTGGCGCTCTACAGTGGTTACGGCATGTACCTTGCGGTGCAACAGGGGGCGTATCTCCTCCTGCCGTTTCTCCTCCTGTACACCCTGGGTTTCGCCGCAGTGGCGGGACTGAGTCTCTACGAGGGTTTCCAGACGGTCCGTCTCCGCATACCTTCACGGACTCACATACGTGCAGCAACAGATGCGCACAAGTGAGGCGGCATACCGCATGCGCGGGATGGGTTTGCCCCTTGGTGTGATGGTGCTATTCCTGGCGTTCGGTGAAGGCCTCGCCAGTGTGTTGCCCGCCGATCTCCAGCAGGGGCTCCACACCAAACCGCACGATTTCGGTCTCAGCCATCCCACGATAGGTATTCTGGAGCAACCGTTCTGGACTGGCGTCTTCACTGGGCCAGATTATACGGCCGTCTATCATACCGACAGCCATGGCTTTCGTAACCCTTCGCCCTGGCCCCCAGAGGCCGACCTGGTGGTGGTAGGAAATGCCGTGGCCTTTGGCTACGGTGTGGAGGAGGTGCAGGCGTGGCCGGCGTTGCTCGCCCAGAGACTGGCGCCACGGCATGTGCTCAATCTGGGGCTCATCGATGCCGGCCCACAGCAATATCTGCACGCGTATGAGACCTTTGAGAGCGCGCTCCGCCCTAGGACGGTGCTCGTGGGCTTATCTCTGGCGAATGACTTCGAGGATGCGGAGCTGTTTGACCGCTGGTGGCGGATAGACGGCAGAGAGAATTACAGGATTTGGAAGGCCTTCGAGCCGATACGCCTCGAACATCCTCTTAACCTCTTCCACACGCTCTTGAGCAGGCATAGCTATCTCTTGCATATACTATGATCTCATAGGGAAAGAGTCACCTACTTTCGCTGTCTTGATGGTGTGTGGCTCCACCTGTTTCCAGACCAGTTAGAAGCAGCCAGTGTCAAAGCGCAGCCAGACCAGCCCGCCTTCCACCTGCTGCTGCAGGCTCTGCAACGTCTGCAGGCACTGGCGCAGGAGCAGGGTGCGTATGTCCTCGTCGTGTTCCAGCCGAGTAAGGAAGAAACCTATCTACCGCTGCTTGGCGCCGCCGTGCCCGACCTCCAGCATGCCCTTCAGGCTGCCTTGGCACAGCATGGCATCGCCATGCTCGACCTCACTTGACCGAACGAGCACACTGCCACGCTACACCCGTATCCGCGGGGCATCGCATCCCTCACGCAGGACGTGCCAGGCCTCAGCGGCCTGCGGGGTAATCACCACGGTGAGGCGGTCGCCGGCTTCCAGGCGCGTATGGGTGGTGGGCGTGAGCTCTGAGAGACCTCGATGCAGAGTGAGGAGAACGCAGCCGTCCGGCAGTGCGATCTCGTGGACCATATGGCCCGCGAAGCGGGCCCCCTTGTGCACAGTAAACTCCAGGATGACTGGCGCTTCGAGGTTCGGCAGCCCGGTCTCGTGAGCGAGATCCCGCTCGAGCAACGCTTCATAAATCGGCCGATCCATGACAAAGTCCGCCACCGCATAGGCCGCAAAACAGGCGACGAGGAGGGGCAGCATCTGGGCATAAGAATTCGTCATCTCCACAATGAGCACGATGCCGGTGAGCGGTGCCCGGACAATTGCGGCAAAGTAGGCCGCCATGCCCACTATCGCGAACGTCTCCGGATGCACGACCGTGCCCGGCAGCACTAGGGGGGCAAGTTGACCCACGGCCAAGCCCAGGAGGGCTCCTAACACGAGAAGCGGCGCAAAGATACCGCCTGGGGCACCACAGCCGTAGCTGATCATGGTGAGCCCAAAGCGCAGGAGAAACCACCACGGAATGTGGGCCAAGGGCATGTACCCCTTGAGCACCGTGTCAACGAGAGGTTGCCCGCCCCCTAAGGCAGTAGGGACAAACCAACCCAGAAGTCCTACCGCCGCACCCACGAGGACACCATTGAGACTGGCGGGCCAGCCACGCACCCGGGTAAAGAGCTCGAGGGTTTTCAGGAGACCTCGATTAAATACCACGCCTAGGACCCCGGCGAGCAGCCCGAGTACCAGAAACATCGGTAAGGCGACCAGCGGTGGCGTGGGTGCTGACGCGACGTGGAACACTGGCAGCTGGCTGGTTAACGAGCGGGTGAGCACATCAGCAGTCACGGCCGCGACAAAACGCGGCGCCAAAGACGGCGGGCGCAAAATACCGTTGGAGCTCTTCCAGGACAAACGTCAAGCCGGCCAGCGGAGCATTGAAGGCCGCCGCCAGACCCGCTCCCGCCCCGGCAGCAATCAAGGTCTGGCGCTCGCGCGGAGACACCCGCAACCCGTGCGCCACGGCGGCGCCCAATGCGCTGCCGAGCTGGACGGTCGGACCTTCCCGACCAAGTGCGAGTCCGCTACCAATGCCCACGACCCCACCAACAAATTTCACCAGGAGAATGGCCTGCCCACCGCATGGAGCGGAACCAGTAGAGGACCGCCTTTACATGTGGAATCCCGCTGCCGGCCGCTTCCGGAGCTACGCGGTGTACGAGACCAACCGCCAGACCAGCACCGAGTGCGCCCATCACTACGGGCAGGAGCCAGCCCCAGGTCGGCGCCTGATAGGCCCAGAGAATGAGCCGGTTGCGGAGGAGATCGCCTCCCTCCAGGGCCCAGCGAAAGGCCACGGCGATGCCCCCTGCCAGCAACCCCACCAGTAGGGCACGCGGAAAGAGTTTGCGGCGTTGTCCCTGGATCGCGAAATAGTCACGTACCTGCGCGCGGAGGCCTTGCAGGCGTGCAGTTGTATTGCGGTGGTGCTGTCTCATCCTGCAACGCTCCCATCGCTCCAGAGCCCCTACAGCCTAGAGACGGCCACTCGTGGCCTTCTCCCTGGGCACATCCCTGCCAGTATAGCATACGCGCTCCATGCGCACCTCAGCGACGACTACCCTGCATCCACGACACCCTTAGTGCATCTTTAACAATCTGATTGTGCAATGGGATCAGTCAGTTTGCACCGGTAGTAGGCATAGACGCGCTGCCTCCGCGACCGGCGCGTTGGACCTATGCTGCATACAGGCCAGCCCATACTCGTCAACAGCGTAGAGGACGTGCTGCACCGTTGGCGGGGCACCATGCAAGGGCTTGGCGATCACCACGGATGTTGGTCTCGCCACACGCGCTAACAAAAGTCGGCAAAAGAGCACCACCAATTTCCCGCTCCTGGAGATACACCGATGAAAAGTCCGGTGTCACATAGCCTGGATGACAGGCGACCTCGGTCCATCCTTCGCTCACCTCTTCCTGGAGTATGCGTTGGAGCGTTGGAACACTGACGTATTCCAGATTCGTGACCATCCACTCCCATTGCGCGTAGAACCCGCCAATGAAATGGACATTGCTGTCATTCCGGAGGGGGAGACCCAGGGGCTCTACCAGTTCTCGAAAGACCGGTAAAATATCGGCACGACGATGCAGATGATGGTGGGAATCAATGTGGGTGGGCATGCGTCCCGTCAGGGTAGAGAACGCGTCAAGCTGGCGCTGGAATGCCTCGCGGATCGCTGCAGGGGTACTCATACGACCAACCTTGTAATCGCCTTCGCCCGAGACGTCCCAATGCAGACCGAGAGAGCCCTGGGCAGTCACGGCTGATCGCAACAGCCTCACACGCCGCCCGCCCTGTCACCATCAGGCTGGTGCTCGTCACCACACCGCGCGTATGGCTTTCGAAGATACCACGGTTTACACTTACCGAGGCGCCAAAATCGTCTGCATTGATGATCAGATATTTGCGCATTCCCCCCTCCCTTTATACCCCTTTGGTGAAAAGGTCCGTGAGAACCTCAATGGCGACACGGTTCTTCTGGGCACAGAAGATGTCCTCGGTTATCAGAGAATAGCCGACATTATGCAATACGTCCCTATAGCTGCGGATAGTCCACGGCAGCAAGAGCATATCTCCAAATGATCCCATGGCATTGGCATACAGGCAATGGCCACCCACACGGGTCGCAGTAAAGAGCTGTGAAGAGAACCAGTTAATATCAAAGAAAGGGTAGAGCCATCCGAGATAGTACATGATGTCACTGAGCACTACGAGGTCCCATGGTCCTTCAGCATGCGGATTATAGTCCATGATATTGGCTTGGCGGAAATCAACCGTTGCCGGGCCGGTCCACAGGGCCTGGGCACGGTCAATGGCGCCTGAGGCAATATCAAGTGCAAGCACATAGTCCGCGAGAGAAGCGAGGTGCCATGTCAATGTCCCGGCGCCACATCGCAGTTCGAGGACACGAGGATAGTGCCTACCATCGAGAAGGGCGAGAATACGTGCATACTTCATCTGCTCGAATGCTGAACTTTCGAGCTCCCAATGGTCACCACGTTGCCACAAGCCCTCAAAAAACTCCTGTGCTTGCTGATCAATACGCGTACGCTCATCCCCACGAGCTCTCCTCCCAAACTCGGGAGAAGTGCACAGCTTCTCTCAGCGCATAGCTCTGGTGCATGCCCTTCTAGAGCGTGTTATGCATTCTGGAGCCCTCACATTCTGTGCTCTCAGGACAATAGTCATGCCCGCGCCAGCGGGCATCCAGGCTGTCCCCCATGTGCTGGATCCCCGCTTGCGTGGGGATGACGTGCCATAACTGTCTCTAGGCACGCATGGCAACGTGCAAAATGCCTAACACGCTCTAAGGACCTGAACAAAGGTAATTTGGCTTTACCGGGTCTCGTGTGCACCGTAGATAACCGTCAATACCGGACATGCTACCAGACGCACTACCTTGTCAGCGACACTGCAGTCGGCTGACGTACTACTACCACTGGGCACAGCGCTCTGGTGCTTACTTCGCACTGAGCCACACGTCCTCAAGGCGTCGATTCATCCAGTGGCTAGGCAGCGGCTCATAGTTGTGCATCCGCGCCGAGCGCACCTCGACGCGTGTCCACCACAGGCCCACGATCTCCCAGGCCTGGTCCATAATGCGTTTTTGCATGTCATGCACCAGTTGGGCGCGTTTCTGGGCATCACGCTCGACTTTCTGCCGCTCGAAGAGCTGATCCACCACCGGATCCTTGAAACGGCCCCAATTGCTGGGGGAGCCGGAGGTGAATTTGACCATGATCTCATCGGGATCACCCTCTGCGGCAAAGCCGAAGGGATCCACCAGAAGTTCGAAATCCCTGGTTACCCGCGATTTGCTCCAGGTGGCGCTCTCTTCCAGCTTGTGCTCGGCCTCGACACCGATCTTCTTCCAGGCCGATACGATATAGACTCCGAGGTCGATATAGGGCAATTTCACCGCCCGATTCGTCAACACAGTATGAAAGCCGTCGGGATAGCCGGCTTCAGCCAGCAAGCGTTTCGCCTCTCTGATATTGGCTTCATGGTCTTTCCCAAAGCCGGGCAACGCTTGCAGCTCTTCTGGACTCAGGGTCCACGGCGTGCCTGGGGGCATCGGCCCCGCGATACTATCCAAACCCGTCAGCGGGCCAAGGGTTTTGACCATCTCATAGCGGTCGAGGGCGAGCGACAGGGCCCGGCGCACCCGTGCATCATCAAAGGGCTTTTTGTCCACATTGATGGCAATGCCCCAATGGGCTGGCTGACCCGAATGCGCTGCCGTGACCTTGTCGCCCATTTGTGCGGTGATGGATTCAACTTCGACTGGAGCAAAGCCACGGAATTCCACGTCGGTGCGCTCTGCCCGGATCGACTTGGCCCGTGCCCCCGTGTCCGGGATGATGAAGTACTTGGCGCCGTCCAGATAGGGGAGGCCTTTCTTCCAGTAATCGGGGTTGCGCTTAAATTCCAGGCTGGCGCCGCGGACGTACTCTTGGAGCTTAAAGGGCCCGGTACCCATGGCATGCGTTTTGTACCAGTTGATGTCCTGATCGAGATACTTTTTGGCGTAGATGAAGTTGGCAGGATGGGCCAGCATCGGCAAAAACGACGCCGTGGGATAGTGCAAGCGAAACACCACGGTGTAACGCTCTGGAGCTTCGATACTCTTGACCATCTGATAGAGACTCTTACGTGTACTGACCACCCCTTCGGGCGGAAAGACGATCTTGTCCCAGCTCGCTTTGACATCAGCAGAGGTCAGTTCGCTGCCATCATGGAACTTCACCCCCTGATGCAACGTAAAGGTCCACGTCATGCCGTCCTCAGAGACGGTCCACGCTTGCGCCAGGTCACCGATGATCTTGGGATACTGATGGGGGTCGAACATGACCAGGGTGTTGTACACGGTAGACATCGGGATGGTCACCATAAAGGTCTGCTCCTGGTGCATGTCCAGACTGGGCGGGTCACCGGCCAGGGCCACCCGCAATACGCCTCCATAATGCGGCTTGTCCTCGGCCAGGGCCGGCGACACGGCCCACAGTCCCGTAAGTATCACGATGGCAAGCAGCCGCATACTCTTCTTGAAGCCTCGCATCACCATGCCTCCTTCTGCACGATGTGACCTCAGGTGCGATGCCGGAGTTTCGGGTCTAAGGCATCGCGGAGCGAATCCCCGAAGAGGTTGAACCCAAAGACCGCCAGGCTAATCGCCAGGCCAGGGAAGATGGCCAGCCAGGGGGCTTTTTCCGCATACATAGGCGCACCGCCAGAGAGCATCAGGCCCCAGGAGGGTGTCGGTTCCGCGGTGCCGAGCCCCAGAAAGCTCAGCGAGGCTTCCGTGAGAATGGCGCTGCCGAGCTGAGCGGTTAGGACAATCAAAAAAGGGGCCATGATATTCGGCACAATATGGCGCCACATCACCCGCATATGCGGGCTGCCCACGGCACGCGCTGCTTCAACGTAGACATGTTCCTTGGCAGCCAGCGCACTGGCGCGCACGATGCGAGCAGTGCGGGGGATCATGGGCATCGCAATCGCCACGATAAGATTGGGAATGGAGCGGCCCAGAACGGTGACAATCGCCAAGGCGAGGACGAGGAGGGGAAAGGCCAGCAGAATGTCCATGAGTCGCTGTAACCACAGATCAGTTTTGCCGCCGAGATAGGCGCTGAGCACTCCTAGGACCGCCCCACTCGTGGCCCCGAGAAACGACGAGACAAGGCCGATAAACAAGGCAATGTGCGCGCCATAGATGAGGCGGGTGAGCACGTCGCGGCCAAACTCATCCGTGCCCAACCAGTGAGCCAGGCTCGGTGGAGTAAACTGCAATTGCTGGTTGATCTCGTACACGTCATAGGGAGC